>Ga0134126_10008357_pt1 | contig 13026 bp, 13 predicted proteins | sample KB31752_FD_96881 | JGI IMG/M metagenome (GOLD analysis project Ga0134126, IMG submission 96881) | Terrestrial soil microbial communities with excess Nitrogen fertilizer from Kellogg Biological Station, Michigan, USA - KB3-175-2 | ecosystem: Environmental > Terrestrial > Soil > Unclassified ...
GCACGGCAACGACTGTCGGAGGAGTTGTCCGCAATCCAGCGCGCGATTTCGCGGCGCGACCCGCTCGCAGACATCCTCGACTCCGTGACACGTGGCGTTCGCGATCTGCTCGGTGACGACATCGCGGTGCTCCGCCAAGGCGCGCCGACGCTGTCGACCGAGCACTCGGCGTCCGAGCCCTGGTTACCGGCCGAATACCAGATCGTGTCGGCGGCCGGCGGTCCTGACGAGCTCGCGAACTGGTTCGCCACCGTGCCCATGCCGGACCACCTCGCACCGGGCCGGGCCATGCGTCCGGACAAGAGCGTGCATCACTACACGTTCACCGCCGGACCGTCGCGAGTGCGGAGCGCACCGCGACGGGTGAGGACCGCGATCGCGGCGCCCGTACACGAGAACGGCAAAGTGATCGGGAGCCTCGTGGTCGGGTCGTGCGATGAGACCCGCGAGTTCTCCGACCACGACCACGCCACCTTGCTTGCGTTCGCTGAACACGCCAGCCTCGCAGTGACCGACGCCAACACGTTGGAGGCGATGTACCGAGCATTCCACGATTCGCTAACGGGCTTGGCAAGTCGTGCGCTGTTCCTCGACCGCCTACATCACGGCCTGTTGCAGGCGGTGCGCACCCGAACGAACCTAACGCTGCTCTTCATCGACCTCGATCACTTCAAGACGGTGAACGACACGCTCGGGCATTGCGCAGGCGACGACCTGCTGATCAGCGTTGCCGAACGATTGCGGCACTGCCTGCGGGCCAGCGACACCGCCGCCCGCTTCGGCGGCGACGAGTTCGTCGTTTTGTTGCATGCGACCAGCGCGGACTCCGCGACCGTCGTAGCCAGCCGCATCATCGACGCAATTGGCGCACCGATCATCGCTGGCGGCAGGGAGGTGTTCGTCGGCGCGAGCATCGGAATCGCCGCTAGTGACTGGGGAACCGTCGGTGCTGACGAACTGCTTCGCAACGCGGACGTCGCGATGTACCGCGCGAAGCGGGCCGGACGCGGTCAGTACGCGATGTTCGAACCGCAGATGCACGCAACCCTGGTCGAACGGCTCCAGCTCGAAGCTGATCTGCGTCTCGCCTTGGACCGCGGCGAGATGGCGGTGCACTACCAGCCGATTGTCGCGCTCGCGACCGGGGAGATCACCGGCGTCGAGGCGCTGCTGCGCTGGGATCACCCACGTCGCGGTCCACTTGTCCCGGCTGATTTCATCGCGGTCGCCGAAGAATGTGGCGCGCTCGTGCCCATCGGCATGTGGGTGTTGCGCGAGGCGACCTTGCAGGTGCGGCGCTGGCAGCAACACCGCGGCGCTCCTCTCACTGTCAGCGTGAACATCTCCGCCGGCCAACTCGCGCAAGAAGACTTGTGCACGGAGATCGCCGAGGCACTGGCAGTGAGCAGATTGGCGCCGACCTGCTTGATCCTGGACATCACCGAGGCGCTGATCATTGGCGACAGTCCGTCGACACTGGCTCGCCTTCGCGAGCTGAAGCAACTCGGTGTGCAACTTGCCGTCGATGACTTCGGCGCGGGGTACTACTCACCCGCGGCGTTGCAGCGGTTCCCGGTCGACATTGTCAAGATTGACCCGTCATTCGTCGACGGCATCGGATCATCGTCCGATGCGACAGCATTCGCCCGCAAGATCGTCGACCTGGCGCACGCTCTCGACCTGCAGATCGTCGCGGAGGGGGTGCAAAGGCGCGAGCAGTTCGATGAGTTGCGGCTTGCGCGCTGCGAACTTGCGCAGGGTTTCTACTTCGCCGAACCGTGCAGAACCGACGAGCTGCCGACGCTTCGCAGCGAACTGCATGGCTCGTGGCAGTCATTGAGTGCAAGCACGCAGGTCGCCCCGCTGCCTGCACCCCCTGGCTCGGTGGAACCCCAGCAGGTGCCCTAGTCGCTCGACTTCGCGGCGAAATCGACGTCCGCCGTGGTGACTGTGCCCGCGCGTCGCCCGGGAGCCGTGTGGTACTTCCAGTACAGGTTCGTGTGGGCAATGACCTTGTCGGGCGGTGGCGCGCCCCACGGTGACTGGTCTTCAGTCGTGTGTGCATCGCTGACAAGTGTGGCGTCGTAGCCCCGGACGATCGCGCCGTGCAGCGTCGATCGGATGCAGGCGTCGGTCTGCGCGCCCGAGACGATGAGTTGGCCGATGCCGCGGGCTGCAAGGATCGACTCGAGCTCGGTGTCGTCGAACGAGTCGCCGTACTCCTTCTGCACCAACGGCTCAGAGTCGAGGCGCTCGAGCTCAGGCACGTATTGCCAGCTCTCGCTGCCCTGCAACAGATCGTCGTCGTGGTGCTGAACCCACACGACGTCGACGTCGGCAGCGCGCGCCTTGTCGACCAGGGTGGCGATATTGGCGACGACAGCGTCGCGGTCGTAGGCCTCCCCCACGACGCCGTTCTGCACGTCGATCACCAGCAGCGCGGTGTTCGGTCGATTCTTCAGCGTGGTCACGGTGCCTCCCTACATCGGCTGACTGCGTCAGACTTACATCCGACGGATCTACTCGTCGAGGAGGCTATGCCCACCTGGTGACAAGACACACAGATGACAAACTGATGGGCATGAGCGAATCCTATTTCAAGGCCGACCTGCGCCGTTACCTCCAGGTCGTCCGTGAGGCCGTCCTGTGGAAACTCGAGGGTGCGTCGGAGTACGACGCGCGCCGGCCGATGACACCGACCGGCACCAACCTCTTGGGCCTAGTCAAGCACCTGTCTGGCGTCGAAATCGGCTATTTTGGTGACACCTTCGGCCGGCCATTCGACGGTCCGCTGCCATGGCAGGAAGAGCCGGGTGTCGAGCCCGAGCCGAACGCAGACTTTTGGGCCACATCCGACGAGTCACGCGAGCAGATCGTCGACCTCTACCGCGCCGTATGGGCGCACTCGGATGTCACGATCGACACCCTCGATCTGGACGCGATCGGGCGGGTGCCGTGGTGGCCGGCCGAGCGCGCAGAGGTAACCCTGCACAAGGTCTTGGTGCACGTGATCGCGGAGACGAACCGGCACGCCGGCCACGCCGACATCGTCCGAGAGCTCATCGACGGAGCGACCGGACTCCGCGAAGGCAACAGCAACCTGCCCGCCAATGACCAAGCATGGTGGGAGGACTACCGCAACCGGCTCGAACAAGCCGCGCGGGATTGCGATTCAGCGGGCAGTCGGTAGAGCCGCGAGCGGGTGACGTAACCCGAGCCGGACGCGTCCGTCTCGACCGAACGTTCGGTTTACTAAGCTTGCCCAAGGCCGTTCGCGACGCGAGCGCCCGAGACGGGAGGCGCTCACCACAATGCCCAATCCTGACGCCCTGATCGAGACCCACGCCCCGCTGCTGGCGCAGGCCCGCGACGCCGCGCGCAGCCGCACCTACTTCGCTGCTTTCGCCGAATCGCCGTCCACCCGCATTTGGGGTGAAGCCGCGCCGACCGACGGCAGAGCCGCGTTCGACGACCTGCTGCACCAGACGTTCCCCATTCAGACGCCCGGTGCGCACGGGTTGATTGCGCCCGAGGTCCCGCCGTACGGGATGCCGCTCGACATCAGCTACCCGCACCTGCACGCCGATGGCGTCGACGAGCTCGTCAGCGCCGCCAAGCATGCGATGCCCGCGTGGCGCGATGCAGGCCCCGAACTTCGCACCGCGATCGGCATCGAGATCTTGACCCGGATCAACGCCCGCAGCTTCGAGTTCGCGCACGCCGTGATGCACACGACCGGCCAAGCGTTTGTCATGGCGTTCCAAGCAGGCGGTGCACATGCGCACGAACGCGGACTTGAGGCGATCGCGTACGCCTATGACGCCATGATGCAGGTGCCTGCGTCGGTGACCTGGGAGAAGGCGCGGGGCAAAGGAGAACCTCAGCGAGTCGCCAAGACGTACACGATCGTGCCGCGCGGGGTCGCACTCGTCATCGGTTGCTCGACATTCCCCACGTGGAACAGCTATCCCGGCCTGTTCGCGAGTCTCGTGACCGGTAATCCCGTCATCGTGAAGCCGCATCCGCACGCCGTTCTTCCGCTCGCGATGACGGTCGGCGTTGCTCGCGACGTGCTGATCGAGTACGGCTTCGACCCGAACCTGATCGCGCTTGCCGTCGATGGCGCCGGTGAAACCCTGGCGAGCAATCTGGCGACACACCCGGACGTGCGCGTCATCGACTACACAGGCTCCACGTCGTACGGCGAGTGGCTCGAGGCAAATGCCTTACAGGCAAGGGTTTTCACCGAGAAGGCTGGCGTCAACTGCGTCGTCCTCGACTCCACCGACGATCTCAAGGGGATGGCGGCGAACCTTGCCTACTCGCTGTCGCTGTACAGCGGGCAAATGTGCACGACGCCACAGACCATCTTCATCCCCCGTGCGGGTATCGACACCGACACCGGGCATGCCACTGTCGCCGACATCGTCAGTGCGGTCGGAACCGCGCTCGACGACCTGCTCGGTGACCCCGCCCGTGCCGTCAACATGCTCGGTGCGATCGTCAACGACGCTGTCCTGCACCGCCTCGACGATGCATCGAACGCCGGCGACGTGCTGATCAAGTCACGGGCGATTGAGCACCCTGAGTTCCCGGCTGCGCGGGTGCGAACGCCACTTGTCGTGCGCGCCGACGCCGACGCAACTGCCTACAACCACGAATGTTTCGGCCCGATCGCATTCGTCGTCGAAACCGAAGACACGGCGCACAGCCTCGACGCCTGGCGCCGCATCGTGTCAGCGAGCGGGTCGTTGACTGCATCTGTCTATTCCACGGACGACGATGTGCTGGCGGCTGCGCACAACATCGCGCTCGACACCGGCGTGTCGATGTCGAGCAACCTCACCGCTGATACGTACGTGAATCAGACTGTCGCGTTCTCCGACTACCACGGCACCGGCGCGAACGCAGCAGCTAACGCCACCCTGACCGACCTGGCGTTCGTCGCCGACCGCTTCCGGATCGTCGAAACCCGACGGCCGCAGTGAAGACGACGGTGGCGACGACGTCGACCCATCGGCGTCCGCCCTACGACGCCACAACGTTGCTCGAGGTCGCCGTCACTGTCTTCAACGAGCGTGGGTACGACGGCACGAGCATGGAGGATCTCGCCCGAGCCGCCGGAATCACCAAGTCGTCGTTCTACCACCACGTCGACGGCAAGGAAGCATTGCTCGCGGCGGCGTGCGACCGTGCGCTTGACGCATTGTTCGCCGTGCGCGACGAGCCAGGGTCGAACACGGGCGCCGCCATCGACCGCTTCGAGTACGTACTGCGGCGCACGTCGCAGATCCTGCTCACCGAGCTGCCCTACGTGACACTGTTATTGCGCGTACGCGGCAACACCCCCACGGAACAGGCCGCACTCGAGCGCCGCCGCGAGTTCGACCGGTTTACCGCTGACCTGGTGACCCAGGCCATGGCCGATGGCGACCTGCGCTCCGACATCGAGCCCGGCCTCGCCACGAGACTGGCATTCGGCACGCTGAATTCGGTGACCGAGTGGTACCGCGTGACGCGCGAGACGTCTCCCGACGCCGTTGTCGACGGAGCGGTCGGCGTGATCGTGCGGGGCCTACGACCCTAGCTAGCCACGACACGTACGAGCGCGGTCACCACACATGCGACCGCAACAACAACGAGAAACGGTGCTTTGAACCGGACGGCGATTGCTGCCGCCACGAGGCCAGCGGCCCTCGCGTCAAGTTGCAGGTGATGACCGGTGGTGAAGGTCTGAGTGGCGATCAATGCCGTCAGAAGAGCAACGGGCAACAGTTCGGCGACGTGCTTGACCACGGGTTGCTCGATGACGCGGCGCGGCAACGAGTAGCCGACCAGCTTGAGTGCGAAGCAGCCGACACAGCCAACCGCGATGGCGAGCCACATCAGCGTGCGCCCTTGCCGTGGCCATCGGGGCTGGTGGCAGGGCTGGGTCGGACGCCCGCGATCACGGCAACCCCAGCGGCGAACAGGACTGGCACGCCATTCGGCACGAACGGCACTGAAATCAGTGCGACCGCCGCCGCGGTCAAAGCGACGACCCACGGTTCTCGCGATCGCAGTCGCGGGGACATCAGTGCAAGGAACGCCGCCGGAGCGGCAGCGTCGAGGCCGAGCACGCGTGGGTTCGACAGCGCGTGCGCACTAAGCGCGCCGATGAGTGTCGCAAGGTTCCAGAAGACATAGACCGACCCACCGGTGGCCCAAAATGCGAGTCTTGACGAGCGAACCGTCGTGCGCGCCACGGCCATCGCCGTGCTCTCGTCGATCGTCAGCTGCGCGGCGCCCGGACGCCGCCAACCGGACGTGTCGAGGATGCTCGACATCCGCACGGCGTAGAACGCGTTGCGTACGCCGAGCATGATCGCTGTTGCGGCACCGGTCATCGCGGCACCACCGCCGCCGATGACGCCAACCATCGCGAACTGGCTGCCCCCGGTGAACATCACGAGTGAGAGCACGCAGGTCTGGAGCACGCTAAGACCAGCCGAGCTCGAGATGGCACCGAACGACAACCCATAAGCACCGGTCGCCAGCCCGACGCCTGCAGCGTCGCGAAGCACACCATTGCGGGTCGCCGGCCAGATGGGCTCAAGGCCGAGCTCGGCATCCAGTTCGGCGTCGGGTTCGGCGTCGGACATGCGGCCACCATATGGCGACCGCATGTGCGGCGCCGAGCGGGTTTAGACCGTGAAGGCGGTTACATCGCCCTTCTCCGCCAGCAACCGCTCGAAGGTGGCGTAGGAGAACCAGAACGTGCCGTTGCCCAGACCGCCCCAGGTCGGCCCCCACGACTGGTAGGCCCAGACCTGCTGGTGCTCGACACTGAGCCCGAACAGTTCGACCTCGTGACCGCCGCGGATGGTCGCGTCAGCCGTCAGCGGGCATTCGCCGGTGGGCAGCGGGCTGTCGAAGCTGGTGTACCAGTTGATGCCGGTGATCGCTGGCGCCAACGTCAGCGCGCCGAGTGCGTGCTGCATCCCGAACGCGTGGCTGTACGCGCTGATGTACCCGTCGCGCTTGGCCGCCTTTGCGACCGCCAACCCCGTCGACCCGGTGTCGTCGGGCGGGTAACTGCCGGGCGTGCGGTCGAGGTGCGTCGCCTGCTCGTAGAGGAGCACCGCATTTGACTCCACCAATATGCGGCTGGCGTGGTAATACGGGGCGGTCATCATGGCCCCGGCCATCGCATTGCCGGTGCAGGAGCCGAGGTCGCCCTGGTCGAATGGCTTGCCGTGTCGCAGGTGCATCACGTCTGAGATCGGGGCCACGGCGGCCGGGAAGTTGCGACTGCGTGCGTCGTGTTCGACGTGGCGGCCCAATCGCCGTCCCGGTTCGGTTGCTTCGGCCAGTTGGATGAAATCGCCGTCAGCCATGGTGGGTCTCCTGTTCGTCGACGGGGACTATCACTTCGAAGGATGTCGCAATCTGGCGCCGTGATACAGAATGTCCTGATGGATTCGGTTGTCTTGGCGGCCACCAGCTTCTGGCGCGCGGTCGCCCTGCTCCGCCTCGAACGGCCGGCCGGTCTCGCCGCCCTCGAGTCAGTCTTCGCGGGCGGTCAGCCGCCCGCGCGCCTTCGTGGCCCGATGCGCGGACGCTTCCTCGCCAGCACGATCGGCCACCACATCGATCCGGCGTTCGAGGCGCTCACCGCGGTCTGGCTGCCCTGGAAGGGCAAGACCTTCGATCCGGACGGCGAGCAGGGCCGCAACCTTTTCACCACCGGCGCTCGACGGTTGATGCGCGTCACGCTGCCGAAGTACGCCACGATCGACGAACCCGGCGGATGCAGCGCCTTTCGCTTCCTTACCTCCGTCGGTCCGAGCGCGTTCACGCCGGGCGTTGAGGTCTTGCGCATCGATTACCGCGACGTCCCGGAGAATCCGTCATGGCCGGTCCGCAGAATCCTCGACGAGTTGGTGATGATCGAAGACGGGCGCTACCTCGGCCAGGCATTGATCGAGTTCCGCGGCTCAATGCGCCGGGCAGCTTGGTTCAGTCTCGAGGACCTGCACATCGTGCTGACGGATCAAGCGTCGTAGTCGAGCGCGACCAGATCGCTGCGCGGCTGGGCCTGGCAGGTTAAGACAAATCCCGCGTCGAGTTCGGCCTGATCAAGGGCATAGCAGTGATCCATCTCAACACTGCCTTCGGTCACCTTGGCTCGGCAGGTGCCACACATTCCGTTCGTACATCCATACGGGACGTCGGGGCGTACCCGCATCACCTCGTGCAGCACGTCTTTGTCGTGCGGCACCGGCAGCGTGGTCGAACGGCCGGCCAGCGTGATCGTCACCGTCGCCTGCCGTCCGGTATTGGTTTCGACGACAGCAGCGTGCGTATCGAGCGCGCGGGTCGCAGTCGCGATGTGAAAGAGCTCGACGTGTACGGCAGCGTCGTTGACGTTGTGCTCGCGCAACGCTGCCCGCGCGGCATCGATCATCGGCGCCGGACCGCACACGAACCACTCATCGACCGTGCTCGGCGCGACCGCCAACTCGAGTAACGCATCAAGCTTTGCGCGGTCGAGCCGGCCGGTGAGCAACTCAGAGTCGCGGACCTCGCGCGACAAGACGTGGAAGACCGCGAGCCGCTCGGGGAAGCGGTCTTTCAGGTCGGCCAGTTCGTCGAGGAACATGACCGCCTCAGCACTGCGGTTGCCGTAGATAAGCGTGAACCGGCTCGCCGGCTCAGCGGCTAGCGTCGCCGCTGCAATTGACAACACTGGGGTGATCCCGCTGCCCGCAACAATGGCGGCGCGATGGCGCGGCCGTCCCGCATCGACGTCCGTCGTGAAGTGCCCTGTTGGCGTCATGACCTCGACGTCGTCGCCGATACGCAGGCCACCGAGCGCGTACGTGGAGAAGACGCCACCGGGGATCTGCTTGACTGCGATGCGCACGACGCCTGGTGCGGAGCACAACGAGTAGGTGCGACGACCATCGTCACCAGCTGCGAGACAGCGCACCGTCACATGCTGGCCAGGCGAAAAGGTGTACTCGCCGGCAAGGTCACCCGGTACTGCGAAGGTGATGGCGACGGCGTCGGTCGTCAGCCGGTCGATGGCAGACACTTGAACGGTGTGAAACTGCGGACGCCTTGCCACAGTGAGGCTCAGTACGGCTTGACGGCGTCGAACGGCTCGAGGCACGACGTGCATCGATACATCGCCTGGCACGCCGTCGAGCCGAACCGGCTGACAAGTAACGTGTCGGGCGAACCGCATCGCGGACAGCGCATGGCAAGGGCAACCTCGACCCGCTGCCCCGTGCTTGCACCAGAATGCCCCGTGCTTGCACCAGACTGCACTGAGCGCACCGCAGACGGCGGGACGATGCCGTGCTCGGCCAGCTTTCGGCGTCCGTCTTCGGTGATCCAGTCAGTGGTCCAGGCCGGCGCGAGCTCGGTGCGTACCTCGACGTGATCGAAGCCGGCGTCTTGCAGCGCGCTAACGACGTCGTGGCGAATCACCGCCGTTGCGGGGCAGCCCGAATAGGTGGGAGTCAGGACGACGTGCACGCAGCCGTCGGCGTCAATGTCGATGCCGCGCACGATTCCAAGATCGCCGATGGTCACAACAGGCAACTCGGGGTCAGCGACGGCGGAGGCCGCCGCCCACGCATGTCCGACCGCGGTGGTGTTGACCGCGGTTGCCAACGGCGCTGTCACCACGAGGCGCCGGGATGCAGCCGGTGCAGGTATTGCATCTCCGCTAGCAGGTAGCCGAAGCACTCGGTGTGCACGCCACGGCGGCCACCGTGCGACGTCCAGACGGTTGGCGGGATCACCAACGTGGCCGTCGTGAACGTGTCGCTGATCGCGCGAACCCATCGCGGGCGAAGCGTGGCGGGATCGACGGCAATGCCTTGCGCCGCAAGGCCGGTCTCGACATCGTCAGCGTCAAACAGTTCGGCGGTGAATGGCCAGAGGCGATCGACCGCGGCCTGCATCCGCCGGCGGCTGTCATCAGTGCCGTCGCCAAGGCGCACTGTCCATAGCGCCGCGTGGTCGTGGTGGTAGGCCGCCTCTTTGACCGCCTTTGCGGCCACGCCGGCGAGTAGCTCGTCGGTGGAGCTGATCAGTTCTTCGTAGAGGAACAGCTGGTAGGTACTGAAGAAGAGCTGGCGCGCGATTGTATGGGCGAAATCGCCATTCTCCTGCTCGACCAGATGCACGTTGCGAAACTCACGCTCGGTGCGCAGATAGGCCAGGTCGTCCTCGTCGCGAGTACCACCCTCGACAACAGCCGCGTAGTCGAGCAACGCTCGCGCTTGCCCGAGCAGATCGAGAGCAATGTTCGTCAGCGCGATGTCTTCTTCGATCTCGGGTGCGCGCGATGCCCACTCTGATAGCCGCTGCGACAACACGAGCGCGTCGTCGCCAAGGCGCAGCGCGTAGGTGAAGAGCGCTGCCGCCGTAGGTTAGGTTTCCTCGCTCACATCTGTCGCACCTCCTCGGGCAGATCGTAAAACGTGGGGTGTCGATAAACCTTATCCGCGGCAGGAGCGAAGAACGGGTCCTTTTCGTCGGGACTCGACGCAGAAATATCCTGCGATCGCACCACCCAGATGCTCACGCCCTCACTTCGACGCGTGTAGACGTCGCGGGCGTTGCGCAGTGCCATCGCCTCGTCGGCCGCATGCAAGCTGCCCGCGTGGACGTGCGAGAGGCCTCGACGGCCGCGGATGAACACCTCCCACAGTGGCAATCCGGTGTCGCTCATGCGACCGCCTCGACAGCGTGTTTCGCGGCGTAGGCCATCGCGGCGGCACGCACCCAGGCGCCGTCTTCGTGGGCGGCCACCCGGTGCGCGATGCGCTGCTCGTTGCACGGGCCGCCGCCCTTGACGACGCGAGTGAACTCGTCCCAATCAATGCGGCCGAACCGGTAGTGACCTGTCTCTACATCGAGGGCGAGGTCTGGGTCGGGCAGGTCGAGACCCAGCACCTTCGCCTGCGGCACGGTCATGTCGATGAACTTCTGTCGCAGCTCGTCATTGGAGAAGCGCTTGATGCCCCATGCCATCGACTGCGCACTGTTCGGCGACTCGTCGTCGGGCGGGCCGAACATCATCAACGACGGCCACCACCACCGGTTGACCGCATCTTGGGCCATCGCGTGTTGCGCTGGTGTGCCGTGCGACAACGTGAGGAGCAAATCGAATCCTTGCCGTTGGTGGAACGACTCCTCCTTGCAGATCCGCACCATCGCACGCGCGTAAGGACCGTACGAGCATCGACACAACGGAACCTGATTGGTGATCGCCGCGCCATCAACCAACCAACCGATAGCGCCGACGTCCGCCCAGCAAGCCGCCGGGTAGTTGAAGATGCTCGAGTACTTCTGCTTGCGGGTGTGCAGCAAGTCGAGCAGTTGTGCGCGGTCGACGCCGAGCGTCTCGGCCGCGCCGTAGAGGTAGAGGCCATGACCTGCTTCGTCCTGGACCTTCGCCATCAAGATGGCCTTGCGTTGCAGGGACGGCGCCCGGGTGATCCAGTTCGCCTCGGGCTGCATGCCGATGATCTCCGAGTGGGCGTGCTGGGCTACCTGCCGGATCAAGGTCGCCCGATACGCGTCGGGCATCCAGTCACGCGGTTCGATCCGCTCGTCGGCGGCCAGCATGGCCAGGAAGCGCTCGTCGAGGTGCCTTGCCTGCTCGTCGAGGTCCGCTGCCATCTCGCCTCCGCACCCATCTCCGCCCCAGCCGAACGAATGTTCGGTTGATACGGCCAAGCCTAGGTCGACGGCTGACAGACGGCAAGGAACCGGCGTCAGCCATGTCGTGGCCCTAGTCGAGGATGGCACCGTGTTTGATGATGGCGCTGGGCGGGATCGCGCTGGGCGGGATCGCGCGTTGAGGGCGCCGCGGTGAACCGGCAGCCCCTGCCGCGACCGCGCTCGCGGGCCACGATCTTGCATGCCGACCTCGACGCCTTCTATGCATCCGTCGAACAGATCGACAAGCCGTCGCTGCGCGGAAAGCCGGTCGTGGTCAGTGGCCTCGGGTTGCGCGGGGTGGTCGCAACGGCGAGCTACGAGGCGCGGGTGCACGGCGTGCGTTCAGCGATGTCGACGATGGAAGCGCGCGGGCGATGCCCGAAGGCTGCATTCCTCGCGCCGCGCTTCGAGGCCTACAGAGCCGCGAGCGTCCGGGTCATGGAGCAACTGCGTGAGTTGTCTCCACTCGTCGAGCCGCTCTCGCTCGACGAGGCCTACGTCGATCTCGAGGCAGGCGACCACGACGATCTCTCTTCCGACGGCGTGCGGCAGATTGCGGCGCGGGTGAAGGAGTCGGTGCACGCCTCGACTGGACTCACGCTCTCAGTCGGTGTCGGCAGCTCGAAGCTGGTCGCGAAGATCGCCTCCGATCTCGACAAGCCCGACGGCCTGCGCGTTGTCGCGGCCGGCGACGAAGACCAGGTCTTGCGGCCGTTGCCCGTCGGTAGGTTGCCGGGGGTCGGGCCTGCTACTGCAGCGAAGCTGCGCGCGATCGGAGTCGCCAGCGTCGCCGATCTTGCCGAACTCGGCGAAGCCGATGTGGTGCGCGCGCTCGGCAACAGCCTGGGTCGTGGTCTGTGGCTACTGGCACATGGGCTCGACGACCGCGAGGTCGTGCTCGAGCGCGAGTCGAAGTCGGTGAGCGTCGAAGACACGTTCGAGCATGACATCGCCGATGTGGCGCAACTGGCGGCAGTAGTCGATGGCATGTCCCGCCGGGTCGTCGAACGACTGCGAGCCGCCCGGCTTTCGGGTCGAACGATTTCGGTGAAAGTCCGCTTGCATGACTTCACCACGCTGACCCGCTCGGCGACTTTGCCCGCCCCGACCGACGACCCGCGCGTCGTCGTCCGCATCGCGCGCCAGTTGCTGACCGATGTCGACGTGAGCGGCGGCCTTCGGCTCGTCGGGGTTGGGGTGAGCGGACTCGCCGACTGGACCCAGGACGACCTGTTCGGCGAACTGATTGCTGCGCATCGCCAAGACGACCCCGACCCGACGACGGATGAGCCCGCTGACGTAGCC
>Ga0134126_10008359_pt1 | contig 13023 bp, 8 predicted proteins | sample KB31752_FD_96881 | JGI IMG/M metagenome (GOLD analysis project Ga0134126, IMG submission 96881) | Terrestrial soil microbial communities with excess Nitrogen fertilizer from Kellogg Biological Station, Michigan, USA - KB3-175-2 | ecosystem: Environmental > Terrestrial > Soil > Unclassified ...
CGAGGTGGCCTTCGCAATGGTCCAGCTGGGCATCATCTTCGAAGACATGGACACCGCGCTCGACCTGGAGGAGGGTCTGGCGCTGCTGAATCGGCGTCTGGCCGCCCGAAAACCGGTTGGGCGTGCCAGTGACCAGTGACGTCGTCGTCAACGTAGGTCATCCTGACGACATCGTCGCGGCCCGCCAAGCGGGGCATCAGCTCGCCCACGACATGGGCTTCTCGTTGACCGATGTCACGATGATCGCCACGGCAATCTCTGAAGTCGCGCGCAACATCACCAGTTACGCCGGCAGAGGTGCCATTCGGGTCGCCGTACAGGATCGCGAGGGCCGGCCAGCGCTGGTGGTGCGTGCCGAAGACGACGGTCCCGGTATTCCGAATATCGAGCGAGCGATGGAGGATGGCTTTTCGACCGGCCGCGGGTTGGGACTCGGGTTGCCCGGGGCGCGCAGGTTGATGGACCGGCTGATCGTGCAGTCCACCTCGGGTCAGGGGACGACGATCGAAATGTGGAAATGGATTCCGGACAATGGCTGAGTATGGCCGGCTGGGTCCCATTGATTGGGCCGCCGCATCGCGCCCGCTGCCTGGCGAGGCTACCTGCGGCGACCGCTCGATTGCGATCGACGTGAATGGCGCCGGCGCGCTGATCGGCGTGCTGGACGGTCTCGGCCACGGCTCGGATGCCGCCGACGCGGCCGACTGCGGTGTCGGGATTCTCGCCGAGGCCCGCGACGAACCCCTCGACGTACTGTTCCAAAGCTGTCACCGTGCACTGTTGAGCACCCGTGGTGCAGCGATAACGTTGGCGCGCATCGACTTTCACACCGATATTGTCAGTTGGATCGGAGTCGGCAATGTAGCCGCCGATCTGGTTGCCAAGCATCCCGGCGGCGTCGAGGTGCGTTCATCGGCACGCCTGGCCGGCGGTATCGTCGGCTACCGGATGCCCGATGTGCTTGTCCCACAAGATGTGCCGATTCGCCCCGGTGATCTCCTGGTGTTCGCCAGCGACGGCATCATCGAAGGTCACCTGAACGACATCGATTTTGCGGCACCGGCTCTGGTGATCGCCGAGCAGATCCTGGACAGCCACGCCAAGGACAATGACGACGCGCTGGTGCTGGCCGCTCGGCACCGAGGCATGTCCGGATGACATCCGCGGATTTCGACGCCTGCTATGCCGTCGCGCTGCGCCGCTACCTGGAGACCGGTAGCGAGGAAGACCTTGCGGTCGGACACGAGCTCGGGCGCCAAGCGCTGCGTGACGACATCAGCATGCTGAAAATCGTGGAGCAACACTCTGAGCTCGTCCGCCAGCTGGAACAAGAGATTTCCGGTTTCGGCGGCGGGCCGGCCCTGGCATTTCTCTTGCAGACGCTTGCGCCACTCGACGTCGCGACACGCGGCTTTCTCGACGGCACAAAGCGATACGAAGAACAGCGGGCCCGCGCCGACGACCTCGCCGATCGCGACGTATTCCGCAATGCCGTCGTCAATTCGTTACAGGAGGGCTTTTTCGTCTCCGACGATAGCGGGGCGGTCATCGAGATCAACGACGCTTTCGCCAAAATAACGGGCCACCCGGCGCACGGACTCCCCTACCAATGGCCGCATCCGTGGCTGGTCGACGTAAAGGCGGCGGAGTTCCAACTCTCCCGTCTCCGCCGCGAAACTCAGGTGCAATACGAAACACCGATTCGGCATCACGACGGCCGACTGGTCTGGGTAGCGGCAAATGTCAATCGCATAAAAGCCGACAACCCCGATGGCGATGTCTATGTGGGCACGCTGCGCGACATCACCGCCGAGCGCGCGTTCGCCGCGCGGGAAAGCGCGGTACTGCGACTGGCCACCGCGGTCAGCGTGGCCAAGAGCATGTCCGACGTCTTGTCGACCACTCTGGACGAGTGCCGTCTTGCCCTCGACGTGCACCGGGTGGTGGCCGCAGTGTGGCCGACAGAGGGCGCCGAGCCGAGCATTCAGGTTGCCGGGGACCGGGTTTCGTCAGATTGGCGTCACCTCGATCCGGCGTTACAAGAGGTGTTCGAGCAAGCTCGTCGCCAACTACCGCTGACCGTCCAGCCGATTGAAAGTCCTGACGCCCCAGGCCAATCGAGTGGCGTGGTGGCGGTTCTGACCGGCGGCGGAGGTGTTGCGCTGTGGCTCGAGCTTCGGGTGCCCCGGCGGCTGAGCGCCGAAGACCGTCTGCTGATCACCGTGCTGGTCGGTCATCTCGGGCTGGCGATTCAGCACGTGCGCCAGTTCGAGGCGGCCCGCGAAACTTCGCTGACCCTTCAGCACGCGATGCTTGCACCCGCCAAGCTGCCGCCCGGTTTCGCGGTTCGCTACGAGCCCGCGGTCACGCCGCTCGAAATCGGCGGCGACTTCTATGACGTGCTGCGGATCGGCGACCATCGAATCGGGATCATCGTCGGCGACTGTGTCGGCCGCGGACTTTCAGCTGCGGCGGTGATGGGTCAGCTTCGCGCCTCCGCGCGGGCGCTGCTGCTCACAGGTGCCGAGCCCGCACGGCTGCTCGAGGAGCTCGACGCGGTAGCTGAGCTGATTCCAGATGCGTTCTGCACGACTGTTTTCCTGGCCGTCCTCGACACCGAGACCGGCGAGCTCTCCTACAGCTGCGCCGGCCACCTACCCGCCGTGCTGGCCGCACCCGGGACGGCACACACGCTGATCACCGACGCGCGGTCGGTGCCATTAGCCGTGCAGCGCAAGGGTTCTCGCCCACAGGCGGCGGTGACCCTGGCACCCGGGTCGACGCTGATGCTCTACACCGACGGCCTCGTCGAGCGGCGCGACGTGACTCTCGACGACGGGATCGCGCACCTGGGCAAGACGGTAGCCGGCGCAATGAACCAGACCGTCGACGACGTCGCCGACGCGGTGCTCACCGAACTGGCGCCGCCCGACGGTTACGACGACGACATCGCGATCGTGGTCTACCGCCGGCCGTACCCGCCGTTGGCCATCCACCGGGTGGTCAACGCCGACCAACTCGGCGCCCTCCGGCACGAGCTCGCGGACTGGCTGAGCGCCGCGGGTGTCGCCGAGCAACGGCTGGCCGACATCGTGCTGGCTGTCAACGAAGCCGTCGCCAACAGCATCGAACACGGCTACCACGGCCGCAAGCCGGGAAAGGTTCGTCTCAAAGGCGAAAACGACGGCGCGCGCGTACGCGTCAAGATCACCGACAAGGGTTCGTGGAAGCCGGTGTCCACCGACCCCGGCGGCCGGGGACGCGGATTACTGCTGATTCGCGCGGTGAGAGACTGGCTCGAAATGGACTGCACGCCAAAGGGAACGACGGTCGATATGAGGTTCAGCCTCAGCACCAGCTAAAGCGCTACGGCAGCGTGGTGTGCATCAACATCACGTCATACGCCGACCACAGCGACAGATTGAAGTACAGGTCTTTGCCGCTCGACCACGGGTGGATCATCGGCGCGTAGATGCCGCCGGGCATCTGGAACGACGAGACGAGCGGCTGCTCGGGGCTCCACGGACCTTCGGGCGCGGGCGCTGTCCGGGCGATCACGTCGTTGTTGCCACCGTTGGTGTAGAGCACCAGATACTGCTTCAGGTAGTCGTTGTATTGCGCGGACATCTCGCCGACCGGACCGGGGAAGATCGGCGTCGCCGCACTCGGGTCCACCGGGACCCATCCCCTGCCCTCGCCGTTCCAGTATTGGTACTTGCCGAGGTCCGGCAACGCGCCCGGCTGGACGCGGGACAGGAACGCCGCGCCACTGCGACCGGCCGGGGTTCCGAAGTTGTAGAGGTAGCCGTCCTTGCCGCGCATGAACGCGCCCATCTGGAAGTTCTCGTTGCCGGGAAAGAACCGTGCGCCGGGCACGGTGTCCGCGGCGGCCAACCGGATGCTGCCCGGGTAGACGCCCCACGACTGACCGTTGTCCAACGAGCGGGCGATACCCGAATAGTTCGTCGACCATTCGCCGTCGCGGCCCCAGTTCTTGATCGACATGAAGTTCATGTATTGGGTGCGTCCGAGTGAGATCGCGGAGGTCGGAATCATGCCGGTCTCGTGGCTGGCCTTGTGAATGCTGTTGAGCACCTGCTTGGACAGGCCGGGCGCCCAGACCGGCGAGCCGGAGTAGGGGTTATTGGGTACACCGTCGGCGACGTGGATGCCGTGCGAGAGGTCGCGGTCCTGGCTGCGGAACAGCACGTTGTATCGCCACTGCTGGCCGTGCACGGCGCAGTAGCCGAAGGTGTCGCCGAACGCCATCAGCACCTGGCGGTTGGCCGGATCGCCGTTATCCCAAGGGATCCCGAGGTCGGTGCCGGAGATGCCGAAGCGTTGCAGGGTTCGGTTCGGGCTGTTGGGACCGGTGACGTAGTCGACCAGTGAAGTCGGAGCGCCTGCGATCCCGGCCGGCGGCGTCGGTTGCACCGGAACCGCTTCTGGCACAGCCTGATTGGCGTTCGGCGATTGCGGGATGGCAGCTCCGGGAACCGGTGGAACGGGCGTCACCGCCGCCTGGAGTTGAGCCGGCCGTTGCGGGATGGCTTTGAGCAGACCTGAAATCAGCGGACCCAGCTTGGGCAGCGGCGCGTTGTCGTTGGCACCCCGCGGCCGGCGACCGGTCGGTGGAGCGACGGGGCCCGGTGACGGGATGGTGGGCATTCCAGCCGGCGGGGGGACGTTCGCCTCGGGCGCGCTGCACGGAACCGCAAAGGCCGGAGGCGCGTAGCCGACCGGCACGATGAGCGCGATAACGGTTACCAGAGCCACGGGTACCGAAGCAGTTCGACGAATCGCCGACATGTCCCACCTCTCCAGGGGCGAGCCGTCGCCGTTGGGGCACCCCGAATAACGTTTACCTTCGCAGTTGCTCATGTGACGATAGAGGCGAATGTGGCGGTTGCGGCCTGAGGATTGTCGATAGGTATGCATCCGTGACCGTGTCGCAACGTCAACTAGACGGGACGAAAAACGCAGTCAGGCAAAGAACGTCAGCGTCTGTGTGATCAGGAGGCGAGCGGCTAGCCCGGAGCGCCGCTGGGGGCTTGCCCGACGCCGCTGGTGCCGCCGGCACCGCCCAATCCGCCCGCCCCGCCGTTACCGCCGGCACCACCATTGCCGCCAGTTCCGCCATAACCGATCAACAGTGAGCCGTCACCGCCGTGGCCGCCGTTACCGCCGGCGTAGCCACCGGTCCCACCCGGATAGCCTGCACCGCCGGCACCGCCGTCGCCGCCGTTGCCAAGGCCGCCGACGTTGGTGATGTTGACGCCGGTGCTTCCTCCGGCGCCGCCGTTGCCCGCGGCCACACCTGCACCGCCGTCGCCGCCGGTCCCGCCGACGCCCCCGTTGCCCATGAAGCCGCCACCGATGCCACCGTTGCCGCCATCGGCGCCCAGCCCACCACCTCCGCCCGCGCCGCCATCACCGATGACCAGCCCGGCATTTCCACCGTTACCTCCGGCCACCCCCGCCGCGGTGCTGGTCCAGCCGGCGCCGCCGTCGCCGGCCAGCAGCCCACCGCCCCCGCCGGTGGGATCGGCCTCTGTCCCAGGGACGCCGTCGCAAATCAGGCCACAGAACGCGCTCGGGTTGACGTCCAACCCAAACTGCTGGAAGAACTGCGTTTCGATCTGCGCGCCATTGGCGCTAGTGATCCAGTACTCATAGAGCCCGTTGGCCTGATCGTCGACGAATTGCCCGACAGGACTATTGATCCAGTTCTCGACGAAGGAATGCACCGGCTGGTAGAAGCCCTGCTGAAAAGCGTCCGAGAGTGCGGTGGTGTCGGTGGTCCCGTTGTCGATCAGACCGAGGGCGGCCAGCAGGCCGCTCAGGTCAATGGCTCCGGCGGGGACGGCGGCAGCCTCGAGGGGCCCGGGCGCGGCGGCCGCCACCACCTCGGCAGGGTCGGGAAGTCCGGTTATTGCGAGAGCGGCACTATCGGTTGCAGCAGCGCTGCTCAAGCCGAGATCGGCCAGTGGTGCGCTCAGATCTACCGCGGCGGCGGGATCGACGGCGGCCAGCAGTGCACCGGGGTCCAGTAGGTCCATGATCCAGTCATCGATACCGAAGTCGGCCTCGGCCGGCGGCGCGGTGCCGATCTGGCTCACCGCCGCGGCTACCAAAGCCCCTGCTGTGGTGGACAGTCCGAGTTTTCGACGGCAGAGCTTGGCGCCAGTTTTCCGCTTTGCGTGTCGCCCTGCCACAGTCCTGCCCTAACTCCAAGCCGACCCCGTCTGGCCCCCGCGTTGGTAAGTTACTGCACGCATGTGTAATAGTAAGCAAGTCCGCCGCATTTTCGCGAACTTCTCAGATTCGCTGAACACCCCGCACGGCTTCACGGCTCCCGCCGCGCATCGACAAACCGATCGGGCACCCGGACTTGTCGGCGATGACCGTTCTCGGCCAAGTGGAGCGGCTTCGTATCGGTGTCGTCGTCGACGCGTGTCTGCTGCACTTCGCGGTCCGGCTGGGGCGCCAACAGCAGGGACCGAACCATCGAACGGGATCCGCGAGATTCGAGTAACCGACTGGCCGGGCGCGGGCGCACGACCTGCGGCCACCAGAACCAGCGTCCCAGCAGCGCGGCAATGGACGGCGTCATAAACGAACGCACGATCAACGTGTCGAACATCAGGCCGAGCCCGATGGTGCTTCCGATTTGGCCGATGACCCGTAGCTCACTGACGGCCATCGAGGCCATCGTGAGCGCGAACACCAGGCCGGCCGTGGTGACGACTTTTCCGGTCCCACCCATCGCGCGGATGATGCCCGTGTTGATGCCGGCGGCGAGTTCCTCCTTGAACCGGGACACCAACAGCAGGTTGTAATCGGACCCCACCGCCAAAAGGATGATCACCGACATCGGCAGCACCATCCAGTACAGCTGGAAGCCCAAAATGTATTGCCAGATCAACACCGACAAGCCAAAGGACGCGCCCAACGAAAGCGCGACCGTACCAACGATGACGAGCGCGGCCGCCACGCTTCGGGTGATGATCAGCATGATGGCGAAAATCAGGCAGAGCGCACCGACGCCCGCGATCAATAGGTCGATTTTGGAGCCGTCCCGCCAGTCTTTGTAGGTCGACGCCGCGCCGGCGATGAAGATTTTGTCGTTCGCCAGGGGTGTGCCCTTGAGCGCCTCCTCGGCCGCGGTGTGTATGCGGTCGATGCGTGAAATTGCCGCGGGTGTGGCGGGATCGCCGCGCTGCGAAATGATGAATCGGGCGGCTTTCCCGTCCGGAGACAGGAAGGTAGTCATCGCGCGCTGAAAGTCGGGGTTTTGGAACACCTCTGGAGGTAGGTAGAAGGAGTCGTCGTTCTTCGCGGCGTCATACGCCTGTCCCATGGCCATGGCGTTCTGGCCCGCGTCGTCCACCTCTTTAAAGGTCCCGGCCATGGTGCTGTGCATTCTCAGGATCATCGTCCGGGTGGACCTCATGATCGCGATCATCTTCGGGAACTGAGCTATCAATTCAGGCATCAGCTTGTCCATATGATCGAGGTCTTTGATGAGGTCCTCCATCTTGTCGCTCATCTCGTCGACACCGTCGAGGACGTCGAAAATGGATCGGATTGACCAGCAGATCGGGATGTCGAAGCAATGCTTTTCCCAGTAGAAGTAGCTGCGAATCGGCCGCCAGAAGTCCTCGAAATCCGCTGTGTTGCTGAGTAATTGCGCGATGACGATGCTGAGGTCTTTTGACACGGTAATCGTGTGATGAGTCGTTTCGGTGAGCTCTTGCGCCAAGCCGTACATTCGCTCCATCAGGACCGTGGTTCTCGCCAAATCGTCGGCCTGCTTGAGGAAGTCGTGGACGCGCGCCTTCATGTACGTCATGCTCTGCAGCTGACCGGCGTTCTGCATGCTGATCAGAAACGGTATCGACGTGTGTTCGATCGGCGTGCCCTCGGGCCGGGTTATCCCCTGAACGCGAGAAATACCGGGCACCTTGAAGATTCCCTTGGCCAATTTATTGAGCACCAGGAAATCCGTTGGATTGCGCATGTCGTGATCGGATTCGATCAGCAAGATCTCCGGCATCATCCGAGCCTGGGAGAAGTGGCGGTCAGCGGCGGCAAACCCCTGGTTGGATGGAATGTCGTTGGGGATGTAGAGACGGGCGTTATAGCTCGTCTTGTAGCCCGGCAGTGCAAGAAGGCCGAGCACCGCAATTGCGCAGGAGCACACCAGGATTGGCACGGGCCACCGGGCAATCACCGTTCCGACCCGGCGCCATCCGAAGACCCCAATCTTGCGCCGGGGGTCGAAGAGCGTGAAGCGGCCGCCAACCGCGATCACCGCCGGCACCAGCGTGAGGGCCACCGCGACCGCGACGAGCAGGCCCACTGCACACGGGATGCCCATCGTCTGGAAGTACGGCATCCGGGTAGTGCTCAAGCACAGGATCGCCCCCGCGATCGTCAACCCGGAGGCCAACACCACGGGAGCGACCCCTTTATATGTGGTGTAGTAGGCCGATTCTGGATCCGCTCCGGCCTGGCGTGCCTCCTGATATCGACCGAGGAAGAAGATTCCGTAATCGGTTCCCGCGGCCATCGCTAGCGACATCAGCAGGTTGGTGGCGAACGTGGAGAGCACGATCAAGTTGTTGTGACCGAGAAAGGCGACAACTCCCCGGGCCATCTCGACTTCGATCCCGACCATCAGCAGCAGCAGAATGACCGTGATGAGCGAACGGTAGACAACGAGCAGAATCACGAAGATCACCACGCCGGTTACGGCGGTGATCTTCAAAATGGAGTCGTTGCCGCTGCGCTGCATGTCCGAAACCAGCGGGGCCGCGCCCGTGAGGTAGACATTGATTCCGGGGGGCGGCGGCGTCCGGTGCACGATATCCCGGACCGCCGCCACGGACTCGTCGCCCAGGGTCGTGCCTTGGTTGCCGGCCAGGTTCACTTGCACATACACGGACTTTTGGTCGGGGCTTTGCGCGCCCGACGCGGTGAGCCGGTCTCCCCAATAATCCTGCACATGCTGCACATGTTTCGGATCGTCTCGTAACTCACGGACCAGACCGGTGTAGTACGTTCGAGCGTCTTCCCCGAGCGGCTGTTGCCCTTCCAGCACGATCATCGCGGAGCTGTCCGAGTCGGATTCTTTGAAGTCGGTGCCCATGCGCATCATGGCTTGAACCGAGGGGGCGTCCTTGGGACTCAGCGATACCGCGTGGTCGCGCCCGACCGTCTCCAACAGTGGAACACCCAGCGTCACAAGCACAGTCAGCGCCACCCACGCCACGATGATCGGCACCGAGAGCTTGCGGATCGCGCGCGCTGTCAGGGGCGGCTGCGACATCATGCCTACGACGATCTGCCGGTCAAGCTTGCCCCCGGCGCGGTGCCGTTACGCACCGGATGACCGTTGCCTACCGGCTCTCTCAGCAAGAGTGCACGCACCACCGGTCGCGGGCCGACCGACCGAAGTAGGCTGCTGGCGGGTCGGGGGCGCACGCGTTGCGGCCACCAGAACCAGCGGCCCAACAGCGCGGCGATCGACGGCGTCATGAACGCGCGGACGACCAGTGTGTCGAACATCAGACCGAGACCGATGGTGGTACCCAACTGAGCGACGGTGACCAGATCACTGACCGCCATGGACGCCATCGTGAAGGCGAATACCAGGCCGGCGTTCGTCACTACCTTGCCGGTGCCGGCCATTGCGCGAATGATTCCCGTATTGATGCCGGCGTCGAGTTCTTCCTTCATCCGGGATACCAGCAGCAAATTGTAGTCGGATCCCACCGCCAATAGCACAATCACCGACATTGCGAGTACCGCGAAGTGGAGTGGTATTCCGAGGAAATACTGCCACACCAGCACTGCCAAGCCGAAGGACGAGCCCAGGGAAAGGGCGACTGTGCCGACGATAACCATGGCAGCGATAGAGCTTCGGGTCATGATCAGCATGACGGTGAAAATGAGACAGAGTGCGGCGACACCCGCGATCAGCAGATCCCATTTGGACCCATCGACCATGTCTTTCAGCATCGCAGAGGTGCCGGTGAGATAAATTTTTGCGTCTTCTAATGGAGTGCCCTTCAGCGCCTCCTCGGCTGCGGTTTTTATCGGCTCGACCCGCGCAATACCCTCGGGTGTCGAGGGGTCGCCTCTTTGCGTAATGAGCATCCGCACGGCTTTCCCGTCCGGGGACAGGAAGATTTTGAGCAGCCGCTTGAAGTCCGGATTCTTGAAGACCTCTGGCGGAATGTAAAAGGAGTCATCGTTTTTGGCGGCGTCGAATGCCTTGCCCATGGCTGTCGGGTCGTTGCTCGACTCGTCCATCTGGCCGAAGATCCCGGACATGCTGCTGTGCATGGTCAGCAACATGGTCCGCATGCCTTGCATGATCTGGATCATCTCTGGGAACTGGCTGAGCAGCTGGGGCATGAGGACATCGATCTTGTCGAGGTCCTTCACCAGATCACCCAGCTTGTCGCTCACGTCGTCGACACCATCGATTGAGTCGAAGATCGATCTCAGTGAATAGCAAATAGGAATACCGGCGCAGTGCTTCTCCCAGTAGAAGTAACTTCGAATCGGCCGCCAGAAATCTTCGAAATCTGCAATATGGTCACGCAACTCGTACGTGATCGCCGCCATGTCGTGCGTTTCGCCGGCCATGTGATGAGTCGTGCTTGCCAGGTCCTGCATCAGCGTATACATGCGCTGCATGATCGCGATCGTTTCGCCCAGCTCGTCGGCCTGCTTGAGCATGTCGCTCATGCGGTCTTTCTGGAATGCCATATTTTGCAGCATGGCGGCCTGTTGCATGCTCAGCATGAATGGGATGCTCGCATGCTGAAGCGGGGCGCCGGTTGGTCGAGTTATCGCTTGCACGGTGGAAATACCCTGCACAGCGAAGACAGCCTTCGCGAGTTTCTCCAGTACCAGAAAATCTGCCGGATTGCGCAGGTCGTGGTTCGCCTCGACTAAAAGGATCTCCGGCGGCGTCATCCGTGACGCGGGAAAATGCCGCTGCGCGGCCGCATATCCCACATTGGCGGGGATATTTTGCGGGATGTACTTCTGGTCGCTGTAGCCGGGTTTGTATCCCGGAAGCGTCAAGAGCCCGATCAGGGCGACTGCCAACGTCGCGACCAGAATGGGGGCGGGCCAACGGACGATCGCGGTGCCGACCCGCCGCCATCCGCGGTAGGTGATCGGGCGCTTGCGGTCGAAAAGTCCAAAGCGGCCGCCAAGTGCGATGACGGCCGGAGTCAAGGTAAGCGCTACCGCGACCGCCACAAGCACTCCGACGGCGCACGGCACGCCCAGCGGCTGGAAGTAGGGGAGCCGGGTGAAGCGGAGGCAGAAAAGCGCCCCGGCGATCGTCACACCCGACGCCAAGACAACGGGCGCAACGCTGCGGTAGGTGGTGTAGTAGGCGGTTTCCCGGTCCTCGCCGGCCTGGCGTGCCTCCTGATACCTCCCGGTGAAGAAGATCGCGTAGTCGGTTCCGGCCGCGATCACGATCGACACCAGGAGATTAACGACGTAGGTGGAAAGGCCGATGAGCTGGTGATGGCCCAGGAAAGCGACGATTCCCCGCGCGACTTGCAGTTCTATCCAGACCATCGCGAGTAATAGCAGGACGGTGGCGATCGAGCGGTAGACAAGGAGCAAGAGAACGAAAATCACACCGAGGCTGACCGCCGTCACCAACAGCACGGTCTTTTCGCCGCTGCGACCCATATCCGACGCGATCGCCGCCGCGCCCGTGACATAGGCGGTCACCCCGGCAGGCGCCGGCGTCCTCGCCACAATGTCGCGGATCGCCTCAGCAGATTCGTTCGCCTGGGCCGCGCCGAGGCGGCCCGCGAGATCCAGTTGAACGAAGGCGGCCTTACCGTCGGCGCTTTGCGCCGCGCCCGCCGTCAGCGGATCCCCCCAGAAGTTCTGAATGTGCTGAACGTGCTTGTGGTCGTTTTCGAACTGGCGGATCAGGCTGTTGTAAAACCGGTGCGCAGCGTCGCCGAGGGGTTGCTGCCCCTCCAAGACGATCATCACCGAAGTGTCGGAATTGGCTTCCTGGAAGTCCTTGACCATGTGGTCCGCGGCCTCGAACGACGGCGCCTCACTGGGTGTCAGCGAAACCGAACGTTCCCGCTCGACCTGCTCGAGCGAAGGGACGCCGATGCTGATCATCACGGTGATCGCCAACCACGCCAAGACCACCGGCACCGACAGTCGCAGGATCGTTTGAGCCACCAAGGGCCGACGGTCACGCAGCTGGTGGTTGCTCATGAGGACTTCAACGCACAGAAGGTAAAGGCACTCGTCTCGTGTGTGATCTTCTCGGCTTTGACCACCCCGTCGACCACGATGCGGCATCCGATCGCATCGCTATCCCCCTGCGCCACAACGCTTCCCACGGCTGTTGCGTCGGTCATCGCAAACGTCAAGGACCAGGGCAGGTGTGCCGCCTCGACTCGTTTCGGATCAGCGTTGGCATCGAAATAGCTGATCCTCGCGACGGTTCCCGGAGGTCCGAAAATTTCGTACGTCAGGTGTTTGGGGTCGAAAGGCGCGGGGTCAACGATTTGGCTGTCGGCATACACGGGACGGTTCTCTGCACCGAAAATGCCGTGCAGTCGCGACACGGTTAATCCGCCGGCACCGATCACCACGGCAATGAGCAGCGGTATCCACACCCGGCCGAGAATTTTCGAAATCGTGAATCGCTGCGTTCGTCGACGCGATCGGGGTAGCCGAGGCTCGACCGAGGGTTCGCGAGCGGGTGGCTGAAGTGTGATTCCGCGGACGAGAGGTTGGTCGAAGACGTCGAAGGCTCCAAGGCCCACTGCGGCGAATTCGGACCGGGCCTCCGCAACGCGATCGTCGCGCACACCGGGTTCGACCACCGCACCCAACCTTCCACCGAAGACAAAGGTCGTCGTCAACGGGTTGATCTCATCGGTTCTGCCGACCGTTTAGTTCGACATGAGTTGAACAGCTCCAAACCATACTCAAGGCGACTGCGGTCGATCC
>Ga0134126_10008360_pt1 | contig 13023 bp, 13 predicted proteins | sample KB31752_FD_96881 | JGI IMG/M metagenome (GOLD analysis project Ga0134126, IMG submission 96881) | Terrestrial soil microbial communities with excess Nitrogen fertilizer from Kellogg Biological Station, Michigan, USA - KB3-175-2 | ecosystem: Environmental > Terrestrial > Soil > Unclassified ...
CAGGTTGTGTACACAACCTGCATTTAAAGTGACTGATAAAGATGAAGTAGTTTTTAATGGAAAGAAGTTATTCGTTACAAAAAATCTTATTTATATTTTATTAAATAAACTTAAAGACTACATTACAACTACTGATGATCCACAGAATAGAAAAACTGTTTTGCAACTCACAAAAAATGCGACCGATCAAAGAATATATCCCGTTGGCAGGTTAGATAGAAACACTTCAGGTGTTTTACTACTTACTAACGACGGGCAACTTACACAAGAACTTACTCACCCTAGTTTCAACGTAAAAAAAGTATATGAAGCAAAATTAGATAAACCGCTAACCAAAAATGATTTTGAAAATATATTGAAGGGTCTAAAGTTGGAAGACGGAGAAATATTCGCTGATGCATTGGCTTATGCCGACCCGAAAGATAAAAGCGTGATAGGAATAGAACTGCACAGCGGACGCAATCGCATCGTTCGCAGAATATTTGAACATTTAGGTTATGATGTAAAAGGCCTGGACAGAGTTATGTATGCAAACCTTACCAAAAAAAATGTAGAGCGTGGTAAGTGGCGTTATTTAAGTGAAAAAGAAATTCGTTTGTTGAAATACATGAATAACCAAAAATCAATACGCACAGCATCAAGAGAAAATAAAGCCACCGATGCAGCCGAATTCAATTAAGATACAAATGGAGTCAAAGGGAGTTTCAATAGTATTTGAGGATGAAGATTTTATTGCCGTAAACAAATCTGCCGGTATGCTCACCATACCTGACAGGCACGATGAGACGCAATTATCATTATATAAAATATTAACAGACAGATACGGAAAAAATTTTATCGTTCACAGGCTCGATCGCGATACCAGCGGGCTTGTATTATTTGCTAAAAATGAAACAAGCCATAAATATCTTTCCCAATTATTTGAAAAAAGAAATATTGAAAAATTTTACCTGGGAATTGTTCGCGGAAGCCTTCCGGAAAAAACAGGATCAATAGACGAGCCTATTGCAGAACACTCGTTTCGCAAGGGAGAAATGACCATTAATAAAAAAGGGAAAGCATCACTCACCGAATATAAAGTAGTTGAAGATTATGGAATTTATTCATTAGTTCAATTTAACATCCACAGCGGGAGAACACATCAAATAAGGGTTCACATGAAATTTGCCGGGCATCCTATTGCCTGTGACGCTGTATATGGAGATGGAAAACCAATATTGCTTTCTTCATTTAAAAAGAAATATAAACTAAGCAAAGTCGAAGAAGAAGAAAGGCCAATCTTAAACAGACTGGCCTTACATTCTTATCAATTAAACTTTAAAGATGCAAATAATAATAATAATATGCATGCTTTAGAGGCGCCTGTCCCAAAAGATATAAAAGCATTATTGCAGCAATTAAAAAAGAACAGGAGCCCAGCTGTGTTAAAATAACCAAATCAATTAGGGCTGTGGCGTATAACGCAAATAAGGCTTTACAACTCTTACACCTTTAGGAAACTTTTTAATTGCATCTTCAGTACTAATAGAAGGCGACACAATCAAATCTTCTCCCGGAACCCAGTCAGCAGGCGTAGTGAGACCCTTATCGGCAGTGAGTTGCAAAGAATCAATCACTCTTAATACTTCATTAAAATTTCTGCCGGTTGAAGCAGGATAAACAATCATAAGCTTGATTTTTTTATCAGGGCCTATAATAAATAATGAGCGAACCGTCGCTGTAGCAGATGCATTGGGATGCAGCATTCCATAAAGGTTTGCAACAGTCTTATCTTCATCGGCAATTATTGGAAAATCTACGCTAACATGCTGGGTTTCATTAATATCATTTTTCCAGCTATTATGCTTATCCAATGGATCAACACTTACGGCAAGCACTTTTACATTACGCTTTTCAAATTCCTTTTTTAGTGCAGCAGTTCTGCCTAATTCTGTTGTGCATACAGGTGTAAAATCGGCTGGATGGGAAAAAAGAACTCCCCAACTGTTACCAAGAAACTCATAAAAATTAATTTTACCTTCAGTTGTTTCGGCTGTAAAGTCTGGTGCTGTATCGCCTAATTGTAAACTCATAATTAATAAATTTTATTTTAAAGATTTTGCGAAGATATTAATATCCTACCAATTTAGTAGGGGATATTTTATAAATTTGCATAATTGAGAAAATAACTCTCTTTATATTCAACTTATATTATTAAAATAATGCTCTCTAAAAAAACAAGATATGCCTTTCGCGCCCTTTCATACCTCGCTGAGAATTATGGGCGGGGCCCCATTCTGATTTCCGATATTTCTAAGGCAAAAAAAATTCCATTAAAATTTTTGGAAAATATTTTGAATGAACTGAAAAAAGTAGACCTTCTGGAAAGCAAAAAAGGAAAAGGAGGCGGCTATTTTTTAAAAGTTTCTCCTAAAAAAATAAACCTTGCTACGGTCATTCGGGTTATCAACGGACCAATCGCCTTATTGCCATGTGTGAGTTTAAATTTTTATGAAAAATGCGAAGATTGCGATGAGATACATTGTGGTATTCGCAAGGTTATGACTATAACAAGGGATGCAACATTAAAAATATTAGAAAAGAAAACTCTACACGATATTATTTTTGCCACGATTTGATTTACCCGACGCCCGGTTAACGCTATTACTCCCAAACCTGATTTTAACATCATCTATAGCCTTGTACAAAATATTTTTTCTCTCTATATTTTGAAAAAGATTTGTTTGTAAGGCATCGTTAGTCAAATCACTCAGTCGAACGCCAAGTAACCTGATCGGTTGTCCTTTTTTATATAACTTATGAAACAGGTTTTTCGCTACGGGAATTATTTCATCATCTGCACTTGTATAAGGAATGCTTGTTTGCCGTGAAGTGGTTTCAAAGTCGGGATAGCGAAGTTTTACCGTAACACATCCTGCAACTTTTTCTTCCTTTCTAAGCTCAAACGCAATCTTTTCCGTCATCCTCACAATTTCACCCATCAATCTGTTTACATCGGTTATATTTTCCTCAAAAGTATTTTCTGTTGAAATTGATTTTGATTCGTGGTAAGCAGATATGGCAGATTGATGATTTCCCTGAACTTTATGCCACAGGTCGACTCCCCATTTACCCAAGATTTTCTCTAATTTTTCAGGAGTGCTGTTATGAATATCCCTTATGTATTTAAAACCATGATATTGCAAAACCTGGTTGGTTTGATCGCCCACACCGGGAATTTTATTAAGTTCCAGGGATGCCAAAAACTCTTTTTCTTTTCCTAATGGCACCTGCAAAAACCCATTTGGCTTTGCCTCGTTAGTTGCCATCTTGGCGATCATCTTATTTTTTGCGATGCCAAAAGATATTGGAAGGCCGGTTTCCTTTATTATTAATTTCCGCAAATCAATTGTCCATTGCAAAGGATTAAAAAACTTATCCATGCCCGTTAGGTCGATATAAAATTCATCAATAGAGGCCTTTTCAAAGAGTGGAGCTTTGGATGCAATTATTTGAGTTATCCATTTTGAATATTTGCTATATTCAGTGTAAGTTCCTTTTACAACTATAGCTTGCGGGCAAAGCCGCATTGCTGTTGCCATAGGCATTGCTGAATGAACACCAAATTTCCTTGCTTCGTAACTGCATGTGGTAACAATACCTCGTTCTTTACTTCCGCCAACAATAACCGGCTTTCCCTTTAATGAAGGGTCTCTTATAAATTCCACGCTGACAAAAAAAGAATCGAGATCGAAATGAGCAATAAGATTTGAAGCGGAGACTTGCATAATATTCTATGCAAATTTACATTTTCATTTATCAGGCATCTCTATAAATATCCAATAAACCATCGGGTAAATTCAAAAACAATTTCCTGTTTTTTTTGTCAATTTTTTCTAATGAATCCTCGTGTACCGGAATCAGCGCTTCTTTACCATTCAATATAATTTTGCATAAAACCTGGTGAGGCTGCTCTATTACTTCAACTACTTCACCCAATTCATCATCGTCATTAATAACCATAAAACCTAGCAGTGAAATAGGCGCCGCACTTGCAGAAAATTTTTTAAAATCATTTTCCAGCAGCCATACTTCCTTTTTTACGAATTTCCTCGCCTCTTCTTTTGACGCAATCCCTTCCAATTTAACATAAACTTCTTTATGGTTTTTTATTTTAGCTGATTCAATAAAATAAGGCAAAAATGAATTGATGGTCTCCTCGATAAAAATATTTTCGAGTCCTTTTAAAGAAGTTTTTTTTCCCAGGTTGTGTTCAAGAATTAATTGCCCTTCCAACCCGAAAGTTGCAGCCAACTTGCCTATTTTGAAATAATTATTCATAAATGGCAGTAAAGGTATTTGAAAAATAATATCCCCTAAAAATGCTATAGACGGCAGAAATTTATTCGTTGAAAACAAGGGAATCATTGCAAAACAGGCAAAAAAAAAGTGAACACTTTTTAGAAATGTTCACTCAAATTATTATTACAAAATCTATACTCCCATGTATTCTTTTAAAAGATTAGATCTCGAAGCCGAACGAAGTTTGGTAAGTGCTTTATCTTTTATCTGTCTAACCCTTTCACGCGTGAGACAAAACCTCAATCCTATGTCTTCAAGGCTAAAAGGTTGTTCCATACCAATACCATAAAATAAACAAATTACCTCTTTCTGTCTTTCAGTCAGTATACTTAGCGATCTCGCTATTTCTTTTTTTAGTGAATCGTTAAACATGATCTGCTTGTCGGCACTATCCGCATTTCCATTAACCAATACGTCTATTAAAGTGCTTTCCTCACCGTCACTTAAAGGAGAATCCATACTTACGTGCCGTGCAGCTACATTTAACGTGGCGGCAACTTCTTCGGTTTCTATATCAAGAAAAAAGGCAAGTTCTTCCACGGTAGGTGTGCGCTCAAATTCCTGCTCAAGATGGGTATAAGCCCTGGCAATTCTGTTAGTTAACCCAACTTTATTCAAGGGGAGCCTTACTATCCTGGATTGCTCGGCAAGCGCCTGCATAATACTTTGACGTATCCACCACACTCCGTAAGAAATAAATTTAAAACCCCTCGTTTCATCAAAACGCTGAGCAGCCTTTATGAGACCGAGATTGCCTTCATTAATTAAATCAGGTAATGTAAGGCCCTGGTTTTGATACTGTTTTGCAACAGAAACCACAAATCTCAAATTGGCTTTTGTAAGTTTGTCAAGTGCCTGCTGGTCGCCTTGTTTTATTCTAAGGGCAAGCTTCACTTCTTCTTCCGGGGAAATAAGATCTACTTTACCTATCTCCTGAAGATATTTCTCTAAACTTTCGCTTTCGCGATTGGTTATAGACTTTGAAATTTTAAGCTGACGCATACTCATAAGACTTATTTTAAGATTTAATACTTAGTTTGGTGTGGTAGTTCAATAAATCTATAGAGTAACGTAATTTAGATAGTTTTAAGTATGTGACCAAATAAAATGTTAATTTTTTCTGTATAATAATATGCGAGTAGTCAACCTCTTAAATCGTTCCCAAAAAATAATTAATAAAAAAAATAATAAATTAGGTTAGTTAGTTAATTTATTTTCTATTATTGCACATATACAGACCAGATTCAATTTAAAAAATGAGTAAGAAAGTAAGATATACGTTGGAATACCCTGTTAGATGCTCACCGCAAATATTATATGAATTTTTGTCCACCTCAACAGGCTTGCAAGAATGGTTTGCTGATAAGGTTGAAGATAATGATGGACATTTTAGTTTTGGCTGGAATGGCTCCAGCGAAGAAGCCGAGGTGGTAGAAAGTGAAGAAAATAAATCCATACGGTTTCATTGGCTCAATTCTCCCAAGGATGAATACTTTGAATTTAGCATAGACAAATCAGAAGTAACCAATCAAACTATTTTGGTGATCAACGATTTTGCAGATAAAAAAGAAATTAAGGACCAGAGTCAGCTTTGGGAAACCCAGGTAAAAGATCTTTTTCACCGGCTGGGAAACTGATTTTTAAAAATTCGATTATTTCTTCAAAAGAGCACTTCAGAAATTCCTGAGCTTCGTTCCATTTGTTTAATTCGAGTCTTTTTGAAATTTTAAAAAAATTTTGCTTTGAAATCTTTTCAAAAGTATTCTCACTTAAACTAGAAACAGCAACATAATTGGAAGGATCAAAGTTATGCTGCCATTCGTTTTCATTTACGCATATATAAAAATTATTTTCCGTCAGAAATAAAAAAATCTCTGAAAAATTTTTTTGTACTGAAAATTTTTTCCCGGACATATGAAGTGAGATACTAAAATAATTGCCCCACCAAAAAAATGTCCTTATTGCAAAAATGTGTTCTTTGTTAAACGAAGCAGGATAATCCAACATAACATAAGGAAGTCCCATATAATTTTCCCCTTTCGAAATTTTTCCTCCTAAATGCTTATAAGAATCAATTATCGAGAAAGTTTTTTGTAGTGTTACTTCTTTATAAATTGTAAGCATTTCCCCAAAAAGCTGGTACACTTTATTTATTATCGAGTGTTTCGTTAAAATCCATTCCTGGTTTTGTACCAGTTCCATTTCAAGTGTTGAAAGGTGTATTTTTGTTTGAGTGTTCATTAACGAAATTTACAATTAAAGCGAACAATATTTCAACCTGCAAGGGTTATCTGCATGTTTAGAAAACTTGACAAACTAATTCTTAAGGCTTTCATGTGGCCTTTTATAGCCACATTCTTCATAACATTATTTGTATTTATGATGCAAATATTGTGGAAATATATTGACGATCTCGTAGGTAAAGGTCTCGATTTTATTACCCTTAAAAATTTCTTATTTATGCAAGCGCAACACTGGTTACCCTTGCACTGCCTATTGCTATTTTACTTTCATCGATAATGACCTTCGGAAAGTTGGGCGAAAATTTTGAATTAGTTGCTATAAAATCGTCTGGTATATCCTTATTGCGTTTTATGAGGCCACTGTTTTTTGTTTCAATAATTCTTACAGGAGTTGCATTTCTATTTGCTAATTATATTGCGCCTGTAGCTAACTTAAAATTCGCTGTTATTTATAACGATATCTATAGAAAAAGCCCTGCATTCGATTTAAAAGATGGTGTTTTTTATAGCGGCTTCCGTGGGTTTGCTATTAAAGTCGGCAAAAAAGAGAAAGATAAAAGTACACTGCACAATGTTTTAATTTATGAGCAATCGAATGGAATCCAGGATAACACCATCATATCGGAAAGTGGGAAAATGACGGTAAGCAAGGATAAGAAATTTTTGGAGTTTCATCTGCAAAATGGAAATCGCTATTCAGAAAAAGGGGAATATAATTCTCCAAAGAATGAATATGTACAAATGGGATTTAAAGAGTACAATAAATTATTTGATCTTACTCAATTGAATATTCAAAAAACTTCTGATAGTCTTTTCATGAATAACATGCGCATGAAAACTTTACGGTTGCTTGATAAGGATATTGATTCATTAAAGAAAATTCCTGACTCGCTGGTAAGGCAAAATCAGAAAGATCTTAAAGTATACATTCGTTACACGAGATATCATGATAGCGCAAGAACGAAAAAACAAATAGAAGTAGCAGAAGAAAAAATTCCAAACAAGAAAGTAAATTCTTTTAATGATCTCATACCAGACAGTTTAAAAACAATCGTAAGAGACCAGGCTGCCGCCACTGTTTCCAGCGTTCGGGGAATAATGGAAGTTAACGCAAGTTCATATGACAACCAGGTTGACGACATAATACAACACAAAATCGAATGGCATAAAAAATTATCTCTTTCTATTGCCTGCATGGTATTATTTTTTATCGGAGCTCCCTTAGGCTCAATCATTAGAAAAGGCGGACTGGGTCTTCCTTTGGTGGTTGCCCTGATATTTTTTATGATTTTTTACCTGCTTAATATTTTTGGCGAAAAATTTACGAAAGATCACGTTCTTGATCCGATAATCGGGATGTGGCTTCCAGTGATTATTCTTACCCCGGTGGGATTTTTCTTAACGTATAAAGCCATGCACGACTCGCAATTATTTAATAAAGAATTTTATTACAGGCTTATTAAAAATATAAAGCATAGTAAAATAAATCCCTTTACCGCAAAAAAGTAATCTGAAGAAGAATAGAAAATTTAAAAAAGAATCAAATATTTCCGGGGCAGACATCCTGAAATTGACTCAGCCTTTGCAAAGAAGCACCATAAATAACATTGATGCAACTAAACAAAGGCTGATGAATTGAAAAGCAATCTGACACAAATGTATATATTAAGAATTATGTAATCCAAAAAAAAAATAATTATTTTAAATACATCTGTTAATTTTTATTGCTCTATTTTATTTCCAAAAAAACATACATTATTCGTGTTCTTCAAAAGTTATATATTCGTTTTAATTCAACTAAAAAACTAAACAAAAGATATGGAATCCTGGAAAGATTATCAGCAAAAAAATAAGGAAAGATTTCTTAATGAGATGATGGAATTATTGCGCATACCGTCTGTAAGCGCAAAAACTGAACACAAAAAAGATATGCTTGCCTGCGCTCAGGCTGTTAGACAAAGTTTACTTGATTCTGGAGCTGATAAAGCTGAAATAATGTCGACAGATGGACATCCCGTTGTTTATGGAGAAAAGATAATTGATGCAAATAAACCGACCATACTTGTATATGGGCACTACGATGTTCAACCGGCTGAACCGCTGGAACTTTGGCACAGCGGACCTTTTGAACCCGTAATAAAAGATGGAAAGGTTTATGCACGAGGTTCCGCGGACGATAAGGGACAGTTTTTTATGCATGTGAAAGCCTTGGAAACAATGGTTAAGACAAATACCATGAGTACCAATATTAAATTCCTGATTGAAGGTGAAGAAGAAGTTGGCTCGCCCAATTTGGGGAAATTTGTTGAAAAAAATAAAGAACTTTTGAAAGCCGATGTTATTTTAATAAGTGATAGTTCCATGCTAAGTATGGAAAATCCCTCCCTGGATATCGGCGTGCGTGGTTTATCTTATATAGAAGTTGAAGTTACGGGAGCTGACAGAGATTTACATAGTGGCACTTATGGAGGAGCAGTCGCCAATCCAATTACAATACTTTCCAAAATGATCGCATCTTGCCATGATGAAGATAATCATATAACAATACCCGGATTTTATGACGATGTACTTGAAGTTACTTCGGAGGAAAGAACTTTAATGAATAAAGCGCCTTATGATGAAGAAGAGTATAAAAAAGAAGTAGGGGTGAAAGATTTATGGGGCGAAAAGGGATATACCACAAATGAACGAACTGGCATTCGTCCTACACTTGAAATAAATGGAATCTGGGGCGGTTATATGGGCGAAGGTGCAAAGACAGTTTTACCTTCCAAGGCAACGGCCAAGATCTCTGCACGGTTAGTACCCAATCAGTCATCAGCAAAAATGACAAGGTTATTGTTAGATTATTTTACAACTATTGCCCCTCCCTGCGTATCGGTAAAAGCATTTGAACATCATGGCGGCGAGCCTTATATGACACCGATTGACAGCAAGGGTTATAAAGCAGCATCGAAAGCAGTGGAAAAAACATTTGGAAAAATTCCCATACCGGTTCGGGGCGGAGGCAGCATTCCCATTTGTTCAATACTTGAAAAAGAACTTGCCATAAAAATTATTTTTATGGGTTTCGGGCTTGATAGCGATAACCTTCATTCGCCAAATGAAAAATACGGAATCGAAAATTTTTATAAAGGCATAGAGACGATTCCATACTTTCATAAATACTTTGCAGAAAGTTCTAATTAATAACGGAAGAATTCTATTTACTTTTTTTCCATTTTACTTCAGTTATGCTTGGCCGGCATTTCAAATTGAATTTAGATCTTATTCCCAGGAATATTTTAGCAACAAATTTTCTAATTGTTATTGCCGTATTTTTGCCAACATTCATAACATTATAACAATAATTACATGGTAGATGTATTCGAAAAGATGATAAAAGATGGAGGTCCAATTGGGAGGCATGTCGAAAGAGCACATGGCTATTTCGCTTTTCCAAAATTGGAGGGAGAACTTGGAAGCAGAATGTTTTTCAGGGGAAAAGAAAAAATTGTATGGAGTATTAATAATTATTTAGGATTGGTAAACCATCCTGAAGCGAGGAAGATAGATACTGAAGCCGCTGCACATTGGGGAATGGGTAACCCGATGGGAGCACGCATGATGAGCGGAAATACTACAATGCATGAAGAACTTGAAAAAATTATTGCCGCTTTTGTAAGCCGCGAGGATGCTATGCTCCTGAATTTTGGATACCAGGGTATCATGAGTTGTATTGATGCCTTAGTAAACCGGCACGATGTGATTGTTTATGACGGAGAAGCACATGCGTGCATTGTGGATGGAGTGCGTCTACACATTGGGTTTAGTTATAAATATAACCACAACGATATTGAAGATTGTGAGAAGCAGTTGCAAAGAGCTGTGAAGATGGCAGATAAAAATGGAGGTGGCATTCTGCTAATTACTGAAGGGGTTTTTGGAATGAGCGGAAACCAGGGGAAAATAAAAGAAATTGTTTCTTTAAAAGAAAAATATAATTTCCGGCTGCTTATTGACGATGCTCATGGGTTTGGTTCTATGGGAGCTAACGGTGCAGGTGCAGACGAAGAACAAGGTTGCCAGAAAGGAGTTGATTTATACTTTAGCACGTTTGTAAAAAGCATGGGAAGCATAGGCGCATTTATTAGTGGACCAAAAAGTATAATGACTTATTTGCGATACAATGTGCGTTCGCAGATATTCGCGAAAAGTCTACCTCTAATAGTCGTAGAAGGAATGTTGAAAAGAATGCACATGTTGAAAACCATGCCTGAACTCCGTAAAAAATTATGGCACAATGTAAATAAGTTACAGAATGGTCTTAGGGAAAAAGGATTTGATATTGGAACAACAAACAGCCCGGTAACTCCGGTTTATATGAAAGGCGATCTTCCTGAAGCAACCAATATGGTAATGGACATGAGAGAGAACTACAATATTTTTTGTTCCGTTGTAGTTTTTCCGGTTATTCCAAAGGGCCAGATTATTTATCGCCTGATACCAACTGCAGCGCATACAGATGAAGACACGGAAATTACACTTCGTGCATTTGAAGAAACTAAAAAGAAATTGGATGCTGGTGCCTATAAAGCCGATGACATACCAGATATGGCAGATTTAGTGGGTTTTGGACAAAAGGGAGATATGTAAAACCGGGCAACTAAAAAGAAGCCCGGGATTATCAAAAATCTTAACCATTAAATCTTAACACTGAGAATCTATTATTATAGTCTCCGAATTCTCTCTGAAGGTTGTATACAAAAATTTTATTGAGATTTAATTAACAAAAAAAGGGGCCGGATAAAAATCCACCCCTGTTATAATCCAATATCCTATGAAAAACCGAGTTTGAAACTGCTTTCGCTGCTTCTTAATATTTTGATATGGTTTTCACCATTAAGTTTAAAATTTAAGTCGATATTTTTTCACAAGACGTTGCATTGGATGTATCCCTTAGAAAAGAATAAAAAGGGGCCGGATGGAAATCCACCCCTGTTATAATCCAATATCCTATGAAAAACCGAGTTTGAAACTGCTATCGCCGCTTCTTAATATTTTTACATGGGCTTTACCATGACGCTTTAAAAGTTGTCTTAAAAACCTCGAAACTTTCCGTTTTATATGCCCCTTCTCCAAAATATTTCAAAATAGGCTCTATTTCCCTTGGCTCCATAAACCCTTGTATTGAAATAGGGTCACTATGATCATCCGTTAATATTACGGTAGTTGGAAATCCCGGCTGACCCGACGTCACATACATAGTAAAATCATTTATTTTATAATTGTCGTTATAGTTGTAAGAATTATTTTTCCAATGTATGGTGTCTTTAGTTTCCGCATCTAATTTTACTGCATAAAAGTGATCATTAATATACGCAATAACTCTGGGGTTATTGTATGTCTTTTTATCCATTATTTTACACCAATAGCACCAATTAGTATATAAATCAATTATGGCGGGTTTTGGTTCAGATTTCATTTTCTGCTTTAATTCACTCATATTCATCCAGGCTAACTTATCATGTGCGGTTGGTGTAACTTTGAAGGAACATAAAACAACAAATAAACCTAATAAAATAAATTTGGTATTTTTTACCATTAAATAGTAAACGTACGTGAGACTCATTTTATTGGATTTATACTAAAAAAATTATTAGAAATATTTGACGATATAAATTTTGATTTTTTTCTCACCTGTGTAATTTTTTCATCAATGCATAAAATAGTTGTGGCGGTAACCGGTGCCAGCGGTTCAATATACGCGAAAATCCTGCTAAATAAACTACAATTCGTTAAAGACCAATGGGAGTCGTTGGGCATAATAATCACAGATAATGCCAAATTGGTCTGGCAAACAGAATTGGAGAATAATAGCTATGATTCCTACCAAGCGAAATATTATTCAAAGACTGACTTTAAGGCTCCATTTGCTTCCGGATCGGGGGATTATGATATTATGATAATTATTCCGTGCAGTATGGGTACACTCGGAAGAATTGCCGGAGGTATTTCCAATGATTTGATATCAAGGGCTGCTGATGTTGTGTTGAAAGAAAGGCGTAAACTTATTTGTGTTGTGAGAGATACTCCTTACAACCTTGTTCACATACGAAATATGGAAACAGTTACACTCGCCGGGGGCATTATCTGCCCAGCCACGCCCTCATTTTACAGCAAACCAAAAACTATTGATGAAGTAGCTTCTACGGTTGTTGACCGTGTGCTGGACCTCGCAGGAATGAAGATTGACACCTACCGTTGGGGAAAGTAAAAAGCGCCCCATTACGCGGCGCTTTTTTTCAGAGCAGTTTCGAGAGAACTTTTATCTAAGATCTATGACTTCTACCTTGGGATGATCTGCCGGGTTGAATACAAATAATCCATCGGGCAAATTAGTATTTGTTTTCATACTGGTAATAGTATATGTATATCGATCCCCGGTTTTTTGAAAAAC
>Ga0134126_10008362_pt1 | contig 13021 bp, 11 predicted proteins | sample KB31752_FD_96881 | JGI IMG/M metagenome (GOLD analysis project Ga0134126, IMG submission 96881) | Terrestrial soil microbial communities with excess Nitrogen fertilizer from Kellogg Biological Station, Michigan, USA - KB3-175-2 | ecosystem: Environmental > Terrestrial > Soil > Unclassified ...
AGTCTGAATGGTTGATGCCTCCAATAAACGGGCAATTTTTCCGAATTCGGTTTGCATTCCTGTAGCCACAACAATGCCCTTTGCGTGCCCGTTTGTTATATAGGTTCCGTTAAAAGCCATGTTGGTATAATCTCCCAATGAAAGATTTTCCTCCGTTAAAGTTTCAGTCAACTTCTCTGCTGCAACGGATTCACCGGTGAGTGATGATTCATTAATTTTTAACTGAAAGACCTCTGTTAAACGAACATCTGCCGGCACCACATTTCCGGCTTCCATTAAGATCATGTCTCCAGGCACCAGGTTAATGGATGAGATGGCGACAGGGTGGTTGTTCCTGATGACAAGCGCATTGGTAAGCGCCATTTTTTGCAATGCATCCATTGCTTTTTCAGCACGATACTCCTGCACGAATCCTATAACAGCATTTATTATCACTATCGCGATAATTACAATGGTATCTGTAATGTCGCTTAAAAAGCCTGAAATGATTGCAGCAACTATCAGCACCAGTATCATAAAATCTTTAAATTGGTAAAGGAACATTAACCAGGGCGACGTCTTTTTAGTTTTTTGAATTTCATTGGAGCCATATTTCTGCAATCTTACTATAGCTTCTGAAGTTGACAATCCATTTACTGAACTCCCGGTTATTTCTAATATTTTTTCAATATTGATTAGGTGCCAATTCATTTTGTAAGTCAATGTGATAACGTCGATAATTGTTGATTACTTCACTATTTAGGTGCCAATAGCAATCCGCCTATTTCCGGCTAAGTAATAGATTAAGTGGCTTCAATTCTTCAACATAGTCACTAACGATTTTTAAAATTGCTACAAAGGGAATAAAAAGTATCATACCCGCAACTCCCCAAATTATTCCGCCCGCAATAATAGCAACCAGCATAGCAAGTGTGCTTACTTCAAGCTGCGCTCCTACCACTTTTGGAAATATAACATTTGCCTCAAGGTATTGCACGAAACTAAATACGGCAATTACACCTGCAACGTACCAAACATTATTAGTGTCCAGCCAAACTACGGAAATGGGAAGTAATGCGCTAATGAAAATCCCAATGTACGGAATAATAGTACTAATTGAACACAGGAAACCAAATAGCAGCGCATGTCTTACTCCAAGTGCAAGAAGGCCGGCACTATTTAGGATACCAACGACAACATAAACCAATATCATCCCTTTTATATAATTAAAATAAGTGGAGATAATTTTTTGCAAAATGCTATTGAGTACAACTGAATACCGACCGGGTACTATTTGTTTTAGAAACTGTATAAATATTTTCCGGTGGTACATGAACAGCGTTGTAAACACCGGCGTGAGAAATAAAATAAAAAGCGTGTTTACGGTAACCTCAAGTGATGATTTCAGGAGGTTGGCCAGGTTATCATTAAGGTTTTTTTCCCAGTTGCTATTTACATTCTTTGCAATCCCAATATTATCTGCAATCCAGATTTGTATATTCTGTATTAAGTATTCAACTCTTCCGAATATAGATCTTGCATCTTTACCAAATACATTCAATTGCCAAATTAACAAAGAAGCCAAAGCCGCCATCAAAACAGTTACTATAAAGAGACAAGCCACAATAGCAAGTGTTTTACTCCATCCATGATTTTCCAGCCACTTACATATTGGGTGCATTATCATTGCGATCAATAGCCCAAAAAATAATGGAATGAAAAGTGTTTTCCCAAAATACAAAATAGCCGAACTAAGAATTATCAGTTCGAGATATTTAATAATCAAAAAAATTATTTTTTGAGTCCTTTGCATACATCTTATGAAAAGCCCGGTAAAAAATTGCCGGCCTTTTGGCTTTCGAAAACCTAAAATCATTCGTTATAAAATCATAGCCTCAATGGTATCAGCTTGTAACTTTGCCAGATGAAGAAATTGCTTTTCCGAAGATTCTATGGCCGCTATTTTTTGTTTCAGTATTTCGGTTCCCTAAAATTCGTTCATGTCTCCTTAAATAAAGATGATGACAATTAATTGCTGAATGAATGATATATGTCAATATAATCAATGATTTTATTCATTGAATTCGAAATAATAGTATAGTATTTTGTATTCGATATTGAATTGATGATTGAAAATTTTAACAGAACTGAACCCAACGCATAAGGCAATTATGGAGGGTGAAAACAGAACTGGTTATCTTATAATAAAGAAACATTCATGAAAAAGTTCTTAGTTGTTTTTGATGGATATAAAATGTCTGAGAGTTCGATGCAATATGCCATTCAGCTAACGCAGATGGCAAATGCTCACCTGGTTGGCGTATTCCTTGATGAAATTATTTATCACACCTATAGCGTGTATAAAGTAATGTCCAATGCTGCCGACTTTCAGAAAAAGTTAGCAGAGCTTGATAAAAGAGATCAGCAAAAAAGAGACAATGCGGTGCTCACTTTCCAAAAGGCATGCGAACTTGCTAAAATTAATTTTTCTATTCACAGGGACACCAGTATTGCCTTCCAGGAATTAAAACATGAAAGTATTTTTGCCGACCTGGTTATTATAGATGAATATGAAACGTTTTCAAGGTTTAAAGAATCGCTTCCTACCAGCTTCGTTAAAGAACTATTGGGTGACGTACAATGCCCTGTTTTAGTTACACCTGCCGCTTTTAAAAAAATTGACAGAATCGTGTTACTCTACGACGGGAAACCTTATGCCTTGTATGCTATAAAAATGTTTAGCTATGTACTGGGATGTTTGAGGGACCTGCCGGTTGAAATAATAACAGTGAAAGATGAAAAAAAAGCAGGTCGGCATTTACCTGATAAACAGTTAATGAATGAGTTTATTAAAAGGCATTTTGATAATGTAAAGTATACTGTTTTAAAAGGCGCTCCGGAACAACAAATTGTTGAATATTTGAGAAGCAGTGGGCAAAATGTTTTGGTTGTCCTTGGAGCTTATCAGCGAAGCGATATCTCAAGATGGTTTAAAGTGAGTATGGCTGACGTATTAATGGAGGCACTTGAAGCACCATTATTTATTGGCCAACACCGGTAGCCATACATTGAGGTTTGGACATATAAAAATTAATTAACTCTAATAAAACTTGAGAACAATGTTAAAAAAAATAATAGTTCCCACCGATTTCTCAGCATGCGCAAATAACGCGGTTGAATACGCGGTGCAGTCAGCAAAAATTCTTCCTGTTGAAATTATTGTGCTTCATTCATTCGATGTAAAGGAAGATCTCTATACTGATTACATGGGCGTGAATAAGGAGTTCAATCAAATTCAGCTAAATGAGGCTATTAACAAGTTAGAGATGCTTAAGAATAGTATTAAAGAGAAAGAAGGTATTGACATAACAACTATCGTTTCCAAAAAATCGCTTCAAAAAGCATTGAGGGAGACTGTAGAAACTGATGGCATTAGCCTCATAATTATGGGTACGACGGGCGCTCATGGCATCCGGAGAATGTTTTTTGGAAGTAACACATCAGCAACCATAGGAAATAGCCAGGTGCCTGTGATGATGATCCCCTGCAATTACCATTGGAAGAAACCGGAAAAAATTGTTTTTGCCACCAATCGTTTTGAAAAGGAAAAATTCATTCTTGATTTTCTTTTTGAAATGGCCGATTTATTTATGGCTAAGGTAGAAGTAGTGGTATTTAGCGAGGAAGTAAAAAAAGAATCGCTTATCTATGCCGAAGACTCCCGTAATCTTTCGGAGTATGAAAACATGATCAGCAAAAAATATAACGAAAAAAACTTATCGGCTATGCATCTTACCGGTAATGATTTTAAGCAATCACTTTCGGATTATATTGAGGATAACGATATTGACATACTGGCCATGGTAAAATATGAGAGGGGATTTTGGGAAGACATGTTTCATAGGAGCCTGACCAAATCAATGAGCTATCATACAAAAATAGCTTTGCTCGCAATACCTGCAAGGCAGTGATTGTTTTACGAGAACTATACATTAATGATTTAAAAAACAGACAAATGAAAAATACAAAGGCGGGCATTTGGATCGATACTGAAAAAGCCGTAATTGTTTTCCTAAAAGGAAAAGGACATAATATTAAAACCGTCGAGTCTTTAATTGAAGGCCGGGAGAGGATTCCAGGCGAAAAAAAAATGTTTTCAAAATTTGAAGTCCAATTTTCAAATATTGAAACAAAAAAAGAAAATAGAAAAAATCACGAGATACAGAACTATTTAAAAAAAGTAGTTGACGAAATTAAAGACACCGACGAAGTGGTTCTGTTTGGTCCCGCAGAAATGAAAAATGAACTTGAAAAATTTATGCTAAAGAAATCGATACAATCACCTGTCATCAGGAGAGTTGAAACCACTGATAGTATGACACAAAATCAAATTGTGGCATGGGTGAAAAGTTTTTATGAGGACAAATAGTTAATTGGCTTACCTATGCAAATTGTTTGAATTCGATTGTGTGGCGCTATTGATGACAGACTATTTGATTTCTTATTTATTGTTATTGCCCAACTTCATTCGTACAAGCTTTATTATTTCAATCCAACCCGTGCTTATAATGGCTACCAATACAAAGAGTAATAAATAAGTTGGCGAAACATGCTCAAGCCCAAACAAGTTTCTGAAAAAAGTTACATAGAGAAATGAGAAGATCAAAACCAGTGTAATTGCAATTATTGTGGGAACAAGGGAATTTTTATAACGGATAGTTTGGAATATGGAATAATGAAAAGAACGATTGCTAAGCGTAAGAAAGATGTTACAGAATAACAATGTTATAAATATTGAAGTTCGGATCATGTTTTCACTTTGATGCTGTTGCATGAAATAATATCCAATGCCGAGACAACCGGCAGTTATCATCAGACCTTGTGCAATACTTATTTGTAATTGCCTCCCTGATAAAAAAGTTGCCGATAAACGCCTTGGCAAACGCAACATGGTTCCAGGTTCCATTGGCTCATTTTCATAAATGATAGAGCAGGTTGGCCCCATAATTAATTCTAAAAAAATCACATGAATGGGCGTAAAGATTTCATTAAACTTCCATGAAAAAAGCAGTGGCAATGTTACAATCAGGATAATAGGAATATGGATGGAGACAATATACTGAATTGCTTTTTTGAGATTATCGTAGATTTTTCTTCCGAGCGCAACTGCATCAGTCAAATGCGAAAGGTCATCATCAGTAATAATTAATCCTGCTGTGTTTTTTGCTACTTCGCTTCCGCGTTTACCCATGGCAATGCCAATATGGGCAGCTCTCAATGCAGGCGCATCGTTTACACCATCACCCGTCATTGCTACAACTTCACCGTTTTCAATCAGGGCATTGATAATGCTTAGTTTTGCTTCAGGAAACATTCTTGCAAAAACATTTGTTTCCTTTACCTGTTTTTTCAACTCGCCTGGAGAAAGGTGGGTTACTTCATTCCCCGTTATATATTTACCATCGTTATCAAGCTTAATCATGTGCGCAATTGCCATTGAAGTTTCGGGATAATCGCCCGTAAGCATTTTTACTGATATTCCCGCCCTGTTAAATGTATCAATGGTATCGGTGATTTGTGGTTTAGGAGGATCGTAAAAAGCAATCAACCCTAAAAAATCGAAATCGAATTCTTCCTGTGATACCGGCCACGTTGAATCTTTCCAACATCCTTTGCCGACACCCAATACCCTGAATCCCTCTTTTGCATACAATTGCAATTGTTGTTGAATGTTTTCGATTTCTTCTTTGCTCATGCCACTCTTATTCAGCAATGCTTCGGGTCCACCCTTTGCCGCAATAATAAATTCGCTTAAACTGTTTTTGAAAATGTGTGTCATCATTGGTGGCTTTCCACTTATCGGGTACTCATGTACCTGTTGGTATCGGGGGCGTTTATCCTCTTCCGTTATTTGTTGATATAAATTATGAATTGCTTTTTCCATGGGATCGAAAGGCTCAGTTTCACTGGACCACATGGCATACTCAATCAATTGCCGGGGTAAATTATTTTTATTTTCAACCTTAATGGAAATTTTATGTATCGCATCATACACACAGGCAATACTCATTTCATTTTCCGTGAGTGTACCCGTTTTGTCAACGCAAATTACGGTAGCTGAGCCCAGGGTTTCAACATACTGAGGTTGTTTTACAATAATATTATTTCTTAATAATCTGAATGCACCCAGCGCCTGAAATGTGGTAAAGGCAACAGGAATTTCTTCAGGCAGTATACTCATAGCAAGCGTTAGGCCCTGGAGAAAAGATTGAACGATATCGCCAGACTGTAAATAGTGATATCCAACTACGAAAATAAAAGCAATACCTCCAATCCACACCATAATGCGAACGAATGAATTGATCTGGTTCTGTAAAGGAGTTTTGAGAATATTTACTTCTTTAACTGATAAGCCAATTTTACCCAACATCGTTTTGTTACCAACCGCAATAGCTTTCGCAATAGCCCTGCCGCTGATTATCTGCGTGCCTTTGTAAACTCTATCATTATTATCCCCGTATTTTTCCACAGGAAATGATTCACCTGTAAGAATAGATTCATTAACGGAAAAATCATTTGCTGAAATGAGAATACCATCTGCAGAAATTATCTCACCTTCTTCTAATACAACAATATCATCTACCACTATTTCTTCAGTTGGTATCTTAATTTGTTCGCTATTACGTATGACGGTAGATTTGGGCGATGATAATTTCTTCAATGCGCTTATGGCGTCCTGGCTCCGGTATTCCTGGTATAAAGAAATACCTGAAACAATAAAAATGGATACCATCATTATAATTCCGTCTGAATATCTTCCGGCAAAAAAATATATTAAACAGGCCGCCAGCAGCAAAATAAACATCGGTTGAAAAAAGATTTCTTTCAATACGTGAAGCAATAAACGATTTTCCCCGGCATGCTCTTTATTTAATCCATAAGCATCTCTTGATTTTGATACCTCTGCATCTGTTAAACCCGTTATATTTTTTTGATCTGTCTGCATGTAAAATATTATTGATAGTTTTTATTTTAAAAGCCCGTATACATCTTTGTTGTATTGCAACTTGCCAGCGGCATTGGTTTCAGCAGTTTGATAAACGACAAACACCGGAATGGGATTATCAATTTTTAGTGTGACAGGTTGTTGTTCTTTAAGGCACGATGCGAGGAAATTGCTATCTATCTTATTTGGCAACAGGTAACCGGCAAGTTCTATTGGTTCCTGGATGCGAATACAACCATGACTGTAATAACGGTAACCCGAAAGAAAAGCCACCTTGTTGTTAGTGTCGTGTAAGTAGACACTAAATGGCGAGGTGAGATTAAATTTCATAACACCCAAAGAGTTATCACAACCGGTTGATTGCCGGATGCGGAAGGGGAAATAATTCCTGTTATAATTTTTCCAGTTCAGTTTATGATGGTCAATGACGTTTCCTTTTAAATCCAACACCTGCATATTTAGTGCGTCTACGTCGCCCGGGTTTCTTTTAAATTGAGGAAGCAATTCGTTCAAGGCAATACTTGCCGGCACATTCCAGTAAGGATACAAAACGATGTAGTTGCAGTACGTTGCAATGCGTGGTGTTTTGGTTGAAGGTTTGCCTACCACGGCTTTCATTCTTAATCTAATGCTGTCGAATTCATAATACCGCAATGTTGCGGATGCAATATTTACTACAATCCATTTTTCAAATTTGAAATGATGCATCCAGCGGTAAAATTGCAGAGAGGTGCTCAGTTGTTTTTTTTGTAGAGAAGTTAATGAGTCACGTTTGGATTGTAATTCTCTTTTCATAGTTTGATATTCGACATCTTGTGGTTCAAACGAATTAAGGAAAACAAGCAATGCTTCCTGCGAATTTACATTCGATAATCCTTTCAATAGAAATTGATTGTCTTCTGCTTCCGGCTTTGAGGAAAGTTCATCACTCAACATCCAGCGATCAATATCATTACCATGGTACATATCCTTACAGTAAATAAGGGCCGCATCGGTGAAAATCCGGTCTATACTTATCGCCGAACTACTATCCATCGGCAGGAAATTGCTGTCAATATATTTATTGATTTCTCTTAAGTGATATTTTTCTTTCTTCAATCCCGAATTTATTGAACTATCGATCTTCTCCTTTAATAATTGTCTTAAGGAATAAGAATTTGTATCTGGTAAAAACCAAAACAACCGGTTGCTTCTTAATTCATAAAAACTGTTTACAAGTTTAGGATAAACCAGTTCCGACGAGCTGTTTGTGTCACGGCTGTGATTATAAACATGTCGGTTGTCCCGCGCAATTAAAAAATAAGGGATTGTGAAAACTATAACAAAGCGCCATACGGAGCATTTTAGAATATTCTTTAAATACTGGTGATACGACTGATAAATCATGGCTACTCGCTATTTATGTAAAAAACACTAACCTTGTAGAAGCCTTTTTTCGAAAAGGACATATTAACTATTTTTTTTAAAAATAAATTAGTTCGGAACCTTGGTTTATGACAAGAAAACAAAAAACAGATGATATTAATCACAAATAACATTAATTATTGTCATTGTATGGGCTTCAGTTCTTTATAACATTTGTAATATGAATAAATCTGAAAGTATGAGTGATATATTGCCATTACTCGCTAAATATGATGTAGCCACACCGCGTTACACGAGTTACCCAACTGTGCCCTACTGGGATTTTTCCAAACTTGATAATAGCAAATGGAAGCAATCGGTAATCAATACTTTCAACTCGGAAAATGGTGAATTGTGTATCTATATTCATTTACCTTTTTGTGAAAGCCTGTGCACATTTTGCGCCTGCAATAAGCGAATTACTAAAAACCACAATGTTGAGCAATCATACATTGATGCTGTTTTGAAAGAATGGAAAATGTATCGCTGCATCTTACCGGGGATTCCCAAAATAAAAGAAATTCATTTGGGTGGAGGAACGCCGACTTTTTTTAGTGCAGACAATCTGGTGTATCTCATTACCAATATTATCAAAGATGCTGTTATTAAAGATGAACACGAGTTCAGTATTGAAATACATCCCAATTCTGCTACCGAAGAACATGTAAAAAAATTAGCTGACATTGGGTTTAACAGGATCAGCATTGGTGTGCAGGATTTTGATCCTTACATACAATTCGCCATAAACAGAAATCAAACATATGAACGTACAAAAGAAGTTTTTGACTGGGCAAGAAAATATAATTTCAAGAGCATTAATGTTGATTTAATTTATGGCCTTCCGCATCAATCGGTAAAATCTGTTGAACATACCATTGCTCTTATTAAAAAGTTAATGCCCGATCGCATTGCCTTTTATTCTTATGCACACGTTCCCTGGAAAAGTAAAGCCCAGCGCAGGTATACAGAAAATGATCTGCCGCCGGCATCTGTAAAATGGGAAATATATAACCGTGGCCGGATGCTACTGGAGCAGGTAGGTTTCGAAAGTATAGGTATGGACCATTTTGCATTAAAGAACGATCCGTTATTTATTGCTGCAGAGAATGGCAAACTTCACCGGAATTTTATGGGCTATACAACAACACAGTCGAAGCTGATAATTGGTCTTGGCGCTTCATCTATCAGTGCGACAAATGATGCCTTTGCTCAAAATGAAAAAGTTATTGAAGAATATGAAGCTAAAGTTACTTCGGGAAACTTCCCGTTAGTTAATGGCCATTTGTTAAATGAAGAAGATCTTCTAATTCAAAATTATATTCATGAATTAATGTGTTTGAATAAAACAACGTTACGCAAGGAATTGCACGATGTTGATTTTTTGACAAACATTTTATCAAAGCTTTCATCCCTGGAAGCTGATGGCTTGGTAGAGATATACGAGGACGTGATAAATGTTACTGCAAAAGGCAGGTTATTTATACGAAATATTTGTGCCGCTGTAGATGCTTATCTCTTCAAGAAAGAAATGACAGTGCAAACATTCAGCAAAGCTATTTAAACGGCTACTTAATTGTATTAACTCTGTTTCCTGGCTTTCGATTTGTAAATAGAGAAGGTTTACACGTTGTGTTCAGGTAAGTATTCACACTTCCATGATAAATACAAACATGCGTAATTATACTGTATGCCATTGTATTAAGCTTATAAATTGCTACCCGCTTATTAATATATTAAGATCGTCCCGTGAAAATTTGCAAATAAGTTGGCACATTTTTGGTATTTATTCCAATTATGTTAGCCATTATTCTAATTCTTTAAAACCCTTACCTATGTTCCTAAGAAACTTGTTGGCCGTTATTTTAGTGCTGATTGGAATAATTTGTTCCATCCTTCTCATAGTCTTTCTTACGAGCGCCGCAATATTTGGTTCGTTTTTTCTGCCGCTGATCTGCGTAATAGGATTGACGTTATTTTTCTATTTCATGTCTTTGTGGAACGAAAAGCAGGAGATTTAAACATAATTCGGAGTTTACAACGAGCTGTAATTTATTTACGTGTTGTAGACTATTGAACTCCCTTTACTTTGGTGTGTAAAGTATAAACTGATTTTGAAGCGGTAATAAATAATTCATCCATGTTTTTGCCACCAAAGCAAACGTTGGCTGTCCAATCTTCGGGTACGGATATGTGTTGTATTATTTTTCCGTCCTTATTATAAACGGTAACTCCCTTGCCCGTTAAATAAATATTTCCTTCATTGTCTATAGTCATCCCGTCAGAACCCTGGTTGGCGAAAAGTTCCCTGGCAGATAAAGTTCCGTCTTTATCGATGCGATACCTGTACGTTTTGTTTGCACCTATATCAGCTACAAATAACAGCCCGCCGTCGGGTGTTCCGATAATACCATTCGGTCGTGTGAGTTGTCCGGCTGCCAAAACCGGCTTTGTTTTATAATTGGATAAATAATAAACATTTTCCGCAGCAATATGCGGATGGTCTTCCTCCCAATAATCTCTTTTATAGTACGGATCCGTAAAATAAATACCGCCGTTTACTGGATTAACCCAAACATCATTGGGGCCATTTAATATTTCGCCACCAACATTATTAACAAGCACAGTCACTTTTTTTTGAGGCGTTATTAACCACAATTGGTTGTGCTCATCTGCGCAGGAAATAATATTGCCTTTCTTATCAAAATACAAACCATTGGAGCGGCCTGCACTATCCATAAAAAGAGACAGTTTCCCGTTAATATCGTATTCCCATATTTTATTATTTGGCTGATCGGTAAAAAAAACATTACCTTCTTTATCAACTGCGGGGCCTTCTGTAAAAGAAAATTTATCCGATATTAATTTAAGCGTATCTGCCGAAATTTTATTCTGATTGATGCCCGTATCGCCGGCATATCGCGAATTTATTTTTTGAATTTGGAAACTCATGCCTGTTTTATTTAAGTTGGCGAAGCCATTTATATTCAAAATTGCAATCGTTACTAAAACTGAAAGACAAAGGTATTTATAAAAGTAACTATACATAGCCGTATCAATTAAGAGAGTAAAAAACTATTTTTTGATTCTTTAAAATTACTCCCAAAAAAATAATTAAAATAAATTTGGTCGAACTAAATTAATTAGTATTTTTGTTCTAAATAAATTAGTTGCTATGGCACTCGCAGGACTTAATCTGAAATATTTAAGAAAGCTTCGCGGATGGACACAGGAAGAATTTGCATCCAAGCTTGGTATCAAGCGTTCGCTTGTTGGAGCTTACGAAGAAGAAAGAGCAGAACCCAGAACAGATGTTCTTGAAATTGTGTCTGAAATCTTTAAAGTAACATTAGATGAGCTATTGCTCCACGATCTAAGTGAATCAAAAGGTTCTAATTACCTGGCCAAAAGACGGCAACTTAAAATGATGAGTGCCGACAGGAACCTGATTCATTTCGTTCCGGTGAAAGCCGCTGCGGGTTACCTGGCAGGATATGCCGATAGTGAATTTATTGACGAACTAAACACGTTTACCTTACCCATGCTATCCGGTGGCACTTACCGTGCCTTTGAAATAATTGGAGACAGTATGATGCCTACGCCGAGTGGCAGCGTAATCGTAGGTGAGAAAGTGGAAAGTATTGATAATATTAAGAGCAATGCCGCATATATTGTTGTTAGTAAAAGTGAAGGCATCGTTTATAAAAGAGTAATTAAAAGCAACAAAAATAAAAACAAGCTCACCCTGGTAAGTGATAACCCGGCTTACCAGCCCTACCAGGTACATACCGCTGATGTGCTGGAAGTTTGGCAGGCCCAGGCAGCCATTAATAAGGTTACGCAGCAGCAGCGGTGGGATGTTGATTCATTGGTAAATTTGGTGAGTAATTTGCAGGACCAGGTAACCTCATTAAAAAAGAAAATGAATTAGGTTTGTAATCAATCAGCAGATTTCGCTTCATTCTTACAATTAGAATGCAGCCGTTCAGATACATCGGTTAAACATTAAAAAAAACAAAGTCATGATCAAGTTACAAATCATCGGCAATCTCGGGGCAGATTGCATTCAAAAGGAAATTAACGGTAAAAACGTAATTAACTTTAACGTTGCTCACACTGAAAAATTCAAAGATGCACAGGGTAATGTCGTAGAAAAAACCATTTGGGCAAATTGTGCCTATTGGACAGACCGGACGGCTGTTGCCCAGTATTTAAAAAAGGGTAAGCAGGTATTTGTAGATGGTTCTCCGGAAGTAGAAGTATACACCAACAAAGATGGTCAACCTGCTGCTACATTGAGAGTGAGAGTAAGAGATTTACAATTATTGGGCGGCAATGTTGATGGAAACACGGGCAATCAAAGTTCGTATGCTTCTGCGCCTGCATCATCATCATCATCTTCTGGTTCAAATTATAATACAAATTCTAATAAGCCAGTTACTGCCGATACGGAAGAACCTGCAGACGATCTTCCATTCTAAATTTATTTCGAATAATGGGTGGGTTAGTAAAGCGACAGTTTTTATTGTCGCTTTTTTTATGTTGATTTCAACATTTGTTGACCAATATCATCTTATAAACTTTTTGTAAATACTCTGTAAAATCAAATTTTCTTCAAAATGGTGGAGTACCTTC
>Ga0134126_10008363_pt1 | contig 13020 bp, 16 predicted proteins | sample KB31752_FD_96881 | JGI IMG/M metagenome (GOLD analysis project Ga0134126, IMG submission 96881) | Terrestrial soil microbial communities with excess Nitrogen fertilizer from Kellogg Biological Station, Michigan, USA - KB3-175-2 | ecosystem: Environmental > Terrestrial > Soil > Unclassified ...
CCCACCCGGTAGTACGCGTAGCTGTAGACGTCGCGAAGGTGCGCCTTGTACAGCTCGGTGAAGTCGCGATCCAGCGCCGCCTTGTCGACCACGGTAGTCACGCATGATGGAGCCTACCCCCGTGAAGCCACCGTCGCGCGTTCTCGGAAGCGGCCACTCGCTGGGCGCTTCACGGCGGCGAGCACCTGCTCGAACTGCGCGCGGAAGTCGGGGTCGTCGCAGGTCAGGGTGGGCGAATCGGCGGGGCCGCCCAAGGTGGCAATCGCCCTTGCTCGCACACGCTCGCCCACGTGGTGCGATGGGGGGACGCCGAGCGGCCCCACGAGTTGCTCGGACAGGATTACCACAGCGCTGCGCTCGGCGACAGGCCGGGGCGGGGCGCCGGCGAAACAGACGAGGTCGAGACCGGCGAACTCGAGCTCGCCGCCGTCGCGTGACGGCATCGTGTCGAGCCCCGCGCCGATCAGCAGATGGGTCAGCCACGCGGCCCCCTCACCGTCTCCGATCACCGCGGCCTTGCGCAGCGGCGGCAGGCCGCCGAGCCACTCCCACATCAGCTCCACGGACGGCCAGATCCGGGCGGTCACCTCGCTGGCCAGGTGGGGCGAGGGATCGTCGACGCGCGGGAAGGTGAGCGGGCGGCCCATGCGGAGGCGCACCTTCACCGGGCGCACCCGCCAGCCGCGGCGCGCATGCTCGCTGCCGATCACGGCTATGGGCACGACCGGCGCGCCCGTCTCGAGCGCGAGCCGGCCGACGCCGCGCTTCGGCTCTCCGAGGGAGCCGGTCTTGCGGCGCGTGCCCTCGGGGAACATGACCACGATCTTGCCCTTGCGGATCAGCTCTCGCGCGGTCTCCATCGCCTCCTCGTCGGACTCGCCGCGGCGGACCGGGAACGCCCCGGAGCAGTTGAGCAGCCAGCTGCGGAAGCGGCTGCTGAACATCTCCTGCTTGGCCATGAAGTAGATCGGGCGACGTACGGAGGCGGCGATCACGAAGGGGTCGAGAAAGCTGCGGTGGTTGGGGGCCAGCAGGACGCCGCCGTGCCTTGGCACGTTGCCGCGCCCCATGCCGCTCAGGCGGAAGTAGACGAGCAGGAACGGCTGCAGGACGCCGCGCACGATCAGGTAGACGAAGGGCTGCACGCCGCGCCGCCGAGTGCGCGCGTGGTAGATCGCGAGGTCTCGAGCGGGCCCACCCAGACGCATGACCGAAGTACCGACCCGGGCGAGGCTGGTTACACAACCGCCGCCCGCCTCGTTAGGCTCCGGACCGTGCCCGTAAGTCGGAGCATCAACGGCGCTCTCGCCGGCAGCGTCGCAGCCGCCATCTGGGCCGCGCAGCAGCCGCTCGACAAGCGGGTGTTCGGCTCGGACTACGACGACCTGGCCATCCTCGGCAAGGCAGTCACCCGCGGGAGCGAGTGGCCCGCCGTCGGGCTCGCGCTGCATCTGGCGAACGGGGCGATCTTCGGCGCGGTGTACGCGCATGTGCGGCCGTTCCTGGTCGGGCCGGCCCCGCTGCGAGGGGTGAGCGCGGCGCTGGCGGAGTCCTTCGCCACCTGGCCGCTTGCTGCGCTCTCCGATCGCCACCACCCGGCGTCCAAGGAGCTGGTCAAGCTGGGTGGCAACCGTCGCGCGCTCGCCCAGGCCACCTGGCGCCACGCGCTGTTCGGAGTCGTGCTCGGCGTCCTCGAGCAGCGGCTGAACGCGCAGCGCGAGGCCGAGCCGCCGTTCGTTCCGGTGTCCTCGAATGGGCACGGCAACATCGAGCGCGCGGCCACCGCCACCGCCTGACCGGCGGGCCTAGACTGAGCCTCCCGCGCCGGAGTAGCTCAGTTGGTAGAGCAACGGTTTTGTAAACCGTGGGTCAGGGGTTCGAGTCCCCTCTCCGGCTTGGTGTGCGTCGCCTGCGCTTCGCAATCCGTGTGGCGAGGCGCGACCCGCGGCTGCTGATCGACTACCTGCGGCTGTGGCTCGGCGCCCGCGGCGGCGCGCCCGAGGACCCTGGCTGGGCCGCCATGGACGCCGACCGGAGCCTCGCCGAGCTGGCCCACTCGCTGGTGCGGGAGCGCCGTCCGGCGACCGTGATCGAGACCGGCGTGGCGCGCGGAATCACCTCGGCAGCGGTGCTCAGCGCGCTGGCTGAGAACGACTTCGGCGAGCTCCACTCGATCGACCTGCCGCCGCCGCGGATGCTGGATGACGGGCTGGTCGGCTCCGCCGTCCCGGAGGAGCTGAAGGGACGCTGGCGCTACCACTGGGGCTCGGCGAGGCGGCTTCTGCCCGGCGTGCTCGCGGACAGCGTGGGCCCGCGCCTCTTCATCCACGACTCCGACCACTCCTACCGGCACATGCGCTGGGAGATCGAGACCGCCTGGGCGGCGCTCGAGCCCGGGGACGTGATCCTCTGCGACGACGCCCACTTCCACTCGGGCTTCGCCGATGCCGCGGCGGCGCTCGGCGCCGAGCCGCGGTTCGTGGACCAGCCCGGTGGGGTCACCGGGCTGCTGACTCGGAGCTAGGAGCGGCGGAAGAGCGCGATCCAGCGAAGCGGCTTCGGGCCGCCGGGGACGGTGAGCTCGCCCGTGTACGGGTTGATGAACTCGCCGAGGCGCCGCCGGCGAATCGAGCCGAAGTAGCGTCGCAGGCCGAGGAACGCCGCGGTGCCCGCCACCCCGAAGATGAGCCCGACGACGAGCGGCACGTTCATCACGATGAGCATCGCCGCGACGAGCCAGTAGGTGACCGCGCCGACCAGGAACAGACGGTCGAGCAGACGGAAGTGGTAGTCCACCTGGCGGGCCTGCTCGGCGGCCGCCGGGGTGTCCTGCTCGCTCAGGTCGTAACCCATTGGACTTACCTCGGAAATGCGGGTGAGGACCTTTAGCGAAGCTACCTTCTTGGGCGTGGACGAGCGCACACATGTCGAGCGGACCATCGCCAGGAGCAAGATCGACGAGAGCGGCGTGGGCAAGCCGCTGTCGCGCCGCGCCCGCCAAACCAAGCGCGGCGTGGAGGCCTACCTCCAGGCGGGCGTCATGCCGCGCCACATGGAGCGGCTGCGCGAGATCGAGGGCGAGCGCAAGCGGCTGCGCAGCCAGATCGCCCGCCTGTACCGGAAGCTGCAGGACCACTACGGCGATGATCGCGAGGCGTTCGCGCGAGAGTGGCGCCGCCGCGCGCGGCGCTGGAACTTCAGCGACGTGAACCAGCTCATCGCCGATCACAACGAGTGGTATCCGGCGGAGGCGCAGCTGCCCCTCAACCCGCGCACGGGCGACTACGTGACGCTCCGCGGCCGCTCGTACCGCCGCCGGCCGCTGGACGCGGCCTGGATCCTCGAGCAGTTCCCCGCCGACTAGACCCGAGCGGTGTCGCGCCGGTAGGCCCGCCGCGCGAGCGCCGCGAGCAGCACGGTCCACGCCGCCATGACGATCCAGCCGCGCGCGGGCCAGGCGTCGCCGCCGAGCGCCACGTGGCTGGCCTGCACGAGCCAATAGGACGGCAGGTTCTGGGCGACGTCGTGGAGGAAGCCGCTGTCGCTGATCGGGAACCAGGTGCCGCTGACCAGGGCGAGCAGCGAGACGGTTCCGCCCATCACCGGCCCGATCGAATCGACGGTGACGAGGTGGCCGATCAGGATGCCGAGCGCGGCGAACGGCACGAGCCCGACGAGGATCAACAGCGTCATCTGCACCCAGTCGTGGGCGGGCAGGCTGACGCCGAGCGTGGCCCCTGAGATGTACAGCAGCGAGAGCGTGACCAGAGCCATCGCGTAGGCGGTGAGCACCTTCGCGCGTAGGTACGCGCGCGGGCTGAGCGGGGTGAGCCTGAGCTGGCGATTCCAGCCGACCTGACGCTCGCCGGCGATTCGCGCCCCGGTGCTGAGCATCGCCGACATCGTCCCGAACGAGGCGAGCCCGACCATGTAATAGAGGGGCGCGGGGAGACCGCTGCCGCCGAAGTTCGTGTCGTGCCGGTTCGGCCCCGCGATGAGGAAGTAGAGGATCAGCGGGAAGCCCAGCGAGAAGACGAAGAAGCGCCGGTTGCGGAACGTGCGCAGGAGCTCGAAGCGGGTGTAGGAGACCCAGCTCACGCCGCCTCGTCCTCCGTGGCGGTGAGCTGGAGGAACGCCTCCTCGAGGCCGGCGCCGCTGATCTCGATGTCGCGCGCGTCGGGGTAGGCGGCGAGCAGCGCGCGGATGGCCGCGTCCGAGTCGGAGCAGCTCAGAACGACCGCCTGGCCGCGACGCTCCGCGTTCGTCACACCCGGCAGCGCGCTGAGCGCCTCGACGCCGGCGCCGGGCAGCGTCGCCCGGATCACTCGCGTGCCCACCATCGCCTTGATCTCCGTGGTGGGCCCGTCGGCCACCACCCGCCCGTGTGCCATGAGCACGGCACGGTCGGCGTAGTCGTCGGCCTCCTCCAGGTAGTGCGTGGCGAACAGCACCGTCTTCCCGCGCAAGGCGAACTCGCGCATGGTGGTCCAGAAGCCGTGGCGGCCCTCCACGTCCATCGCCACGGTGGGCTCGTCGAGCACGAGCAGCTCGGGGTTGCTCACGAGAGCGATGGCGAAGCGGACACGCTGCGTCTCGCCGCCGGACAGCTTCTGGGTGCGGCGCTCCGCCAGCTCGGTTATCCCGGTGAGGTCGAGCACCTCGTCCACCGGCAGCGGCCGCGGGTAGAGCGAGCTCATCATCGTGATCAGCTCGCGCACGCTCAGGTCGCGGATCAGCGCGCCGGTCTGGAGCATCGCGCCGATCGCCCCGCCGTCGATGGCGGCCGAGGGAGCCTGGCCGAAGAGCGAGACGCTGCCGCGGTCGGGCGGGAGCAGGCCGAGCAGCATGTCGATCGTCGTGGACTTGCCGGCGCCGTTGGGGCCGAGCAGCGCGACCGTCTCGCCCCGCTCGATCGAGATGTCGATGCCGCGCACCGCCCGCACGGGTCCCTGCGGGGATGAGAACGTCTTTTCGAGTCCTGCCAGCTCGATGCGCTGCGAGGGGGCCAACCCGTTCAGTGTGCCGAACGCGCCAGCCGAGCGTCCCCACGCCCGAGCAGGAGCTCCGGATGCCAGCGCATCACGACCTTCACGAGAGCCGCCGCCACCCGCGGATCGAACTGGGTGCCCGCGCAGTGCGTGACCTCGGCGAGCGCCTCCTCGATCGGCATCGCCCCGCGGTAGGTGCGGTCGGTGGTCATCGCGCTGTAGGCGTCGCAACAGCTCACGATCCGGGCTTCGATCGGAATTTTTTCGCCGGCGAGGCCGTCCGGGTAGCCGCCGCCGCTGTAGTGCTCGTGCGAGGAGCGCACGATCGTCCCGACCTCGGCGAGCATGCCTCCCACCCGCTGCAGCAGCTTCTCGCCCTCGATCGTGTGCTGGCGCATGATCGCCCACTCGGCGTCGGTGAGGGCGCCGGGCTTGTTGATGATCTCCTTGGGCACCGAGATCTTGCCCACGTCGTGGAGCAGCGCGCCGAACTCCACCCGGCTGCGCCGGCGAAGGTCCAGGCCGAGCTCGTCGGCCACCGCCACGGCCAGCTCCACCACGCCGCGGCTGTGGTCGCCCGTGTAGGCGTCGTCGGCCTCGATCACCTCGCCGAGCAGCATCGCCGTGCCGCGGTAGGCGCCGCTCAGCTCGAGCGCGTTGTCGATGCGCGCCCGCCGCTCCTTGGCAAAGGACGCGAGCAGGCCCAGCAGGGGAACCACGAGGAGGATCACCTCCGGGTGGCCGACGGCGGCGAACGCGGCGAGCAGCCCGATCGGCGCCAGCGCGGCATCCACCGAGTAGACCCAGCCGAGCACGCGCAGCTGAGCGAGAGCGGGGACGCCGGAGGCGAGCCAGCTGCGGATGGTGCCCCAGGCGGCGTCGACGACGAACTGGGCGGCCAGGGCGCCAACGAAGATCGGCCAGTACTTCCACTGCGGCGTCTGGGCGCCGGCGATCACCAGCACGAGCGCCGGGCCGACCGCGTACCAGGAGTCGGCGAAGGCGTGGAGAGCGCGCGACGGATGCGCCTTTCCGGCCGCGGCCTCGCCGAGCCGGGTGAGGGCGAACGCGAGCGCCACCACGAGCGGGACCAGGGTCGCCGGCAACACGAAGAGAGCGGCGACGAAGATGAGCTCGGTGGGGACCGCGTATCCGTCCCCAACCTCGAAGTCCACGTGGTAGGCGAGCGTGTAGGCGATCAGGACGGCCACAAGCGCGGTGACCGAGAAGGACGTCTGCGCGTCCATGAACCGCGCCATCGCCACCGCCACGACCAGGAAGGCGCCGCCCACGATGGACTCGCTGAGCAGCTCCCGGCCGGCGAGGGGACGGTTGGCCCGCTCGCGCGCGAATTCGACCAGCTGGTCGTCCGGGCGGGTCAGCGTGCCGTTTTGGGGAAGGGAAAGCTCCATGACGTCGCGCGGCCCTTCGGGCCGTCAGGAGCTACATCGGCAAGAACCCTCGCCCGGTGTAGCGATCGCGCTCCAAACGGGGTCTGGACGAACGTTCGATGGGGCAGGGGCGCGAGAAGGCCGACCACTCCGTGTGCGCTGAGACGTATGGGGCAAACCCGCTGCGAGGCGGGGACGCAAAGCCAGAGGTCTCGCAACGGATTGCGAGATAGCTCGGTTGCCGACTCAGACGCTCCGCTTATTTATGCACGGAGGTCTGCACCCATGGCGTTTTCTCGTAACTGGTCTCGTGCGGCGTTCGCCGCTGCCGTGGGAGTAGTACTGGCTCTCGCGCTCGGCGCAACGAACGCGTTCGCTTCCTGCAGCTACCCGTCCAACGGACAGACGTTCTCCCAGTGGGGGGACATGTCCACGTACGTGCCCGCCCCGGGCGGCACGTTCGAGGAGGGGGCCGCCGGTTGGGACCTGGACAACGCCAGCCTCGTCGACGAGAACGAGTCGTTCTTCCTGAACGATTCGTCCGACTCGAAGTCGCTCGCGATCGCAGACGGTGGCTCGGCGACGAGCCCCGCCGCCTGCGTCGACAGGACCTACCCGACCTTCCGGTTCATGGTTCGGAACACGGGCTCGCGGCTGGCCGTCCTCAAGGTGGACGCGATTTATCGCGACCTCCTCGATGGCGGCAAGATCAAGCTCAAGACCGTCGGTTTCACGACCGCCGGCCGTGAGTGGTCGCCGTCGTTCGTGCAGGTGCTGGTGCTCGGTCAGCTGGCTCAGGCCGGCGACGAGTCCTACGTGCAGTTCCGATTCACGCCGGTTGGGGTGAACGCAAGCTTCCAGATCGACGACATCTACATCGATCCGTGGGCCCGCCGGTAGAGACCAGAAACAAGCCAGGCGCGTGAGGCCCCGGTGCCCCTCGGGGGTGCCGGGGTCTCGGTTCTTCGGAAACTCTTAGACGGATCTCGACCCGCTCTTAATGCGGGTTGGTTCCCTCGCTGATGCGCCCGGCGGCCGGTGTGCGCCGCCGGGCCTCCAACTTCGGGCCGACTGAGCCCTACCCTGACCATCAGCGTGCGCGTGCTGGTTGCAGACGACGAAAACTCGGTCCGCGAGGCCCTGCGCCGCGCGCTGGTGCTCGAGGGCTACGAGGTGGACCTCGCGTCCGGGGGCCTAGAGGCGCTGGCCACCGTCTCCTCGGGCCGCTCCGACGTGATGGTGCTCGACGTGCTGATGCCGGACATGGACGGGCTCGAGGTCTGCCGGCGGCTGCGCAAGCAGGGAGACCGCATCCCGATCCTGATGCTCACCGCCCGCGACGCTGTGGCCGACCGCGTGGAGGGTCTCGAGGCGGGCGCCGATGACTACCTGGTCAAGCCGTTCGACCTCGACGAGCTGATCGCGCGGCTGCGGGCGCTACTGCGCCGCAGCCTGATGTCGGACGACGGCCACGGCGTGCTGCGCTTCGCCGATCTCGTCCTCGACGTCGCCGCCCACGAGGCGCGCCGCGGCGAGCGCCGGATCGACCTGACCCGCACCGAGTTCCTGCTGCTCGAGCTGCTGATGCTGAACCCGCGGATCGTGCTGTCGCGCTCGACCATCCACGAGCGGGTGTGGGGATACGACTTCGGCCCGGCGTCGAACTCGCTGGGCGTCTACATCGGGTACCTGAGGAAGAAGCTCGAGGAGGAGGGTGAGCCGCGCCTCATCCATACGGTGCGCGGCGTCGGCTACGTGCTGAGGGACTCGTGAGGCGGCTCGTCCGGCGCCTCTCCCTGGGAAGCCGCCTGTCGATCGCGGCCGCGATCGCCGTGGCCGTGGCTGTGGCGCTCGCCTCGGTCGCCAGCTACGTGGCGGTGCGGGCCAAGCTGCGCGGCCAGGTGGACAGCGCCCTGCAGAGCCGCGTGGGCCAGGTGGACAGCGTGAAGCAGGCGCTGGCGGCGGGGCAGCCGCCCCCGGGCGCCGGCAAGCTCCTGCCGCCCGGAAGGTTCGGTGGCGAGGGCGCCTACGTGCAGTTCATCTCGAGGGAGGGCGCTGTGGTCGGTCCACCGCGCCAGGACCCGCTGCCGGTGAGCGACGCCGCCCGCGAGGTGGCAGCCGGCGCGCACGGGCAATTCCTCGCCGACGAGCACGTGGACGGCGTGCACGTCCGGGTGCTCACCCTTCCCGCGGCCGACGGCTTCGCGATCCAGATCGCCCGGCCGCTGACCGACACCGACCACGCGCTCTCGTCGCTGCGGGTGCTGCTCCTGTTCATCATGGCCGCGGGCGTGCTGCTGGCCCTGGCGATCGGCCGGGTGGTGTCGCGCACCGCACTGGCGCCGGTGCGGCGCTTCACCGACAGCACCGAGCTGGCCGCCGACCAACCGCTCGGCAAGCGTTTGCCCGTGGAGGGTGACGACGAGATCGGGCGGCTGGCGCGCAGCTTCAACACCACACTCGACGCGCTCGAGAGCTCGGTGGAGTCGCAGCGGCAGCTCGTGGCGGACGCATCGCACGAGCTGCGAACCCCGCTGGCGAGCCTGCGCACCAACGTGCAGGTGCTCACGCGCGCGAACGAGCTGCCGCCCGACGAGCGCGAGCGGCTGTTGCGCGACCTCGAGCTGGAGCTCGACGAGCTCACGGCGCTGGTCGCCGACCTGGTGGAGCTGGCGCGCGGCGCGCAGCCGGACGGCATCGACCAGTCCCTGCGGCTCGACGAGCTCACCGCCGCCTGCGTGGAGAAGGCGCGGCGGCGCGCGCCGTACACCCGCTTCGACACCCGGGTCGAGCCGCTGGTGGTGCGCGGCGACCCGGGCCGGCTCGGCCGCGCGATCGACAACCTGCTCGACAACGCGGTGAAGTGGAACCCACCCGACGAGGCGATCGTCGTGGTGGTCGACGGCTCGGCGGTGAGCGTTCGCGACCACGGCCCGGGCATTCCGGACGAGGACCTGCCGAAGGTGTTCGACCGCTTCTACCGCGCGGCCGGCGCGCGCCGCCTGCCCGGCTCGGGGCTTGGCCTCGCGATCGTGCGCCAGGTGGCCGAGGCGCACGGTGCGAGCGTGAGCGTGGTGAACGAGCCCGACGGCGGCGCCCGCTTCACGCTCAGCTTCGCGCCGAACCTCGTCTCGCGCCCGAGCGAGGTGGAGTCGCCAGTCCCGCAGCCAGCGCCGCCACCATCCGTCTAAAGCTCTCGTCGCGGTCGGCCGGGATGCCGAAGCCCCCCGCCGCCTCGATGCTGGCGAAGCCGTGTAGTCCGCTTCGCACCGCCCGTGCGGCGTGAACGGCGTCGTCGCCCTCCAGCCCGTAGCCGGCGAGCACCGCGTACACCACCTCGAGCACCTTCTCGGCCGCCTCCTGGCGCTCGCGATCGTCCGCCTCCGGCGCGCGGATCGTGGCCGAGTAGAGACCCGGGTGCTCCAGCACGTAGGCGCGGTAGGCGGCCGCTATTCCCTGCAGCGCGTCGTCGCGCGAGCGGCCCACCGACGCCTGCGTGAGCGCCGCCGCCAGCTCTTGCAGCGCTCGTACGCCGAGCGCGCCGATCAGGTCGTCGCGGCCGGCCACGTGGTTGTAGAGCGACGGCGCCTTGATGCCGAGCTCGGAGGCCACTCGCGCCACCGTGACGGCCTCGAGGCCCTCGGCATCCGCGATCCTCGCCGCCGCGTCCACCACCTGCGCCTTCGACAGCCCCTGTCGCGGCACAGGTTCAGCTCGCCTTCGCGATCGCCCTGTCCATCGCCGCGCCGGGCGACTCGACGACCTTGCCGTGGCCCACGGCCAGCCGGCTCGGGTCGAGGGCGCGCAGCGCCTTCGCCGACCCGAAAGCCTGCGGGCGGTTGCCGGTGCCGAACCAGACCAGCGGGAAGCGCGGGTTGGCGCGCGAGGGGATCGAGACTCCGCCGAGGGTGACCCAGGAGTCGCCGGCGATGAGGGTGCGGTCGCGCGTGTCGAGGAAGGCCACGTGGCCGGGGGTGTGGCCCGGCGAGGAGATCACCTCGAGCGACCCGACGCGCTCTCCCGGGCCGATCAGGCGCGTGGGCTCCGTTTCGAGCGTTATCCAGGAGCCACGCGGCTTGCCGTCCACGGCCTCGTCCGGCTCGAGCGTCTTGTCGCCGGCGAGGAAGCGGGCGTCGCGGGCAGTGATCAACACCTCGGCGTCCGGCAGCGCGGCCTTCAGAGCGTCGACCGAGCCGGCGTGGTCCTGGTGCGCGTGGGTCAGCGCGATGCGCACGATCGGAGCACCGAGCGACTCCGCCGCCTCGAGGATGCCCTTCTCGCTCTTCGGCAGCATCGTGTCCACCAGCGTGAAGCCGTCGTCCTCGCGCACGAGGAAGCAGTTGACGAAGCCGCCCTTCGTGATCCTTGTGAGGTACTCACCGTGAGAGGTGCTCTTCATGTTCGCTCCTTCGTAGCCGAATAACTAATGATCATAGTTATAGCACTACGATACGTAGTCTGCATCGCGCGCCTGCATTTGTGACCCTGATCCCCGATCTAGAGCTTCAGATCACAGCCAGCGGGCGGATTGATCACCGGCTCGAGCGACTGGATCGCCCGCTCCCCGCCGCGCGGGTTGATCTTGCACCAGGCGAAGGTGCCGGCCTTGTAGTCGACGACCGCCCAGAACGGGTAGCCGATCTGGCCTCCCACCTGTACGCCCTTCTTGATCTGCGAGGTCACCGCGATGCACTCGTAGCCGCCGCGAACGCTCGTGGGCACGAGCGGCCCGTGGGTCACCGGCGTGCACTGGGTGACCTGGACCGGCCCCCTCAGCGTCCCCGCCGCAACCCGGGCGCGCGCGTCGGCGGTGATCGCGGTCCGCAGGTCGTCCTCGAGCGCGGGCCGCGTCTCGCCGGCGCTCGCCTCGCGCCCGCGGTGCAGCCGCTGGTCGGCCTTCAGCCGCGCGGTCTCGCGCTTGACGAAGACCGCCTGCTCCTCGGCCTTCTTCTCCGCCGCGGTCTTCTTGAGATGGTTGATCGAGGGCGAGGCCAGCAGGTAGGCCACCCCGCCGGCGATGAGCACCAGCGCGATGCCGACGGCGATCCACAGCTTCGCGCGCTTCGACAGCTTCGGCTGGACCAAGACGTACGACGCGCCGCAATGTGGGCAGTTCCGCGCCGAGGTGGCCTCCTCGCGCCTGCACGAGGGACATGTCTGCCGCTTCGGCGCGAACGCCGCCTGCACCTCGGCACGCGTGCGCTCCCGCGCAGCCGTCCATTCGGGCGAGTCATCCCACCCAGCCGAGCCCTCCTGCCGCCGATCAGCCATCCTTCTTCAGCGTAATGACCATCGAGCGAGTGACCACCGATGACCTGGCCGAGCTCTTGCCGCTCATGCGCGGCTATTGCGACTTCTACGAGGTCTCACCCGGCGACGACGAGCTGCTCGACATGTCGCGGGAGCTGATCGCGGACCCCGAGAAGGAGGGCGTCCAGTTCATCGCGCGCGACGACGAGGGACGCGCCGTGGGCTTCGCGACGCTGTTCTGGACGTGGTCGACCACCGATGGGGGCCGGCTGGGAGTGATGAACGACCTGTTCGTGACCCCAGACGGCCGGGGCGGCGGCTACGCCGATGCGCTCATCGAGCAGTGCCGAAAGGCCTGTGGAGAGCGCGGCGCCTCGCGGCTCGCTTGGCAAACGGCGCTCGACAACAAGCGGGCGCAGGCCGTGTACGAACGCGTAGGCGGCCACCGCGAGCAGTGGCTCGACTACTGGCTCAAGGCCTAAGCCTGCTCACTGCTAGCTGCTGACTGCTCACTAGAGCGGCACGGCACGTGACGCGAGATGCGCCCCCACCTTGCGCTTCACCCGCTGGAGCGCGTTGTCCACGGTCTTCGTGTCACAGGCCAGCCGCTCCGCGATCGCCTCGTAGGAGTGGCCGTCGAGATACAGCGAGAGCACCGAGCTCTCGAGGTCCGACAGCACGCTCGACAGGCACGCCACCAGGCTGCGCAGCTCCTCCGAGGAGATCACCTGGTTCACGGGATCGTGCGCCGTCGGGCCCGGCAGGACCTCATCCAGCGTCGGCTCGCCGTCGCCCGGCGCGGCCGGCGTCTGCGAGAACGACACGTACTGATTGAGCGGCGTGTGCTTGTTGCGAGTCGCGGTCTTCACGGCCGTGATGATCTGGCGCGTGATGCACAGCTCCGCGAAGTTGCGGAAGCTCGACTCGCGGTCGGTTCGGTAGTCGCGAACGGCCTTGTAGAGGCCGACCAGGCCCTCCTGGATCAAATCGTCGCCGTCGCCCCCGATCAGGAAGTACGACGAGGCCTTCAGACGCACGAATCCGTAGTAGCGGCGCACGATCCGGTCGTACGCGTCCGCGTGACCCTGCTTCGCAAGTGCGATCAGGTAGTTGTCTTCAACCTGAGCTTCAGATTGAGACTTTGCCGCGTGGAGCGGCCGTGCGGGGGAAGTGGAAATAGCCACAAACGTCCTTTCCGAGCCCAAGTGGGCTCTGAAAAGCCTGTGGCGCACTTACCTCCCCTGGTAGCGCCAGACTCTTCTGGAGTCGAGACTCAACCTCAACTCCAGCCTTATCTGTCGGCGCGAAGTATGCCCGGTTATGGAGAGTTGTCAACCCCTTTGGGCACGAAATTGCAGGACGCCATAAACGAGCGCCGCCGCGGCGGCCGA
>Ga0134126_10008366_pt1 | contig 13017 bp, 9 predicted proteins | sample KB31752_FD_96881 | JGI IMG/M metagenome (GOLD analysis project Ga0134126, IMG submission 96881) | Terrestrial soil microbial communities with excess Nitrogen fertilizer from Kellogg Biological Station, Michigan, USA - KB3-175-2 | ecosystem: Environmental > Terrestrial > Soil > Unclassified ...
GGGCGGCTGGCGCTGGGCAGCGATTCGCGGCTCAGCGGTGCGCGCGACCTGCTCGAGGAAGTGCGAAGCGTTGTCGACGGGGGCATCCTCGGTGTGCGCGAGACGCTCACGCTGGCAACGACCGACGCGGCGCGCATCCTGCGCCTGCCGAGCCGCGGCCATCTTGGTGCGGGTGCCCGTGCGGATCTGCTGATCGTCGACGATCGTGGGGGCGACGCAGCGCGCAGCGTGGCCGGGATCGGACGCAGCGGAATCCGTGCCGTGGTGCGTGATGGCATGCCGCGCATCGCCGATCCGGATTTTGCCGGATGGTTCGAGGCGGCCGGCGTGGAAACGGTACCGGTAATGCTGGATGGCCGGCCGAAACTGCTCGCGAAGGCGCTTGCCGACCCTGCGTTGCTGGCGCTGGAACCCGGGCTCGAACTTGCTTCGCGCATGGATCGGCCGGCGCGCGAACCCGCTCTCGCGGAAGGATGTCGCTGATGTCGCGCGTCGAGCTGCTCGAGCCGCGTGCCGCCTATGCGTTGTGGGCCGCCAGCTATCCACCGCGCGCGCACAACCCGGTGATGCGGGTCGAAGAGCGCGCGATGCTGGGCTTGATGCCGACGGATCTGCACGGACAATCGGTGCTCGACGCGGGTTGCGGCAGCGGACGCTACATGCTGCATGCGCTGGACCGCGGGGCGGGGCCTGTAACGGGCGTCGATCTTTCCGTCGAGATGCTGGAGCGCGCGGGCAGGGAACTGGATGCCCGCCGCCGTGGTGGCGAGGTTGAACTGGTCCAGGGCGACGTGGAGAGCCTGCCAGTACCCGACGCGTTCGCGGACCTGACGATCTGCGGTCTCGCGATCGGACATCTGGATCGCCTGCAACCCGCGCTGGCGGAACTGCGTCGCGCGACGCGGCCCGGCGGCACCATCCTGTGCAGCGACGTGCACCCGATCGGCCATGTGCTCGGCTGGCTGCGTGACTTCAAATCCGACGGCCGGCACTGCGCCGTCCGGAATACCCCGCATTTCTACAGCCACTGGCACGCGGCCTGCGCGGCGGTGCGCCTGAAAATCGTGCGGGTGCTGGAACCGATGCTCGACCCTGCCGACATCCCCACCGACGCGCACTTCGACAGGCGCGCGCTTGAAGTACCCGTCGCGCTGGTGTTCCAGTTGCGGCGTCCATGCTGATCGTGCGCATTTCTTCGCCGCCATGACACGTTCACCCAACACCCTGCTGATCAACCCGCCCGTCACCTCGCGCCACAGTGCGCGGTTCCCGCTGTCGCTGTTGAACCTGTCCGCGGCGCTGGATGAAACCGGAAGCAGCCGGATCATCGACGGCAATCTCGATCGCGACGTCGTCGGTGAAACGCTGCGCGTGCTGGAGCACGAGCACTTCGATGCAGTGGGCGTCAGCGTGATGGGCGGTCCGCACGTTGCACCCGCCGTCGCCGTCTCCAGGGCCATTCGCGAACGCTTCCCACGCCTGCCGATCATCTGGGGCGGCTACTTCCCGACGCTCAATACGGACGCGGTGCTGGCTGCGCCTTACGTCGATTACGCAATCCGTGGCCAGGGCGAACAGACCTTGTCGGAACTGATCGCGTCGCTCGGCGGCGATGGGCCGAAGTTGCACGAGATCGCGGGGCTGTCGTGGAAGGGCATACGTGGCGTGACGCACAACCCGGGCCGGCCGTTCTCGCGCAGCCGGCCCGCGGCGCTGCTGCCCTACGACAAACTCGGCGATCCGCGTCGCTACCTCGCGCGCACGTATCTCGGCTCGCGCACCGTCGCGCACCAGGCCGCGCTCGGTTGCCGCTTCCGCTGCACCTTCTGCGGCGTGGCCGCGATGTTCGGAGGCGCGACCGCGCTGCCTCCGCTGGAACGGTTCGAGCGGGAACTGGGATATCTGAAACACACGGTCGGTGCCGATTCGGTCCAGTACTTCGACCACAACTTCTTCGACCGCGAGGACGCCATGATCCCGTTGCTGGAGATCATGGCCCGTTTCGAACTGCCGTGGTGGTGTTTCGCGCGCACCGACGCATTGCTGAACCTGTCCGAGCACGCATGGAAACTGGTGAGGAAAAGCCGGTTGCGCATGGCGTTCATGGGCGCTGAATCCCCAGACCGCCAGATGTTGAAGGCCATCCGCAAGGGCACGCGGCCCGACCAGGCGCTGGCGGTCGCCGAGTTGTGCAAGCGCATGGGCGTGATCCCGGAACTGTCGTTCATGGTCGCGCCGCCGGAAAACACCGAAGAGGAAACCGAACATACCTTCGAGTTCATCCGCGAGCTGAAACGGATCAACCCCGACTGCGAAATCATCGTCTACATCTACACGCCGCTTCCCGAAAGCAGCCTGCACCAGAAGGATCGCGGCAAGGGACGCGCGCCGGCGTTGTTCGACATCCATGGCGAGCCCGTGGTGTTCCCGACCACTGTGGAGGAATGGACGCAGCCGCACTGGGTGGCGTATGCGTGTCACGCCGACGCACCGTGGTTGAGCGACAAGCTGCGCAGGCGCATCCGCGACTTCGTGACGGTGCTGCGCTGCCGGTTTCCCACCGTGCAGGACTTGCGCGCCCCACCCTGGGCCAAGCGTGGCATGAGCGCGATGGCCACGTGGCGCTATCGCTTTCGCAGGTACGACCGGCCCTGGGAACTGGACTTCGCCAACCGGATGGTACGGCTGCGCATGCCGCAGGTTTCGGGTTTGTAGGCGAACGCACATGCACGTGGCGCAGCTCAATTTCGTGCCCGCGCCCGATGATCTCGGCATCGAGGCGTTGCTGGAACGCTGGCCGTCGCTCGCGGACATCGCCGAACTGGTCGCGGGCGCCGGCATCCGGGTCTCGGTGCTGCAGGCGGCATCGCATGCAGAGCGCCTGGCGCGCAACGGTGTCGATTACCACTTCGTCGATGTCGGTGGAACGCGGACCGTGGCGAGCCGTGGCCGTCGCTTTGCGGATGTGCTGGACGGCATCCATCCCGACGTCCTGCATTCACACGGGCTCGGGTTCGTCGAAGAAACCGCCGCGATCGCCGGGCATTTGCCACCGGCATTGCCGGTCGTGTTCCAGGATCACGCAGACCGACCGCCGCGCTGGTGGCGGCGTGCGCGCCATCGCCGCTGCTTCGCCAAGGCATCCGGCATCGCCTTCACGTCGATCGATCAGGCGCAGCCGTTCATGGCTGCGCGCTTGTTCGGCCCTGCACGCGACTTTTTGCGATCCCCGAATCCAGCAGCCGTTTCACGCCCGGCGATCGAACCCGTGCACGCGCCGAAACGGGCTTGCACGGCGACCCGTGCGTGTTGTGGGTCGGACGCCTGGCCCGCGGCAAGGATCCCTTGACGGTGCTCGAAGGCGTCGCCCTCGCCGCGTCACGTCTGCCGCGTCTGCAACTGTGGTGCGCCTTCGGGGCGGCACCGATGCTGGCCGACGTGCGGGCGAAGATTGCCGACGATGCGCGGCTGGCCGGGCGCGTGCGGCTGGTGGGGGAGGTGCCGCATGCGCGCATCGAAACCTTGCTGCGTGCGGCCGACCTGTTCGTCTCGGGCAGCCGCGCCGAGGGCAGCGGTTATGCCGCGCTGGAGGCGCTCGCTTGCGGGGTGACGCCGGTGCTGACGGACATCCCCGCGTTCCGCGCGTTGACGGGCAACGGGCGCGTTGGTCATTTGTGGCCGCGCGGAGACGCGGTGTGCCTGGCGGACGAGCTGTTTCACGCGGCCACCGAACGGGCATCGCCGCAGCAGGTGCGCGCGCATTTCGATGCCACGCTTTCGTTCGAAGCCGTCGGGCGATTGTGGGCCGACGCTTATGCGCGGGTGTGCGACGACTCGCGGCGGAGGGCGGCATGAAAGTCGCGCTCATCGTGCCGGGTGGCGTGGATCGCAGCGGCGAAGTCCGCGTGATACCGGCGCTGCTGGCCCTGATCGAACGGTTGTCGCGGACCCATGAAGTACACGTTTTCGCGTTGCGACAGGAGGCGGCCGCGGGTTGCTGGCAACTCGCTGGCGCTGCCATCCACAACATCGGCGACGGTTGGACCCACCTGCGCGGCATCGCCGCGATCCGCGCCGAACATCGCCGCGCGCCGTTCGCCGTGGCACACGCCATCTTCTCGGGTCCGGGCGGGTTGATCGCCGTCGCGGCAGCGAAGTTGCTGCGGGTTCCGTGCATGGTGCACGTCACCGGCGGCGAACTCGTTGCGATGCGCGACATCGGTTACGGCGGACGTTTGACGTGGAAGGGTCGGTTGCGCGAATGCCTCGCATTGCGCGGCGCCGACGTGGTCACCGCAACCAGCGCGCCGATCGTCGACCTGTTGCAGGCTCTCGGAATCCGGGCCCGGCGCGTGCCGCTCGGTGTCGACTTGCGCAAATGGCCGCCGCTTGCCCCGCGCCCAAGTCGCGCGGGACCGGCGCGCCTGATCCATGTCGCCAGCCTCAATCGCGTCAAGGACCAGGCGACCCTGCTGCACGCGCTCGCGAGATTGGCGAAAACGGGCGTGGAATTCGAGATGGACATCGTCGGCACCGATACGTTGCAGGGCGCCATGGCCGAACTCGTCCGCAAGCTCGGACTGGATGGGCGCGTGCAGTTCCTCGGTTTCAAGACCCAACGCGAGCTGCGTCCGATCGTGGAATCCGCCGACCTGCTGGTGATGTCGTCGCGGCACGAAGCCGGGCCGTTCGTTTTGATCGAAGCGGCGGTGGCCGGCGTGCCGACGGTCGGCACGGCGGTGGGACACATCGTCGAATGGGCGCCGTCGGCGGCGATGGTCGCGCCGGTCGGCAATCCGGAGCGGCTGGCGGACGCCATCCACACCATGCTTGCCGACGAGGACTTGAGGCTCCGCATCGCGCGTGCGGCGCAATGCAGGGCGCTGTCGGAAGACGCCGATTACACGGCGCGCATGTTCGAAGCGCTTTATCAGCGCTTGACAAGCAGCCAGTACGGATGAGACGCGTCGCACCAGCACGCATGCAGGAATCCGGATTGCTGGGCGATACCCCGCAGCGCGATTACGCGGCGAAACTGAAGTTGTTCAACGCCTTCGCGCAACCGGAGCTCCGCGCAGCGATCAATGCGCTGTCGGTGCCCGCAGGTTCACGTGTGCTCGACGCCGGTTGCGGTACCGGCGAGGCGCTGGGCTGGTGGCATGCATCGATGCGCGACCGCGGGGTGGTGGTCGGAATGGATTTGTCTGTCGCACATGCGCGAGCCGCTCGCGTGCTTGCGTCCCGATACGCGCCGATCGTGCAGGGCGACATGCTGAACCCGCCGTTCGCGGAGGGTGCGTTCGATCTCGTGTGGGCCATCAATGCCGTCAACCATTTGCACGATCCGGTTGCCGGCGTGCGGATGCTGACGAAACTGCTGCGCCCGGACGGGCGCATGGCGCTGGGGCAAAGCTCGCTGGTGCCGGACATGTATTTCGCGTGGGACGCCCGCCTCGAAGCACGCGTGAACGAGGCGGTGCGCGCGTATTACCGGGAGCGTTACGGCCGCAGCGAACGCGAATTTGCCGCGGTCCGCTCGCTCGTCGGGTGGTTGCAGCAGGCCGGGTTGCGGAACGTGCGCGTGCGGACCCGGATGATCGAACGGACACATCCGCTTTCGGATGCGGACGAGCGTTACTTGCTGGAGTGCATCTTCCGCGGCACCTGGGGTGGGCGCCTGCGCAAATACCTGGCACCGGAGGATTTCGCGATGCTCACACGGTTGTGCGACCCCGACGATGAACGCTACGCGCTTCGCCGCCCGGATTTCCATTTCCTGCAAAGCCTCACCTTCGCCGTTGGGACAAGGTGAGACAGCATTCCGCGGCAAATCCAAAGTGTCGAATCAGTCCATCGCCGCGCGTGCGTGGGACGGAGTGCGGGACTGGTCCGCGCAGGAGCCAACCGGTCCCAAAGGCCTTCGGAAAGGCGGAAACTTCGTCACCGTTGCAACCAAAGCCGCATGGCACGGAGCTCACACCTGCCATGACGACATCCGCCTACCGGCTGACGGACCCGGCTTCGCCGTACCTCGCGCTGACGCGTCATTTCGCGCTGGTGGTGCAGATGGCCCGGCGCGACGTGGCCGGCCGCTACCGGGGGTCCTTCGCCGGCCTGTTGTGGTCGTTCTTCAATCCACTGCTGATGCTGGCCATCTACACCTTCGTCTTCGGGGTGATCTTCAAGTCACGCTGGGACGCGCAGACGTCCGACCCGTTCCAGTACGCCATGGTGTTGTTCGCCGGCCTGAACATCAACACGTTGTTTTCGGAATGCGCCAATCGCGCCACCACGCTCGTCATCGAAAACAGCAATTTCGTCAAGCGCGTGGTGTTTCCGCTGGAGACGCTGACCTGGAGCACGCTCGGCTCCGGCCTGTTTCACCTGTGCGTGTCCACGATCGTATTACTGGTGATCTCGCCGCTGGTGATGGGGCACATCCCGTGGACGGTGGTTCTTTTCCCGGTCGTCGTCGTGTGCTTCCTGCCGTTCGTTGCCGGCACCGTCTGGTTGCTGGCTTCCCTGGGTGTGTACCTGCGTGACTTGAAGCAGGCGATGGGCGTCGTCACCACGGCGCTGATGTTTCTGGCGCCCATCCTTTATCCGGCGACGCTGATTCCGGAACGCTATCGTTTCGCGCTTTATTTCAATCCCCTGACCATCATCGCGGAAGCCTCGCAGAACGTGCTGATCTGGGGCCGGTTGCCGCGCTGGGATCATCTTGCTGCGTACGTCGTGATCGCATCGCTGTTCGCGTGGTTCGCATTCGCCTGGTTCGAGCGGACGCGCAAGGGTTTCGCCGATGTCGTCTGACGACTTCAGCATTCGCGTCGACGGATTGTCCAAGCGCTACGAGATCTACGCGCAGCCCGCCGACCGGCTCAAGCAGATGGTCCTGCCGCGCGTGCAGCGGGCGATGCGTCGGCCGGCGCGTGCCTGGTTCAGCGAATTCTGGGCGTTGCGCGACGTCAGCTTCGACGTGCGCAAAGGCGAGACCGTCGGCATCGTGGGCCGCAACGGTTCTGGAAAATCGACGCTGCTGCAGATGATCTGCGGAACGTTGACCCCCACGCTCGGAACGGTTGCCGCGAGCGGCCGGGTCGCGGCACTGCTGGAACTTGGCGCGGGCTTCAACCCGGAGTTCACCGGCCGGGAAAACGTACGCTTGAGTGGACTGCTGTACGGGTTGTCGGAGCAGGAACTCGAGGCCCGCTTCGATGCGATCCTCGATTTTGCCGAGATCGGCGACTTCATCGACCAGCCGGTCAAGACCTACTCCAGCGGCATGTACGTGCGGCTGGCGTTTGCGGTCGCGATCAACGTGTCGCCCGATGTCCTGGTGGTGGACGAAGCGCTCTCGGTGGGGGACGAAGCTTTCCAACGGAAATGCTTCGCGCGCATCGATGCGATTCGCGATGCGGGAGCAACGGTTCTGTTCGTGTCCCACGCGGCAGGTACTGTCGTCGAATTGTGCGATCGGGCAATCCTGCTCGACCAGGGCGAGATGATCGCCGATGGCACGCCCAGATTTGTGGTACCGCGCTACCACGAGCTCCTGTATACCCCGACAGGCAAGGCGGCAGCGGTACGGGAAGCCATCAAGCAGGAGTCCATCGAAGGCAAATCCGGCGGAGGTTTGCCAATCACGGGTCCAGGGAATCGACTGGGCAGGTTGGCGAATGAAATGCCCGCCGAAGTGGATGGCGTCGAGATAAGAAAAGTCGAGGAGTCGGCGTATTTCGACGAAGTAATGCTGCCGCACAGCACGGTGCGTTACCCGTCTCGCGGGGCGTCGATTGCGGCCCCGAGGATCGAAACCCGCATGGGGCGGCAGGTGAATGTCCTGTCTCCGGGACGCGAATACATCTATACGTACGATGTCCTGTTCCAGACCACCGCGATTGGGGTGCGCCTGGGCATGATGATCAAGACCGTCACCGGCCTCGAGTTGGGCGGGGCCGCCACGGCGCCGAATGTTGCAAGCGGAATGGTCGTTTCAGCTGGGCAACGCCTTCAGGCCCGTTTCCGCTTCCGTGCCATGCTCGCTCCGGGCGTGTATTTCATGAATGCGGGCGTTACTGCGGCAGCGCCGGAAGGTGAGACGTACCTGGACCGGATCATCGACGTCCTGATGTTCCGTGTGGCGCATGACCCCGAGCGCATGTCGACCGGTACGGTGGACTTCCATGTTCTTCCGGATTTGAACGTGGAGGGCGTGTCGTGACGACGGCGTTGTCCAGAGCAAACGTCGTTCGACGTACCCGTGCTGCGGAAACGCGCAAGATCATCCTCGTGCTGGGCATGCATCGCAGCGGCACGTCCGCCGTCACCCGCTGCCTCAATCTGCTGGGCGCCGAAGTCGGAAACAAACTGCTTCCGCCCGCAGAGGACAATCGATCGGGTTTCTGGGAGCATGCCGAAGTCGTGGCCATTCACGAAGAACTGCTCAAGGATCTGGGCAGGGTCTGGCATGACGCGCGTGCTTTGCCGGAAGGTTGGTTTCTTTCGGCGGCGGCGCGCAAGGCCCGCGAAAAGCTTGCTGCGCTGATAGCGAATGACTTCGATGGCAGCGCGCTTTGGGCGGTCAAGGATCCGCGCCTGTGCCGCTTCGTGCCGTTGTGGCGCGAGGTGCTTCTCGAATCGGGATTCGAAGCAGCCGCCCTTTTGGTCGTACGTCACCCTGCGGAAGTGGCCCGGTCCCTGGACATAAGGGAAGGCCTCCGTTCCGAGACAACGTACTTGAATTGGCTCGAGTACTTCGCGGAAGCGGAGAGCGCGACCCGGGGCATGCCGCGCGCCGTGCTTTCGTACCACGGTCTCCTTTCGGATTGGCGGGAAGCGTTCGCCAAGGCCGGGCGAGCGATGGGCGTGAAGTGGCCGACGCCGATCGAAGATGCGCATTCCGCGATCGATGCATTCCTGGACCGATCCCAACGACATCATGTTTTCTCGAAGGGATTCTGTCAGCCGCCTGAAATATTGGATCGCCTGTACGAACTTTGCTGCGCGTTCGATTCGGGTGCGCAGGATTGGAACGCGATTTCGGGGTTGGTGGACGCATATCGATTGGTCGCGCCCCCCTTCCTGAGCAGGGTCGAGATTCTGGTTGAAGAAGGGCGCGACTCCGAAAGCACGGCCTTGTGCATCGGGGAGCGCGAGACCAGGTTGCAGCAGCGTGTGGATGCGTTGCAGGCGCGCGACGCACATCGGGAGAGCGAACTGGCTGCAACCCGCGAACGTGCGGCCCAGGTACAGCGGGAAACGTTTTGTGTGCTTGCAAAATCCCTCGAACTGTCGAATCAACTCGAGGCCGCGCGAAACCAGAACGCCGACTTGGAAGCGCATTATTCGCAGAAGGATGAGCTGGAGGGGTTGTTGCGAAACGAGCTTGCGGAAATCAAAGCCAGCACCTTGTGGCGTGCACTGGTTGTCGTGCGATCGATCCTGTTGTGCCTGCCCGCGAATGTGCGCCTGGCACTTCGCCGGGGATCGAGAGCTGCGTGGTGGATCGCGACGCCATGGCGCACGCCGGCGCGTTGGCGCTTTTTCCGGGAGCAGCGCGTGGCGTCGCGGCGTCGGTCGTCAACGTCTGCAAACATGGAATGCATTCCCGTCGAAGCGAGTGCGGGCGAGGCGGCCGACTTGGCGCCCCGGGTGCCTTCAGCACAGGCCCGGTACACCTACTCGCCGCCGAAAACAGAACCGGCCGAGATCGGGAAAGCCCTGCTCGGCCTTTCGCGGCATGCCCTCCTTTCTGTCGTCGTGCCGGTCTACAACACCGACCCCGGGTTGTTGCAGCGGATGATCGCTTCGGTCAAGGCCCAATGGTATTCCCATTGGGAACTGGTCCTGGTGGACGATCACAGCACTTCGCCCGCCGTGCGCGAGGTGCTCAGCGGCCTCATCGACCCCAGGATCGTGATCGTCCAGATCGCCGAAAACAGGGGCATTGCCGGGGCCAGCAACGAGGGCATCGCCCGCGCGACCGGCGACTTCATCGTGTTCCTGGACCACGACGACGAGTTGACCGTGGACTGCCTGTACGAGTTGGCGCTGCGCATCGATCGCGATGATCCGGATTATTTGTACAGCGACGAGGACAAGCTCGATGTCGATGGCAATTTCGTGGATCCGTTCTTCAAACCGGATTGGTCGCCCGACACCCTGATGAGCACCATGTTCACCTGCCACGTGTCGTGCGTGCGTCGTTCGCTGGCCCTGGAATTGGGCGGCCTGCGCAGCGAATACGACGGCAGCCAGGATTGGGATTTCGTGTTGCGCGTGAGCGAGCGCGCTCGCCGCATCGCTCACGTCTCGAAGGTGCTTTATCACTGGCGCATCACCCCGGGCTCATGTGCGTCGGACCTTCAGGCCAAACCTTGGGCGATCGAGGCGGGCAAAAGGGCGCGGGAAGATGCGTTACGCAGGCGCAATCAGCCCGGCGAACTGGTTCCGGTGCCGGAACTTCCCGGCTACTACAGTACGCGTTATCGCATGCAGGGGCAGCCGCTGATCTCGATCCTCATCCCGAGCAAGAACAACGGCGCGGTGCTCAAGGCCTGCATCGACAGCATTTTCGAACGGACTACATACCGTCCCTTCGAGATCGTGGTGATCAACAACGGCTCCACGGACGCATCCACGCTCGATTACCTTTCCGGATTGCGAAGACGCGAAGGCGTTCGCGTCCTCGACTACAACGTGCCGTTCAACTATTCGGAAATTAACAATGCAGGCGTGCGGTCCAGCCGAGGCGAGCTGCTCGTGTTCCTCAACGACGATACCGAAGTGTTGTCCGCCGACTGGCTGTCGCACATGGGCGGCTATGCGCAACTGCCGCACGTGGGGGCGGTGGGGGCAAAACTGCTGTATCCCGGTGCCCGCACTGTGCAGCACTCGGGCGTCCTGAACCTGACCAATGGTCCTTGTCACGCCTTCGCCAGGATCGACGCCCGGGCCCCGGGTTATTTTGCGCGCAACATGCTGGAGTACAACTGGCTCGCGGTCACGGGAGCGTGCCTCATGATCGAGAGGAAAAAATTCGAGACCGCAGGCGAATTCGATGAAGACCTTGCCGTAGCTTACAACGATATCGCATTGTGCCTCAGTCTGGCCAAGCACGGCTTTCACCAGGTCGTCTGCCCGGCGGTCGAGTTGATCCATCACGAATCCTTCAGTCGAGGCAAGGATGGGCTGGACCGTGCGCGCACGGCGAGGGGGGAGAGGGAGCGGACGATCATGTTCGGGAAGCATCCGGACTTTTTCGATCGCGACCCCTTCCACAATCCCAACCTGGCGCCCAATGACGTGTACTTCGGCGTACGTCAATGAGGGAACGGCCTGCATTGCGCGCCTCTCGCGCAGGCGATGACATGCGATTTACATTGAACGGCAGCCTCGACCGAATCGTGCCCCTGTTCGTGCTGCCGTACGCGATGTGGACCATGTATGTCCATCTGATCACGGCAACGCATTCCAGCTTCAACGCGCTGCTGCTCGGGTTGCCAGCGGCGGTCTTGATCGCGGCCGTTGCAACATTTGCATGGTTTCGCCTGCCGGCATCGGCAGAACAGTTCGATCCGATCGCGACCGAAAGGCGGGATATTCCCGGTTCGGCCGCAACCTTGATCACGCAATCCATCGGCAACCGGGCCGTACCTTTTGCGGTATTGGCGCTAGCGATCGTATGGGTGGGACTGCTCTCGGCCGGCATGCCCTACCCGGTGTTTTGGTGGATCGCGTTGCTCGCCACGGGCGCCGCATGGATGTGCAATCTGCGTGGCGAGCCTCGCGCCACATCGGACGATGACGCGGGAAAAAACGCTGCTTGGATGGTCCTGCTCGTTGCGGCTGCCGCGGTCTGTGTCACCCTCGTGACGAGTCGGCCGGACGCGGACGATGCCTTTTATCGAAGCATCTCGGCGACCTTGTTGCGGTTTCCGCAACAGCAGGTACTTCTCCACGACACGCTGTACCGCCTACCTGGCGTCCCGATCCTGTTGCAGTTCTACCGGCTGAGCAATTACGACGTGCTGGTCGGAACACTGGCCAAGCTCACCGGGATCGATCACTTGGTCGTGGCGTACCTGATCCTGCCGTCGGTTTTCGCGGCTTTTTCCGTGCTGGCATGGGCCTACCTGTTGCGGCGCATCGTGCCCGCGCGCTGGCCATGGGTGCTGCTGATCCTGTTCCTCGTCGTGTTGGCGCTCGGTGAAATGCATCGCGCCTACGGCAATTTTGCGTTCGTACGGCTGTTCCAGGGCAAGTCCATTCTCGTCACCGGCATGGTTCCCGTGATCGCCGGTTCGGCGTTACTGTTCGCCCGGCATGGAGGGGTGCGTCACTGGCTTTTGCTGCTCGCCGCACAGGTCGCGGCGCTGGGTGTCAGCGCGAGCGCATTGTTCGTGGCCCCGGCGGCCGCGGCATTGGGTTTGGCCGGCGGCTGGACGGCAAACGCTACGGGCCATCGGCGGTTTGCGGTGGGACTGCTGGCCTCGGTCTATGTGTTTGGCGCAGGCTGGGCGATGGCGTCCGTCACCCACGGGGGGCAAGCCCTCGTTAGTTCCAGCCCCATGCCCGTTGTGCCGCAGATACTCGATAACACGTGGGGTTGGTGGAGCACGAAACTGCTATTGGTGGCGTTGCTTGCCGCATGGGCGTTCGTGCGCGATCCGATTCGCGCGCGATATTTGTCCGCCGGCGCGTTGCTTTTCCTGCTCGCGGTGCTGAATCCCTACACGGTCCGCATCGTCGCGGATCATTTCGTCGGCGTTCGCACCTACTGGCGGTTGACTTGGGCGTTGCCGTTGCCGTTCTTCCTGGCCGTGTTGCTGGACGGCGTGATCGAACGTGCATGGGGCATGCGGTCAAGGGCGCTTGCAGCATGCGTTTGTATGGCACTGGCGGGTTGCGCGGTCGCATTCGGCTGGCGCTTCGACACGCTGCGCAGCGCGAATGGCGTGACGCTCGGCGTGCCGGGTTTAAAGGTCAATCCCGTCGAATATCAGGTGGCCGCGA
>Ga0134126_10008367_pt1 | contig 13016 bp, 10 predicted proteins | sample KB31752_FD_96881 | JGI IMG/M metagenome (GOLD analysis project Ga0134126, IMG submission 96881) | Terrestrial soil microbial communities with excess Nitrogen fertilizer from Kellogg Biological Station, Michigan, USA - KB3-175-2 | ecosystem: Environmental > Terrestrial > Soil > Unclassified ...
ACCGTCTCCGCGTACTTCGGCGGCCTGCATTACTGGTGGCCGAAGATCACCGGCAAGCGCTATCCGGAGATGTGGGCCCGCTACGCCGCCATCCTCACCTTCGTCGGCTTCAACTTCACCTTCCTGCCGCAGTTCATCCTCGGCTACCTCGGCATGCCGAGGCGTTACTACACGTATGCGCCGGACCTGCAGACCTGGAACGTGCTCTCCTCGGCGGGAGCCTCCATCCTCGCGGTCGCCTACGTGCTGCCGCTCATCTATCTCACCTGGTCGATCTTCCATGGCGAGCGCGCCTGTCCCAACCCCTGGGGCGCAACCGGCCTCGAATGGCGGACCAGCTCGCCCCCACCCAAGCAGAATTTCCCGCGCACGCCGGTGGTGACGGAGATGCCCTACCGCTACGATCCTCGCAATGGCAGCTATACCACCCAGGACGGGGTGCACTTCGCCGAGCCCGCCTTCGGAGAGGCCAGTGTTTAGCGGGCGCCTGCAGGAGCAGTACACCGACAGCTCGCAGCAGTCGGAGACGGCGCAGCTCGGCATGTGGGTGTTCATCGCGACCGAGGTCATGTTCTTCGGCGCGTTGATCTTCTCCTACATGATCTACCGCGTCGCCTACCCGGAGCAGTTCCGGCTCGCGGGCCACGACAGCTTCATTCTGCTCGGCAGCATCAATCAGGCGCTCCTCATCACGAGCAGCCTGTCGATGGTGCTCGCCGTGCGTGCGGCCAAAGCCGATCAGCAGCGCGCGCTCGTGCTGCTGCTCGCCGTGACGGCGGCCCTCGGCCTCGCCTTCCTCGGCGTGAAGGGCTACGAGTACGCGCAGGATGTGGCGACCCACTCCGTGCCCGTCGTCGACTACATCTTCAAGCCGGGAGAGCACCGCCCGACGGAGATCTTCTGGTGCTTCTACTTCATCGCGACCGGGCTGCACGCGATCCATCTGACCGTCGGCATCGCCCTCGTGCTCATCCTCATGGTGCGGGCGGCGCAGGGCGCGTTCTCTGCCGACTATGACGCGCCGCTCGAGGTGATCGGCCTCTACTGGAGCTTCGTCGATTGCGTCTGGTTCTTTCTCTTCGCGTGCATCTATCCCCTCGGGAGGGCAGGTCCATGAGCGCCAGAATCCCGCCCGAGCCGATCGGGCCCTACGTGTTGGGCTGGGCCGTGCTGCTCCTGCTGCTCGGACTGTCCGTGCTGGCGGCCTACGAGCCGATCGGCCCGATATTGCAGCCGATCGTGCACTTCGGAATCGCCGCCACTCAGGCGGCGATCGTGTTCATCCTCTTCATGAAGCTGCGCGGCCGGCCCTCGCTCAAATGGGTGTTCGCCGCCGCCGGCTTCTTCTGGCTGATGTTTCTCTTCGGGCTCTCGACCGTCGACTACGCCACGCGCTCGGGATTTCCGCTCAGGTAGCGCCGTCCCAGCCACACGAGCCCGGCACCGGCCGCGCAACCTGCGAGGAGCAGCGTCCGATGAGTGGTCAGCCATAGCTCCCGGCTTCCGGGGCTCGCCCGATTTGCAAAGCGTCCGTGCGCGCCGTGATCGCCCGGGACCGTCTGCCAGAGGTTGTCGCGCCGGTTGGGCTCGATCGGCTCGGGAGCCAGCTGCGCGCGATAGGCCGAGCGCGCCAGGTAGCGGTCGAGGAGCGGGGCCACCAGCCGGTTGCCCCAGATCGCCGCCACGGTGCTGCTGCCGACGAATACCTCGCGCCGCCGATGGCGGGAAGCCCAGACGATGGCGCGCGCGGCGACCTCCGGCTCGAAGATCGGCGGGACCGGCTGCGGCTTGTGCGACACCCGGACACGGCACCAGTCGAACTGCGGCGTGTTGAGAGCGGGCATCTGCACCATCGTCACCCGCACCCGGCTGCCGGCATGGAGCAGTTCCGTGCGCAGCGAATCGGTGAACCCGCGGATCGCGGCCTTCGCGCCGCAGTAGGGCGCCTGCAGCGGAATCGAGCGGTAGGCGAGGGCGGAGCCGACCTGCACGATGACGCCGCGGTTGCGGGACATCATCCTGCGCACCGCCGAGAGCGTGCCGTTCACCGTGCCGAGATAGGTGACCTCCGTCACCCGGCGAACCTCCTCCGGCCGCAACAGGGCTACGGGGGAGAACACGGTCACCATGGCGTTGTTCACCCAGACGTCGATCGGGCCGAGCTGCGACTCGATCGCGAATGCCGCGCTTTCCACCGCATCCGCATCCGACATGTCGAGTGGGATGGCGAGCGCGCGGCGGCCGAGACTCTCGATTTCCGCGCGCGCGTTGGCCAGCGCTTCGCCGTTGCGCGCGAGCAGCGCCACGTCGCAACCGCGCCGCGCGAACTCGCGCGCGGCGGCCCGGCCGACACCGGCGCTCGCCCCGGTCACGACAACTACTTTGCCGCGCTCTCTGTCGATCAGTCCCACCCTCCGCGAACGCGCACGCGGCGCTGCGGTTCCGTCGGGTATGGCGCTTGCGCCGGCAGTCCGCGCCTCCACTGGCACGAAATGAGCTCGAGCGAGACCCCTGCCGGCGATCTGACTGAGCTGCAGCACCGCAGCCGCGAGCGGTCACTGACCAGTCACCATGCCTCGCGCGCGCACTACGACGCCGACTCCATCGTGCTCGCGGGATCGGAGATGATCCTGGTGAGCGATGCGCGTGGCGATGTGCCGCAGGCGCCGGAGGATGGGCAGGGACTCGGTCTCTTCTATCGCGACACGAGATTCCTCAGCCGCTACGAGCTCACCCTGAACGGCACGCTGCCGGTGCCGCTCTCGAGCCACGAGGGCGGCGGCGCGTGGACGTTTCACGTGCTCGGCAATCCCGCGCTGCGCAGCGCCGATGGCCGTTGCATCGAGCCGTGCACGATCTGCCTGCGCCGCGACCGCGTGGTGGGTGATGGCGCGATCCACGAGATCATCGCGGTCACCAACTTCGGACCCGGCCCGGTGCACCTGTCGCTCGAGCTCGCCTTCGGGGCGGACTTCGTCGACATCTTCGTCGTGCGCGGCATCGCCGAGCCGCCGCCACCCGCTCTGTTGCCCGCCGAAGTCGATCCCGGCGGCCGGGTCGCGCTGCGGTCGGTCTCCCGCGATGGAATCCAACAGGTAACCCGTCTCGATTTCTCACCGCCGCCGACCCGGCTGACGCAGGAGCGGGCGCGGCTCGATCTCGATCTCGATTCGGGCGAGCGGCGTGAGCTCGGCGTCGAGATCGCGCCCCGGCTGGGCACGGCCGGCGCGCACGGCGCGGCCGGCGGGGATGTGCCGCGGCAGATGCTGCGCCGGCGCGAGGGGGAAGCGCGCGAGTGGCTCGAGTCCTCCACACAGCTCGGCGGCGATCCGACGCTCGAGCGCATCGTCCGCCGCAGCCTCCTAGACCTCAAACTCCTGCGCACCCCGCTGCACGGGGGCGATCACTACATCGCCGGCGGCATTCCGTGGTTCGCGACGCTCTTCGGCCGCGATTCGGCGCTGTCGGCGCTCATGATCTGCGGCTTTCGCGCGGCGATCGCCGGGGATACGGCGCGGGTGCTCGCGCGCTATCAGGCGGACCGCTGCGATACGTACCGCGACGCCGAGCCCGGCAAGATCGCGCACGAGCTGCGCCAGGGCACGCTCGCTCGCCTTGCGGAAATCCCTCAGAGCCCGGCCTACTACGGTACCGTCGATGCGACTCCGCTATTCCTCATCCTTCTCGAGGAGTACCTCGCATGGACGGGGGATGTGGGGTTGGTGCGCGAGCTGCGCGGCAACATCGACGCGGCGCTCGACTGGATCGAGCGCTTCGGCGACAGCGACGGGGACGGCTATCTCGATTATCGGGGAGCTTACGGCACCGGGCTCGTGAACCAGGGATGGAAGGACTCCGGCGTCGCGATCACCAATGCCGACGGCTCGCTCGCCACCCCGCCGATCGCGCTCGCCGAGGTGCAAGGCTATCTCTACCGCGCCTGGCTCGGGGCGGCACGGCTTCTCGAGCTCACCGGCGAGGTGCCCCGCGCGCGCTCCCTCACCGCCCGGGCGCGGGAGCTGCGCGAGCGGTTCGAGCGGGATTTCTGGTCCGAGAGCCTCGGCTGTTACGTGCTCGCGCTGCAGCGGGACGGCAAGCCCGCGGAAGTGATCGCCTCCAACGCCGGACAGGTCCTCTGGAGCGGCATCGCCTCGCCGGAGCGCGCGCGCGCCGTGGCGCGGCGGCTGATGCAGGACGACATGTTCAGCGGTTGGGGCATCCGCACGCTCTCCAGCCGGGAGCAGCGCTACAACCCGGTGAGCTATCAGCTGGGAAGTGTGTGGCCGCACGACAATGCGCTCATCGTCGCCGGATTTCGGCGTTATGGATGCGATGCGCCGGCGCAGCGTCTCTTTGCCGCACTGCAGGATGCAGCCACCGGCCTCAAGGGGCATCGGCTGCCGGAGCTCTACGGCGGCTTTGCCCGCGAAGCGGCCGAGCGCCATCCGGTGCGTTATCCCGTGGCCTGCAGTCCCCAGGCCTGGGCCGCTGCGGCGGTGCCGTATGCGTTGGCAAGCCTCCTCGGCCTCGAGCCTGACGCGCTGGATCGGAGGCTGCGCATCGTCGATCCGAAACTACCGCCGCGAATCGATCGGCTGACGCTTACGGGCTTACGCGTCGGGGATGCCCGCGTGGATGTCAACTTCCTACGCTCATCCGACGACAACGTTGCCGTTAGCTGGGCGCTGAGGGAGGGAGCCTTGACGGTGGAGTCCGTCCCGCAGCGGAACAATTCGGCGTGGTGAGCATTCGTCAGGCAAACCGCATCGCTCGAGCCGGAGGGCCCGCGCGAGCCAACCTAGAATCAGGCGCCAGCGCTCGATGAACCAGGTCGCAGTCACCGGCATGGGAGTCGTGTCACCGATCGGCTCGGGTGTGTCCGCCTTCTGGAGCGCGTTGCTCGGCGGCCGCCATGCGTTCCGTCCGATCTCCCATGCCGAGGGTCTCGGCGGTAACCGCCTCTGGGCGGCCGTGCCCGACGGCTTCGCCACCGCTGCCGGTGTCACCGCCGCGATGCTGCGCAACTCCGATCGCTTCACCGCCTACGCCATGGTGGCCGCCGTCGAGGCGTTGGCCATGGCGGGACTGGCGGCGGGCCCGCCGCCGCGAACCGCGGTCATCCTCGGCAACACCATGGGCGGGCTGCCGCTCTTCGCGGACGCGCAGAGGGAGCTCGAGCGCCGGCCGCAGCACGTCACCCCCAAGCTGATGGCGCTCGTCATTCCCAACATGGCGGCGGCGCGCATCTCGCTGCACTGGGGCCTGCACGGGCGGCAGCTCACGGTGAGCACCGCCTGCGCATCCTCGCTCGATGCCATCGGGCTCGCGGCGAGGATGATCGAGAGCGGCGAAACCGAGCACGCGATCGCCGGCGGCACCGAGACGCTGCTCGCACCGGTCGTCTATCAGAGCCTCGATCGCGCCCGGGCGCTCTCCCGGGCGTCGGATCCCGACACGGCCTCGAGGCCTTTCGATGTCGAGCGGGATGGCTTCGTCATGGGGGACGGCGCGGCGCTCTTTCTGCTGGAGCATGAAGGCAGCGCGCGAAAACGCGGCGCACGGGTGCTCGCACGCGTGCGCGGCTATGGCTCGCTGACCGATGCACATCACCCGACCGCGCCGGAGCCGGGCGGCCGCTACGAGGCCGAGGCGATTCGCGCCGCCCTGGAGGATGCCGGTTGCGAGGTCCAAACGATATTCGCCCACGCCACCGGCACCGTCGTCGGCGACATCGCCGAGCTGCGCGCGATCAACGCGGTGTTTGGAGAGCGGCGCCCGGTGGTAACCGCTCTGCGGGGCCACCTGGGCCATGCCATGGCGGCCGCGGGCGCCACCGCCGCAGTCGCGGGCATTCTCGGCATGCGCGCCGAAGTCGTGCCGCACACGCTCGGGACTCGCAAGGTGGAGCCGGAGGCCGGCTTCGATGTCGTGCTGGGAGAGCCGCGCCGGCGAGCGTACGCGCAGTTCTCCGTCAACGCTTTCGGATTTGGAGGCCAGAATGCGTCACTCGTACTGTCAGCCTGAGGCCGGCGTGGAGCCGACATGCGCTTAGTCGTGGAGCCGACGACGGGGCCTCTGTCCAGCGAGCTGCTGATCCCAAACTCCAAGTACCACGCGCATCGGGCGCTGATCCTGGCGTCGTTGGCGCCCGGGCGCAGCCGCATCGTAGGGCTCACGCATGCCGGGCACGTAGAGAGCACACTCGAGGTGTTGCGCGGGCTGGGAACGCGGATCGACATCGATGGGGATACCTTCATTGTCGATGGCGGGCCGTACAAGCCGCGCGCGCGCGTGCTGTCGGTGGGCAGCTCCGGCTCTACGCTCTATTTCATGACGGGCCTGTGCGCCCTCGCGGAAACGCCGGTGAGCCTGGTGGGCCAGCGCTACCTGCAGCGGCGGCCGGTGAGCCCGCTGATCGAGGCGCTGCGGCGGATCGGCATCAGGATCAGCGCGAGTGGCGGCTGCCCGCCGCTCGCGATCGAGAGCGGGCGGCCGCAGGGCGGCCGCGTCGGAATCTCAGGCATGCTGTCGCAGTGGATCTCCGGACTTCTGCTGGTCGCTCCCTTCGCCGTCCGGGAGACCGTCATCGAGGTCGAGGGGGCGCTCAACGAGCGGCCGTATATCGACCTGACGCTCGCGATGATGGAGCGGTTCGGGCTCACGGTCTTCGCCTCCCCCGACCGGTTGCGGTTCGTCGTGCCGCCCAACCAACAGGCGCAGCCCGCGACGGTGCGGCTGCCACCCGACATCGGCTCCGCGGCCTTCGGCCTCGCGATCGCAGCGCTCCATCCCTGCGACCTGCTCCTGAAGGGACTGACGGCGACCCACGGGGTCGGCGATCATCCGGAGATCGCCTTCCTCGACATCATCCGCGGGATGGGACTACCCATGCAGGAGGAGCCCGGGATGCGCGCCGTCCGGGTCCGCCACGACGGCGCTCGCCTGCGCTCGGTGCGGGTCGACTGCCGGGAGACTCCCGACGTGTTGCCGATCGTGACGACGCTCGCGGCCTTCGCCGACGGCGAATCGGTGATCTCGAACATCGATCACGTGCGCATGAAGGAATCGGACCGGGTGGAGGCGATGCTGCAGCTCAATGCCATGGGCGCAAGGCTGCGGGTGAGCGACTCGCAGCTCATCATCCATGGCGTGGACCACCTGTCGGGCGCGGACTTGTCTTCTTTCAACGATCATCGGGTGCTGATGTCGCTCGCCATCGCGGCGACACGCGCCACCGGCCGCAGCCGCTTCACCTACCCGCATGCGTATCGCATTTCCTACCCCGAATTCCTGAACGCCATGAACGGCATCGGTGCGCGGATGGAGTGCACTTCGTGACGGAGCCGCTCCCCGGGCGGGTCGCCTCGCACGCGCGGCTGCGCCCGCGGGATCCGGCGGTCATCTCCCTCGATTCGGCGGGAGTCAGGGTGTGGGACTGGAGCCGCCTCTGGCGGGAGTCGCGGCGGATCGCGGCGCTCCTCGCGGCATCCGGTGTTCGTCGCGGGGAGCCGATCGCCTATCAGATGGCGAACCGAGCGGAGTTCGTCGCGATCACGGTCGGAGCGCTGCTCGCCGGCGCGGTGTGCTGCCCGCTCATGCCGATTTTCCGCGAGCGGGAGCTCAGCTACATGTTGAGCCATGCGCGGGCCCGCGTGCTCTTCGTGATGGATCGCCATCACGCCCGGCACCCGGCCGAGGAGGTGTCGGCGATCGAGGCGCAGGTGCCTTCGCTTGAGACCGTCGTCGTGATCGCGGCGGACGGATCGGACGGAGAGGGGCGCGAGCCGATGCCGAACGGGCGGGCGAGATACCTGTGGTGGGAGCGCGCCCTGGCGAAGGTCGGGGGCGAGATGCCGCAGGGGCCAGGCGATGCCCCGGGGCGGTCGGCGCCGAGCGCCCTTGCGCAGCTCCTCTTCACCTCCGGAACCACGGGTCAGCCCAAGGGCGTGCTGCATCGGGCCGATGTGTTGACACAGGCAGCGCGGCTGCAGGCGGATCACCTGGGCTTGGGCGCGGACGAGCGGATCTTCGTGCCCTCGCCGCTCGCCCACCAGACAGGATTCCTCTATGGGATGTGGCTGGCGCTCGCGCTCGGGGCGCCGCAGATCCTGCAGGAATCGTGGGAGCCGCGACTCGCGCTGGCGGCGCTCGGGCAATGGCGAGGCACCTTCGTGCAGGCGGCGACGCCGTTTCTCGCCGATCTCGTGCAGGCGCGGGAGGAGATGGAGACGACACCCGGGGGCCTGCGACTCTTCGTCGCGACCGGTACGACCGTTCCGCGCGCGCTCGCAGCACGGGCGAGGCGCGTGTTGCATGCGGATGTCTGCGGCGCTTTCGGCACCACCGAGGGCTGCCTCGCGACCCTCGGCTCGCCGGCCGACCCGCCCGAGAAGGCATGCGGGACCGACGGCCGCCCGCTCGCCGGCATCGAGGTGCGCACCTGCGATGAAGACGGCCGAATGATGCCTCGGGGCGCCGAGGGACAACTGCAGACACGCTCGCCGACCATGTTCGAAGGCTATCTCGACCGGCCCGACTGGACGGCGCAGGCCTACACGCCGGAGGGTTGGTACCGGACCGGCGATCTGGCAACGATCGACCGCGAAGGGTACCTGCACCTCACCGGCAGAGTGAAAGACGTGGTCAACCGCGGCGGGGAGAAGATCCCGGTGGTCGAGATCGAGCAGCTGCTGCACGAGCACGATGCCGTGCGTGAGGTGGCCATCGTCGGCATGCCGGACGAGCGGCTGGGGGAGCGCGCCTGCGCTTTCATCGTGATGCGGCAGACCCGCACGGACCACGGCGGCATGGATCTGGCGGCCGTGCAGGCGTTTCTCGATCGGCGCCGGGTGGCGAAGCAGTACTGGCCCGAGCGAGTGGAAGTGGTGGACGAGTTGCCGAAGACGCCGTCGGGAAAGATACGCAAATATCTCCTGCGCGAGCGCGCAGGGGCGTTGATCGCCGGGGACTGGTCATGACCGACGCGGAATTCGAGCTGTTGCGGGCGGGCGTGGAGAAGTACGTGCGCGGCCCGGCGGAGCGCTGGGCCGAGCGGATCGAGCGCGAGCGGCACGTTCCGCCGGAAGTCTGGGAGGAGCTGCGCGAGTTGGGTTATCTCAGCCTCGCCGCCCCCGCCGCGCTCGGCGGCCGTGGCCTGCCCTTCGGCCGGTATCTCGAGCTCATGGAGCTCTTCGGCATGTCGCACGCCGCCGTGCGCATGATCGTGCACGTGGTCAACGGGATCTGGCGGGCGCTCGACCGGCACGCGACCGAGGAGCAGCGGCGCCGCTTCGTGCGGCCCTGCGTGCGGGGGGAGCTCAAGGTGGCTTTCGCCCTCACGGAGCCCGGCGCCGGTACCGGCGCGGACCTTCGCTGCTCGGTGAGGCGGGAGGGGGAGCGTTACTTCCTCACGGGCGAGAAGCACATGATCACCTTCGGCTCGATCTGCGACTACTGGCTGCTCTTCGCCCGCATGGCCGGCACCTCCGGCGCGCAGGGGACCGTCGCGCTCCTCGTGCCGCGCGATGCCGCCAACACCCGGGTCGAGGTCATGCCGGAATCGATGGGCGTACGCGGCAGCGATCACGCGCGCATGCGCTTCGACGGCGCGCCGGTGCCCGTTGCCAACCGCCTAGGCGAGGAGGGTCAGGGGCTCGACATCGCCTTCGGGGGCTTTCTCGCGCCGAGCCGCATCTCCGTGGCGATGAGCTGCGTCGGCCTCGCGCGCCGCGCCCTCGAGCTCGCCATCGAGCGCGCGCGCGAGCGCGAGACCTTCGGCAAGCCGCTCTATCGGCGGCAGGCGATCGCCTTCCTGATCGCGGAGCTCGCGACCGAGCTCGAGGCCGCGCGGCGCCTGGTCGCGCACGCGGCCGCAGAGTGGGAGCGCGCGAGCCCACAGGCGGACATGCTCTCCTCCATGTCGAAGCTCTTCGCCGTCTCCATGCTGCAGCACGTTACCGACGGGGCGCTGCAGGTTCACGGTGGGATCGGCTACTGGCAGCCGCATCCCATCGAGCGGGTGTACCGCGACGCGCGGGCGCAGCGCTTCGAGGAAGGCACCAACGAGATCCAGAAGACCGTCATCGCACGGGAGTTGTTCCAAGGGGGGTAGATATGAGGTTCACGGGCAAGATCGCGCTGATCACGGGCGGCACCCGCGGCATCGGCAAGGCGCTGGCGGTGGCGCTGGCGCGGGAGGGCGCGTCGCTGGTGCTCAACTACAAACGCAACGAGCCGGCGGCGCGCGATACGCTCGCCGAGGTCGAGGCGCTCGGCAATCCGGTCAGCGTCTGTCAGGCGGACCTCGAGGAGCCGGCCGCGATCGATGCGCTCTTCGATCACGTCGGCAAGCGGCACGGCCGGCTCGACTTCTTCATCTCCAACGCCGCGGCGAGCGCGTTCAAGCGCATCGTCGACCTCAACGCCCGCAACCTCGATCGCACCTTCGCGCTCAACGTGCGCGCGTTCGTGCTCGGCGCGGTCCGCGCGGTGCCGTTGATGAGCGGCGGCGGCCGCATCGTCGCGCTCTCGAGCTACGGCAGCAGCCGCGCCTATCCGACGTACGCCAACCTCGGAGCGGCGAAAGCGGCGATCGAGGCCTGGGTGCGCTACATGGCGCTCGAGTTCGGGCCGCAGGGCATCAGTGTCAACGCGGTGAGCGGCGGCCTCATCGACACCGACTCGCTCGAGTTCTTCTATCACGTGCCCGGGATTCCGCCCATGGAGAGCGTGCTGTCGAAGCTGCCGCGCGCGCGGCGCGGCAAGGTGGAGGAAATGGCGGCGGCGGTCGCATTCCTGCTCTCGCCGGAGGCGGAGTACATCACCGGGCAGACCCTCGCGGTGGATGGCGGGCTGTCGGTGATCGCCCCGCCTTTCTACGCCGACGCGACCGCGCCACTCGCCGGCCCCCCGCCACCCCGGAGTTGAGATGCCGGTGCTCTGCTGGCGCCCGGGGCGGATCGGCACGCTGAGACTGCCGCACCGTATCGTCATGGGCGCGATGCACCTCGGCATGGAGTCGCAGCCCGATGGAGCCGCGCTCGCAGCCTTCTACGCGGAGCGCGCTCGCGGCGGCGCCGCGCTCATCATCACCGGCGGCTCGGCGGTGAGCCGGGTCGGCGCCGGCGGCAGGCACTACAGCTTCATCAATGATGAGTCGGAGGAGGCCAAGCTGCGCTACATCGCCGACGCCGTCCATGCGGCGGGCGGCCGGATCGCGCTGCAGCTCTTCCATGCCGGCCGTTACGCCTTCGAGCGCGCCTTTGGCCTGCAGCCGCTTGCGCCCTCGGCGGTACCCAACCGCTTCTCGAAGTCGACGCCGCGCGCGATGACGGCGGCCGACATCGGGCAGACGCTCGAGGACTTTGCCCGCGGCGCGCGCCGGGCCCGCGATCTCGGCTTCGATGCGGTGGAGCTCATGGGCTCGGAAGGCTATCTTCTCAACCAGTTCCTCTCCCCGCTCACCAACCGGCGCGAGGACGAATGGGGCGGGGACTTCACGCGCCGCACGCGCTTTCCGCTCGCCGCGCTGCGGCAGGTGCGCGAGGCCGTGGGTCGGGAATTCCCCATCATTTACCGCCTGTCGGGCGCCGATCTGATGCCGGGGTCGACCGCCGACGAGGAGACTGACGCCTTCGCGGGCCTGCTCGGCGCGGCGGGCGCCGATGCGCTCGATGTTGGTATCGGCTGGCACGAGTCGCAGATCCCCACCGTGCCGTACACGGTCGCACCCGGTGCATGGACGGCTTGCGCGGCACGGGTGAAGCAGGCAGCGGGGGCTTTGCCCGTGATCGCCAGCACCCGCATCCACACGCTGGAGCTCGCGGAGCGGGTGCTCGAGCAGTCCCGCGCCGACTTCATCTCGCTCGCGCGCCCGTTTCTCGCCGATCCGGCGATCGTCGCCAAGTCGCGCGCCGGTGAGGCCCAGCGGGTGAACCTTTGCCTCGCCTGCAATCAGGCCTGCATCGATCGCTCGCTGGCCGACGAGGCGGTCTCCTGCATGGTGAATCCGCGGGCGGGACGGGAGCTCGAGCTTCCGAAGCGGCGCCCGGCCCGGCGGCGCGGCTGGATGGCGGTGGTTGGCGGCGGGCCGGCCGGGCTCGAGGCGGCGCGCGTGCTGGCTGAGGCCGGCCAACGCGTCGTACTGTTCGAGGCGGAGCGGGAGATCGGGGGGCAGTTCCGCCTGGCGAGCAGGATCCCCGGCAAGGCGGACTACGCGCGCACCGTGGCCTATTTTGCGGGCGAGCTCGATCGGTTGGGGGTCGAGATCCGGGCCGGGCGGGCCCTCGAGGGCGACTCGCTGCGGGAGCTGGAGGGCGCGGAGGCGGTGATCCTCGCCACGGGCGTGCGGCCGCGCCAGCCGCAACTGCATGGTATTGAGTTGCCGCACGTCCGGTTCTATCCGCGGGCGCTGCTGGAGTCAGTCGCGGACAGCGGTCCGGCGGTCGTCCTGGGCGCAGGCGGGATCGGCGTCGATGTGGCGCATTATTTGAGCCATGCCGGGTGCCGGGTGACCTTGATGCGTCGGGGAGGGCCCATCGGCGAGCACATCGGCCGCTCGACCCGTTGGGTTCTGCTGCGCGGCCTGCGGGAGCGCGGTGTCGAGATGTTGACCGGCGTGAGCTACGAGCGAATCGCGCCGGACGGGGTCCTGATCCGCGACGCTGGCGGACGCAGCCGCCTGATCGAGGCGCGGCACGTGATCATCGCCGCCGGCCAGGAGCCGCATGACCCGTTGAGCGCCGCTCTCGAGCAAGCCGGGCGCAGGTTCCGGATCGTGGGCGGGGCACGCGCGGCCGGCGAGCTCGATGCCGTCCGGGCCTTCCGGGAGGGGGCTCTGGCCGCGCATGCGCTCTTGAGCGAGCGGACCTGGGAGGCATGTACCATAGGCGTGTGCTCTTAGAGAATGCCACGGTTGCCCAGAAGACCGCGCGTTACGTGCTCATCGGCGCGCTGGTGCTCGTGGGCGCCTGGATGCTGCGGCACTTCATCGCGGCGCTCTGCTGGGCGGTGGTGCT
>Ga0134126_10008368_pt1 | contig 13016 bp, 9 predicted proteins | sample KB31752_FD_96881 | JGI IMG/M metagenome (GOLD analysis project Ga0134126, IMG submission 96881) | Terrestrial soil microbial communities with excess Nitrogen fertilizer from Kellogg Biological Station, Michigan, USA - KB3-175-2 | ecosystem: Environmental > Terrestrial > Soil > Unclassified ...
CGCCAGCCGGTAGAACGCGGGAAGCACCATCCGCTTGGCCAGGTCCCCCGTCGCGCCGAAAAGAACGAAGACAGTCGGCCCGGGGTCACCAACGGACTCGCCATGCTGCGTCGTAGCGGCCATGCGACTACGCTACTCCGGTTCAGCCGCCGACCGGGACCAGCAGTTGCTCGGCCGAGCACCACCAGCTCGTGCGCCCGCCGACGGTGCCGGTGGCCATGGGCGCGTGGTCGCGCGGGCAGGCGCCTGCCCGGTGCCGGTGCGGGATGATCGTCAGGGTGTGCACGCCTCCGCCGCGGAGGGCGGCCCTGATCGCGTCGCGGCAGGCCCTGAGCAGACGGCTCCGCTCCAGCGCGGTCAGGCTCCCCACCGCGCGCGCCGGATGAACGCGGGCGCGCCAGAGCATTTCGTCGGCCAGCAGGTTGCCGATGCCGGCGATCCGCTCCTGGTCCATGATCCGGGCCTTGACCGGCGCCGCGGTGCCTGCCGCGAGGGCAGCCCGGAACTGAGCCGGCGTGATCAGCTGCGCGTCGGGCCCGAGTTGCTCGACGGGCGGGTTGAGCCGGATGCGGCCGAGTCGTCGCGGGTCGACCAGCATGAGGCGGCCACCGTCGTCGAAGGTCAGGGTGAAGCGGGCCCAGCGGTAGTCGCCCAGCTGACGGCGGCCTTCCCAGTAGTCGCCGCCGTCGACCTCGGTCCCGTCGGCGTCCGCGATGACGATCTTGCCCGACATGCCGAGGTGGATGCCGAGCGTGGGCTCCCCCGGTGAATCGCCGGTCCGGCACCACATGCTCTTGCCTTGCCGCATGGCGTCGACGAGTTCCCCGCCGAGCAGCGCGTGGCGGATCTCGCCCGGCACGTGCGGACGGCACACGTAGGTGTCGGTGTCGTCGACGTCGACGATGCGCCGCTGCAGCCCGTTCCGCTCGATGACCGCTCGGGCCGACTCGACCTCTGGAAGTTCAGGCATGGCGGCTGCTCTCCATCCGTGGAGGTTACCCTGAATGTGGTAAAGGCCAGGAAGGCGGCCGGTATGGCGGACATGGTCCCCGTGGTGGTCACGGGTGTGGTGCGGGGCACCGAGGAGGGGCCGGGGCGCCGGGAGCGGTTCTTCGTCGAGGTCGCGGCGGCCGCGGCGGGTGACGGGCGGCGGCTGCGGATCGGGGTGGGGGACGCGGAGGCGCATGCGCTCGCGTTCAGCCTGCAGGGAACGGAGTTCCCGCGGCCGATGACGTACCAGCTGATGGCGTCGCTGGTCGGGGCGGCGGGTTCGGCGGTGCGGTCGGTGTCGGTGACGGGCCAGCGGGACGCCATCTTCTACGCGCGGGTCATGCTGCGCGGCGGCGCCACGGTGGATGCCCGGCCCAGCGATGCGCTCAACCTGGCCGCGATCACCGGAGCACCTGTGTACGTCGAGTCCGGACTGCTGAGCTTGCCGAGCAGCACTGGGCAGCGTGCCTCGTAACCGCCTGCGGGCACGACGTTCCCGTCCGCCCAGTGGCTAGGTTTCGCTGAGCGCGTCGCGCAGGGCGGCGCGGGAGGTAATGCCGAGCTTCGGGAAGATGCGGAACAGGTGGTTGCCGACCGTCTTGTGCGACAGGAACAGGCGCTGGGCGATCTGCTTGTTGCTCAGCCCGGCGGCGGCGAGTGTCGCGATTTCGCGTTCCTGAGGGGTGAGCGGGTCGGGGCTGAGCTCTCTGGCGCGCGGCTTGGAAAGCCCGGTGGCGCGCAGTTCACCCGCGGCCCGGCTGGCCCATGGCACGGCGCCGAGCCGTTCGAAGGTCTCTACCGCCGCGGCAAGCTGGGCGCGGGACTCCGCGGTGGCGCGGTCGCGGCGCAGATGCTCCCCGTACAGCAGTTGCACACGGGCGTAGTCGAACGACCAGCGGTCGGCATCCGGCACTGCCAGCGCCTGCTCGAACAGCTTGCGGGCGTCATCGTTTCGCGCGGTGAGCGCCGCGGCCGCGTACTGATGCAGCGCCAGCCGCGAGGAGATCGCCGCCATGTCCGTGTCCGCCATGGCGGCGGCGTGGGCCTGCGCCTGCGTGTCGCGTCCGGTCCTCGTTGCGGCTTCGACGAGGTCCAAGGCTGACCACAGCGCGCTCGGGACGTGCGAGGCCAGTTCGCCGGCCGGGCTGATGGCGGTGGCCTGCCGGTAGGCGTCCTCGAAGTCGCCGCGGCCGATTGCCGACAGCACGAGCGCATGGCGGGCCTGTCGCTCGGCCCCGTGCACTCCGCGTGGCAGTGCCCAGCGGATGACCTGGTCGGCGAGCGCCTGGCTCATGGCGTGGTCACCGCGGACGGCTGCGAGCGCGGCCTTGGCGTACAGGAAGTACCAGATGAAGAACTGGTAGCCGTGCTGGCGGCAGACGTCCAGGCCCTCATCGGCGAGCCGCTCGGCTTCCGCCCACTGCCCGGTGTGGAGATCATCCATGCTCAGGTGGATCAGGCTGTTGAGGTGACGGCGGGCCGGGCCGCCCTGTCGTCCCTGGGCGACGACCTGCCAGGTGGCCGACCGGACACTGCCCAGCCGGTCAACGAACACCGACGCGGTGGCGATCCTGTTGATCACGGCCGGGTCGGGCTCCGTGGGAAGCGTCGTCGCTAGCGCCTGCAGGTCGCAAAGCGCTGTGGCTGCCGTGCGGGCCGGGTCCGACAACGTCTTCGCGGTCACGGACAAGACCTCAGGGACCGGCTCTAGCTTCGCGAGCGCCTGGTAGACGGGTTCCCACAGCTCCGGGCGGCCGCCGAGCCAGCTGATCAGGGCCAGGCTGATCAGCGCTTCGATCAGGCTGCAGTCGTGGCCGTCGTAGCCGTGGTCGGCGCTGCTGATGGCGCCGGCGAGCAGGCGGTGCGCGGTCGAAAGGTCACCATCGCCGTTGAGCAGCAGGAAGGCGGTGGCCGCGGCGGCGTGCAGGGACCCGCTGATCTCCGGATCGGACAGGCGCGCGTCGGCGAGCAGAGCCGACGCGCCGCCCAGCTCGCCGACCCCTTCCGCGCCGATGTAGGCGGCTTCTGCTAGCCGGCGGCCCCGGCTGGCGGCTTCCGGGCTCAGTTCCGCGGCGCGGGTCAGCGCGGTGATCGCACCGGTGGCGTCACCGCGGTGGAGGAACCTGTGCGCGGCTTGTTCAAGCAGGCCGGCCACCTCTTCGTCGGGCCCGGTGGCGGACTCGGCCAGGTGCCACGCTCGCCGGTCGGGACGGTCCCGCCAGAGTTCGGCCAGTTCCCGGTGCGCCGCGCGCCGTTCGCCTTCTGTCGCGAGGTCCACCACCGCGGCGCTGGTCAAGGGGTGGCGGAAAACAAGCTGGCGGGGGTTTCCGCAGATCGCTATCAAGCGGGCACGTTCGGCGGCGGCCAGATCATCGAGCGCGGAGGGGCCGGCCGCGGTCAGGACCCGCAGGTCGCCGGTGCCGTCCAGCGCGCCGCGCAGCAGCATCCGCCGCGTCCGGGGCGGAAGCTCCCGGACCCGTGCGGCGAACACCGCCTGCAGGCGTCGGCCCAGCGGCAGCACGTCAGGCAGCGCTGTATCGGCGGTGCGCTGCGGTCCGCTGAGGGCGGCGGGGAGTTCCAGCAGGGCGAGCGGGTTCCCTTGCGCCTCTGCCAGCAGCCGGTCCCGCACCCCGGCCGCAAGCACCGGGAACCGGGCGCTGAGCAGCGCGCTTGCGGACTGCTTGTCCAGCGGCCCGAGTTCCAGCTCGGGCAGGCCGACCCGCTCGAAGAAGCTCTCAAGTCCCGATCGCAGCGCGCCGAGGAATCCCACCCGGCTTCCGGCAAGCCGCCGGGCGGCGAAGCCGAGCACCCCAGCGCTTGCCCGGTCCAGCCACTGAGCATCATCGACGATCACGAGGACTGGCCGGCTGATCGCGGCCTGGGTGAGCAGTTCCATGGTGGCGTTCGACACGGCGAGCCGGTCCGGCCCCGGCCCGGCGCCGAAGCCGAGCGCTACCTGAAGCGTGTCACGGCAGGCCGGGCTGACGTGGCTGAGTTCCTCGCGCAACGGCAGCAGCACCTGGTTGAGTCCCGCGAAGCTCATGCCGGCCTCGAATTCGGTGCCCACCGCCCGCAGCACACGGAACCCAGCCGCCAATGCCATCTGCCCGGCGGAGTTGAGCAGCGCGGTCTTGCCCGCTCCCGCGTCCCCGGCCACGACCAGGCTCCCGCCCTCAGCGCGCGCCTGGTCAAGGAACGCGGACACCCGCGCGAGTTCCAGGCTCCGCCCGACGAGCAAGGCCACCGCGTCCACGGCAGAATCCGGCGATTCCCACGTCTGCGCGGGCAAGGAGCGATCCCCCGTAAGCACCGTCACCTACCCTTCCGGGCTCGGCTTCGCCCGGCAGACGGACGGCCTTACCCCTCCAGGATGGCTAAACGGTTACCCCCGTAGTCGCTATTCCGCCATGCGGAACTACTGGACGGCGGCGCAGGCAAGCCAGCTGCTGGCGCTAGACCGCAGCTTGGGTATCAGCGGTCAGCTGCCACATGTAGTACAAGACGCACAGGTGCTTTTCCATCTCCAGTGCCGCCGCATCAGCGTCGCCCGTACGCAGGTACTCGAGAAAACGTCTCCGCGAGCCGACGATCATGCCTTCTGCCTGGCATCCAGCGGCGACCATGAGGTCATAGTCCAATTTCGCCCCGTCGCTGAGCACTGGCGCCACAACGCTGTCGCCGAGCACGCCACCCAAGACGTTGAAGAACTCCGCGTGGGCGGCGGCCCGGCGGTCCCAGGGAACCGTGGATGGCATCCCGCATGCCTGGGCAAGGCTGTCGCGCAAGGCCTCAAGGTACCCGGCCGTGACGCGCCTGCTGGCGATACGGGCGGCGCTTATCTGTGTCACAACCAGCTCATCGGTCATGGCGTTAATAACTGACAAGGCACTTCTCCCTACGATGCGGTGCAGCCAACGCAGCAATACTGCTTCCGCTCGCACCCTCCAGTCTTGAGGCAAGTGACCCTGCATCCCAGGCGCCCTTGCCGCCCCCGGGGCGAACTTGAGGTATTTGCCTCAACACTTGGCCACCCCGTATCGAGCAGCATTGATTCATCAATGTCAATGCGTGAGCCGCAGTGCCCAAGTGCCAGGAGGAATTCATGTCAGATGGCTTCACCGTCGGCGACTACCTGCTCAGCAGGCTGGCGGAGATCGGTATCCGCCACGTGTTCGGTGTTCCTGGCGACTACAACCTGGCTTTCCTTGACCACATCGTCGACAGCGGGAAGATCGCCTGGGTCGGCAACGCGAACGAGCTCAACGCCGCTTATGCGGCCGACGGTTACGCTCGCGTCACCGGCGCCGGAGCGCTGCTGACGACCCACGGCGTCGGCGAGCTCAGCGCGATCAACGGGCTGGCCGGCTCATACGCGGAGTACGTGCCGGTCATCCATATCGTCGGCGCGCCATCCACGGCCGCCCAGCGCGCCAGGGCCCTCGCGCACCACACGCTCGGCGATGGCGACTACCGGCATTTCGCCCGGGCGCAGGCCGAGGTCACCGTCGCGCAGGCCTGGCTGACCGCCGGCAACGCAGCCGCTGAGATCGACCGGATCCTCGCCACCAGCCTGCGTGAGCGGCGTCCCGGGTACCTGGTCCTGCCGACTGACGTGGCGAGCTGCCCGGCCGAGCGGCCAGCGAGCAAGCTCATCATGAAGCCGCTTGACGCGTCGGCGAGTGCGCTTGAGGAGTTCACGGCCACGGCGCGGGCCATGCTCGCCGAAGCCGGATCCCTGGCGGTGCTCGGGGATTACCTGGCCGACCGGTTCGGCGTCCGTCGCGAAGTCGCCGACCTGGTCGCCGTGGGCCAGATCCCGCATGCGACCCTGTCCATGGGCAAGGGCCTGTTCGACGAGGCCGGACCGGGCTTCGCCGGCACGTACAGCGGCGCCGCCAGCCCGAAGCCGGTCCGCGCGGCCGTAGAAGAAGCCGATGTCACGATCTGCGTGGGCGTCCGCTTCACCGACACCACGACCGCCGGGTTCAGCCAGCAGCTCGACCCCGAGCGCACGATTGACGTGCAGCCCTCCGACGCCCGGATCGGGAGCCGCACCTTCGCCCCGCTGCCAATGCGGGACGCGGTGACGGCGCTGGCCGGCATTGTGCGGGAGCTAGGCAGGTCGTGGGCGCGGCCGGAACTGACCCTGGTGCCGGCCGGCGACATGCAGAAGCCGACGGAGCGACTGGGGCATGCGCAGCTCTGGCCCATGCTGCAGAACTTCCTGCGGCCGGGGGACATCGTGCTCGCCGAACAGGGCACCGCGTTCTGCGGTGCGCAGTCCATGCGCCTCCCGAGCGGGGTGACGTTTATCGGCCAGCCGCTGTGGGGGTCGATCGGCTACACGCTGCCCGCGGCCCTGGGCGCCCAGCTCGCCGCACCGGGCCGCCGGGTCATCCTCCTGATCGGGGACGGGGCGATGCAGCTCACCGCGCAGGAACTCGGCACGCTGCTGCGCGAGGGCTGCGCCCCGGTCATCGTCCTCTTGGACAACGACGGGTACACGATTGAGCGCGCCATCCACGGTCCCGAGCGCGTCTACAACGACATCACCCGGTGGAACTGGACGCTGCTGCCCGCCGCGATGGGCAGCGGGACGATGCGGGCAGTGAGGGTGACCACGCCGGCCGAGCTCGTGGCGGCGCTTGACGAGGCCGCCGATCCGGCCGCTCAGCCCGTACTGATAGCCGCGAAACTCCCCAAAATGGACATGCCGGAGTATCTGCTGGCGCTGGCGCGTGCCGCCGCGACGGCGAACGGCATCAGTCGAGCCGCGTAACCACATGGCGCTGCTCCATTGGACGCACTGGCTGACCACCAGGCCAGCCACTCGGGGCCTAGCTCAAGCATCCGCACTAGTGATCTGGCGGATACGAGAACGCCTCAGATGCAGGGACGCTGCATGGGTGTCCCATCCTGATTGGAGTCGCAATGACCGACCGCACGCAGGAGCCGTCCGACAAGGGGATTCTGAACGCCCTCGACGAGCGGCCGACGACCGCCTTCTACTACCGGCTGGCGCTGCTAGCCACCCTGGGCGGGTTCCTGTTCGGCTATGACACGTCTGACATCGGCTCGGCACTGAACTTCGTGCCGTACCACCTGCAAGGGCTAGCCCTTGGCTACCTGGTCTCTGGTGCGTCCCTCGGCGCGGCGGCAGGCGCCATACTCGCCGGCCCCGCCGCCGACCGCTTCGGCCGCAAATGGCTGCTGATCGTCGACGCGGGCATCTACGCGCTGGGCGCGATCTTGTCGGCCGTGACGGTTGACGCCGCGATGCTGCTGGCGTCGCGGACCCTGATCGGCGTGGCGATCGGCGCCGACTCCGCGATCGCCACCGCGTACATCGCGGAGTTCGCGCCGAAGAGCAAGCGCGGCGCGCTCGCGCTGCTGCAGCAGTGGATGCTCACCGTCGGCATTCTGGTGGCCTACCTGGTGGCGCTGGTGATCTTCGCCGCCTTCCCCGGCAGCGCGGGATCGTCCGGCTGGCGGCTTGTCCTCGGCCTCGGCGCCATCCCGGCGCTGATCGGCCTGGTGCTGCGCGCCGGGATGCCAGAGTCGCCGCGCTGGCTGCTGCGGCACGGCCGGTACGACCAGGCGCGCGCCGCCTTCGCCACCCTGGGGGTCACAGGGGTCACCGACGATGACGCCCGCCGCGCGGCCGCCCTCGTCGCGCGGACGGAGGCGACAGGGCGGGCTACGCGGTCCGGGCTGGGGCGGCAGTGGCGCCACTGGACGCCGGGCGCGCGCCGGGCGCTGGTGGTCGTCTGCGTGTTCTTCGTCTTCCAGCAGCTCACCGGCATCAACGTGCCCCTCTACTACGGGCCGCACCTGCTCGGCCCGATCTTCTCCGGCCCGCACGCCAGCCTGGTCAGCACCACGATCGCCGGGGTCGAGATCACGGCGATCATGACCGCGGTGAACGTCGCGTCGACCTACTTGGGCTTCCGCTGGATCGACCGGTACGGCCGGCGCACGCTGGCGATCGGCGGCTACTCCGGGATGATCGTGTTCGCACTGGTGTCCGCGCTCGGCCTGGCGTTCCTCGGCGGCATCCCGCGTCTGGTCGTCATCATGATCGGCCTGGACTTCTTCATCGCATCGTTCGCCGTCGGGGTCGGCGGCACCGGCTGGACCCTGCAGGGCGAGGTGTTCCCCACTGCCATCCGCGGCCAGGCGGCCGCCATCGCGGCGATGGTCGACTGGCTGGCCAACTTCCTCCTCATCGAAGTCTTCCCGGTCTGGCAGAACGCCATCAGCCTTGGCGGCGTCCTGGTCTGCTTTGCCGGGCTGGCCGCACTGGCGATCGCGTTCGTCTACCGGTTCCTGCCAGAGACCAAGGGCCTACCCGTTGAGGAGATCGTCCAGCTATTCGAGCAGCCGCTGAGTACAGCGGCCGCTACGCAGCCCAAGGAGCGGCCGCACGGGTTTGCGCACCACGTGCGGTTCCACCACGCGGAGTGACCCGCGTAGCTCCTATCCGGGACGGTGTCCCGGCGGCCACAGGGGCGCCGCCGGGGCGCCGCCGCATCACTTGCGGCGTTCGAGGAACGCGGTCATCCGGTCGTACTTGTCCTGGGTGGTGAACAGGAGGGCCTGGGCGGCGAGGTCAAAGTTAGTGGTGGCCGGGCGGTGGGAGCGAAGGGCGAGCTTGGTGAGCTCGAGGGCACGCCAGGACTGCCGGGCGATCTTGCCGGCGAGGGCGCGGGCGGCATCGGCTGGGTCGTCGGCGAGTTCGTCGACGAGGCCGGCGGAGAGGGCTTCGGCGGCGGAGAGGCGGGCGCCGGTGTACAGCATGCGGCGGGCGACCTGCTGGCCGGCGGTCTGGGCGAGCCGCCAGTTGCCGCCGGCGCCGGCGATGATGCCGAGGGAGGGCTCGGGCTGGGCGAAGAACGCGCCGCTAGAGGCCACGCGCAGGTCGCAGGCGAGAGCGAGCTCGCAGCCGCCGCCGAGGGCGGCGCCGTCGATCGCGGCGATCGTGGGCCAGCGGTGCGCTTCGAGCTTCTCGAAGAGGCCCGCGTTGATCGCGAGGAGCGCGCCGTCGGCGTCGCGGTCGCGCAGCTCGGCGATGTCGGCGCCGGCGGCGAATATGCCTGGGGTCGTGGAGTGGACGATGAGCACGCACGGCTGCTTGCGCGCCTCGTCGAGCGCGGCCGCGAAAGCGTCCGACGTCGCCTGGTCAATCGCGTTGCGCTTATCCGGCCGGTTCAGGCCGATCCACCGGATAGCACCCTCGTCGCGTACTTCAATCGGGCTCACAGGCGTCCTTTCACGGATCAGGAGTCGGCGCCGGAGGTGCCCTGGCGCGGCAGCAGGCTTTCGCCGGCGGAGGGGCCGCGCTGCGCGAGGGCGGCGCGGCGGAGCAGGGGGCTGGCCCGGTAGTGGCCGTCGCGGTACCAGTTCTCGAGGCTGTCGAGGAGGCGCAAGACGGTGCCGATACCCCACTGACGGGCCCACGCGAGGGGGCCGAGGGGGTAGTTGACGCCGAGGCGCATGGCGGTGTCGATGTCGGGCTCGCTGGCGACGCGGCTGGCGAGGGCGTCGGCGGCGAGGTTGGCGAGCATCGCGACGGTACGGGCGACGATGAGGCCGGGGGTGTCCTCGATGACGTAGACGTCGAGCCGGGCGGCCTGGAGGAGGCCCGCGGCTTCCGCGAGCGCGATAGGCGGGCAGCCGTCAGAGGCGGCGATCGCGATGGCCGTGGCGGTGGCGGGGTCGAGGACGCGGTCGACGACGATGACGGGGCGTTCGAAGGCGGCGGACAGGGAGGTGGCGGTGACGCCCTCGCCCTGGATGAGGAACGCGCCGGAGGGTAGCTCGACAAGGCCGTCCGCGAGGCCGGCGTCGGTGTCGTCGCGGTCGCCGGTGACAGTGCCGACGCCGGCGCGGTCGAGGAAAGGACGCAGCGGCGAGGGCCCGCTTTCGCCGTCGTCGGTGTAGGCGGTGTGCTCGATGACGACGTTGGGTGCGGCCGCCGCGGGGGCCGGCGAGGGAGCGGGCGCGCCGTCGGCGGGGTACATGCCGCGGCCGGCCTTGCGGCCGAGCCAGCCGGCCTCGACGAGCGCGCGCTGGGCGAGGGCGGGCGCGAAGCGCGGGTCGTAGCCGAACGCGGCCCAGACGGACCGCGTCACGGCCTCGTTGACGTCGTGCCCGATGAGGTCCATGAGGGCGAACGGTCCCATGCGGAAGCCGCCCGCTCCGGTCAGGACCGCGTCGATGTTCTGCGGAACGGCCGCGTGTTCCTCATGCAGCCGCCAGGCTTCGGCGTAGTAGGGGCGGGCGATCCGGTTGACGATGAAGCCCGGGGTGGCCGTGGAGCGCACGACGGTTTTGCCCCAGGCGGCGGCGAGGTCCGCGGCGGCGTTGGCGACCGACGGCGCGGTGGCGAGCCCGGAGATGACCTCGACGAGCTTCATGGCCGGGACAGGGTTGAAGAAGTGCAGGCCGACGAGGCGCTCGGGATGGGCCAGGCCGGCGGCGAGGGCGGTCGGCGACAGGGACGAGGTGTTGGACGCGAGGATCGCGTCGGCAGCGACGACCGTTTCCAGTTCGGCGAACAGCGCCCGCTTGGCCGCCAGGTCCTCGATGATGGCCTCGATCACCACGGCGCAGCCCGCGAGGTCCGTGGCGGAATCGGCGGCCGTGAGGTCGAGTGTGCCGGGGTCAACGCTGATGCGGCCCTTTGCGACCTGGGCTTTCACCTTGTCGCGGATGCTGTCGACGGCACGGGCGGCCGCGCCGGGGACGGCGTCGGCGATCAGGACGGGGTGCCCGGCCACGGCGGCCACCTGGGCGATGCCCGCACCCATCGTCCCCGCGCCCACTACGCCTACGGTCGAAGTCATGATTCTCACCTTGGTCGGTTACACTCGGTATAGCCTCGGGACAAACTCGCAGGCCAGGGCGATGCCGAAGATCGAATGTCAGCCCCTCCGGTTAGGTTGGTGGCCCCCAGGGCGGGAGGGCGACGGGGGCGGATTGATCCGGTCATGTGGACTACCGTACAGGTCGGGGAACGGCTGGCCGCACGCGGGTTACTCGCCGGGCTTCAGGTTGTAGACGCGGACCGCGTTGCCGGCCAGGACGGCGGCCGCGGTGTCCTCGTCGGGCATGATTTCGGCGACCGCGCGGGCGTTGGCGGCGATGCCGGGGATGCCCGGCCAGTCGGTGCCGAAGATCATCCGCTTCGTGAGCCGCTTCCAGTTCTGCCGCGCGTAGTAGTCGCGCAGCCGGGACGGCGGGAGGCCGGACAGCTCGATCCAGACCCGGTCGTGAGACAAGGCGAGGAACGCCGCCGCGTCATACCACCAGCCGCGTCCGCCGTGCGCGAGGACCAGGGTGAGCGAACGGAAGTCGCGGAGCACGTCGTCGAGGACGACCGGGTCGCCGTAGGTGTTGTTCGCACCGGGGAACGTCGAGGTCCCGCAGTGCACGACGACGGGAACCCCGGCGGCCTGGCAGGCCTCGTAGGCCGGGTAGAGCATCCGGTCGTTGGCCGCGACGCCGGCGTGCACCGGGTGGATCTTGAGTGCGACCGCGCCGAGCGCGAGCTGGCGGCGGACCTCCTCGTCGACCGGGTAGTGCAGGTGCGGGTTGACGCTCGCGATGACCTTGACCCGGTCAGGATTGAACCCGGCGATCGGGAGCATGTCCTCGATGACCTGCATGCCGGTCACCTTGGGCGAGTACTCGCACATGAGCAGCCCGGTGTCGACGCCCTCGCCCGCGAGCAGCGCGTCGAACTCCGCCGGGATCACGGCGCCCGTATCGTCGTAAAGCCGCGTCATGACGTCGCTCCCGGCGAAGCCCTGCACCCAGGTCGCCCAGGGGAGCTTCAGCGTCGGCTTGCGGGCCGCGTGGATGTGGACGTCAACGAGCGGCATCCCGTCAAGCATCAGGCGGTCTCCCCCGGGACTGCCCCCTCGGGACGCAGCACGCCGACGGCCATGCTCCGCAGCTCCACGCGGCGGATCTTCCCGGTCGCGGTGGTCGGGAAACCGTCGGTGAACACCACGGCACGGGGCCGCTTGAACGACGGCAGCCCCTCGCGGCAGTGCTCGATCAGCTCGGCCTCGGTGACGGCGGCACCCGGCGCCAGGACCACGTACGCGACGGGCTTCTCCAGGGCATCGGCGTCCGGTGCGGCGACGACGACGGCCTGGGCGACCGCCGGGTGGGACAGCAGCCGCGCCTCGACCTCCATCGGCGAGACCCAGATGCCCGACGCCTTGATCATGTCACCGGTACGGCCCAGGCACTCGTAGTAGCCGTCGGCGTCGCGCACGTAGGTATCGCCGGTACGCAGCCACTCCCCCTGGAACACCAGCCGCGAGGCGTCGTAGCGGGCCCAGTAGCCGGTCGCGGTGGACGCGCCGCGCACGAACAGCGTCCCGGGCACGCCCGTGCCGGGGATTTCCGCCCCGGTTTCCTCGTCGACCAGCTTGAGGTCGTAGCCGGGCACCGCGACGCCGGTCGTGCCCGGCTTGACCGCGCCGGGGGCGTTGGACAAGAAGATGTGCAGCATTTCGGTCATGCCGATGCCGTCGATGATGTCGACGCCGAAGTGCGAGGTCCACCGCTGGTAGAGAGCGGCGGGCAGCGCCTCCCCCGCCGAGGCGGCCAGCCGCACCCCGCCGAGCGCGTCCGGTGCCATGCCGACGCGGAGCATGTTCGCGAAGAACGTGGGCCCGCCGAAGAACAGCGTCGCCCCGTACTTCACCGCCGTCTCGGCGATCAGGTCAGGCCGCGACGCCTGCGGCAGCAGTACGCTCGCCGCGCCGGCCGCCAGCGGGAACAGCAGTGAGTTGCCAAGGCCGTAAGCGAAGAACGACTTCGCCGCCGACAGGCACCGGTCAGCGGCCCGTATGCCGAGCACCTGCTCCCCGTAGGTCTCGCACACGACAGGGATGGACCCGTGCCGGTGCATCGCGCCCTTCGGGGTGCCTGTGGTGCCTGAGGTGTAAAGCCAGAACGCGGGCGAGTCGGCCGTGGTGTCGTACACGAAGTCGTCCGGGGCCGTCCCCGCC
>Ga0134126_10008369_pt1 | contig 13016 bp, 14 predicted proteins | sample KB31752_FD_96881 | JGI IMG/M metagenome (GOLD analysis project Ga0134126, IMG submission 96881) | Terrestrial soil microbial communities with excess Nitrogen fertilizer from Kellogg Biological Station, Michigan, USA - KB3-175-2 | ecosystem: Environmental > Terrestrial > Soil > Unclassified ...
ATCCCACGAAACTAGTGGGCAGAGATATGGGCAATTCCCCACATTATAGCAAGCCCAGCTCGCGCAATTCCTCGGCCAGGGCGGGCGGCAGCTCGTCGTCGCCCTTGCGGCCCCTGGGCAGGTCGCGCGGCGCGTCCTTGCCCTCGAGATAGCGCCAGCCCTGGAACGGGCGGTGGCGGCGCGGCGTCACCGGGATCAGCTCCTTGTCGTACTCGACGATGACATAGGAGCGGCCCTCGTCGTCCTCCTTCGCGTGGAATTTCTTGAGAAGCTGGCGAACGCGGACCTGGCCCTTGATGACCCAATAGATCGAGCCGCCGTCGAGCAGTTCCTCGGCGCGCTTGGGCATGTTGCGGGTGAAGAAGCCATAGCGCCCGCGTTCGCGCTTGCGCTGTTTTTCGAGCCTGGCGAGATGCGCGAGGTCGTCGACCCCGACCGCGAGCTTGATGAGATTGAGCGGCATGAGAGCGATGAAACAAAGCGCCGGGCGTTGTGTTATGGATAGGCAATTCTATCGAGCGGAGACCGGAATGAAAGCCTCTGTCGCGTTCGCCCTGGCGGGCGCCCTGCTGATCGTGTCCCCTGCCCTCGTCCGCGCCGACGAGCCGCCGCCGCAAACGGAGCAGAAAGGCGGCGGCGATTTCGCCGCCGACAAGGACGCCTACGTCAAGCAGATGCGCAGCGACATGGACAAATGGGGCGAGAAGATCGGCAAATATTCGGCCGAGGCCCAGGCGAAGGGCGACCGCGCCGCCAAGGACGCGAACAAGGACCTGCACCAGGCCTGGGTGAAAACCAAGGAAGCCTCGCGCCGCGTCGCCCATGCGTCGAAAAAGGGCTGGGCCAAGGCCAAGGCGTCGTTCGAGCACGCCTCGGACAAGTTGAAGCAGGAATGGCGCGAGCATAGCGGGGAATAGGCGCCGCCCGCCCGCGCCGGAGTCCCGCGCTGTAATAGTGTTGCGCGGCGGCGCGGTGATATAAGCCGGACATGCCGGACTCGACGGAACACCGTCACGATCGCGGACACGCCCACCAGCACGGCCATCACCAGGGCCATGACCATGCACCGGCGGATTTCGGCCGCGCCTTCGCCATCGGCATCGCCCTCAATCTCGGCTATCTCGCGATCGAAGCCGGGTTCGGCATCGCCGCCAACTCGCTCGCGCTGATTTCCGACGCCGCGCACAATCTCGGCGACGTGCTCGCGCTCGGCCTGGCCTGGGGCGCGGCCGCGCTGTCCGGGCGGCGGCCGACCGCGCGCTATACTTATGGGTTGCGGCGCAGCTCGATCTTGGCGGCGCTGGCCAACGGCGCGGCGCTGTTGATCGTCACCGGCGCGATCGCGCTCGAAGCGATCATGCGCCTCCTCGCGCCGGAACCGACCCACGGCAACACGGTCGCCGTCGTCGCCGCGGCCGGCATCGTCATCAATGGCGTCACCGCGCTGATGTTCCTGCGCGGGCGCAAGCGCGACCTCAATGTGCGCGGCGCGTTCCAGCACATGGCCGCGGACGCGCTGGTATCGCTGGGCGTGGTGGTCGCGGGCGTCGCGATCCTGCTGACCGGATGGCAGTGGCTGGACCCGGCCGTCAGCCTCGCCGTCAGCGCGGTGATCGTCGCCGGCACCTGGGAGCTGGTGCGCGAAGCGGCGAGCCTGTCGCTCGACGCGGTGCCGCGCGGTATCGACCGCGCCGAGGTCGAGACCTATCTGCGCGGCCTCGCCGGCGTCACCGACGTGCACGATCTCCATATCTGGGCCATGAGCACGACCGAGACGGCGCTGACCGCGCATCTCATCTGCGCGGGAGAGCAGATCGACACTGCCCTCCTTCCGGCGGTATGCGCCGAGGTGCGACGGCGCTTCGGCATCGGCCACGCCACGATCCAGCTCGAGACCGAGGAACTGGCGCGGCAATGCGCGTTGCGTCCGGACCATGTCGTGTAAGAATGGCGCGAGGAAGGACCAGATGAGCGACGACAGTTTCGCGACGCATCGCCTCAAGAACCAGCCGCCGCCATTGCAGGATTACGACCTCTATCGCGCCGATGCCGCGTTGCAGGAAGCGGTGCGGCGCCAAGGCGCGGGCTGGGCGGACGACGATCTTTCGTCCTTCGGTTCGGTGCTCGGCCGCGCCGAGACCATCGAATGGGGTCGCCTCGCCAACGCCAACCCGCCGATTTTGCGGAGCTACGATCGCTACGGCGCGCCGCTCGACGCCGTCGAGTTTCATCCGGCGTGGCACGAGATGATGGCGCTGGGCGTCGGCGCGGGCGTCCACTCGGCGCCCTGGGCCGAGCCGCAGCCCGGCGCCCATGTCGCGCGCGCCGCCAAGGTGATCCTGCTGGTGCAGGCCGAAGCCGGCGTGCAATGCCCCATCACCATGACCTATGGCGTGGTGCCGGCGCTGCGCCGCCAGCCCGACATCGCCGCCGAGATGCTGCCGAAAATCCATTCGCGGCATTACGACCGGCGCTTCGTGCCGCTCGCCGACAAGACCAGCATGCTGATGGGAATGGGCCTGACCGAAAAACAGGGCGGCTCCGACCTGCGCGCCAACGAGACGCGCGCGACGCCGCTCGGCAATGGCGGGCCGGGCCAGGCTTATCGCATCGTCGGGCATAAATGGTTCATGTCGGCGCCGATGTGCGACGCGTTTCTCGTCCTCGCGCAGACCGCATCCGGCCCGTCCTGCTTTTTCGTGCCGCGCTTCACGCCCGAGGGTGAAAAGAATCCGCTGCGCCTGCGCCGCCTCAAGGACAAGCTGGGCAACAAGTCGAACGCCTCGTCCGAGGTCGAGTTCGAAAACGCGCTGGGCTGGCTCGTAGGCGAGGAAGGGCGCGGCATCCCGACCCTGATCGAGATGGCGACCTATACGCGGCTCGATTGCGCGCTCGGCTCGACCGGCCTGATGCGGCAGGCGGTGGCGCAGGCGATCCACCACGCGAAACATCGCGCCGCCTTCGGCAGGAATCTCGCCGACCAGCCGGCGATGACCGCGCTGCTCGCCGATCTCGCCATCGAGGCGGAAGGCGCGATGCAGGTCGCGATGCGCCTCGCGCGCGCCTTCGACCGCGAGGGCGACCCGGCCGAGGATGCGTTCCGCCGCCTGATGACGCCCGCCGCCAAATTCTTTATCTGCAAGCGCGCCATTGCGCTCGCCGGCGAGGCGATGGAAGTGCTGGGCGGCAACGGCTATGTCGAGGAATCGATCATGCCGCGGCTTTATCGCGAAATGCCGGTCAACTCGATCTGGGAAGGCTCGGGCAACATCATGGCGCTCGACGTGCTGCGCGCGCTGCAACGCACGCCGGAAGCCGCCGACGCGCTGCGCGCCGAACTCGCGCCCGCGAAAGGCGTCGATCCGCGGCTCGACGGATTCGTCGGCGAACTCGACCGGATGCTCGCCACCAAACCCGACGACGCGCAGGCGCGCCGCCTCACCGAAATGCTGGTGCTGGCGCTTGAAGGGGCGCTCCTGGTGCGGCACGCGCCGCAAGCCGTCGGCGACGCGTTCTGCGCCAGCCGCCTCGCGGGCTGGAGCGGCGCGTTCGGCACGCTGCCGGCGGGGGTCGACACGCGCGCCATCGTGGCGCGCGCCGCGCCGCAGGGTGTCGCGTGATGCGCAGGACGCTCGCCGCCGCCGCGCTGGGGCTGCTGATCGCGGGCCCCGCCTTCGCCGACGACGATTGCGACCGCGACAACCAGAGCCAGATGGCGATGAATCAATGCGCGGGAGTCGACGCCGCCAAGGCCGACGCCGCGCTCAACACCGTCTATAAACAGCTTGCGGCCAAACTCGACGGCAAGGAAAAGACCGCGCTGCGCGACGCGCAACGGGCCTGGATCACGTTCCGCGACAAGGAATGCGAATACCGCACCGTGGAAAATGAAGGCGGCTCGATTAGGCCGATGGAACTCGCGGCCTGCGCCCGGGAAATGACCGAGGCGCGCACCAAGGCGCTGGCGCATGACCTCGCCTGCGCCAGCGACGACAAAAGCTGCGGGAAATAGGTTCTAGAAATCGGGCTTTTGCGCCGCGCCGGCGAGATCTCCAACGCCATCAGCATGAACAAATCGCGCGCATGAATTGCCTTCCCCCCGTTGCGCGGATCATATTAGCCCGGAACAGTTCGGGGTTCGCCATGACCGAAATTTGCCGCCGCCACATCGACCATCCTGTCGCCTGGACCAGCAAGGCGATCGGCGGCAAGGGCGGGCTGTTGCGGCATCTGACGGGCGAGGAAGTCGCCGCGCTCGACGCCGTGGCGGCGCGGACCCGCGACAAGCCGGCGACGCAAATCACGGGCGCCGACGCCGACCATCCGGCGATCGTCGCCCTCATGGCCGAGACGCGGCGCACGCTGCTCGACGGACGGGGCGCAGTCATCCTGAAACATCCCAATCTCGACCGCGCGCGGCTCGGCGATTACGAGCGGATTTATTGGGCGCTCGGCACGCATCTCGGCCGCGGCGTCGCGCAAAGCGGCAACGGCGACAGGATCGGCTATGTCCGGAAGGACGAAAACAATCCGACCGGGCGCGGCTATCTCGGCGATCAGGAATTGCGGCCGCATACCGATTTCCACGAAATCATGTCGCTCGCCTCGGTCGAGTGCGCCGCCGAGGGCGGGCTCTCCGGCCTCGTCAGTTCCGTCGCGTTGCATAACGAAATGCTGGCGACGCGGCCCGACCTTTTGCCCGCGCTCTATGAGGGCTTCCATCACGGCTACAACCCAAAGGCCGGGACGGTCGGCCCCAAAGTGTCGCCGCATAAAGTGCCGGTGTTCTGTTATGTCGACGGACAAGTGAGCTGTTACTACCATACGATCTTCATGCGCTTCGCGTCGGAGATTCTGGGCCGGCCCTTCCCGCCCGAGCTTGCCGAAGCGATGGCGGAGCTGAACCGGCTCGCCGTGCGGCCCGACCTTCAGGCGAATTTCATGCTCGAGCCGGGCGAGATGTTGTTCTGGCACAACTGGACCAATTTCCATTCGCGCACGCAGTTCCGCAACGCGCCCGGGCGAAATCGCCTGTTGCTGCGGCTATGGGTGAATATCGAGAATGGCCGCCACGTCGCGCCGGAAATCGCCGAACGCGCGAGGCTGATCGATCGCGACCACGGCGAACGCATCGCCGCCTGAGACAAAACGAGGGAGCAACAATCATGATCTACGAACTGCGGGTCTATCATTGCGTGCCGGGGCGGCTGCCGGCGCTGTTGAAGCGGTTCGAGACCCACACGCTGCGCATCTGGGAACGGTTCGGCATCCGCCAGGCCGGGTTCTGGACCGTCGCGGTCGGCGAGAACAGCAACGACCTCTATTACCTGCTGCAATGGGAATCGATGGCCGAGCGGCAGGACAAGTGGGACCGTTTCGCGTCCGATCCGGAATGGAACGAAAAGCGCGCCGAGACCGAACGCGACGGGGCGATCGTGGCGTCGGTCAGCAATTCCTTCCTGCGGCCAACCGCGTTCTCGTCGGTGAAATAGCGCGATGAAAATTCTGGTGCTCGGCGCCGGCGCGATGGGCGGCTATTACGGCGGCCGCCTGCTCGAAGCGGGCGGCGACGTCACGTTCCTGGTGCGGCCGCGCCGTGCGGCGCAACTGGCCGAGCGCGGCCTCGTCATCAAAAGCGCCGCGGGCGATTTCAGCGCGCCGGTCCGCACCGTGACGGCGGCCGACGCGGCCTATGACGTCGTGCTGCTGACCTGCAAATCCTACGACCTCGACAGCGCATTGGATGCGATTTCACCGGCGCTGGGGCCGGACAGCGCCGTGCTGCCGCTGCTCAACGGCATGCGGCATCTCGACGTGATCGCCGCGCGGTTCGGCACAAAGCGCACAATGGCGGGCTGCGCCTATATCTCGACCGCGCTGCTGCCGTCGGGCGAGATCCAGCATTTCGACCGCATGGACAATCTTCAGTTCGGCGAGCTCGACGGCACGAAGACCGCGCGGCTCGCCGCGCTGGCCGAATTGTTCGCGAAAGCCAAAACCAGCGCCACGCCCAGCGCCACGATCCTTCAGGCGATGTGGGACAAGTGGATGACGCTCGCGGGCGCCGGCGCGGCGCTGACGCTGGTGCGCGGCAATGTCGGCGATCTCCTCGATGCGCCGACCGGGCTCGACCTGATGCGCGCGGTCTTCGACGAATGCGGCGCCGTCGCGGCCGCCTATGGCTTTCCGCCCTCACCCGTGGTCGGTGCGATGGTGGCGAGCGCGCCGCAGCGCCGCGGCTTCATCACCTCGATGGCCCGCGACCTGATCGACGGCCGGCGCACCGAGGGCGAGCATATCGTTGGCGATCTCGTCGCCCGCGCCGCCGCCCGCGACATCGAGGTGCCGACCCTGCGGGCCGCCCTGACCAATCTTCAGGTTCACGAAGCCCGCGTGAAGCGGGGATAGTTGCTCCCGCGACACACCCTGGCCCGGTTTAATCCAACCTTCATTCACATTTCACGTATGCCCCGGGGATAGGCCCGGGTGGCCGGCCATAAAAATGGCACACGGTCATCCCGACCCGTTCAAGGAGTAGTTTCGATGAACGCCCTCAAGACCTCGGTTTCCGCGCTGGCGCTGATGGCGCTGGCGGCCGGCGGCATCGGCGCCGCGACGCTGGTTCCGGCCTCGGCCGAGACCAACCAAACCACCAGCCAGGCCGCGCCCGACAAGGCCGGCCACCATCACCAGCACCGCAAATTCGATCCGGCCGCGCGCGCCCGCATGACCGAAGGCCGCATCGCCTACGTCAAGACCGTGCTCGGCATCACCCCGGCGCAGGAGCAGGCGTTCAACAGTCTCGCCGATGCGATCCGCGCCAACGCCAAGGACCGGATGTCGGCGTTCGAGCAGTTCCGCGCCAATCGCGACAAGCCGCAGAACGCGGTGGAGCGTCTCGAGATGCGCGAGCAGATCGGCAAGCTGCGTGTCGCCGGGGCGGAGCGCATCCTGACCGCGTTCAAGCCGCTTTACGCCTCACTGACCCCGGAACAGCAGAAAATCGCCGATCACATGTTCGCCGGCCACTTCCATCGCGGCGGGCATTTCCATCGCGGCTAGCGCGATGATTTACGCCTAGTACAGGGCGGAATGTTTTCTCCCCGCCCTGGCCGGGCCGTCGGCAACGACGGCCCGGTTGTTCTTTGCCGGCCCAGACCTGTCGAATGTGCATGAGTGGTGCGGTCGAGAAGACTCGAACTTCCACGGGATTTCTCCCACAGCGACCTCAACGCTGCGCGTCTACCAATTCCGCCACGACCGCGACTGTGATGGCCGCGCTGCTTACCAAATCCCCAAGGTTGCGGCAAGGCACGATGCGCGCCATCCTGCCCGGCATGAGCGAGGTGGAGTGGCGCACGAGCCGCGATCCGGTGCCCTACCCCGAGGCGGTCGCCGAAATGGAACGGCGCGCCGCCGCGATCCGGGCCGGGGACGCGACGGAAATGGTCTGGCTTCTCGAACATCGGGCCCTCTATACCGCCGGCACCGGCGCCGACGAGCGCGACCTGCTGCTGCCCGATTTCCTACCCGTGTACCGGACCGGGCGCGGCGGCAAGCTGACCTATCACGGGCCCGGCCAGCGGGTCGCCTATGTCATGCTCGACCTCCAGCGGCGCGGCGGCGATCTGCGCCGGTTCGTGCGCGACCTCGAGGAATGGATCATCCGCGCCCTCGCCCGGCTCGGCGTCCGGGGCGAGCGCCGCGCCGGCCGCGTCGGCATCTGGGTGGCGCAGCCGGGCGGCGGCGACGCCAAGATCGCCGCGATCGGGGTGCGCGTGCGGCGCTGGGTCAGCTATCACGGCATCTCGATCAATGTGGCGCCGGACCTGACGCATTATCGCGGCATCGTGCCGTGCGGCATCGCCGAGCATGGCGTGACGTCGCTGGCGGTGGAAGGCGCGGCGGCCGACATGGCGGCGCTCGACGCCGCCCTGCGCGCAACCTTCGATGAGGTGTTCGGATTTTCCGTCGTCGCCGCGAAAGCCGAGACCCGGGATTAGCGCCGAATTTCGGCTCTACCCCCCTGCTTTCGCCGGGGCGACGACTTATTTAACCTGACGATCCATGCCCCGATTCACATCGACCCTGCTCACCAGCGCCGCGCTTGCGGCATTCATCGCCGCTTCCGCGCCTGCCGTCGCCGCCGACCAGGTGCCGCAGAGCCGCGAGGCGATCCATCTGACCTTCGCCCCGGTGGTGAAGCGCGTCGCGCCGGCGGTGGTCAACGTCTATTCCCGCCGCGTGATCCGCACCGGCGCCGGGCCGGGATCGCTGTTCAACGATCCGCTGTTCCAGCGCTTTTTCGGCAACATGGCGCCGTTCGGCATGCCGCGCGAGCGCATCGAGAACTCGCTCGGCTCCGGCGTCATCGTCGATCCCGACGGCCTTATCGTCACCAACCATCACGTCATCGACGGCGCCGACGAAATCAATGTCGTGCTCAGCGACCGGCGTGAGTTCAAGGCGCGCGTCATCCTGTCCGACCAGCGCGCCGATCTCGCGGTGCTGCGCGTCGACACGGGCGGCACGAAACTGCCGACCCTGTCCATCGGCGACAGCGACGCGATCCAGGTCGGCGACCTGGTGCTGGCGATCGGCGATCCGTTCGGCGTCGGCCAGACCGTGACCATGGGCATCGTCTCGGGCCTCGCGCGCAGCATCGGCACCGGCGATCTCGGCTCCTTTATCCAGACCGACGCCGCGATCAACCCTGGCAATTCGGGCGGCGCGCTGGTCGATCTCGAAGGCCGCCTCATCGGCATCAACTCCGCGATCTTTTCGCAATCGGGCGGCTCGGTCGGCATCGGCTTCGCGATCCCGGCCAGCATGGTTCGCGGCGACGTCGAGGCGGCGCGGCATGGCGGCCGCGTCACGCGGCCGTGGCTCGGCGCGTCGGGCCAGGCGGTGACGCCGGACCTCGCGCGCGGCCTGCACCTGCCGCTGCCGGAGGGCGTGCTGATCAAGGACGTGACGCCCCACAGCCCCGCCGGCGCGGCCGGCCTCAGGAACGGCGACGTCGTCCTGTCGGTCAACGGCCACGAGGTCACGAGCCCCGACGAGCTGCGCTTCCGCATCGCGACGCTGCCGAGCAACGCGCACGCCGATTTCACGGTGTGGCGAAGCGGCACGCGCCGCGCCGTCACGGTCGCGCTCGAGGCGCCGCCGGAAACGCCGCCGCGCGACACGACGACGCTGCAAGGCCGCGAGCCCTTCGCCGGCGCGACGGTCGCCAACCTCAATCCCGCGCTGGCGGGGGAACTCGGCATCGACGAAGGCGAAAGCGGCGTCATCGTGCGCGCGATTGCGCGCGGCTCCATCGCGCAGGATATCGGGCTTCAGCCCGGCGACTTCGTCCTCGCCGTCAACGACGCCGATATCGACAGCGTCGCCACGCTGCGCCAGGCGGCGCGCGTCGCCGGACCGTGGCGCCTCGTGATCCGCCGCAACGGAAGGCGCATCGCCTTCACGGTCGGACGCTGACTGGTGAGTCTTTTCGAGCAGGACGCGCCCCGCCCGCTTGCCGACAAGCTGCGGCCCGCGAAACTCGGCGACGTGGTCGGGCAGGACCATCTCCTCGCGCCCGACGCGCCGATCGGCCGCATGGCGGCGGCGCACCGGCTCGCCTCGATGATCCTGTGGGGGCCGCCGGGCTGCGGCAAGACCACGATCGCGCGGCTTCTGGCGCAGGCGACGTCGATGCATTTCGAGCCGCTGTCGGCGGTGTTCTCCGGCGTCGCCGATCTGCGCAAGGTGTTCGACGCGGCGAAGAAGCGGCGCGCCGCCGGCCAGGGCACGCTGCTGTTCGTCGACGAAATCCACCGCTTCAACCGCGCGCAGCAGGACGGATTCCTGCCCTATGTCGAAAACGGCACCGTGACGCTGGTCGGCGCCACCACCGAGAACCCGTCCTTCGAGCTGAACGGTGCGCTGCTGTCGCGCTGTCAGGTCTTCGTGCTGAAACGGCTGGAGGACGACGCGCTCGAAACCCTGATCGCGCGCGCCGAGGAGACGCTGGGCCGCAAGCTGCCGCTCGACCCCGATGCGCGCGAGGCCCTCAAAGCAATGGCGGACGGCGACGGGCGGTTTCTCCTCAATCTCTGCGAGGAGCTGGCGGCGCTGCCTCAGGAGACGAAACTCGACACGGCGGGCCTGTCGGCGACGGTGGAAAAGCGCGCGCCGCTTTACGACAAGGCGCAGGAAGGCCACTACAATCTCATCTCCGCGCTGCATAAATCGGTGCGCGGTTCCGACGTCGACGCTGCGCTCTATTGGCTGGCGCGCATGCTGGTCGGCGGCGAGCATCCGATCTACATCATCCGCCGCGTGGTGCGGATGGCGGTCGAGGATATCGGCCTCGCCGATCCGCAGGGCCTGACGCAGGCGATCGCGGCGTGGGAGGCCTATGACCGGCTCGGTTCGCCCGAGGGCGAACTCGCCATCGCGCAGGCGGTGATCTATCTTGCAACCGCGCCGAAATCGACCGCGTCGTACCGCGCCTTCGGCGAGGCGAAGCGCGCGGCGCAGGAGAGCGGCTCGCTGATGCCGCCGATGCACGCCGTCAACGCGCCGACCAAATTGATGCGCGAGCTTGGTTACGCCGAGGGCTATGTCTACGATCCCGACACCAAGGAAGGCTTCTCGGGCCTCGACTATTTTCCCGACGATCTGCCGCGCCAGACTTTCTATCGCCCGCTGGAACGCGGCTTCGAGCGCGAAATCGTAAAGCGCCTCGACTACTGGAACAAACTGCGCCAGCGCAAGGTGGATGAGACATGAGCCAGGTGCAGCTCCGCAAGATCGCCGACGAGGACGCGGAGATCCGGCTCGACCGCTGGTTCAAGCGGCATTTCCCCCAGCTCGGTCACGGCCGCCTCGAAAAACTGCTGCGCACCGGCCAGATCCGGCTCGACGGTAAGCGCGCCAGCGCGAGCGACCGCGTCGCGGCGGGCCAGCAAGTGCGCGTGCCGCCCCTGCCCGACGAACCGGCGCCGGACCGGCCCAAGCCGCAATACCAGCCGCAACCGCGCGACATCGAGCAGATCGAACGCGCCATCCTGCATCGCGACGACGATGTGATCGTGATCGACAAGCCACCCGGCCTCGCGGTGCAAGGCGGCACGGCAACCGACATGCATCTCGACGCGATGCTCGACGGGCTGCGCTTCGGCGCCGCCGAGCGGCCGCGTCTGGTCCACCGGCTCGACAAGGATACGAGCGGCGTGCTGGTGCTGGCGCGCAGCGCCGCGGCGGCGCGGTTCCTGACCCGGGCGTTCCGCGACAAGACGACGAAGAAGATCTACTGGGCGATCGCGGTCGGCGTGCCGAAGCCGCCCGACGGCCGCATCGACCGCCGCCTCGCCAAGCTGCCCGGCCCCGCCGGCGAGCGCGTCGTCGAGGTCGAGGACGAGGATGACGGCAAGCGCGCCGTCACGGACTATCGCACCGTCGCGCATGCGGGTGACAAGATCGCCTGGGTGGCGATGAATCCCATCACCGGCCGGACCCATCAATTGCGCGCGCATATGGCGGCGATCGGCACGCCGATTCTCGGCGACGGCAAGTATGGCGGCGCGGCGGCGCATCCCTCGGGCGTGCCCGATGGGCGCAAGCTGCACCTTCACGCCCGCGCCATCGCGATTCCGCATCCGACGCGCGGCGTGCTGCGCGTGACGGCGCCCTTGCCGCCGCACATGGCGCGGACCTTCAAATTCTTCGGCTTCGAGCAGGGCGACGCGCGCGATCCGTTCGCGGGCTTCGCGGATGACGAGCGGTGAAGCGGTTCTATCGCAACGCCGCCGCGACGCCCCGCGACGCCGGGTTCGGCATCGCGCTCGACGGCAAGCCGTTGCGCACGCCGGCAAAGGCCGCGCTGATCGTGCCCGGCCGCGCCCTCGCCGACGCCATCGCCGCCGAATGGAACGCGCAGGGTGCCGATATCGCGGTCAACGCGATGCCGCTGACGCGGCTCGCCAGCACCGCCGCCGATCTGGTCGCGGCGCGGCGCGACGCCATTATCGACGAGATCGCCGCTTATGCCGGCACCGACCTCGTGTGCTATCGCGCCACCCATCCGCCCGAACTGGTGAAGCGCCAGCAGATCGTTTGGCAGCCTTTGCTCAACTGGCTCACCGAATATTTCGACGCGCCGCTCCATCTCGCCACCGGCGTGACGCCCGTGGCGCAGCCCGCGGAAAGCCTCGCGGCGGTGCGCGCCGCCGTCGCCGCGCATGACACGATGATGCTGACCGCGCTGCGCCTCGCCACGGCGGCCGGCGGCTCGGTGGCGATCGGACTGGCGCTGATCGCAGGCCGGCTCGACGCCGACGCCGCCTTTGCCGCCGCCGAACTCGACGAGAACTTCCAGATCGAACAATGGGGCGAGGACCCGGAACAGACCAAACGCCGCGCCGGCCTCAAGGATGACCTCAACCTCGCCGAACGCTTCGCCGATCTTCTTCGGCAAAAGGATTGAACCGCCGGGACGCACAGGCGCCAAGGGTCCGAATCCGCCTTTTTCTTTCTTGGCGTCCTGGCGCCTTGACGGTGTATTGGATGGCAGGACCGAACGGGGGTGGCCGCGACAATGCCTGATATCCTGCGCCAGCTTGAGGAAAAGCGCGAAGCCGCGCGGCTCGGCGGCGGAAAAAAGCGCATCGACCAACAGCACGCCAAGGGCAAGCTGACGGCGCGCGAACGGCTCGACGTGCTGTTCGACCCCGGCTCGTTCGAGGAATGGGACATGTTCGTCGAGCACCGCAGCCACGATTTCGGCATCGACGAGACCAAAATTCCCGGCGACGGCGTCGTGACCGGCCACGGCACGGTGAACGGCCGCCTGGTCTTCGCCTTCAGCCAGGACTTCACCGTGTTCGGCGGCGCGCTCAGCGAGGCGCGTGCCGAGAAGATCTGCAAGATCATGGACAAGGCGATGCTGGTCGGGGCGCCGCTGGTCGGCCTCAACGATTCCGGCGGCGCGCGGATTCAAGAAGGCGTCGCTTCGCTCGCGGGCTACG
>Ga0134126_10008370_pt1 | contig 13014 bp, 5 predicted proteins | sample KB31752_FD_96881 | JGI IMG/M metagenome (GOLD analysis project Ga0134126, IMG submission 96881) | Terrestrial soil microbial communities with excess Nitrogen fertilizer from Kellogg Biological Station, Michigan, USA - KB3-175-2 | ecosystem: Environmental > Terrestrial > Soil > Unclassified ...
GACGTGCTGCGCGCGGTACTTCTCTTTGGTCTCACCCGGGGCGAGATTCGACTGGTCGTAAACGACGCTGTAGATGATCTTGGACGCATGCGGCCCCGCGGGCTCCACGCCCAGCGTGGCGTGAAACTCGTCCTTATTGGCGGGCTGGGTAATCGTATAGGAGCGGGGCGTCTGAGCTACCATCACCTCATCGACACGGCCGGCGAGCTGGCGCACCGTACCCAGGCCCCCGTTGCCTGAGATGTAGGCGCATTTCATCTTCAGCCAGGCGCTGACGCCGCAGAAATCCCCGACCTCCTTCCAAACTTGGGCCGCGGGTGCCGCGACTTCCGTACTCACGACGATGGTCGTGAAATCGGTAGCCTCGGCTTGCGAGGCCACGCCAGCCAGTCCAGCGATACCGAGTGCCAGACAGCAAGGCAGCGTGCGAATGCGCATGGGATGTCCCCCAAAATCAGTTATTTTTGACAACCAACTGGCCGAAATCATACCCATATCTCGACGGTCAGGGAAGATTACGAGCGCATGATGAGCGGCAAGGCGCGTTTCAGAGTCGTTCTGAAACTGCCCGTCCAAAAACGCAAACAGCCGCGATAGCGGCTGTTTGCACTCAACAAAGGCGCCCGCCGGGCTTCAAACCCGGTGGCCCTATGCACTGCTACGCGATCACCTCGTTGACGACATCGCCAAATGTGTCAGTCAGCTTGTAATTGCGACCCAGATAGAAGTAGCTCAACTTGTCGTGGTCGATGCCGAGCAGCCGCAGCATCGTCGCATTGAGGTCGTAGGTCGTCGTCGGTTTCCCGACCACGTTGTAGTTGAAATCATCCGTCTCACCGTAGTGGAAGCCCGTCTTGACTCCACCACCAGCCAGCCACCACGTGAAGTTGCCACCATGATGATCCCGGCCCCACGCCCCGCTCGCACCCTGGGCAAACGGTGTGCGCCCGAACTCGCTGCCGCACATCACCAACGTGTCTTCCAGCATACCGCGCTGCTTGAGATCCCTGATCAGGGCGGCCGCCGGCTGGTCGTACTGCAGGGCGCAGCCCTTCATGCGGAAGGGCAGCTGCTGGTGATGATCCCAGCCCATGTCATACATCGTGATGTACTTGACGCCGCGCTCAGCCAGCCGACGCGCAATCAGCAGGTTGTGAGCCAGCGTGCCGGGAACCGTGACATCGGGTCCATACAGGTCCAGCACGGACTGCGGCTCATCGGAGAAGTCGACGATTCCAGGTATGGACTGCTGCATCCGATAAGACATCTCGAACGCGCGGACGCGGGACATGAGGTCCGGATCCTTCGTCGTGCCGAAATCCTGCTTGGTCACATCATTGAGCCAGCCAAGCACCTGCTTGCGATCCTCCGAGCTGACTCCGCCCGCATTGTTCAGATACAGCACAGGCTCCGCGCCCGATCTGAGCTCAGCGCCCTGGAATTCCGACGGCAGGAAGCCCGCACTCCAGTCGGCCGAGTCCGTCGGCACGCCCTGGAGGATGCCCGACTTCATGACGATGAAGCTCGGTAGATTCGTATTGTCATTGCCCAGCGCGTAGCTGATCCAGGCACCCGCCGAGGGCCGGCCGGCCAGCTGGAAGCCGGTGTGCAGCAACACGCCGGCAGGACCGTGATTGAGCTGCACGGTGTACATCGACTTAATGAAACACAGCTCGTCGACGACACCGGCCATGTGCGGCAGCCAATCGCTGACCCAGGTACCGGACTGACCGTGCTGGTGCTGGAGCGCCACTGGCTTGGCAATCAAAAAGGCCGATTGACCGCTCGACATGGACGAGAGCTTTTGGGTGCCGAGCTCCGACTGGGGCATCGGCTGCCCGTGCATCTTGGTCAGAAGCGGCTTGTGGTCCCACAGGTCCACGGTGGAGTTCGCACCGAGCAGGTGAATATAAATCACTCGCTTGGCGCGGGCCGGATACTCGCCCGTCCCCCGGATGCCGAGATTGGGAGCAACCTTGTCGCTACCGCCGGCAGGCGTGATCGTGGCGTTCGCCTTCGTCCCGCCCAACAGATCCGCCGCCGCCACCGCCCCGAGTCCGAGGCCCATGCTCGACTTCATCAGAAAGGAGCGGCGTGCACCGTCAACAACTTCCTTGAGGTCCGAGCCCCCAATCACAAGAGGCTTGCTGATGCGTTTCATCGATCTCTCCTACTGAACAAAGTACGACTCAGGGGCATCCATAATGACCGTTGCCACGGTAGTCAGAGCAGCCAGCTTGGCCACGTCCACGCTATGGTCTACCGGAGCTATGCCTACGCTCACCAGCTTCTCAGCCGACCCATGGTCGGCCTGATACTGCTTCAGCTTCGTGTCGTAGATCGTATGAAACAGCGCCATTTGCGCGGCGTCCGGATACTGCCGTCGCGCTACGCGATAGACCTCGGCGATCTGCTTCGTCAAGTCGCTGCTGGCATGCATGGCGTTCGACGCCATCACCCGATAAGCCTCCAGATACTGGGGACCATTCAGCAGCAACAAGGCCTGCATCGGCGTGTTGGAGAGTCCTTCCTTCCCCTGGCTCACGGTCGGATCAGCAGTATCCAGCAACTGCAGCTGCGGGTTCATCTCATTGCGCTTCTCCAGCGAATAGAGCGTGCGCCGATGCTGCTCCCAGTCCGGCATCTGCATGGGCGCGGGATAACCCCGCGTCACACCAGCCGGCTGGTACGGGAACGTGCTCGGCCCGCCCAGCGTCCGATCCAGTAGTCCCGCATCGAAGATCGCGCTGTCGCGAATCTGCCGATAGGTCTCACGGAACCGCGGACCACGCCCGAGCAGGTCGTTCTTCGGGTCTGCCACGCGCTGGGCCGCTGTGGCCTGCGAGCTCTGCCGGTACGTCGCCGACATGACGATCATCTTCTCCATCTTTTTGATGTTCCAGCCCGAGTCGATGAACTGCAGTGCCAGATAATCCATCAGATGCAGATAGGTCGGCATGATGCCTTGCGAGCCGAAATCATCCGGCGTCGTGACCAGGCCTTGGCCGAAGTTCGTCTGCCAAAGGCGATTCACGAAGACTCGTGCCGGCAGCGGATTCTTCGGATCGAACATCCACTGCATCAGCCCCAGCCGGGTGCGCGGATACTTGTCCGACCAGGGGAACAGCTGCCCCGGGGCCTGTAACGGCACCTGCTCGCGACGCGAATCCCACTCACCGCGGTACAGCAGATAGGTGGGCCGCGGCTGAGCCAGATCTTCATAGATCAGCGTCTGCGGAATCACCGTCTGGATGACGTTTGTCGCCTTGCGCGCGTTATCCAGTACCTGGCGGGCCTGGATGGCGGCCGGATCGCGAATGGCGAGCAGCTGAGCCAGCTGCCCACTCAAAGCGGAGCGGCTGACCGTCTTCAGGGCCTTTGAGCCCTCATGAAGGTAGCTGATCTCCACTGGAGTCAGGGAGCGATCGAAAACGCGGACTTCGTCGATCGCGCTGCCGACGGGCCCGGTCTCATGGAAACGCGTGCCAAAGCCAAAACCCGTGTACTCAGAGTACAACCCGGCGCCCCCACTCGGGTACCCCATGCCCTGAGTCAGGTGGTCGCGGACGACATCCACCGGTGCTTCGACACCATCGAGATACAAATGGGTGCCGGCCGCCTTGCTGGAGCCGTCATAGGTGACCGCAATGTGCACCCACTTCTTCAGCGCCAGGGGCTCCTTGGTCCGCAGCGCGATCTGGTTGTAGGGACGTGCGTGGGAGAGGAAGAACTCCAGCCGCCCGTCCTCCAGATACACCATCTCATAGCCCGGGCTGCCGTTATCGATGGTATCGGCGTAGGGGGTGCCGGCTTCCCAGAAGACACTGGTATACGTGTCATACCGCTTCGCCGGCATGAACCACATATCGACACTGAACTGCTCGTAGCGGTCGTATTCCCCGACGGATTTCGGCGAACCCTTCTCGTGCGGCAGGTATGTGTTGCCGTCGTTGCTTTCGGTGATGTACAGCGCCTGACCCTTATGCCCCGGCACGAGTTTCCCAACGGAAACGATTGCCGGCAGGGCACCGGGCACCCCGGAGGGTGAGAACTGCATCTCGTCGAGCTTGTAGGTCGTGGGAACGCGGATGTCCACCTTCCCCTGCAGATTGAGCCCGCCATCCGAGTTATATCCACCCTGGTTAGCGGCCTTTTTCGCGATCGGCGCGGTCCCACCTTCGGGATTTCCCGCGCCACTCTTGGCAAGGGCTTGCGGTGCCGCCCGGGCGCCCGCCCTGCCTCCAGCACGCCCCTTACCGAAGGCGCCCGCCCTGCCACCAGGGCCCGCCTTCACCCCCTCCCGGTGCGGATACGGGAAGCGACCGAAAGCACCACGGCCACCGAACTTCGGCTTCGCGAGTCGGAGCATGTCCACCTTATCTGCCGGGATGGGCTGCAACGAGTCAAACGGGTAGTAGCCAACCTGCGCCTTATCCAGGGAGCTCTGGATGAGCTGAACTGCTTCATTGCTCTTGGCCGGTACGGCGTTGGACTCAACCAGCGAGGTGCGCACGACCCGCGCCGGCCCCGTCGTAGAGGCGACTTTCGAGCCGCTGGAATTCAGCCAGGCGGCAACCTCCGTCTGGTCCTTACGGATGTCCGACGCCATGACGTGCTGATAGGAATCGGTCGCGGCGTCGAGTGCTCGCTCCGCCTTCATGAGCTGCGCCTGCTGCTGGGCGGTAGGCCAAGGCAGCGTCGGGCCGCCTCGCGTGATCCCCGTACCTGGCGCATCGAGGCTGTTGAAGAAGCCGCTGAGCTCGTAGAACTCCTTCTGACTGATGGGATCGAACTTGTGATCGTGGCAACGCGCGCAGCCAACTGTGTAGCCGAGCAGCGCGGTGCCGACGGTTTGGGTGTCGTCGACCACCGTCTCGATGCGGTACTGCTCGTTCAGATCGCCGGCCTCCGAGGCACGCAGGCCCAGCCGCAACCATGCAGTCGCCACGAGGTCATCGCGAGTGGGATTCGGCATGGTATCGCCGGCCACCTGCATCGTGACGAACTTGTCGTACGGCATGTTTTCATTGAATGACTTGATCACCCAATCGCGCCACGGATAAAGGTTGAAGTCGACACCGTCGTTCTCGTAGCCATCCGAGTCCGCCCAGCGCGACACGTCCATCCACAGGCCAGCCAGGTTCTCGCCGTACGCCGGAGACGCCAGGAGGCGATCCACCACCTTCTCGTAGGCGTTGGGGCTCTTGTCATTCACGAACGCATCGACCTCCGCCAGCGTGGGCGGCAGGCCGGTCAGTGTCAGGCTGACGCGATTGATCAGCGTGGCACGATCGGCTTCCGGTGAGGGCTTCATGCCCTTCTCGGCGAGCTTGGCAAACACGTAATTGTCGATCGGGTTGACGACCCGCGACTGCAATGCACCGACATTGGGGACGGGCGTCGCCTTCGGCGCGATCAGCGACCAAATCGGCTCGTAGGGAGCGCCCTGCTTGATCCATTCGGCAATCATCTGGATCTGCTGCGGCTTGAGGGCCGGCGCACCATGCGGCATCCGCTCCTTGGGATCGGGGGAGGTGATACGGGCGATGATCTCGCTCTGCTCGGGATGGCCGGGGACGACTGCATGGCCATTGGGGTTGTCCGGCAGTGCCGCCTCGGCAGGCGCGGCGTAGTCCAGCCGCAGGCCCGCCTTGCGCATGTTGGCGTCCGGCCCGTGGCAGGCGAAGCAGCCCTCGGACATGATGGGACGAATCTGTTGGTTGAAATCGATCGTGCCGCTGATGGGCTTGAGACCCGCGGTCAACTTGGCCAGCCGTGCGGCCACCTCCGAGGGGTTGGGCGCCGCCGCCTTTGCGTCACTCGACGCGGCTGCCCTGTTGCAGCCGCTGAGTAGCGCGAAGCTCAGGAAGCACGATGCCACCGCCAGACCAGTAAGTACTGGGCCAAAGGAACGATTTCTGGACGGGACCACTCGAACTGACTGGTCTTTCACGGCTTTTTCCCCCATCTGAACCTCTCCACCATGCCCGATGGTCTCCTTGCGCAACGCAAGAAGAGCTGATGCGTGAGTTCACGCCATACAATATGGAGTGTCAAGGCCTGACTGTTAAGAATTGATGGGCTCGCCTTCCGGGTACCAAAAAGGGGCCCCGGGGGGGTCAAAACCCCAAGCCCAGTCCCGGTCCGAACCGATCCGCGATGACCACTCGAGCGCTCCTTTGCTGCAATGCGTTTGGCCCCGCGGCGGTGCACGTCGCCGGGAAATTGACCTTGACCTGACCCGACGACACCGCGTCGCAACAGGAGCCAAAAAGAAAAGCCGGCTACCCGCCGTTTCAGCGGCCGGGGGCATTCGGGAGGGCCATCGGGCTGTAGACCCGATGGCCCGAGGTCGTGTTACGCGATCACCTCATTGACGATATCGCCGAACTGGTCGGTCAGTCGGTAGTTGCGACCCAGGTAGTAGTAGGTCAGCTTCTCGTGGTCGATGCCGAGTAGCCGCAGCATCGTCGCGTTCATGTCGTACGTCGTCGTGGGCTTACCGACCACGTTGTAATTGAAGTCGTCGGTCTCGCCGTGCGTATAGCCCGCACGGGTTCCACCACCGGCCATCCACCAGGTGAAGTTTCCGCCGTGATGGTCGCGGCCCCAGGCGCCCGCCGAGCCCTGCGCAAAGGGTGTGCGGCCGAATTCGCTGCCGCAGACCACCAGCGTATCTTCCAGCATGCCGCGCTGCTTGAGATCCTTGATCAGGGCGGCAGCCGGCTGGTCATACTGCTTGGCGCAGCCGGTCATCCGGAAGGGCAGCTGAAAGTGATGGTCCCAGCCCAGGTCATACAGCGTGATGAACTTTACGCCACGCTCACACAGCCGCCGTGCAGTGATGGCATTGTGCGCCAGGGTGCCGGGCGTATGGACGTCGGGTCCATACATGTCCAACACGGACTGCGGCTCATCGGACAGGTCGACGATTCCAGGCACCGACTGCTGCATCCGGTACGACATCTCGTATTGGCGGATACGCGACATGATGTCCGGGTCTTTCGACGACTTGAAGTCGTCCTTCGCCTGATCACTGAGCCAATCGAGCACCTTGCGGCGCTCAGCCGTGCTCTCACCCTTCTGGTTATTCAGGTACAGCACGGGCTCGGGGCCAGATCTGAGCTCCGCACCCTGATACTCCGAGGGCAGGAAGCCGGCACTCCAGTCCGCCACGTCGGTTGGCACACCCTGCAGGATGCCCGACACCATGACGATGAAGCTCGGCAGATTCGTGTTGTCGTTGCCCAGCGCATAGCTGATCCAGGCTCCGGCTGATGGCCGGCCGGGCAGCTGGAAGCCCGTGTGCAGCAGCACCGCCGCCGGATCGTGATTCAGCTGTACGGTGTACATCGACCTGACGAAGCACAGCTCGTCGACGACACCTGCCATGTGGGGCAACCAGTCGCTGACCCAGACACGCGACTCGCCGTGCTGATGCAGCGGTGCCACAGGCTTGGCGCACAGGAAGGCTGCCTGACCGCTCGACATCGACGAGAGCTTCTGCGTGCCGAGCTCCGACTGGGGCATCGGCTGACCGTCCATCTTGTACAGCAGCGGCTTGTAGTCCCACAGGTCCACCGTGGAGTTCGCACCAAGCAGGTGGATATAGATCACGCGCTTGGCGCGGGCCGGGAATTCCCCGCAGCCCCGCACGCCCAGATTCGGAGTGACGGGGTTGTGACCAGCGGGTGCGCCCGCGGGTGAGACCGTGGCGTTCGCCTTGGTCATCCCCAGCACGTCTGCCCCCGCCACGGCGCCTAGCCCCAAGCCCAGGCTCGACTTCATCAGGAAGGAGCGACGCGCACCGTCCACAACGTCCTTGAGGTCCGAGCCCCCGATCTTCAGGACGCCTTTGCGCTTCTCATTGCGTGTCATGGGTCTCTCCTACTGAATGAAGTACGAGTCAGGGGCATTCATGATGACCGTCGCGACCGTGGTCAGGGCCGCCAGCTTCGCCACGTTCGCGCCGGCGTCAACTGGAGCCACGCCTACGTCCAGCACCTGATGAGCCGTCTCAGGATCGGCCTGATACTTCTTCAGCTGCGTGTTGTAGATCGATTGATAGAGCGCCATCTCCGCGGCATCCGGATACTGACGGCGGATGAGGCGGTAGATCTGCGTCAACTGCTTGGTCGGCTCGCTGCTGGAGTGCAGCCCCTCTGCCGCAATCATCCGGTAAGCCTCCAGGTACTGCGGCCCATTCAACAGCAGCAGCGCCTGCATCGGCGTGTTGGAGACCCCCTCCTTGCCAATGGTCACGGTCGGATCGGCCGCATCCAGCAACTCGAACTGAGGGTTCATGCCATTGCGCTTCAGGAACGAGTAGAGCGTACGGCGATGCTGCTCCCAGTCCGGCATGACGGCCGGGTTTGGATAGCCGCGGAAGACGCCTGCAGGCTGGTACGGGAAAGTGCTCTGTCCGCCGACCGTCCGATCGAGCAGCCCTGCATCGAAAAGCGCGCTGTCACGGATCTCGCGATAGTCCATGCGGAAGCGTGGACCGCGCCCGAGCAGATCGTCCTTCGGATCTGCCGTGCGCTGCGCCGGCGTAGCCTTCGAGCTCTGCCGGTAGGTGGCGGACATCACGATCATCTTCTGCATCTGTTTGATGTTCCAGCCAGAGTCGATGAACTTCAGGGCCAGATAGTCTTCCAGATGCAAATAGAGAGGCATGATCCCTTGGGAGCCGAAGTCATCCTCGGTCGTCACGAGGCCCGTGCCGAAGTTCATCTGCCAGAGCCGATTGACGAACACCCGGGCCGTCAGCGGGTTCTTCGGGTCAAACATCCACTGCATCAGCCCAAGGCGGGTGCGCGGATACTTGTCCGACCAAGCGAACAGCTGCGTCGGAGCCTGAGACGGTACCTGCTCGCGACGCGAATCCCATTCGCCACGGTACAGCAGGTAGGTGGGCCGCTGCTGCGCCGTATCCTCGAACACCATTGTCTGCGGGATCGCAGTCTGCACGTCATTTTCGGTCTTGCGCGCCATATCCAGTGCCTGGCGGGCCTGCATGGCGGCCGGGTCGCGGATGGCGAGCAACTGAGCCAGCTGTCCGCTCAAATCGTTCCGGCTCATCGTCTTGAGAGCCTTGCCGCCCTCGTGCAGATAGGCCACCTCGACCGGGGTCAAAGCGCGATCGAAGAGACGGAACTCGTCAACGGCACTGTCGACCGCCCCGGACTCGCGGAAGCGAGTGCCAAAAGCCAATCCGACATATTCGTCGAAAAATCCATTGCCTTCCCGCGCCAGTATGGACTGAGTCAGGTGATCAGCCACGACGTCCACTGGTACGGCCACACCATCCAGGTACAGGTGGATCCCGGCAGCCTTGCTCGAGCCGTCGTACGTGACCGCCATATGCACCCATTTCTTCAGTGCCAGCGGCGCCCTGGTCCGGATAGCCAGCATGTTCCAGGTGCGGGCATGGGCCATGAAGAATTCGAGGCGCCCGTCCGGGAGCAGCACCATCTCGTAGCCCCCGGTGTCGTTATCGATCGTATCGGAATCCGGGAAGTTGGAATCGGTGAAAACCGTCGTATACGTGTCGTACCGCTTCGCCGGCATGAACCACATATCGATGCTGAACTGCTGCCAGCGATCGTAGTAACCCAGGGAGTGTCCACCCTTCGGGTGCGGCAGGTATGTCCTGCTGTCGTTGTTGGCAATCAGATACAGCGCCTTGCCCTTCACCCCGGGGCCGAGTTTGCCTACCGATGAAATCGCCGGCAGACCGCCGGCCATCCCGGAGGGTGAGAACTGCATTTCGCTCAGCTTGTAGGTGGCGGGCACCAGCAGGTTGATCTTGTTGTCGAGTCCGAGCCCACCGGCCGTATTGAACCCGGACATCGGCGGGGGCACTTTGGCGGCCACTGACGCACCCTTGCCGCCCTTCTTGCCGCCCTTCTTGCCGCCCTTCGCGGCCTTCGCAGCGTCAGCCTCTGCCGCCGCTCTACCGGTTAGATTGAACCCGGCCTTCGCCCCGGCCTTGCGCGGATACGGGAAACCACGGAAGAAACCACCGCCGCCCTTCGGCTGGATGCGGAGCATGTCCACCTTGTCCGCCGGGATCGGCTCCAACGAATCAAAGGGGTAGTAGCCGACTTGCGCCTTATCCAGGGAACTCTGAATGAGCCGCGTGGCTTCGGATGTGTTGCCCGCGGCCTGCGCGGCGCTGGACTCGATCAGCGAGGTGCGTACGGCTCGCGCAGTTCCCGTCGTCGAGGCGACGCTCGACCCGCTGGAATTCAGCCAGGCGGCAACCTCGGTCTGATCCTTGCGGATATCGGCCGCCATGACCCGCTGATAGGAATCGGTCTTGCTGTCGAGCTCGCGCTCTGCCTTGATGAGCTGCGCTTGCTGCGTGGCCGTAGGCCACGACAATGTCGGACCGCCACCCGTCCCACCCACGCCCGGGGCGTTGAGGCTGTTGAAGAATCCACTGAGCTCGTAGAAGTCCTTCTGACTGATGGGATCGAACTTGTGATCGTGGCAGCGCGCGCAGCCGATCGTGTAGCCGAGCAGCGCCTGACCCACCGTGTTGGTGTCATCGACAACGGTTTCGACGCGATACTGCTCGTTCAGGGTGCCGGCCTCACTCTGCCGCAGGCCGATCCGCAGGAATTCGGTGGCCAATAGGTCATCGCGCGTGCGATGCGGCAATAGATCGCCGGCCACCTGCATCGTGACGAACTGGTTGTAGGGCATGTTCTGATTGAATGAATTGATCACCCAATCGCGCCACGGCCAGCCCATGAAGTAGGGACCGTCATCCTCGTAACCGTTCGAGTCCGCATAGCGCGACAGATCCATCCACAGCCCGGCCATGTGCTCGCCGTAGGCCGGAGAGGCCAGGAGCCGATCCACCACCTTCTCGTAGGCGTTGGGGCTCTTGTCGTTCACGAAGGCATCGGTCTGTGCCAGCGTGGGCGGCAGGCCGGTGAGCGTCAGGCTGACGCGATTGATCAGCGTGGCCCGATCCGCCTCGGGCGAGGGGCTCATGCCCTTCGAAGCCAACTTGGCGAATACGAAATTGTCGATCGGGTTGACGACCCGCGACTGGAAGGCCCCGGCACTGGGCAGCGGCACCTGCTTCGGCGGGATTAGCGACCAGATCGGCTCGTAGGGAGCCCCCTGCTTGATCCACTCGGCGATCAGCTGGATCTGTTCGGGTTTGAGCGGTTGCGCATCGTGCGGCATGCGCTCCTTCGGATCCGTGGCGGTGATGCGTCGAATGACATCACTCTGTTCGGGATGGCCCGGGACGATCGCATGGCCGTTGGGATCGTCCGGCAAGGGCGCCTCGGCCGGCTCGGCATAGTCCAGCCGCAGTCCGGCCTTGCGCATGTTCGCGTCGGGTCCGTGGCAGGCGAAACAGCCCTGCGACATGATGGGACGGATCTGTTCGTTGAAATCAATTTTCCCGGTGATGGGTTTCAGACCCGCAGTCAGCTTGGCGAGCCGTGCGGCCACCTCCGAGGGGCTGGGGGCCGCCGCCTTGGAGTCATTCGAGGCGACTGCACTGTTGCAGCCACTCAACAATGCGAAAGTGAGCAAGCATGACGCCACCGTCAGACCCGCAAGCACTGGCCGGAAGGCGCGGTTGCTGGCCGGGACTACCAGATTTGGCTGCTCTTTCACGGTTCTACCTCTCTGCCGATCCGCCATGGCACATAAGGCTCACTTGCGTCGCAAGAAGCCGATGAAAAGAGAGTTCACCCTGTACATTATGGAGGTGTCAAGATCCGACTGTTAAGAATTATTGACCCGTCGTCCGGGCTGTCGGAATTGTCCTGCGGCATAGGCACTTAGGATGGCCCGGCCAGCGTTTCGAGCTATGATGAAATCGAACGCTCCCGCAGGGCTAACACGAAGCCTTCAGGACCATCCCAGCAGCCTTTCCGCGGCCGGTCTCGACCCTTCCGGCAGGAGGCAGATTATGAAGAACTATATGCAAGCGGCGGCGCTCACGGGCCTTGCCATCGCGGAGATTGCGCTCGGCGCCAGCGCTCACGCGCAGGGCGTCATCAGCGAGTGGAATCAGGTACAGGCACCGCCCGCGCCTGCGCTGCAACAAGTGACTCTGGACCCTGCGAAGACGGCGCTGCTGCTGATGGACTTCGGCACCAATTGCGCCAGCGAGCCACGCTGCACAGCAGATATTCCCCACCTCAAGATGCTGGTGGACCAGGCGCGCGTCCATCATGTGCTGGTGGTGTATTCGGGCGCCCGGCCCGGCATGGCCATGGTGAGTGAAATAGCGCCTCGCGCGGGCGAGCCGACCGTCGTCGGCTTCGGCGACAGGTTTTACAACACCAACCTTGACGGGCTCCTCAAGCAGCACGGCATCAGTACCGTCATTGCCTGCGGAACGGTGGCGAATGCCGTGGAGCTCTTCACTGCCGCCGGTGCGACCCAACGCGGTTATCACGTGGTCGTGCCGGTCGACTGCATGCCAGCGCGCTCGGCGTACGCCGAGCAAAACGTGATCTGGGCCTTCGCCAACGATCCGGAGTTCACGCCGCCGCGTACCTTCGGCGAGGGAACCGCCCCGGGGTCGGGTCCGCCGCGTGGCTATGCAACGCTGACCAGCTCCGACATGATCCATTTTGGTTGAGAAAACCGTCCCGCGGGACCCGCCTGCTTTGCTGATGCTGGCAGCGCCCATTCCCGTACGCGAGTCCTTCAGCTGTGGCGGATACGGAAAATCCCTCTAACGCGAACGCAACATCGTGAACGCGATCGACAACCGGTGGGGGCCCAAAGAGGTGCGGTTATGGAGCGGCAGTGCGCTCGGCGCGCTGCTCGTGCACCTCATTCCCGTGGGCCTGCTGCTCTTCTACACCCATTGGACACCGCGGCTGCCGCCGTCGGCGGGCTCGCATACCGAGCTGGAGGTGCAGCTTGTGGCGCTACCATCGGCAGCCTCAGCTACACCAGCTGCAGCATCGCCACATCGAGCGCTCCCCCAGCCCCAGATGAAGCAGACGCCCGCACAGGCCGTAGTTGTCA
>Ga0134126_10008373_pt1 | contig 13014 bp, 12 predicted proteins | sample KB31752_FD_96881 | JGI IMG/M metagenome (GOLD analysis project Ga0134126, IMG submission 96881) | Terrestrial soil microbial communities with excess Nitrogen fertilizer from Kellogg Biological Station, Michigan, USA - KB3-175-2 | ecosystem: Environmental > Terrestrial > Soil > Unclassified ...
CCGGTGCTCGGGCGCGCGATATTCGCGTCCATCGCCTTCGCCACCCGGTGGCTCACCAATACGGTTCTCGCCATGCACGGGCCGACGCCCGACGCCAGCCGGGCGCTCGTGGCTCCGTTCGTTCTCTTCGCCGCGCTGGTGGCCGCGCGGTTCTTCTGTGACGCGGGGATGTGGTTCTGCTCCTACCACACGCGCTCGCCCATGCTGATCCGCATCAAGGAGGAGGTGTTTGCGTACGCGCAACGGCTTTCACCCGCCTACTTCGAGAGCACGCTCTCGGGGAAGATCGCGCATCGCGCCGTGATGCTGCCCGACCAGGTGCTGATGCTGTTCGACATGACGGTGTTCGACTTCATTCCGGGCGCCATGTTTTTCGTGTTCGTCGCGGCGTATTTCTACATCGCGAGCCCGGCATTCTGCGCGGCGGCCGCAGTCGGCATCGTCATCTATTTCTCCGGCAGCCTCTTGCTCGGACGGGAATGCGCCAAGCGGGCCGCGGCCAACAACGAGACGCGCGCAGCGGTGACGGGCCGGATCGTCGATGTCATCACCAACGTGCGGAATGTCTTCTGCTTCGCGAATCAGGCGCTGGAGGACCACGAGCTGACCCGATATACCGGCGAGGAGCGGGATCGGCGCATGGCGCTCTATCGCTCCGTGGTGCGCCTGCGCTGCTCGCAGTACGTCATGGATATCCTGATGTGGCTCGGCTTCGTGGGCGGTGCCCTCTACGGTTGGGTGCACGGTCGCATGACGGCGGGCGACTTCGTCATGGTGACGGCGCTCACGGGGTCGCTGCTGCAGACGGCTTACAACTTGGGGCAGCGCATACCGGATTTCTATGACCAGCTCGGCTCCGCGCGCGAGAGCATCGCGACGCTGATCGTGCCCGCGACGATCCAGGACCGGCCTGGCGCGGCGACGCTGGCGGTCCCGCATGGCGTCATTCACTTCGACCGCATCGCGTTCGCTTACGAGCCTCAGGGCCGCGGCCGCGGATCGCGCAACATCGTGCATGATTTCGAGCTCCACATCCCCTCCGGACAGCGCGTGGGACTGGTCGGCCCGAGCGGCGCCGGCAAGACGACCCTCATGGGCCTCCTGATGCGTATGCACGATGTGACCGCGGGCGCCATCCGCATAGACGGTCAGGACATCCGGGAGGTGACGCAGGAAAGTCTCCGCGGTGCGATCGGCCTGATACCGCAGGATACGAACCTCTTCCATCGCAGCCTCCTCGAGAACATCCGCTACGGACGCCCGGATGCGACGGACGAGGAGGTGGTCGAGGCGGCCAAACGTGCGCATGCGCATGAGTTCGTGGTCGAGCTGGAGCACGGCTATGACACGCTGGTCGGCGAGCGCGGCATCAAGATATCCGGCGGCCAGCGCCAGCGGATCGCGATCGCGCGGGCGATCCTGCGCAACGCGCCCATCCTGCTTCTGGATGAGGCGACGAGCGCGCTCGACAGTCATAGCGAACAGATGATCCAGCAGGCCATGAAGGAGGCGATGGCCGGCAAGACGGTGATCGCCATCGCCCACCGCCTGAGCACGGTGATGGACATGGACCGCCTGATCGTCCTCGAGCGGGGTGCCATCGTCGCGGACGGATCACATGCGGAGCTGCTGCTCCAGGGCGGCCTGTACGCCGAGCTCTGGCGCAAGCAGTCGGGCGGCTTCAATCCGGTTGCGCGGCAGGAGGAAGTGGAGCCCGCGGCGGCCGGCGACAACGATCTTCGCGATGTCGAGAAGATGCGCTCGTCGCCGGCGGCGTGATTCCCTGAGAGCTCAGACCGATACGAGGAAAGCCATCAGCGAGGCAGGAAATCGCGTATCGCTGCCGCGATCTCGGCTGCGTGGGTCTCGAGCGCGAAATGGCCGGTATCAACGAAGCGCACGACTGCCTCGGGGATGTCGCGTTTGAAAGCTTCCGCACCTGCAGGCAGGAAAAATGGGTCGTTCTTGCCCCAGATGGCGAGGAAAGGCGGCTGATGAGTGCGGAAGTACTTCTGGAAGGCCGGATACAGGGCAACGTTGCTCTTGTAGTCGCCGAACAGATCGAGCTGCATCTCGTCGGCGCCGGGGCGCCCCAGATAGAAGTTGTCCAGGGAGTAGCCGTCCGGGGAAACCGCCGTCGTGTCGGGTACGCCGTGGGTGTATTGCCAGACAGTCGTCTCGGGCTTGAGAAAGGCGCGTAGCGCTTCGCGATTGGCGGGCGCGCCGAACCTTCTCCTCCTCCATGGCTTTCCAAGCGCTTATGCCTCGACGGCCTAAGGCGGCGCGCGACGCGGTGCAGGCGATACTTCGCTCGGGCGCAGAGTCCTATCCCGCTGGTCGAGCTCGCGCGAAAGCGCCTCGTATTGATCGGTAGCGATGAAATCCACCCCGTCGGCGATCGCGGCCCGCCAGCGCGGAATCACGCGTTGCATCGATCCGAAATTGTAGTTTTCATCCCAACCCCTGTCCTGCGTCGCGTTGAAGCCGTCCAGCGTGTAGAAGCGGATCCAGTAACCCTGCCGGTGCGCGTAATCAACCAGGCCGCGCAGGCGGCGATCGTCCGCTTTCGTCCAGGCGCCGGCCCGCGGCTGGCCCCCTTGCTCGACGGCCCACCAGCTGTTGTTCCACCAGCGGCGATAGTTCGTGGCGCGTGTCGTCAGCAGCTGGGAGGGCAGGGCCGTTGCTTCCCAATGTGCGAGTTGGGCCGGGCCAACTCCAGGTGGAGGCTCCCCGGTGTGCGCCGAGCCGAAGAGGCGCAAGCGGCCGCCTATCGGCACGTCATCGAAGAACACTTTCGCCTGGGCATCGGAATCCTCCGTCACGACGAGAATGGGCTTGCGGTCGATCGGGGACAATCGATTGGGGTCGGAGGTCTTGATGGCGGTGGAGATCCAAGGCTCATATTCCCCGAGCAAGTGCCACACGGCCGCGAGAATGGCGGGTTGCGTATCCTTGAAATCGAAGTGCAGGATGATCAGCGGCCACTCGTCGCGCTTCTTCTCGGCCAGCGCCTTCTCGATGACGGGGCGCACCTGCTTGAAGAAATAAGCGCGTAACGTTGGCTCACGGCCTATCGGACTCGGCCTGTGCGACACCACGACACGACCCTTGCCAGTCTTCGGATCCACGTACCAGGCGAGGTCCTGCTCGATCGAGACTGGAAATCCAGAATCCAGTGCGCGACGCGCCCGATCGTTCCAGCGCCCGTCGTAGGGATAGCAATTGTGCGCGTCCAGCACCGGGTGACCGCGGTTGAGGAACGCGAGGTCCGCCGCGCTGGCAGCTCCCCAAGACAGCATCACGGCGAGCATCGCGGCTCCCCAGACTCTGATCACGCTCAAATCGTTTCCCCTGCGATGACGGGCCGATGACCGCGGCTCAAAGCGCGCAAGTCTATCGTGAGCGTTACCAACTGTCTCGCCAGCTACCGTCGGGATGCTTCTCTCATTCCGGGGTGATGTCCGTGTAGGCGACCTCGCCGGTTCCCAGAAGCTGGGTCGGCTGGGTCATGAGCGGCTCGATCAACCTCTGCACCGCAGGCCCAATGGAGTTGCGCGCGGCGGCCATGTGCTCTGCTGTGTCCCAGAGCGTCACGGTAACGTGTCGGCCGTTGCCGAGGTGAGTGACGATGGTGCCGCGGTATCCGGGCTGCGCGGCATGTGCATCCTGAAAGGCAGTGAATTCCGGCCGATCGGCCAGAGGCTTGTCCACAGGATAGGTGGTCTCGCGAACGACGGCGTACATGTGGATGCTCCTGAGCGAGTGTTCCGGCCGTCTATAACTGCTTGCCTGCGCCGACGTTCCGAGCGATCCGCCGTGCTCAGGCTCCCGGCCGCCAAACGGGACGGCGCATCATGACTTTGGAATGCGGCTTGGGCGCAGGACGAGCGCGCCGCCGCAGTTGGGGCAAATCCGGTTCATGGCATCGGCGCACTGTGAGCAGAATGTGCACTCATAGGAGCAGATGAAAGCGTCCTTCGTCTCCTTCGGCAGAGGTTTCGTGCATCTCTCGCAACTCTCGCGCATCTCGAGGGCCATGGGGATCTTCCTACAGGTGCTGAAAACCCGGGTAAAATGTATACGGGTATACGGAGGGTGACGTCAATGGCCAAGACCCACGACTACAGCGCGCAGATCGTCTGGACGGGAGACCGAGGAGAAGGAACGAGGCAATACAAGGGCTACGATCGGACATGGCGCATTACGACACCCGGTAAGCCAGTGATCGAATGCTCGAACGATCCCTTGCTAGGGGGCGATCCCGGCAAGCCGAACCCCGAGGATCTGCTGCTGTCGAGTCTCGCGAGCTGCCACATGCTCTGGTATCTCCATCTGGCAAGCAAGGCGGGCATCGTCGTGCGGGCCTACGAGGACACGCCCGTGGGTGTGGGCGAGACGGGACCGCGCGGGGAGGGGCGCTTCCTGCGAGCTACTCTGCGTCCCAAGATCACCGTCGAGCGCGGCGCCGATCTGACAGTCGCGGACTCGCTGCACGGCGAGGTGCATCACTACTGCTTCATTGCAAGATCGGTGAATTTTCCGGTTGCCTACGAGGCGAGCTACACCGAGATCTGAGCGCGGTATTACGCCCCGTAGACGGCGGTCATGAGCTGGCCGACAAAGCCACCGGCCATCCCCTCTATCGCGGTGTTGGTCATCGCGATCACGATCAGTCGGTTGATCGGGTCGACATACCAGTGGTGGCCGTAGACACCGCCCCATTTCCAGGTACCCAAGCCTTGCGGAGCGCCGGCCAGCGCCGCATCCAGGAGCACCGCGCCGCCAAAGCCGAAGCCCCAGGCCGGCTGTTGCTCGGTCGTGATGCGCAGCGCGCCTATCTGATTGCTCATCATCTGACGCGTGGTTGTCGGCTGCACGATGGGAGCTCCGCCTGATTGCAGTGCCGCCAGAAACTTGAGGAAGTCTCCCGCCGTCCCCGCCATGCCGACGCCACCCGAGGCAAACGATTCCGGGTTGAAGATCCGCGACGGTGAGAATCGGATCCCCGCAGTACCGGGCAAGAAAGCCACCGTCTCAGGATCACTCATCCTGCGTTGTGGCTTGCCGCTCACATAAGGCACCGCCAATCGTGCGAGATCCACGACCGAGAACGCGGTGTCGCGCATGCCCAATGGCCCGGTGACGGTCGCGGCAACGACTTTTTGCAAGGTGGTGCCCGCGGCGCGTGCGAGCAACTCGCCGAGCACATCGTAGGCCAGCGAGTACCCCCACGCCGAGCCGGGCGGATACTCGAGCGCAGCTCGCGAGAGGCGCTCCAACTCCTCGCTCATCGACAGGCCGGGCTCGGCGAGCCCGTCGGAAATCCCGGCTTGCTCATAGGTTCCGCCCGCGGGCTGCAGCATCCCGTAGCTCAGGCCGGCGGTGTGGGTCAGAAGATGGCGGACTTCGATCCGTGCCGCACTGCCACCCGCAAGCCTCGGCGTGAACGCGGGCATGTAGCGCGTCACCGGATCATCGAGCCGGATCGTGCCGCGCTCGACGAGCGCCATGGCAGCGGCAGCCACGATCGGCTTCGTCAGCGATGAATAGCGGAAGATCGCATCCGCGGTCATCTTGCGATGTGTTTCCCGGTCGGCCTGTCCCGCCACAGCCTCGACGACCTTCTCGCCGTTCCTGGCCACGATGACGACGCCACCGACGAGACGATCCTCGGAAACCGCTTGCTCCAGGCAAGCCGACACTCGCTCTTGCAGCATAGGACCAGTACCCAATCTTCCTCGCGACGTCATGCTGTAGCGACCGATACTGCGGCCGCTCGCGGGCGAGAACCATCCCTCATTGTGGCTAGGAAAAAGCGACCCTGGCGCGCGCCGCGGCGAATTGCTCCCGCAAATTCGTGGCTGTCAGCTTCGATGCTGCGGCGTCGGCATCGCCAATCGCGCATGCCTTACCGTGGTCATCGCCCAAGGCGGCCAGGGCCTGCCCCAGGCCCTCGCCGTCTCCGTGGTGGGCGTCTGGCCCTCGAGAGCACGCTTGCCCAGCCTGAGCCGCGCGTCCCCATTCGCCCAGATGCTCCCCGATCGTGTGGATGGACAGATGAAGGAAGGTCGTGAGGAGGTCGGATGCCACTGCATCGGCTGCCGCCGCTTCGAGCTCGCGCGCGAGGCGCTCACTGTCCGTGTCGTGATAATTCCAGCCGTCGTTGACGAGCGTTTCCAGCGGTCCCGCCGTATCACCGGCGACCATGAATCACTCCCACTCGATGGTCGCGGGGGGCTTTCCGGAGATGTCGTACACGACGCGGGAGATGCCGGCGATCTCATTGACGATGCGGCGGGACACGTGACCGAGGAACTCGTAGGGCAGGCGGGCCCAATGGGCGGTCATGAAATCCACGGTTTCGACGGCACGCAGCGCGACGACGTAGTCGTAGCGTCGCCCGTCCCCCATGACACCCACTGACTTCACGGGCAGGAACACCGCGAACGCCTGGCTCGTGCGATCGTAGAGGTCGTGCTTGCGCAACTCATCGATGAAAATCGCATCGGCGCGGCGCAGGAGGTCGGCGTACTCCTTGCGGACCTCGCCCAGGATTCGCACGCCGAGCCCGGGACCCGGGAAGGGATGACGGTAGACCATCTCCCGCGGCAGCCCGAGCTCGACGCCGAGCCGGCGGACCTCATCCTTGAAGAGCTCGCGCAAGGGCTCCACGAGCTTCAGGTGCATCTTCTCGGGCAAGCCGCCGACGTTGTGATGTGATTTGATGACGTGCGCTTTGCCGGTGCGCGAGCCGGCTGACTCGATGACGTCAGGATAGATAGTCCCCTGGGCGAGGAAGCCCACGCCGGACAGCTTTTGAGCTTCCTCGTCGAACACTTCGACGAAAGTGCGTCCGATGATCTTGCGCTTGGCCTCCGGATCGGCGATTCCCGACAGAGCCGAGAGGAAGCGGGCCTCCGCATCCACGCGAATGACCCGGACGCCGAGATGCTCGGCAAAGGTGGCCATGACCTGGTCGCCCTCGCCCAGCCGCAGCAGGCCATGATCGACGAACACGCAAACGAGCTGATCGCCGATCGCGCGATGGAGGAGGGCGGCTACCACGGAAGAATCGACGCCTCCGGATAGCCCCAACAACACTTTGCCGCTGCCGACCTGGGCCCGTACCCGCTCGGTTGCGTCCTCGATGATGTTGCCGGTGCTCCACAGCGCATCGCAGCCGCAGATCTCGCGCACGAAGCGCTCCAGGAGACGCGCGCCTTGGGTCGTGTGCGTCACCTCGGGATGAAATTGCACGCCATAGAATCGACGTCGCTCGTCCGTCATTGCGGCAAACGGAATGGAACTCGTCGATGCGGTGACGATGAAGCCCTCGGGGAGGGTCCCTACGCGGTCGCCATGGCTCATCCAGACATCGAGCACGGCTCGGTCCTGGATGTCGCGCCGATCCGCCAGGTGATCGAGGAGGCGGCTCGAGCCCGTCACGGTGACTTCGGCGTACCCGAACTCCCGCTCCATCGAGCCCACGACGTGACCGCCGAGCTGCTTTGCCATCGTCTGCATGCCGTAGCAGATGCCGAGAACCGGAACGCCTAACGTGTAGACCCCTTCGGGCGCTTTCGGTGGATTGGCGTCAGTGACCGATTCCGGACCGCCGGAGAGAATCACGCCCCGGGGTTGGAACGCGCGAACTTCCGCGTCCGTGATGTCCCACGGATGAATCTCGCAGTAGACGCCGAGCTCGCGCACCCGGCGCGCAATGAGCTGTGTGTACTGTGCTCCGAAGTCGAGGATCAGGACGCGGTGGGCATGGATGTCCGCGTGTTGCGCCGCAGAAGAGGCGGCGGCGGGTCGGGGAACGCTGGCCATGGGCTCCTACGACACCCTGTAGTTGGGCGCCTCTTTCGTGATCGTGACATCGTGCACGTGGCTTTCCCGGACACCGGCGTTGGTGACCCGTACGAATACCGGTCGCGTGCGCAAGTCCGTGACGTCGCGGCTGCCGGTGTAGCCCATAGCAGCCCGAAGACCGCCCGCGAGCTGCTGCAGAATCGTGACGACGCTACCCTTGTACGGGACGCGGCCTTCGACGCCTTCCGGGACGAGCTTCTCGAGTTCCGACGAGGCGTCCTGAAAGTAACGGTCAGCGGAACCGTGGCGCTCCGCCATCGCGCCGAGCGAGCCCATGCCGCGATATGACTTGTAGGAAGCGCCCTGATAGAGCTCGACTTCGCCCGGAGACTCCTCGGTTCCGGCGAAGAGGCTACCGATCATCACCGCGTGCGCGCCGGCTGCGATCGCCTTGGCGATATCGCCGGAGAAGCGGATACCGCCGTCCGATATGACGGGCACATCAGTCTTCTCGAGTGCTTCCGCCACGTTGGCCACCGCGGAAATCTGCGGTACTCCAACACCGGCAACGATGCGTGTCGTGCAGATCGAGCCGGGTCCGATGCCGACCTTGACGCCGTCCACGCCGGCGGCGACCAGCGCGAGAGCGGCCTCGCCGGTAGCGATGTTGCCGGCGATCACCTGCTGTTCGGCCCACTGCGATTTGATGCGCTCCACGGTCGCGATGACACCGCGCGAGTGTCCGTGCGCGGTATCGACCACGACGAGGTCGACCCCGGCGTCGCGCAGCGCCGCGACTCGGTCCATGGTGTCGGGAGTGGTGCCGACGGCGGCGCCGACGCGGAGCCTTCCTCTCTCATCCTTGCAGGCGCGTGGGAATTCCGTCGCCTTCTGGAAATCCTTCACCGTGATCATGCCGGTGAGCTCGTGATCACCGTTGACCACGAGCACTTTCTCGATGCGGTGCTTGTGCAGCAGCGCCAGGACTTCTTCCTTCGGTGCGGTCTCGCGCACGGTGATCAGGCGGTCCTGCGGGGTCATGACCGAGGAGACGGGCGCATCGAGCTTCTGCTCGAAGCGCAGATCCCGGTGAGTGACGATGCCGACCGCTTTCCTGCCGACGACCACCGGCACGCCGGAGATGCCGCGCGAGCGTGTGAGGTCGAGCACCTCGCGAATGGTGGTGTTCGGTGAGACGGTGATCGGGTCCTTGATGATGCCGCTCTCGAATTTCTTCACGCGGCCGACCTCGCGCGCTTGCGCCTCGATGGTCATGCTCTTGTGAATAATGCCTATGCCGCCTTCCTGGGCGATGGTGATGGCGAGCCGGGCCTCGGTGACCGTGTCCATGGCGGCCGAGAGCAGGGGCAGATTGAGCCGAATACGGCGGGTGACGCGCGTCGCCAGATCCACCTCTCGGGGCAGGATTTCCGAGTAGGCGGGGACGAGGAGGACGTCGTCGAAGGTGAGGGCTTCTTCGAGGATTCGCATAGCTAATTCTACGCATGAAGGGCGCCGTGGTAAACCTCATGCTAAGGTGAGCGGGCATGCCCGCCAGCCTCTTCCCCGGTACCGAGCCCGACGCGGCCTCCGAGCGCAGCGTCTACACGGTCTCGCGGCTGAATAAAGAGGTGCGGATAGCTCTGGAGCGGGGCCTGGGGGTCGTCTGGGTGGAGGGCGAGCTCTCGAACTTCTCCCAGCCGTCCTCGGGACATTGGTACTTCTCGCTGAAGGACCGTGAGAGCCAAGTGCGCTGCGCCATGTTCAGGGTGAAGAACACGGCGCTGGGGTTCACGCCCAAGGCCGGCCAGCACGTGATCGCGCGCGGGCGCGTCAGCCTCTACGAGCCTCGCGGCGAGTACCAGCTGATCGTGGATCATCTGGAGGAGGCCGGCGTCGGCGCGCTGCAGCGCGAGTTCGAGCGGCTGAAGGCAAAGCTTGCCGCCGAGGGCCTCTTTGCGAGTGAGCGCAAGCGCGGCCTGCCTCGCTTCCCGCGCCGGATCGCCGTCGTCACCTCACCCACCGGCGCGGCCGTGCGCGATGTCATCAATATTCTGGCGCGCCGTTACCCGCCGGCCGCGGTCCTCGTGCATCCAACGGCTGTGCAGGGCGCGGCCGCGATACCGTCCATCGTGCAGGCGCTGCAGCTCGTCTCTGCGCGCAGGGAATGTGACGTCGTGATCCTGGCGCGGGGTGGCGGCTCGTTGGAGGATCTGTGGGCCTTCAATGACGAGCGGGTGGCTCGAGCCATTTCTGCGTGTGCCATTCCTGTCGTCACCGGGATCGGCCATGAGATCGATTTCACCATCGCGGACTTCGCAGCCGATGCGCGTGCACCCACGCCCTCCGGAGCGGCGGAGCTGGTAGCACCGGACAGCGTTGCATGTCTGGAGGCTCTGGCACGAATGGAGAGCCGCATGACCGCGTGCATGCGGCGTGAGCTACGCGCCGTGTCGAGCCGCTTTTCAAGCGTCGGCGCGCGCCTCAAGCAAGCTCATCCAGGGATGCGTCTGGCGCATCAGGCACAGCGCCTGGATGACCTGGAGCAGCGTCTTGCAGGCGCCGCCACTACGGTGCTGCATACACTTCGGCATCGGTTGAACGACGCTGTTACGCGACTGGTGCAGCGCTCACCGGAGGTGCGCCTGGCACAGCAGGCACAGCGCCTGGACGAGCTGCGGCAACGTCTGACCGCCGCCAGCGGCGCGTTGCTCAATGCCCGGCAGCATCGGTTGCGGGACGCACAGTCGAGCCTGATTCAACGCTCGCCGAAGCATCTCGTCCAAGAAGGCCGCAGTCGGGCCGAGATCTTGGAGTCCCGGCTGGAGCATGCGGCGAAGCAATGTCTCTCGCATCTGTCGCATCGGGTGGAGCTCGCCAAAAAGTTCCTCGACATGGCGAGTCCCGAGGCGACGCTCGCGCGCGGCTTCGCGATCGTGACCCGGGCGGACGGCACGGTCGTCACCGATGCCCGCTGCGTGCCGGCCGGCGAGGACATCGAGACGCGTCTGGCCAGCGGTCGCCTGCGGGCCCGGGTCACCGGCTCCAGCGATTTCTGACAGGATCGGTCCGTGCCCGCTGACATCGATTTCATGCGCCTGGCGCTGGAGCAGGCGAACAAAGCGGGCGCGGCCGGCGAGGTGCCCGTGGGCGCAGCGTTGGTGAGCGGCGATCGCATGATCGCCGTCGGAGCGAACCGCCCGATCGCATCCCACGATCCCACGGCGCACGCGGAGATCGAGGCGCTTCGCTCCGGAGGGCGGGCGCTCGGCAGCTACAGGCTCACCGACACGACTCTTTACGTGACTCTGGAACCCTGTCCGATGTGCGCGATGGCCATCGTCCATGCGCGTGTGCGCAGGCTGGTGTTTGGCGCGTGGGACCCGCGCGCGGGAGCTGCGGGCAGCATCACCGATATCTTCGCGCTGCCGGGCCTCAATCACCGCGTCGACGTGTTTGGAGGCGTGCTGATGGAGGAGTGCGGCGGCCTCCTCAGGGAATTCTTCGCCGAGCGCCGCGGCTGAGCGTCAGGTGCCGTTGTCGCTACCGGCGTTCGCCGAGCGCTGCGCTTCGGCGACGGCCGGGTGCGGCAAGCCATCCTCGGGCTGCCACTCGAGCAGCTTCATGAACTGGCGCACGTGCGCTACGTACTCGACCGGTTGCCATCCCTGCGCGTAGCCGCATTTGGTCCGCGTGAACCAGCGAGGCTCGGCGAGCTTGGGCAGCTCTTGGCTGACATCCGCCCAGGAATCCGGGTTCTTGCCGAGCGTCTGCGCGATGATGCGCGCATCCTCCACGTGTCCGAAGCCGACGTTGTAGGCTGCGATCGTGAACCAAGTGCGGTCAGGCTCCGGGATATGCGTCGGAATCATGCTGCGGACTTGGGCGAAGTAGCGCGCTCCGGCGAAGATACTCTCTTCGGGGTTCGTGCGGTGCTTGAGGTCCATCGCCTGAGCCGTGTTGGAAGTCAGCATCATCACGCCCACTGCGCCGTTGGGTGAGGTGGCCTGTGGGTCCCAGCGCGACTCCTGAAAGCCGATGGCGGCGAGCAGCCGCCAATCGAGCCCGTATTTGGCCGCGGCCTGCTGGAACCAGGCGCGATAGTGCGGCAGGCGCTGGGTCAGAGAGACCTGGAAGAGACGCAGCTCCCCGTAATGGAAGGAAGTCGCATCCACATCTCCCGACTCCTTCTGCATCAGGTGGCTCAAGTCCCCGGAGGTTTCCTCGACGCGGAAGAAGCGATTCACCGCCTCGACGAGGTCGCCCTCTCCCCGGCGCACGATCCATTGGACCGGGCGCTTCTCGGGCAGGGTGAAGCCGACCTTGACGTCCGGATACAGATGATGGGCGTAGGAATAGGCCCGGGAGTCCACGATGGCGTAGCGGGCCTGCCCGGAGTCCACGTCCTCCAGCGGGTCCGCGGTGCTCGGCGCCGTTTCCACCCATGTGAGGTGGGGCGCGAGAATCGCTTTCATCCTTGCGAGCAGTTGCTCCTGCGGACTGCCTGCCCGTACGGCGAGCTTGGCGGTCTCGAGCTGCAGGGTCTCGCGCGGCTTCGCCTCATCCCGGTGGTAGACCACGAGCTGGGGGATCTGTGCGTAGGGGGCGGTGGCCTTGCCCACCTTCCACCAGGTGGGCCCCGCGGTGAGCTGCGCCGCGGCGAGGTCGGCGTGTCCGGCCGCGAGCTCGGACCGGATGGCGGTTTCACTGGGTACCGCGTAGATCTTGAGGCGGACGCCCAGCTGGGAGGCGAAGCGGCTGGCGAGCTCATACTCCAGGCCCTCGGGTCCCTGGGCACCCAGGTAATAGCAGGTCGGGAGGTTGAGGGTGACGACCCGCAGCTCGCCGCGGGCGCGGATCTGCTGCAGGGCGGAAGGGGCTTGCGAACAGCTCGCCAGAAGCGCCGCGGCCGCTACCGCTAGTGCCACCCTTCCGTTGGCAGGCCGGAGATACTTGTCGGCGCTTCTGTGCGTCAATGCAAATCCCCACTGGCCTCAAATGCTTGGGCTAGAATAGCAGCTCGCGATCCTGGGGTCCCACCGCATGGCGCTCACTCGCGCCATTTGAACATAATGCGGCGCGTTCGAGGGATTTCGCGCAGGGACGGAGAGGTACCGAAGCGGTCATAACGGCGCCGACTCGAAATCGGATGGTCGGGTAAAACCGGCACGTGGGTTCGAATCCCACCCTCTCCGCCAGTTC
>Ga0134126_10008374_pt1 | contig 13012 bp, 11 predicted proteins | sample KB31752_FD_96881 | JGI IMG/M metagenome (GOLD analysis project Ga0134126, IMG submission 96881) | Terrestrial soil microbial communities with excess Nitrogen fertilizer from Kellogg Biological Station, Michigan, USA - KB3-175-2 | ecosystem: Environmental > Terrestrial > Soil > Unclassified ...
AGGAATTCAAGAAGTTGATGCACGCAGGCCAGGCATCCTGACTGTCTCTATTCTTTCGGGCCTTCATGGGAAAATATAGAGACAGGCAGGATGCCTGTCCTGCGTACTAGGCAAATTTCTGCCCCTGACTCAGCGGGTGACCCGCGAGAAACTCCGCCGCGGTCATCCGCCGGCCGCCCTCGCGTTGCAGGGAGAGAATTCGCAAGGCTTCCGCGCCGCAGGCGACGACGATTCCATTTTTGTCGGCCTGCAAAACGGCGCCGGGTGCTCCCGAGCCTTTCGCCATTTCGACGTTCCAGATTTTCAGCAGGTACGGCTGCGGTGAGGCCGGCAGATGCGTGAACGCCCCCGGCCACGGAATCATCGCGCGCACGCGATTGCAAATCACGTGTGCCGGCTGGTCCCAATGAATTTCGCCGTCCTGTTTTTTTATTTTCCCGGCGTACGTCATGCCTTCGGCGGGCTGTGGATGTGGTGAAACAGCGCCGGAAACGTATGCGGGAATGGTGCGCACCAGCAAACGCGCGCCGATTTCCGCCAAACGATCGTGGAGCGTTTGCGAGGTGTCGGAGGATTCAATCGGCGTTTTTTCCCGGGTGAGAATGTCGCCCGTGTCGAGGCCGACATCCATTTTCATGATGGTCACGCCGGTTTCGGCATCGCCGTTGAGGATCGCATGCTGAATGGGCGCGGCGCCGCGATATTTCGGCAGGAGCGAGGTGTGGACATTGATGCAACCGAAGCGCGGCAAATCCAAAATGGCTTTCGGCAAAATCTGGCCGTAGGCGGCGACCGCGATCAATTCGGGGTGCAGCGCGGTGAGTTGTTCGATGAAGGACGCCTCGCGCGCGCGCTGCGGCTGCAGCACGGGAAGATTTTCTTTTTGCGCGACTTCTTTGACCGGCGAGGGCTGGAGTTTCAGGCCGCGTCCCCTGGGTTGGTCCGGTTGCGTGACGACGGCGATGACCTGGAATTCAGGGGCGGCCACCAGCGCCCGCAAGCTGGCCGCAGCCAGTTCCGGTGTGCCCATGAAAATGATTCGCAAAGATGACATGCCTGGAACGGTCCAAAACAAATTTCGAGATAACGGTGTTTTTGGTCCCGCGCTCTGCGCGCGTGATTAAATATGGGGCTGAGCGGCAGCTCAGCCCTACCTTAAACGGCACTTTTTCGGCCGTCCCTTCGGGACTTGGCCTGCCCCCGCCGTCCACCCGGCAGTGAACTGCCGGGCTATTTTCAATGGTTCCTTCGGAACCAATCGCAAGTCGTCACCAATCAAAATTGAAATGCTCTCCCGAAACGAGCGCCAGTCCTTTAGACTTTTACCACGCGCTTCAAAATATCGGAGAGCACTTTGGCGGGCGGCTGGTCGGCGTCGATGTGCTGGACGAGGTGCTTGCCGTAAAATTTCAGCACCGGCTTGGTTTCTTTTTCGTAAGTCTTGAGCCGGTTGCGAATGACCTCGAGGCTGGCGTCATCGAGGCGATTTTCCTTGAGCGCGCGGCGTTGCAGGCGCTTGACGAGATTATCGAAATTGGTGGAGCGGAGATAAAAAATCCCGATGACGTCCAAGGTGTCCTGGAGCATCTCAGCCTGGTGCGGATTGCGCGGGATGCCGTCCAGCACGAGCGTGTCGGTCTCGGGATTGAACCGGCGGGCCTGGGTCGTGCCCAGGATGGATTGCCGCCACAGGTCAATGGTCGGTTCGTCGGGAACGAGTTCACCGCGGCTCGAATAATCGATAAAGGTGCGGCCGATTTTGCTTTCGATGGTGAGGTTGCGAAAAACGTCACCGCAGGCGCAGTGAAAAAAGTTCGGGATGTTGCCGAGGATTTTTCCCTGCGTGCCTTTGCCGGCGCCGGGCGCGCCGAACAGAAGAATCGTGCGGTATTTCATGCAATTGCAATTTAAAGTTGGGGGGATCCGACGGATCAATAGCCGCGCTCTAGGGGCTGTCCTTGTGCTTGAGTCTCACTTCCTGCACCTCGGTGAAAGGAATCATGACCTCCTGGGTCGCCTGGTCTTTGCGGACCTGAATATGGAATTCGTTCGAGCCGATCTTCGAAATGCGATCGACGAGGTATTCGCCGCGCGCCGATTTGATGATCAGCACCATGTCCTTGTCCGCTTCACGGCGGGTGACGCCGGTAAAGCCGGGGAATTTCGTTTCAAAAAACCGGCGGTTGAACATGAACGCGCCGCGCTGGAAAATCTGGGGTGGCGGCAACTGGGGTTTCTGCGGGGCCGCCTGCGGGATATCGGGGAGCTTGAGGCTGCTGGTCTCTTCCGGGCCGGAAGGCCTGGGCAGCGCGATGGAAGCTGACGCCGGTTTGTCAGGCGCCGCGGCTCCCGATGGCGGGGTCGCTGCCGTGGGCGGAGGCGCGGGCGCGGGGGCCGATGGCGGCGGCGTTCCCGGAACAGTAAACGAAGGCGACTGCGGCGGGGCGGGCGCCGGCACCGGCTCGAATTCTCCCTCTTCATCCGCAACCGCTGCCTGGGGCGGCAACGCCAGGAAAAGAATCGGCGACAGCAGTCCGATGACCGGCACCGCGGCTAATCCGCAGGCCAGGCCAGGTTTGCGCCTGCGAAAAATCGAAACTTCATACGCCGCGTAAATGCCCGCGCCATACAGCACGACGATGACAAACAACCCCACGGTTGAGGACAGCATGGCGCCAAACAGCCCGGTCGGGACAGGCCGTTTCAAACGATGCGGCTGGGTGATGTCCACCTGCGTTTTCTGAATTCGTTGTTCCTCGGTCTCTTCGATGAAAGGAGTGACGAACGGTTCCATTTTGGGATCTTTGGCGAGCTTTTTCAGGTCGTCCTGCGAAAATTTTGTCCAGGGGACGACGTTCGAATAATCCCCATTTGGCAGCCGGACGCGCAGGCCGTTGTCATTGGCGGAAACGACATCGCCGGTGAGCGTGGTGCCGTCGGTCAGTTGAAACGTGTCCGCGCGGGCGATGCCCGCGAGCAGGCCGTAAAACAAAAGTCCAAAGCAGATAAAACGACGCAGATGCACAAGCTTTTACCTAACAGATGGGCAGCGCCCAAGGAAAGACTTTAATTTGAGGAAACTCATCGCGCGTTGCCCAGAGTTTCAATCAAATCCTCGACCACCCAGTTTGGCCGGGTCTGCGACAGCAAATCCGCCGCCGCGCCGTGTTGCCAAACGGCGAAGCGGATGGTCCTGCCGGCGTCCTCCTGCAAGGCGTGCCGGGCAAGCAGGCCCGCAAGATACCCGGAAAGCGTGTCGCCCGAGCCGCCCTGGCCGAGAAACGGGTTGCCGGATGAATTCACAAAAATCTCTCGTTCGCCGCGGCCAATGAGAGTCTGGTTCCCTTTCAAAACCACCCACGCGTTTCCAAATCGACGCGATAATTCGCGCAAGGCTGCCGGACGGTCCGCCTGCACTTCCTTCGACGTTGATTTCAAAAGCCGCGCGGCTTCGCCCGGGTGCGGCGTGAGGACGCGGATGGCGTTTTTTTCCACTGAGCCCGCGGGCAGCCAATCCAGCGCGCTCGCGTCCACAATTACCGGAGTTTCCGATTCGCGCCAGAGCCGGCGCACTTCCTCCTTCAATTCTTCCGGCACGTCCGGCGAGGCGAGGCCCGGCCCTGCCACCACCGCGCTGAAGTCGGCGGGCAATTTCTTTTTCGGCGGCCAGGCATGGACCATCACAGCCTGCAGTTGCGAGGCGATGGGCACATAGGCGCCCTGTTGCGCGAAGGTCGTGATAAGGCCGGGCTGCGCGCGCTGGGCGCCGCGCGAGGCGAGCACCGCGGCGCCATGATAGCCGAGGCTGCCCGCGATGATGGCGAGATGCCCGAACGTTCCTTTGTGGCCGGAAACCGGACGATGCGGCGGAAAGCCGTAATAATCTCCCGGCACAATCCAGTTCAATTCGCTCTTGAGCGGGCAATCAATCAGACCGGTGTCTTCAGCGACGACCAATCGACCGACATATCGTGATGCGTGCAGATTGAGCATGCCGATTTTTGGCGCACCGACGGTCAGGGTGGTCCACGCCTCGATGGCGGCGCCTTGCGGTTCGCCCGTCTCGGCATTTAACCCGGACGGCACATCCACCGCGAGCACGGGCGCGCGCGCTGCATTGACGCGTTCAATCCATTTTATCCAATCCGCATCGAGCGGGCGGTTGATGCCGATGCCGAACAAGCCGTCAATCACCAGCGCGGGGCGCGATGACAACGCCGCATCCAATTTTGAAAAATCCGCCGCGGGATTCTTCACCTCCAAAATCTTTACGCGCCGTTCGGCCAAATGCTTTTGCGCGCAGCGGGCGTCATCGCCGTTGTGGCCCTTGCCCGCGAGGATGAGGATGTCGTCGCCGGGTTTGGTCATGCGCAGGGCTTCGCGCGCGAGAATTTCTCCTACGCGCTTGATAACGTCCTCCTCGGACCTGCCTGCCGCCCACGACGCTTTTTCCCATTCGCGCATTTGGGCGACGCGGATGACAGGAATTGACATGGGAAAAACTTACGCGATTTCGCGGCGTAAAAAAGTATAAAGGGCGGGGAAAATTGCGGGGCATCCCGAACACTTGTTCGGCCTTGCACAAAACATCCTCTGTCGCGAAGCGACTCCGGAGATTAGCCAGCCAGGAAAAAATGGATGCGTACTGGAAAGACGTTGGAGGTTTTGTTCTTTTCCTGTGTCCTTTCAGGACATTCTTTTCAACGCGCAACAAACCAGCCACCTTGTGGCTGGCTAATTTCCCATGTCGCTCCGCGACAATCGCAAGATCCAGGCAATGCATGGACAGGCATGGCCGATTTGAGATAGCGCCGACTGACGTCGGCGGCTACGGAACTTAAAAACAAAAAAGCGGAGCCCCGACGCGTCGGGACTCCGCTGATTGAGAGGTCCGGATTTTTAATTTGCCGGCGGGAAAGAGGGGTTAACGGGACGAAGGATGCCCAGCAGCCCATCGCTTTCATCATTCGGTCCCGCGGTGAAATACAGGCGCTGCGCTGAGAAGCTGCATTCGTTGCCGGGAACTTCCTCTTTTTCAAACGTCAATCCCCAAAGGCCGGAGATGAACAAGGTGTTGCCTTGCGAGTCGGTAAAATTTCCCAGCCACTTGCCGGTGAGCAAATCGTAGGCGTTGATGCGGCCATCGCCGAAATTGCCGACGAGCAGGGCGCGGCTGAATATCCCAAAATTCGGCGGCGCGACCACCATGCCCCATGGAGAATTCAGCTCGCCACCCGGCGAAACGACCCGGCGAAGCATGGTCCCATCGGCGTCAAAGATATCCAGAAGCCCGTTGCCGGGACCCTTCTCATCATCTTCCGCCTCCGGCAGATCCTGCTTGGCAAAGCTCACAAACAACCTGCCGCGGATGTTCCGCACATTGAAGGGCGCGAAGGAATCCGGCACGTTGGGATCCGTGAACGAGCCGACGTACGCGAAGTTGGCGTCGAATTCATCAATGACGCCGCCGGAAAAATTCGCCGCGTAGAGGTGCGGCACGCCGCTTTCGTCCTGCACAATCGCCAGCCCTTTGTAAATGGCGTGCGTGCTGGTGTTTCCGCCGGGAACGGGCACCGTGTTGGAGCTCGAATTATCCACCACGATCACCGCATTCGGGCCGAGAATGTTGTTCCATGCCACAATGGTGCCATCCTCGGTTGCGAGCAGAAACGTGGCGGGTGCGCTCTTTTTGCCGTTGCTCACCATGAACCCGGAGGTGTTGTTCATCACCAGGCCGCTGGGCGTGCCGCCCGTCTGGCTGCCGGGCGAAGGAACGTTGATGACCGGCTTCGTCGGCTTACCCACTGCGCTGTAGGTCGTTAGCAATCCGGTGCCGTTGTCGTTCACCCAGATTGTTTTCGTGCTGGCGACGATGCCCCACGCGTTGACGAGGTTTGGATCCACGTGCGTCGCGTTGGAAGCGCTGCCGTCCGAAACGATATCCATTTCGTCGTAACCGGAATTCGTGTTCGAATTATTACCCGCCGCTCGCATTCCAGGAACGAGAGCGAACGCCAATATTCCCGCTAAAATGGGACGATAGAAACCAGATAGTTGTTTTTCCATAAGAAGTCTCCTGTTGTGGGTTCAGCAACTGGGATGCACGAGTCGAGATTTTGTTCCCGAGCCGCGCGCGGTAGTCAGTTACCCCAATTGAATCCGCCAATAGTTCCCGCAGAATGGTGCCGCGCGATGCGTCTGCTCTTCGTACATGACCGGTTTGGAGCGATGGCCGGCGCGGAAGTCAATTTGCAACTCACCGCGGCGGAATTGCAAAATCGTGGCCACAAGGCGGGATTGCTGCACGGCCCTCCGACCGGCAAAGGCGAAGCGGCGTGGCGCGAATTGTTTGGCGAGCGCTTTCCGTTGATGGAGGGAAATCATTTCCGCACCACCCGCGCCGCGTTGGAAACATTTCAGCCGGACGCAGTCTACATCCACAAAATGTCGGATGCCTCTGTGCTCGAAGCGCTTGCACAATCCGGCGTGCCCGTGGCGCGAATGGTCCACGATCACGATCTCTATTGCATGCGGAGCTACAAATATTCGCCGCTCACGCGCACGATTTGCACGCGTGCGGCGGGATTGCACTGCGTATTTCCTTGCGGCGCAACGCTCGCGCGAAATCGCCAGGGCGGTTTTCCAATCAAATGGGTGAGCTATTTCGCGAGAAAAAAGGAAATCGCGCTGAACCGCAGGTTTGCACGCATGGTGGTGGCCACGGATTACATGCGCCATGAATTGCTGCGCAATGGCTTCGATGCGCGGCGCATTGAAATTCATTCGCCCGTTCCGCGCGGCGATGAAAATGCGGGCGCGGCTTCGTTCAGCGACCGCAATCTTATCATTTACTCCGGCCAAGTGATTCGCGGCAAAGGCGTGGATGTGCTGCTGGAATCGCTCGCGCAGGTTCACACGCCGTTCGAGTGCCTGATTTTCGGCGACGGTAACCATCGTCCTTATTGCGAGGAACTTTCGCGCAAATTCGGCCTGGCGGATCGCGTCCATTTCAAGGGCTATGTCGCGCCGTCGGAGCTCGAAGCCTTTTATGAGGATGCGAGCCTCGGAGTCGTCAGCTCGGTCTGGCCCGAACCGTTTGGCGCGGTAGGGCTGGAAGCCATGCGGCACGGTTTGCCGGTCGTCGCCTTCGACGCGGGCGGCATCAATGAATGGTTGTTCGACGGCGAAAATGGTTTCCTGGTTCCGTGGATGGATCGTGGACAATTCGCCGCGCGCATCGATCAATTGCTCACCGACAAATCCCTCGCGCAACAACTCGGCCAACGCGGCCGGCAGCTTTTGCGCGACAAATTCAATTTCGAACAATACATTTCCGGCCTGGAAGAAATGTTTTCGCGAGTCATCAATCAATCCGCGACAGGTCAACCAGCGACAATGACGGAGGAGAAAACAAATGCTTAAACTTATGTTCAGATCTGCCAGCAGGATGCTGGCAGGACGTTAAAATGCCCCATGGAGAAGGACGCGCACAAATCATCCCCCGGCCCTCAACCACTGCTCGTCGCCATCGTGGGCGGCAGCGGCGCGGGCAAGACGTGGCTGGCCGGAAAACTCGAGGCCGCGCTCACGCCGGATGCGACGCGGTTTTCTTTGGACGATTTTTATCGCGACTGCTCGCGGTTGGATCCCGCGCGGCGCGCGAAAATCAATTTTGATCATCCTCGCGCGATCGATTGGCCCATCATGGAGCAAGTGCTGGAAGACCTGCGCGCCGGGCGCGCGGCGCGGCTGCCGCGTTACGATTTCAAAACTCATTCCCGGCTGGCCAAAAAAAATCTGCTCGCCCACAAGCCAGTCGTGCTCGTGGATGGATTGTGGCTGCTGCACCGGAGGTCCTTGCGGCGCGCGTTTGCGCTGAAAATTTTTGTTGATTGCCCCGTACGCACGCGGCGCGGACGCCGGATGACGCGCGATTTGCGTTCGCGCGGCCGCTCGCGGGCGTCGATACTTGAACAATTGCAAAACACAGTTGAACCGATGCACGAACGGTTTGTCGCCCCGCAGGAAAAATGGGCGGACGTCGTGGTGCGCCACAATATTGGCGCGCGCGAAATCCAAAGGCTGGCGCGGGAGTTGCGCGACAAACTGAATGCGCTGCGGTCGACCAACGCAAAAAACGGAGAACGAAAACACAAAATCAATGGCAGGGACGGCGCGCTGCGCCGTCCGCGCCGCGTTCAGCGGCGCGACGGGGTGCCCCATTTACGCAAGGGCACACTGTTCCGCCCGCTACTGCGCGGGCGGGGACGCCGCAGCACGGCGTCCCTACCAAAAGAAGGCGTCCGGAGACGACGCCATAATTTGGCATGAAAACACAAACCAATGGAGAAACCTTGCGCATTTCCGCGGTGACGGAATTGAGCGCAGCAAACGCAAATTCATTTCGCGAAGACACGCGGCACGCTTTCACCGACGGCCAGCGGAATATTGAGGTCGATCTTTCGCAAACCGCGGCAGTGGACAGTTGCGGCCTTGGCGCGCTCGTGGCGCTGCACAAGACCACGTCCAGCCGCGGCGGCGTGCTGCGCCTTTTGAACCCGACGCCGCCGGTGCAACAGATCCTCGAGTTGACACGCATGCATCGCATCTTCGAGGTCATCCAGGAATAACATGCCCGAGATTCCCGGCGCCTCACGGCCCGCCACCTTGCGCATCACGCTCGCCTGCGATCTCAAACAGGTCCGCCAGGCCACGCAAACCGCGCACAAATTTCTGGCGGAACAAGGGTGCGCCGATGAAACATTGACCGCCTGCGATCTCGCGCTGGTCGAGGCTTGCAACAATGCCGTCAAGTACGCGCCCGCTTCCGCGCAAACGCAACCGGTCAGAGTGGAGGTCGTTTGCGAACCCGCCGCGCTCGAATTGCGCGTGACGGATCACACACCCGGTTTTGACTGGCCGGAAAATGTCGAATTGCCCACGCCCGAAAGCGAAAATGGCCGCGGCATTTTTTTGATTAAAACCCTGATGGACAGCGCGGCTTACCTGCGCGGCAAGGGAGAAAATATTTTAATCCTCCGCAAATCGCGTCCGGCCGTCCAAACCGATGTCTCAAAAAACGGCCACGACGATTGGCTGGTGAGCAATCTGATGGACGAACTCAGCGCGTGCTACGAGAGCCTGTCCGCCATTTTTCGCTTCAGCTCGGAGCCGGAAAAGCTTGTGGACTTGAAAAAATTCGCGCGGCAGTTGCTGGGCGACCTGTCGGCGGTGGTGGGAGCGGATTGGTATGTTTTCCGCATCGTTCAAAACCAGTCACGGCTGGACGTCCTCACGGTCTCGGAATCGGCGCTGGATATGGGGCCGATTATTTTTCGCGGCGAAACCTATGATGCGGATTTTTTGGAGGTGGAAGCGGCCACTTCCCAAAAACCGATTCGTTTTGATGAGACGCGCTATTTCGCAACGGACGATCCGTTGCGGCATAAACCGCGATCCTCCGGAGTCGTTTACCCGGTGTTCGCCGGGGAGAATTTTATCGGCACACTGGCCGTAGGCAAGAGCCCTGGGACCGCGGGGCTCCCAGGAAATTTCAACGCCCGGCAGCGCGGCGTCATCGCCGGGTTTGCGCAATTTCTAGGAATCCAAATCGTCAATGCCCGAATCCGTGAAGAACAAATCGCCAATCGCATCATCGCGCGCGAGCTGGAAATCGCGGGCAGCATCCAGCGCTCGCTCCTGCTGAAAGAATTGCCGCAATTGCCCGGCTTTGAACTCGCCGCGTTGTGCCGCAGCGCGCACCAGGTCGGCGGCGATTTTTACGACGTGCTCAAACTCACCGAGGACACCGCGCTGCTCGTGATCGCCGACGTCATGGGCAAAGGCGTGCTGGCCGCGATGTTTGCCGCCATCCTGCGCGCGGTGCTGCGCGCGACACCGGAATTAAACCGCCGGCCGGCCGAACTGCTCGCGCGGGTGAACCAGCTTTTGTTCGACGAACTTTCGGGCGTGGACATGTTCATCACCGCGCAACTGGCATTCATCGACACCAAAACGCGCAGGCTCATCATTGGCAACGCGGGGCATTGCCCGCTGCTCATCGCGGACGGTTCCGGGGTGAAAAGTCTTTCGCCCGAGGGCATGCCGCTCGGCATTTTGCCCGACGCCGTGTTCGCGGATGAAACCGTGGACCTTCCGCCGAACTGCAGCGTGCTGCTTTACACGGATGGATTGACGGAAGCCATGGACGCCGCGGGCGAGCGTTACGGGCAGGACCGGTTGACGAATTGGTTTCGCGACACGCGGGCCCGCCCGCGCCCCGCGCGGGAGCTGCAACATGATTTGGCAAACCAGCTCACGCAGTTCCAGTGGAAAACCGGCTTGAACGATGACCAGACTTTTTTAATCATGACCGGATAATCCTGAAGTGAGTACGCCAAAACAAATTCTAGTGGTCGATGATGATCAGTTGATGCACCGGCTTTTTCAGCATCACCTGGAAAAAGCGGGTTACAAAATGGTCTCGGCCATGAACGGCCGTGAGGCCCTCGACCTCGCCTCCCGCCAGCAGCCCCATTTGATCGTGATGGACATCATGATGCCGGACATTGACGGCCTCGCCGCGTTGCGGGAATTGAAAAAGAACGACGCGACCAAATCCATTCCGGTCATTGTGATTACCGCCAATAACCATCATCTGGCCCGGCAGGAATCTGAAAATTCCGGCGCGGCGATTTTCCTCACCAAGCCGTTCAGCCCCACGCAGCTTCTCAACGAAATCCGCCGGATCATCCCGCCCACGGATAACCCGTAACTGTTTACCCTGTCCCAATTGGGGACTACACCCGATTTTACCCAGGCACCGCAACATGCTGGAATGACTGCAGTAGCGCGGACGTCTCGTTGCAGTCCGACCGTGAGGCCGGAGCCTCGCGCGAGATGTCCGCGCCGCCAACCTGGCCAACTGCATGAAAGCGATTTTGCCTTTATTTATTTTCGTCGACGCCTGCGGGTGGGAAATCATCAGGAACGATACGTTTCTTCAGGACGTCGCGCCTGCCCGCAAACGGCTGGATTCCGTTTTCGGGTACAGTTCCGCGTGCGTGCCTTCCATCCTGTCCGGCCGCTGGCCCGATGAGCACCGCAACTGGTGCTACTTCGTTTACGACCCAAAAAATTCCCCGTTCAAATCGCTGCGCTGGCTGCGCTGGCTGCCGTCAAAAATCACCAGCCGCAGAATTTTCCGGCGATGGCTCTCGAAATTCGTAAAAGTCCGGCTCAGCTTTCGCGGCTATTTCGATCTCTACAACATCCCGTTCAAGCACATCGCGCAATACGATTTCACGGAAAAGAAAAGCCCGCTGCAACCGGGCGGGATGAACCGCGGCCCCAACATTTTCGATTTCCTGGAACGCCGCAAAATCTCCTATCACGTCAGCGCGCCGCAACGGACGGAGATCCAAAATCTCCGCGCGCTCATCAGCGACATCAAACGCGAGAGCATTGATTTCGCGTTTCTCTATTGGCCGGCGCTTGACGGCCTGCTGCACAGCGTGGGCAATCGCTCGCCGCTCGTGCCGCAAAAATTGCGCGAATACGAAAACTGGATCCGCGAACTGCTCGCCGTCGCCGGGGAACATTACGCCGAGGCGCGGGTTTATATTTTCAGCGATCACGGCATGGCGAATTGCGACGAGTTGCTGGACTTGAAAGCCAAAATCGAGCCCCTGCCCTTCCGCATGGGCAAGGACTACGCCGTTGTCTACGATTCCACAATGGCGCGATTCTGGTTTTTCAACGAACGCGCCCGCCAGGAAATCACCGCCACGCTCAAGACTGTTTCACAGGGCCGCATTCTGCCCGATTCGGAACTCAAGGAGATGCGCGCTCATTTTCCCGACGGTTACTTTGGCGAATTGATTTTCCTCGCGAACGAAGGCGTGCTCATCGTGCCGAGTCATATGGGAGAGCGTCCGATTCGCGGCATGCACGGCTATCATCCGCTTGCGCCGCAGAGTTACGCGATGCTTTGCACCAACCAACCCGAAATTCCCGAAGACGTTGTCGGCATCACGGACATTTTCCGCCTGATGACTCACGATGCCGAACTCGCCGCCGCCAGAAATCCCAGCCCCGTGCTCAAGAGCTATGAGCAGCCCAGTCTCGCTCGCTGAAAGCCTTGCCGGCCTTCAGCGAAAACCCAGTTTTACCGCGCACGAGCCGCCGGTCAGCATCATCCTGCGCTCTTACAACGAAGGATGGGCATTGCGCGAAACTCTGCCCGCGCTCTTCGCGCAGGATTACAAAAACTGGGAGCTCATCGTCATTGATTCCGGATCGACGGACGGTTCGGTGGATTTAATCCGCCAGGCCAGGCCCGCGCATTTCGTTCAAATCCGCAAGGAAGACTATAATCCGGCGCGCGTGATGAACAATGGAATGCAACTCGCGCAAACCGATTTCGGTATTTTCATCAATGCCGACGCCACACCGCAGGGAAGCCATTGGCTGCGACCGCTCGTGGAAGCTTTGCAGGAACCGGATGTCGCCGCCGTTTTTGGCCGGCAGATTCCGCGGCCTGATTGCCGGGCGGTTTACGCGCACGATTACGAGCGCTGCTTCGGGCCGAATCGCGAGTCCACACAGTGGGATCATTTTTTCAGCATGGTCAGCAGCGGCTTGCGCAAGGACATCTGGAGCCAGCGCGGTTTCCTGGAAAAAATGCAATACTCCGAGGACGACGAATACACGCGCTGGTGCCGCGAGCAGGGCTACCGCGTCGTCTACGTGCCGGAATCGGTGGCGATGCATTCGCACAACTACACGCCGCAACAGGCCTACAAACGCAGCTTCGGCGAAGCCAAAGCCCTCGCCGCCGTTTGGAACGATGCGCCGACGCAAATCAATTTCGCGAAAACCTTGCTGCTCGGCTGGATGAACGACACGCGGCGGGACCTGATTTTTTGCTCGCAACAAAAACGACTGGGCGAATGGCCGCACGCCGCGCGCATCCGCTGGCATCAACGCCGCGCCAAACTCGCCGGCTTCCGCG
>Ga0134126_10008375_pt1 | contig 13011 bp, 13 predicted proteins | sample KB31752_FD_96881 | JGI IMG/M metagenome (GOLD analysis project Ga0134126, IMG submission 96881) | Terrestrial soil microbial communities with excess Nitrogen fertilizer from Kellogg Biological Station, Michigan, USA - KB3-175-2 | ecosystem: Environmental > Terrestrial > Soil > Unclassified ...
GGGCCGCCCAGGGCCACGGCCACTGCAGATCGGTGACGAGCTGCGCGAGCCAGATGCGCAGCGGGTCACGATGAAGCTCGTGCGCGCGCTCGTGGGCGAGCGCGGCGCGGATCACGCCCTCCTCGAGCTGCCTGGCGAGGAATGGGGAAAATACCACCTGCGGCCGGATGAGGCCGACCGTGGAGACGCCGCAATCGATCGGCCGCCGCAACAGCGACCATACGCCCCGCGCCGCCGCGCGTGCGAAGATCAGGCCGAAAGGCAGCCACGCTGCCAACAGCACCCACGGGTCGAGCGGATCGCGCACCGGGTCCGGCGCCCGCAGCGCCCAGCCGCACAGCCCTGCCGCCACCAGCAGTGCCGGCACGATCGGATACCAGAGCAGCCGCCAACTCCTGCGCTCGAGCTCCGCGGCCGGCAGCTCCGCCGCAACGGTCGGCGGCCACCCCACGAACGGCTGCAGCGCCAGGCCGCCGAGCAGCATCACCAGGATGCAAAGCAGCGACTCACGCTCCATGCTTCGTCTTCCGCCGCGCGAGCACCGCACGCTCGAGCTCCTCCAGGAGCGCCGGATCGACATCGTCCACCGCTTCGACCAGCGCCGCCACGGCGGCGCGCGGGGTCGTGCCCAGGAGTCGGGTCACGGCATTGCGGGCACGGGCGCGCTCCACTTCCTCACGCGCCACGCGGGGTCGATAGAGGAAAGCGTTGCCCTTGCGCTGGCGTTGAACGAGGCCCTTCTGGCGCAGCCGGTCGACCACCTTCGCGGTAGTGGTGTACACCAGTCCCTGCCTGGCGCCGAGGCGATCGTGCAGCTCGCGCACCGAGGCCGCGCCGAGCTGCCAGAGCTCGGCGAGCACGCCATATTCGAGCTCGTCCGCGGGCAGCCGAAACTGCGTCATCAGCGGATTCTACGACTGCTGTCGTAGGCGGGCAAGGCGCCCACGCAGCCGCTACGGCCGATCGCCCAGTCCAACCGCCAGGGGGATTGCCCGGCCAAGCGTCGGCGTCGCCGCGGCGTGCGCGTAGCCTTGACGGCGGCAGCCGCGGCGGTTCCAATCGCGGACCCTGCGCCTCGAGACCGCCCGTGCCGCTGATTCATGTGAATGCCGCCGATGAGGTCATCTGGCTGATCACCGCCCTGGTGACCTTCGGCATCATGATCCGCCCCTGGGGAGTGTCGGAGGCCCTGTGGGCGGTCGCCGGAGCGCTCATCCTCGTCTCGGGCTCCCTGCTCTCCCCCGGCGAGGCCTGGATGGCGGTGCGCAAGGGGACGGACGTCTATCTCTTTCTCGCCGGCATGATGCTGCTCGCGGAGCTGGCCCGGACCGAGGGTCTTTTCGATTGGGTGGCGGCGCTCGCGGTGCGCTGGGCCCGGGGCTCGCCGCGGCGGCTGTTCGCGCTCGTCTACGTTGTTGGGATCATCGTCACCGCGTTTCTTTCCAACGATGCGACCGCCGTCGTACTCACACCCGCCGTCTACTCCGCGGCGCGTCAGGCGCGCACGGAGCCGCTGCCATATCTGCTGATTTGTGCCTTCATCGCCAACGCGGCGAGCTTCGTGCTGCCGATCTCGAATCCCGCCAACCTGGTGGTCTTCGCGAGCCACATGCCGCCACTGCCGCTCTGGCTCGAGCGCTTCACCCTGCCCTCCATCGTCGCGATCGTCGTGACTTTCTGGGTGCTGCGCATGACGCAGAGCCGAGCGCTATCGACGGATCACGCCACGGAGGTGCCGCTGCCGCCCCTCAGCCGCGGTGCGAAGCTCGCGGCCTGCGGTATCGGCCTCACCGCCGTGGGGCTCCTCTCGGCGTCGGCCGCCGGGCTGCAGCTCGGCGCGCCTACATTCATCGCAGGCGTTGGCGCCACGGCGCTGGCCTCGGCCCTCGAGCGGCGCCCGCCCTGGCGAATCGTCAAAGGAGTGTCGTGGGGAGTGCTGCCGCTCGTTGCGGGATTGTTCGTCCTCGTCGAAGGCCTCGGCCGCACGGGCGTGCTCGCGGCTCTCGGTGCGGGGTTGCAACACCTGGCGGCGAGCGCCGGTTATGGCTCCGTGCTGGCCGCGGGCGGCGGCATCGGCGCCGCGTGCAACGTCATGAACAATCTGCCGGTGGCCCTGATCGCGGGGTCCCTCTCGGGCGCGGGTCAGGTCTCGACGCATGTGCAGGATGCACTGCTCATCGGCGTGGACCTCGGGCCGAATCTGTCGGTCACGGGCTCGCTCGCGACCATCCTCTGGCTGATCGCGCTGCGCCGGGAGAAGGTTCACGTCGATGGCTTGAAGTTCTTGCGGTTGGGGCTGCTCGTGATGCCGCCGGCTCTGCTGCTCGCGCTGCTCGCGGCCGCGTTCCAGCGGCTGGGTTGACGCGACGGCCTACGGCGACGTCGCAGGTCCGGAGGGCCGCGTGCGGAACGGAGATTGCGGGCCTGCCTGCCCTGACTGCCGCGCCGACAACATTCGACTTCCTGCTTCCCTGGCAGTTCTCGCCGACAGTGCTGCTCACGACCGGGCTCGCGGTGGCGCTCTACGTCCGCGGCGCGGCCGGCGAGCGGGTTGCAGTCTCCCACTCGCGCCGGATCGCCTATTTTGCCGGTCTCGGGGTCCTCTATTCGGCCCTGCAGACGGCCTGCGACTACTACGCGAGTCACATGTTCTTCGTGTTGCAGCTGCAGCACTTCGCGCTGCACGACCTGGGACCTGCGCTGCTCGCCGCCGCGGCGCCGGGCGCGACGCTCTTGCGGGGATTGCCGCGGTGGGCGCAACCGCGGTGGCAGGCCGCCCGGCGCTCTCTGGAAGCGCCCTCCCGCCTCCTGCTCGACGTCCGCACCGCGACTGCCCTGTATGTCGTGAGTCAGCTCATCTGGCTCCTTCCGCCCCTCTTCTTCGAAGTCATGTTGAGCAACCGGCTCTATCGGATCATGTCCTGGAGCATGGTGCTGGGCGGCCTGCCGTTCTGGCATCTGATGCTCGACCCGCGGCCGCATCCGCCGGCCCGCTTGCGGCTGCGGCAGCGCTTCATCTTTCTCTATCTCGCCATGCTACCCATGACGCTGGTCTCGGCGGCGCTCGCTTTCTCGCAAACCAACTGGTACCCGGTCTACGCGGTCTGCGGGCGATTCCTGCCGATCTCACCGGTCATGGACCAGGAGCTCGGCGGCACCGCCATGTGGGTGCCCGGGGCGGCGCTCTTCGGGTTGGTGTTCTTCCTCTTTCTCGGCCGCAGGCTCGATCAGGGGGCGATCGCCGTCACTTCAAGCCTTGCAGGTACGTCACCAGGGCACGCAGATCCGAGCCGCGAAACTGCGGCAGGTCGGGCATCGGACTGCCGGGCTTCAGCGCCTGGGCGTGGGTGATCCAGGCCTCGAGGTCGGCGGTATCGTTGGGGAGCATTCCGCCGGCGATGGTCTGGCGGCTCGCGAGATGCGTCAGATCGGGCCCGAACTGGCCCATGGCCGGCGTGCCGCGGATGGTGTGGCAGAGGCTGCAGGCGCCGCCCATGAAGACCTGCTCGCCGCGCAATGCCTCCTGGCTCGTGGGCGCGGCCGCGGGAGCCCGCTGGTGCGCGAGCCACGCTTCATAGTTTTTTGGCGTCTGCGCGATGACGCGCAGCTTCATGTGGGCGTGCTGCTCGCCGCAGTAGGCGGCGCATTGCCCGAGATAGGTTCCGGGCTCGACGGCCTCGAGGACCTCGTAATTGTTGAGTCCCGGAACGAGGTCGATCTTGCCGTTGAGTTTCGGCACCCAGAAGGAATGCATGACATCGGCGCTGCGCACCTCGATCATCATCGCCTTGCCGACCGGAATGTGAATCTCGGTGGGCAGGCTCAGGGTCAGATCCGGCCGGCCCTTGAATCGATAAGTCGCGTTCCACCACCACTGCTGCCCGGAAACCACGATGTCCGGGGCGGGGCTCACCGGCTTCGCGACCGGCTCCGAGGCGAGGACGACCATCATGTCGACGAATAGAAAGATGAGCACGCCGATCGGCACCAGGAAGCCGCCGATGAGAATCCAGGCCTGGCCCTGGTTGATGTCGATCGGCTCGTGCTCCGCGAGCGTCCCGCGGCGGCGCAGCGCGAACCAGAGCAGAAAGGCCCAGGTGACGAGCGTCGCGGCGCAGAAAGCGATGATGGCTTGCCAGCCGAGCCACGCGGCGGAACGTGCGCCCACGCCGCCGTTGCCGATCATGTAATTCATCGGCGTGCTGCAGCCCGCGAGAAGCGCCCCGAGCGCCAGGGGTGCCAGACGAATGTGCCGGAGGGCGCGCATGGCGGTCAGTAGGACGGCGAGGCGATGGAATCAGGCGCATGAGCCGGCGCGGGCGCCGCCTTGTCCGGCTCCTCCTGGGTTCCGAGAGACTGGATGTAGGCCACCAGCTTCCAGATCACATCGGGCGGCAGCTTCGTTCCCCACGAGGGCATTCCCATGGCGCGTCCCATGGAGATGGAGTCGAAGAGATTCGCCGGCAGGTTGCCGTAGCGGAAGATGTGATCCGGCCGCAGATCCGGTCCCATGCCGCCGCCCGCATGGCCGCCATGACAGCCGGCGCAGTTCATCGCGACGAAAAGCTGTCGCCCCTGCTCGAGCGCGGAGGGGTCGTTGGCATACGGGTTCTGCATCGTGGTGGCGGGATCCTCGCCCTCGACCTGCGGCCCCGGAATGGGCCCGACGGGAGCCATCACCGGCGGCACGGTCCCTGCCAACGGCTGGGTGGGCGTGCCGGGAAGTTGCACCGCCGGCGTCTCTGCAGCCGTTGCGGCGGCGGCCGGCGGCGCACCCGCATCGGACGGCGGCGGATCCGATGCCGAGCAACCGCTCGCCGCCAGCGGGATCAGCCCTGCCAGGGCAATCAGGAACAGCCTACAATCCGAATACATACAACACACCTCCCGCGCTCGTGTACTTCTTGATGTCGGGCACCGCCCCGACCGTGCCAAGAGCCGCGGTCGGGTCCGTTTCCGACACGCTCGGCAGGGCGGCGGCCGGAAGCCAACCGCCGACGCCGGAGTACACGGCGATGTACTGCTTGCCGTCCGGTCCCACGAACGTCATCGGCTCACCGACGATTCCCGAGCTCGTCTTGAACTGCCAGAGGATCTTGCCGGTGCGCGCGTCGACGGCCCGGAACCAGCCATCGAGCGTGCCGTAGAACACGAGATTGCCGCCGGTCGCGAGTACGCCGCCGAAGAGCGGCAGCTTCGTCTCCTTCAACGTCCACACCGGCCGCGCGTCAGCGACATCCCACGCGATGAGCGCGCCCTCCCACCCTCCGGGTCCGGGAAACATCGTGACATCCGCGCCCAGGTAGGGCGTGCCCGCGATGTAGTTCGCCTTGTGCGGGGTATCGGTCATGCACACATTGTGGGCCTGGATGTAGAGGAGCCCGGTCTGCGGATCGAAGGCGGTGGGGTTCCAGTCCTTGCCGCCGGTCGAGGACGGACAAATGTTGGACGTCGTCGCCCCGAGATGCGGCCGATAGGCAGGATCCTCGTCCGGGAGGCCCGTCTGCAGGCTATATGAGCGCGCCCAGTTGACCGGTACGTACTTCTCGGCGGAGAGCAACTGTCCGTCGGTACGATCGAACACCTGGACGAATCCCATCCGGCCCGGATGGATCAGGAGCTTGCGCATCTGGCCGTGCCAGGGCATGTCGACGAGGATGTTCTCGATGGTGGTGTCGTAATCCCAGGCGTCGTGCGCATCCTCCTGAAACGCCCAGACGGCCTGGCCGGTCTCGGGGTTGCGCGCGAAGAGCGTGTTCGACCACTTGTTGGCGCCAGGCCGTTGGGTCGGGTCCCAGGTACCGGGATTGCCATCGCCGTAGAAGATCAGCTTGGTCTCGGGATCGTAGGAGATCCAGCCCCAGACGGCGCCGCCGCCGATCTTCCATTGCCCGGGCGGCCAGGTCTCGATGCCGAGATCCTTGCCGCGGTCCTTCACATAGAACGGCTTGAAGCCGGGGCCGATCAGGCAGTCCTTGTCGCTGCCGGTGCTGTAGGCCCGCCAGGCGATGGAGCCGTCGCTCACGTTGAGCGCCGTGATCCAGCCGCGCGTCCCGAGCTCGTTTCCCGAGTTGCCGACCAGCACTTTGTCGCCCACCACGAGCGGCGCCATGGTCATGGTCGTCCCGTTGCGGATGCTGCCGAGCCTCGTACGCCAGACCTGCTTGCCGGTCTTGGCGTCCACGGCCACGGTCTCGACGTCGAGGAGGTTGTAGATGATCTTGCCGTCGGCGTAGACGGCGCCACGGTTGACGACGTCGCAGCACGCGACGCCCTGGGACCTCGGGTCGGGACGCGGGTTGTAGATCCACTTGACCGGTCCCTGCGGAGCCTTCAGATCGATCGCGATCAGCTTGTCCGGATATGGAGTCACGACGTACATCGTGTCGCCGACGACGAGCGGCTGACCTTCCCAACCGTGGGCGATGCCGTCCGCCATCGTCGAGACGACCTTGAGACTGGAAACGTTGGTCGCGTTGATCTGCTTCAGCGGGCTGAAGCGGGTATTCGCGACGTCCCCGGCCGGGACGGTCCACTGGCCGTCCGCGAGCGGTGCGACGGTGTGAATGTCGGCCGCCGCGGGCAGCGGATTGAGCTGCTGCGGGGTCGGCGCCCCTTCGGCGGTCGGGGGCGGGGGTGAGGACACGCTGGATTGCGCGAATGCCGCGGAGCCTGCCAGCGCGAGTGCCGCAAGGGTAGCGGCGGTCAGAGCCCACCGGGTCGATCGTTGCCTGCCGTCATTCGCCGTCACGTCATTCACCTCAACGTGTAGAGATAGGCCGCCACGTCCCGCGCCTGCTGCTCGCTCAACCCGAGTGCCGGCATCGCCGTGCCAGGCTCGATCGAGGCCGGGTCCATGATCCAGTGGATGAGATTGGGCGGCGTGTTGGGTACCTCGCCGCCGACATACGTGCGGCGGGCGAAGAGAGTGAGCGGCGGGCCTACGAGGCCGTCCGCGTCCCTGATGCCGGGGATGGTGTGACAGGCGCCGCAGCGATAGCGCTCGATGAGTTGCGCGCCGGCCTGCGGGTTGCCGCCGGGCACGACCTCCGCGGGAGGCGTGTAGCGGTCGCCGCGGCAACCCGCGAGCAGCGGCAGCAGTGACGCCACGGCCACGAGGCTGACGAGCGCCGGGAGTCGCCTCATCTGACGACCCCGCACTCGGGCAGCACGAAGATGCCGACCGTCTGCCAGAGAATCGCGATCAGGAACACGGCGCTCACCAGCATTGCCGCCGCGGCCTGGTAGTCCGAGCGCAGGCGCGCCCGGATCGAGAGGAAGGAGGGATCGTGGGATTGCCGCCAGGCGCCGATCCCGATCCAGAGCGCCACGGCGGCGATGACCAGCGCCCCCGCGCCGATGCCCCAGAGGATCGCGCGGGTGTTGGTAAAGAGGGGCATGCCGCCGATGTCGGCCGGATTGCCCGACGGGCAGGCGCCGCTCGAGATGAGCCAGTCGAGGATCTCCTGGATCCCGAACGCGACGGGTGCGGCGAAAATGCCGTACCAGATGCTCGCACGCGTGGGCGGAGGTTGTGTTGCGGCCATCGTCTGCAGGGTCCTCAGTGAAGCGCGGGATTGGCTCCGACCACGTGATGAGGCCCGATGTACATGATGGCGTACATGACGAGCCACACGGCCGTCACGAAGTACCAGTACATGGCCGCATTGCGGTAAGCACCGTGAGGAGGCTTGTCGGTCAGACCCGGACGCGGCAGCACCGCCGCGTAGAGAAGGAAAAGAAGCCCGAGGATCAGATGCGCCGCGTGAACGCCGCCGATGGTATAGAAGATGGACGTGTAGGGATTCTGGGTGACGGGCTGAAGCTGCGACTCGGAGTCATAGTCGAAGGCATTGAGCACCAGGAACCCGCAGCCGAGGAGGATGGTCAGGAGGAGCGCGCCCCGCGCGGGGAGCTGCCGCCCCTGCTCGAGCAGCCGCCCGCCCGCCCAGAGCGCGATGCAGCTCAGGAACAGGATGAACACCATCGCGGTGGGCAACGTCAGGTCGGGCGGATCGCCGATCGGCCAGCGCGGCTGCCGATGGCCGAGGTAGTAGTAGCTGAAGAAGAGGCCGAGGAACACCATCGCCTCCGAGGCGATGAACCACGCCATCGCGCCCGTGCCGCGACCCTGATCGATCGGCAGATCGCGGATCGCCTGCGCGCTCACCCACTCGCGGCTCGCACCGTTGCTCTCGAGCACTGCGTTCGCGCTCATGCGGCGTGCTTCTCCTCTTTCGGCCAGAGCCAGGCCGCCGTGACGGCGAGCCCCACCACGATCGGCGCGAGCGTCCACCACATCGACTTCACCAGCACCAGGCCGGCGATGGCGGCGAGCGCCAGGGAGAGCACGAGCGGCCAGATCGAGTCGTCGGGCATCTTGGCGAGTCCGATCGGCAGCGCATCGAGCCAGGTGGTGGAGATCGTCATGCGCTCACGGTCGAGCACCCTCGCGTCCTCGGGGTCGTACTCCTCATCGTGCTCGTCCCAGAGAGGATGCCGGCTCTGCACGGTGGGAATGTGCACCGAGCCGTAGGGCGGCGGCGGTGAAGGCGTCGACCATTCGAGCGTGTCCGCGTTCCAGGGATTCGGGCCCGCGGGCCGCCCGTATTTGGCGCTCACGAAGAAGTTGATGACCGTCAGCAGGATCCCCGCGCCGAGAAGGTACGCCCCGACCGTCACGGCGAGATTCCAGTCGCCCCAGCCCAGGCCGGGGCTGTAGGTGTAGATCCGGCGCGGCATGCCGAGGAGGCCGAGGAAGTGCATGGGAAAGAAGGCGGCGTTGAAGCCGATCAGGATCGTCCAGAAGCTGATCATGCCGAGGCGCTCGTTCATCATCCGGCCGGTCATCTTCGGCAGCCAGTAGTAAAAGCCGGCGAGCACCGGGAAGAGGTTGGCGCCCACCAGCACGTAGTGGATGTGCGCCACGATCCAGTAGCTGTCGTTCAACTGCCAGTCGAAGGGGATGAGGGCGGTGATCACCCCGTTGAGACCGCCGATGATGAATACCGCGATGAAGGCGAGCGCGAAGCACATCGAGGTGGTGAGCACCGGCTTGCCCTTCCACAGGGTCGCGATCCAGGCGTAGATCTGGATGGTGCTGAAGAGCGAGATCATCATGCTGGCGGCCGAGAAGTAACTGATCGACATCAGCGGCTCGCCGGTCGCGAACATGTGGTGCATCCAGACGCCGAAGCCGAAGGCGCCGGTGAGCACCGTCGAGATGGCAACGTAGGCATAGCCGACGATCGGCCGGCGGCTGAATACCGGCAGCAGCATGGAAATCATGCCGGTGGCCGGCAGGAAGACGATGTAGACCCACGGATGGGCGAAGAACCAGAAGAGTTGCTGCCAAAGGAGCGTGCTGCCGCCGTGGCTGACGTCGTAGAAATGCGTGCCCCAGTTGCGGTCGAGCAGCAGGAAGACACACGCGACACACAGCGTCGGCATGGCGAGAATCGACAGAACCGAGTTCGTGCTGGTGCTGTACATGAAGATGGGCATGCGATTCACGGACATGCCCGGCGCCCGATGCCTGAAGATGGTCACCAGGAAATTGATGCCGCCGACCGTCTGCGAGATCGTGAGAAAGATCAGGGCGATCGCAAAGTAATCCATGTTGAGGCCGGGCGAGTACTGCTTCAGCGTGTACGGCGTGTAGGCGAACCAGCCGGCATGCGGCGCCTGACCGACGAGAAAGCTGGTGTAGATGAATATCCCCGAGAAGAGGAACGTCCAGTAGCTGAAGGCATTCGCCCGCGGGAAGGCCATGTCCCGCGCTCCGATCATGAGCGGGACCAGGTAGACGGAGAAGCCCGAGAGAACCGGCGCGGCATACCAGTAGATCATGGTGCTGCCGTGCATCGTGAAGATCTGATCGTAGGTCTCGGGCGCGAGCAGCTTCATCCCCGGCTGCGCGAGCTGCAGGCGCATGATGAGCGCCTCGATGCCTCCGGCGATGAGGAACACCATGGAGGTGATGAGATACCTCATCGCGAGCTTCTTGTGATCGACCGTCGTCAGCGCGCCCCAAAGCGTCGCCGGCGATTCCCAGAGAAAGGTGAGGCGTGCCGAGGCCGCGGTCGAGCTCATGGGGTTTGTTGTTGATCCCGTGTTGGTTGCCGTTCTGCGACAGCAACCCGGGTGCCCGCGGCGGGCGGCGCTGCGAAGCTGTAATTCTTACCGGGAAACCAGGGCGATCGCCGGTGCCGGCTCACCGCTCCAGCGAAAGCCATAGGTGGCTTTCCTGCGCACGTTGCCCACCAGCGCCGGCCGGAAGCAGGCCAGACACGTACCACCGGGACGGCGCACGCTGGGGAAGACGACTCCGAGCGAGCCTTGCGCCTGCAGCCGCTCGGCCAGCGCCTGGGATTGCACGTAACTGTCGGGATCCAGGCAGTCGCGAAACGCGTCCTGGCCCCGCAGATCGTGGAACTCGGCGCTGAAGTCCGACAGGTAGTCGTCGAAGGTCACCTCGTCGTGGAAGCGGCCGATCTCGGCGAGGTGCACGGTCCTGTGGAACGCCACTTCGGCCTGCGCGGTCTTGAGCTCGAATGCGGTGTACCAGGCGCCGCGCTCCGGGTCGTTGAACCGGCCGCCGAGCGGATGAGGGTGTGAGAACGCCGCGTTGACGATGCGGTAGTAGGGAACGCCGAAGACCAGCTCGTGCACGCCGATGCCGGGCGACCTGTCGTTCTCCGCCAGGAGCCGGTCATTGGTGGCGTTGTCGAGGTCGAAGATCTCGGCAAGGTGCGCATCGTCGTCCGCGATGCGTGCCAACACGCTCGCATCGCCGTACTTCGAGGGAATCAGGCGGTGGGTGTCGTAGCGCCTCACGAGCGTGAGCGGCGGCACCGCACCTGCCGCCGCGCGCGGCTCGCGCGCTGGGCTCAAAAGCCGCCCCGGCGGGCGTCGAGCAGTCGCCGCACGGTCTGCATCGCCGGCAGTCCCCCCTGCAGCATGAAGGCGAGCGGCGTCGCGCCGCCGAAAATGCGATTGGTGTTGGGCAGCCTCACCCACTCGTCGGCAAGCGCCTCCGAATGCAGGATATTGAGCGCCTTGAAGATCCCTATCAGGTAGGAGATCCGCATCAGCCGGTCGCCTTCGAGCGTGCGTCCTTGAGGATCCTTCTTCATCTCGTAGTAGGGTCCGTTCGTGACGCCGCCGAGGAGCTGGCGGGCATCCTCGTCGCGCACCTGCCAGCGATCCATGATGTTGAAGAACGCCTTGAGCGCTCCGCAGCTCAGGCGCTCCCGCTCGGTCCGCGACTGCAGGTCGATGAGCGGCGAGGGCTCATAGCGGCTCGACGGGTAGGTGAGCGAGGGCATTCGCGCGTCGACCAGGGTCTATACTGATACGGATAATATATACTCCTGATTTGAATAACTCAATTCCCGTAGAATTCGCCGATGCGCATCCGTATCAGCCTCTGCGCCGCGGCTCTGGGCGTCGTCCTGCCTCTGGCCCTGGGATTGCCCGCGGCTCATGCCCAGGACGCCGGCTCGCAGGCCCCGACGGAACCGCCCCAGCAACCCGGGACGATGCAGCCCGGCTCACAGATTCAATACCCGCCGCCGCGCCCGGGGCTGGTCGAGCGCACGCTGAAGGACGCCGAGGCTTATTACACCGCCCCGCTGCGCTGGAACGGCCGCGACTGGGAGTACTTCGGCGGCGCGCTGGCCGCGATTGCCGTCGCCCATCACTACGACTCACAGGCTCGCACGCACTACGTCAGCGGCTCGAGATTGCCTTATGGACCGAAGGAGAGCGGCGAGCTCAAGGACGCCCTGCCCGGCGCCGCGCTTTTCCTCGGCACCTGGGGTTACGCGACCCTGATCGGCAGTCATGCGGGCGAGACCGAGGCCGGGAACATGCTGGAGTCGGGCGGCCTCAGCCTCGTGACCGTATATGCCCTCAAATACGTCGTCCGCCGCCCGCGCCCGGACTCCACCACCGACGCGAACCACTGGTTTGGCGGCGGAACCTCCTTCCCCTCCGAGCACACCGCTGCGGCCTTCGCCGTCGGCACGGTGCTCGCGGAATCCGGCAACCCGGAGTTCCGCTGGCTGCGCCGCACGATCGGCTACGGCATCGGAATCGGTACCGCGTACCTGAGGATGAAGCACAACGCCCACTGGCTCTCGGACACGGTTGCCGGCGCGGCGCTCGGCATGGCGACGGCGCACTTCGTCATGGACCGCAGCCAACAGCGCGAGGAGCAGGAAGACTCCGAGCTCTCGCTGGTGCCGGTGCAGGGCGGCATGATGCTCGCCTTCAGCACCAACTTTGACAACTGAGCTACGGAACTCTCCGAGCATCACCGAAAACCCAACGCACCTCTCCCTCGCAGGGATCGAGCAGCCTGCAGAGTTTCTCGCCCGGCGCCAGCGTGCGCAGGAGCGCGAATGCGCGGATCTGCGCGTGCGGGAACGCCGCGTGCAATCTACCGGCCGCGGCGAGCAGGGTTCGGCCGCGGGTGATCACATCATCCACGAGCGTCAATCGCAGGGGCGCCCCACGCTCTCGCACGAAGCCTCTCCCGCACGTCGACGCCCGATCGATGAATGCGTGCTCGATGCCGAAGGAGGTGTAATGCTCGAGGACCGAAGGCCGCTCGCCCGCGGGTGCAAAGGCGGACTTTCTGACGGCTGAGCGGCGGCGCAGGACCGGCCAGACCTCCGCTGCCAGTCCAACCTCCTTCAGGCACCAGGCCAGACGCTCGCCCACCCACGGTGCGGCGGGTACGGGAGCACTGCCCGGAACGGGCACCAGAATCACATCTCCGAGGCTCGAGGCGAAGCGTCTATGACCTATCGCCTCCAACCAGACCTGGGCGACGAAGCGCGGCAACCAAATCTCGTCCATAGCCTTCAGGCGTGCGCGTAGGAGCCTACCCTCCTCGCAAACAGGCCCGCCGCTGCCCGGCGAGTATGCAAAACAGGAGGCAAACGGCAGAGCCGGAAAACGCACACCGTTGCCGAGGCTCGCACTCCCCGCGATCTCATCCGGAAA
>Ga0134126_10008376_pt1 | contig 13010 bp, 10 predicted proteins | sample KB31752_FD_96881 | JGI IMG/M metagenome (GOLD analysis project Ga0134126, IMG submission 96881) | Terrestrial soil microbial communities with excess Nitrogen fertilizer from Kellogg Biological Station, Michigan, USA - KB3-175-2 | ecosystem: Environmental > Terrestrial > Soil > Unclassified ...
ACCTACCTCACGCACCGAATAACGAATGCCGTGACCGAGGGGCTCAACGCCAAGATCCAGTGGGTGAAGTTCTCCGCACGCGGCTACCGGAACCGCGACGAGTTCAAGACAGCGATTCTCTTCCATTGCGGCGGCCTTGATCTCGAACCCCGACTCGATTAATCACCACCCACTCGAAACCCGGAAGAGCCTGCTATTTGAGGAGTGGAGCATCCGTTGCAGCGGCACGATCTCACCAAAACGCTGCCGGCCGTGCGGGACATCCTGAGGCATGATCTGGATATGTGGCGTGAGGTACAGCTCAACTATTACTACCACACGGACGATCAGAAGCGGTGGTACGCGCCGATACTGCGATTTTGAACAAATGCGGCCGCAACATGCACTTCACCGATTCAACGAGATAAGTTCGGCTTATCCATGATGGGGAAATTCCATGAGTGCCAAGAGGGAGATGTGGGAGCGCATTGGTTGGTCGATTGCCTGCGCGATTTACGCGATCTACATGGTGGGCTGCGTCGTTGCGTTCTACTTCTACGCCTGGCGCTAGCAGATGCTCACTGCGTCGCAGAGCAATTTTCCGACAAGCGGTCTTGGCGCGCGAAGTTTTATGTCGCAGGAGCGTACGGCGCGTATATATCCGCGAAGGGAATCCGCGCCATGGCTACGCCCGGATCGTGCGTTCCGGATAGGACCGCGAATACTGTTGCCAACGAATAGTGAGTTGAATTGGCTGGGATGTGCCGATGCCACCACGCCGGGACTATGAATTCATGTTGTGCAGGTCGTTATCCTGTGCGAGCTTTCCTATCGCGGACGATATGATGATCAATATTACCATCGGACCACAGTAAACCGACGCGGGGTTCCCGGAGCGTTTGACTCGTGAAACAGTGGAGCGCTGCCGACCGTCTGGCGGTATGCGGCCGACGCGGGGGACGGGAACGTCTCGGGCTGCTGCGCGAGCGGGTCGCTGGGATCCCCCCGAAACGGCCACCGATCGTCTTCCTGGCAGAAAAGGGCTGCTGTTCGGGTCAGACTGTCAGGCCCTGCATGTGCTAAGCATGCAGTCCATCTCGCTCTGAGAATTCGCCCCCATCGCGAAAACACGCACCCAAATGCAAATAGACATCGATGGTACTGACCGCATTCGAACGTCAAATCAATCAAACGTCACGGGGCCGAGTAGCACGTATGTCCTCAGAGCTTGACGTCGCGTCAGAGTCGAAGTGGTCCCACGCTGGGGTCGTCGTTTCACCTGTCGCGGCAGGATCGCGATACGAGGAGTTGTTCGGAGTTGACGTGACGAAATCAGTCACCCAACAGTGAACGAGGGACCGTCAATTCTCGCGGTCAGCGCGATCGCAACACATTTCGCTACCCACTGCGTCGCTCCGAGCTACCACCGCAAATCGCATTCTGCGATGACCCGTGCCGACTGACGATCGTTTCCCGAAACATTTCAACAGCCTCGCGCGCGTTCCCCTCTGGGCGCTCGTCGCCTATGCGGTTGTGCGGAGCGTCGTCGCCGCATTGCACCGGCCATTTTGGTACGATGAGCTTTGCACATTGATCATTGCTCACCAGCCTGGATCGGCGGCTATCTGGCATGCCATCGCGCACGCGGCAGACGGTCAGCCACCGCTCTACTACATCCTCGAGCGTGGCATAAGCGCAGTGTTCACCAACGAGCAGCTCGGACTACGAGCACTCTCCATCGTTGGATTTTGCCTCACAATCCTCTGCGTGTTCGTATTCGTTGAACGGCGCAGCGGTGGAGTCGCGGCCTTGGCTTGCGCGTGCATTCCCTTCCTGACGGTCCTGCTATTTCCGTACGCTGTCGAAGCCAGGCCCTATGCATTCCTGGTGGGCTGCATCGCACTGGCATGCGTGTGCTACCAACGAGCTACGAGTCGCGCTTGGGTAGTTCTTCTGGCCGTGAGTCTCGCACTCGCCCAGGGTGTCCATTACTACGGCGTACTAGCCATTATTGCTTTTGGATTGGCCGAAATTGCGTATTGTGTTCGGAACCGCAACGTACGGTCGGGCGTCTGGATTGCCTATGCGATCGGCTTGGCCCCACTCGCGATTTACTGGCCGCTCCTTCAGCAGTTCAAGGTGGTATACGGATCGCACTACTGGGCAGAGCCGCTATTTCTCACAGCCGTCGGCTCCTATGGATTCTACTGGAATATCTCTCCACTGATCGGTCTCCTGATAGCGTTTGGCGCTCTCGTCGGCTCAGCATTCATCCGACAACCGCTAACTGTGGCGAACGCGGTGAGCATTCGGGTTGAGAACAGCTTGATCGGAGAGAAGGTACTGATCATCGCGCTGCTTCTCCTTCCTGTGATCGGGTTCATCGTCACCGGTGCAGCGAAGGGGGGATTTACCTATCGCTATGTCCTTCCGGGCATTTTGGGTTTTCCTCTCACGGTTGGTTACGTCATTCGCCCATTATCTCGCCGTATCACGGGTTCTATCGCTTTGTTGTTGCTTGCGGTCGTCGCATATCGCGAGTCAACGCTTTGGAGAGACCAAGGCAGTCAGCTGCGGGGAGTGCAGCGACCGACAGCTGCTCTGGAAGGACTGCTTGGGGCGGCGGCAAACTCAACGCTGCCAATCGCTGTCGCTGACGCGCGGGACTATCTCGTATTCGCGTACTACGCATCGCCTGGTTTGAGCAGCCGACTGGTATATCTCGCGGACCCTCGCGCTTCAGTCGCATTTATTCGGACTGATTCAGGGGATCGTCAGCTACTCCTTCTACAGCATTACTATGCTCTTCGGATACGTGACATTGATGCCTTCTCAAACCGCATTCCGTCATACCTGGTTTTCTCAAGAGATAAGAGCAAGGGACAGTGGCTGCCTGCCAAGCTTGCACATGATGGCACTATCCTTCGCACTCTAGCTCGGGATAGTGCGTCAACTATCTATGGCGTCAACCTGAAGCCCCTTGGTGTAATCGCCGAGCCATCGATTTCACATTCTGATCAACGCTGACGTTGCCGAGATCATGGCGAACTGCTGGGCCAGAACAGGGCCGAACCTCGCCGAACGAGTGTGCATCTGATCAGCGAAATGGCTTCTGTCGGCCACTTGAATGTCCTCGTGCCCAGTGGCAGACGTACTGCTATTCTTGCCCTCAATTACGATGGACTTCCTTCCCATTCGACCATGCTCGCCTGGACGTCGTGCGGCTCGTTGACTTGCTCCAGCAGGCGAAGGATCCAGATGCCGCTCGTCGTGAACCGAGTCGTGGCGCGCGACGCTGAATGCTGAAGAGGGATGACGTGGTCGATCGATGAAACACCTTGGCAACTTGTGCTTAACAGATTGGCAGCGGGATCTCAGGCTCCTTACCTGGCCGGTTTTCTGGCTGTTCGGTGAATCCTCGGATGCCCGTATCAACGTTGCTCACTGATCGTGTCCAAGATCTGGATACACAACAGTCGCCACCAATCGCCGCCTGATAATGGATCCTGCAACCGAAATCGTGCTGGCTCTGGCCAGCCTGGTCGGCGCGCTGATAGTCGCCCGCTGGTGGCATCCAGGAGCAATGGTCGATCGCGTTGACAAGTGTCTGCGCTATTCGTGGACTCCAATCGCCGCAGGAGCGATAACATCGCTGACCATGGCGTGGATTTGGAGCTCTCTCCGACAGCAGGCAGTCATCACGGACGGAATCTCCTATCTCACACAGGCCAGGATCTTCTCAACGTTTCATCTATTTGCCGGCGCCCGTCCGCTGCCCGAGTTCTTCGAGCAACCTCACATGTTCGTCACACCAAAATTCCTGTCCAAGTATCCACCAGGACACTCGCTCCTGTTGGTGCCAGGTGTATGGCTCGGCCTGCCGGCGCTTGGGCCGATCGTCCTGGCAGGAGTGACGGGAGCGCTCACCTTTGGTCTGGCTCGGCGAATTTCCAACGGCTGGATTGCCACTACGACATGGCTAATGTGGGTCACTGCCGCGGGTGTTGACTGGTCCTCGACGACATATCTGTCCCAGACGACTACCAGTGCGCTTTGGCTCATCGGCTGGTACAGTCTCTTGCGCTGGTGGGAGAACGAGCGACGAGGGTGGCTGCTGCTTCTGGCCTGTTGCATCGGCTGGGGGGCACTGACACACCCATTTACCTGGGTATTGTTCTCGCTCCCTGTTGGGTGGGTCGTACTGGTTCATACAGCGCGTCGCGGATGTTGGAAGGATCTCGGCTTTTCCCTGATCGTCGGCCTCGCCTTCATCGCGTTACTCATGACGTGGAGCGAGAGAACTGTCGGCCACGGCCTCACGCTTCCGTGGAGCGTGTACGCTCAGATGTACTCACCGTGGGACAAGATCGGCTTCGGAGCGGACAGCACTCCTGCGCTGCGCACCCTGCCTCCAAACATGGCTTCGGGCGCGGCCGCATTTCTTCACTACCATGCCTCGTACACTCCTGTCACTCTCCCGGCTCAACTCATGCATCGATTCACTAGAATCGTGGGTGATGTGTGGGGAGATTGGCGCGTCGTATTTGTCCCGATTGCGCTATTGGGATTCGTCGCGTTGCCTCTCGAATTCAGTTTCGGCCTCATGAGCGGCGTGATCGTCATTGGCGGTTATCTGCTCTATGCGCACAGGCCACAATGGACCATGTACTACCTTGAATTGTATCCGCTGTTTGCGTTCGCGATGGCTCTTGGTATTTGGCGCGTAATCTGCCTCACTCTCGACCGTACAAGTGCGATCCAGGAAACTTTGCGACGGCTGTCATCCCAACGTGCGGCAGCTGGTATACTGTTGCTGAATTTGGCTCTCCTTCCCGAGTATCTCTCCTCCATCGCGGCGGCTCGGAAGAACCATTCTCGGCTGGTTGCGGAAGTACAGAGGTTTCGCGCGAGAGTCGCCTCATTGCCTGATGAACAAATTATCGTGTTCGTGAAGTACGATCCGCTTCACGAACAGCCGTGGAGCCTTGTGTTCAATGAGCCCGATCTGACGCACGCGCGAGCGTGGCAAGTGTATGACCGAGGCTCCGATGACATTCGACTCATTCGCATCGCTTCAGGGCGTACGCCGTATCTGTTCGACCAGAAGAACGACAAATTCATCAGGATAGATACCACCCTTCTGCAGGACAAGCGTTCGTCCACCGCGTCCCAACCTTGCGAAAATCAAGAAGCGGAAGACCCTGTGAGGCCGTGCGCGCCAGTAATCGGCATCCGTCCTCAACCACCGCCTTACGTTGTCCGTGCCCGTGCGGCGAGGTAAAGCTCATCAAAAATGTCGTCGAGTGACTTCGTAATCTCCCAATCAGGGTAGTGTGTTCGCATCTTCGTCAGGTCACTGATATAGCAGATGTGATCTCCTATTCGAGGCGTGTCTTGGTAACTCCAATTCATCGGGAGTCCGCTGAGCTGTGCGATACGATCGAACGCCTCAAGCATGGAAACGCTGTTGGGGCGACCTCCACCGAGATTATACACCTCACCTGATCTGGGAGCGCGCCAGAACGCCTCCGCAAAACGCGCGACATCATGCGCATGAATGTTGTCGCGCACTTGCTTCCCTTGATAGCCATAGACGGTGTAGGGTCGGCCTTCAACATTGCACTTCACCAGGTAGCTGAGGAACCCGTGCAATTCCACGCCGCTGTGCTGTGGCCCGGTCAGGCAGCCGCCGCGTAGGCAGCAGGTGCGCATGCCGAAATATCGGCCGAATTCCTGGACAAGCACATCACCGGCGAGTTTCGATGCGCCGAACAGGGAGTGCGTGGATTGGTCGATTGAGAATTCTTCGTTGATACCGTTCTTGTAGGTCTCGTCCGCATAGTCCCAGCGAGTTGCAAGTTCCTGCAAGCGGATCCGGTTGGGACGATCACCATATACCTTGTTGGTCGACAGATGAACGAACGGAGCCTCCGGACAAAAGGCTCGGGCGGCATGAAGCACGTTCATTGTACCACCCGCGTTCGTATCGAAATCGTCAAATGGGATCTTCGCCGCGAGATCGTGACTGGGCTGAGCAGCACAGTGCACGATCAAGTCGGGATGCAGTGCGGAGATTAATGAGTTGACTGCTTGTCGATCGCGAACGTCGACAACATGATGACTGAAACGGTCAAGCATTGCCTCGAGGCGCCGTTGATTCCACAGCGTGCTGCCGGACGGTCCGAAGAACATCTCGCGCTGATTATTGTCCACTCCATGGACTTCGAAGTCCAATGCATGAAAGTGCTCTGCAACTGCAGAGCCGATCAGGCCCGATGATCCCGTGACCAACAGAGTCGGCATGTGACTGCGGAAATGATATGGTTTGGAGTCCGAGCGTGATGATGGAGATCATGAACGATTGGTCCTTGCGCTGTAACAGAGCACCCAGCCCTAGGCGACCTCATGTCAGAAACATTGGTTGACTACCGTCGCAAAATGCATATTGAGTGATCGGAGCTGGTCGGCGGGGAGAGAGATATGACGGACTGGCAACCAGCCCGTCAAGGCAAGTGTTCCGGCCGGGCGACAAGAGTGCACGCAACCGCGAGCGCATGGGTTGTCAAATTGTATGATTCAGCCTGGAAGGGAGTGGCGGGGTATTCGGATTCGGTAGCCGGCCTGAAGCGGATCGTGTCTGCCTTGCCGAAGCGCCGCTCGGTGGTCATGGGCGCGAGCGAGCTTGCGATCGCTGGCGTCAAAGATCGCTTGCTGGCGGCGCTCGAGCCGAGTGCGTACGGACACTCCAATTCCCACTGAAGCAAGAGACACCACGGTGTGCGTGTCAGTGATTGGGTAATCCTGAGGCTTCACCTTCGATGCCGGCGCATGCACTCTCACGCGCCTGGACCGGCGTGGTAGCATGCCGGTAGTCACCGCGACTGAGCAGCTTCTCAAGCCATACGTAGATCACGATAAAGAGATATCGACTTCCCATCTCGCGCAGATCCAGCTTGGTCTCACCAGTTCGGCGATTGCGCCAGGTAATGGGAACCGTCGTCCAACTGTAGCCGCGAACGATTGCCTTGAGAGGCAATTCGACAGTCAGATTGAATTGCGGTGCTATCAGCGGTGAGCATCCCTCGATCACCGTTCGGCGATACGCTTTGAAGGCATTCGTGACATCGTTGTACCTGGTGCGGAAGGCAAAACGTAGTAGCGTGTTCACTGCCCGATTCAGCAGCAGCTTCAATAACGGATAATCAATCGTCCCGCCTCCCTTGACGAAGCGACTGCCGAACACACAATCAAATCCAGCGTTCAGACGATTCCAGTACGTCACTACATCGCGACAGTCATCCGACTCATCTGCCATCATGATGACCGCAGCATCACCAGTCATTGCATCGAATCCGCGAACTACGGCACGCCCAAAGCCATGCTGACCGGCATTCTGCACAGGTCTGAGATTCGAGATGCGCACTGCGGCTGCCTGAAGGCATGCCCATGTGTCATCGGTGCTGCCGTCGTCTACCACTATGATCTCATGGGGAACGCCGCGAAGCCGAAGCTCCAAATGCAGATGCTCGACGGTCGATTCAATGCATCCAGCTTCATTCCGCGCCGGAATTACCACGGTCAGCAGTTGAAGCGGCTGAGGAGCGGTCATCCTTCGGATAGCGTCAGCCATTCTGGATGCTCCTGCGCATGGCTTGCAAGCTCGGAGAAGATTCGCTCCAGGGAATACGAAACCTTCCAGCCCCAGCGGTGACTGACCTCTTGACTATCCAATACGAGCCATGGGACATCGTTCACGCGGTCGGCGGCATCGGCCGTCACGGTGTGAGGGCCCAGGTGCGATTCGCACCAGGTGCTCAACTGCGCCAGAGAACAGGCGTTTGGTGTTCCACCAGAAACATTGAAAACCCGTGTAGCATCGGCAGCTCCAGAGTCTCCCAGTTGCATCGCGATCAGACCGGCCAGATCAACTGGATGCAGGCAGTCCCGCACTTGCAAGCCGCGCCCACCGAAGCCGATGTACTTGAGCGGCTTGCGCTGGATCCAGCGGTGAATCCACCAGGCGAATATACCTTGCGCGGGCTGGCCAAATTGCCCTGCACCAGACATGACTCCACAGCGGTTTACCCAAACAGGAAAGCCGTACGTTCCCGAGTATTCGAGTGCGAGTTGCTCCGATGCGAATTTGCTTGTTCCGTACAGAGTCGCGGGCGCACCAACAGGGTAGCTCTCAGAGATTCCCGCCCAAGTAAGGCCACGCTCGGCCGCACCGTCTGCGAGCCTGAAGCCATCGGGGCATGCAACAAGAGGAACACGGCGCAGTGCGGTCAGAGAGTACACCCGACTGGAACTCAGAAGGATCAGTCCCGCGCCGTGACGGCGGCAGTATTCGAGCGTATTGATGGTGCCGAGAAGATTCTGCTCAAAAAGCTGCCGAGGAGAAGTTTCTCCATCGACTCCCGCCAGTACAGATGCGTTTGCGGCTGCGTCGATCACCCAATCCGTAGGGGGAATGCCGTGAAGATCACTTTCACACCGGACATCGCCATGCACTACGCGGACCCCCGCGGCGCGAAGGCGCGTGCGATTCATTTCGCTTCCGGGTCGTGAGAAATTGTCCAGCCCCGTAATCTCGATGTCACTGAGATGCGTCTGCAGATACAGCGCAAGCGATGACCCGACGAACCCGCAAGCTCCCGTAATCAATAGTCGCATGACCTATTCGGTCCATCGGCGCGCGGCCATTTTCAGAGAATCGTCTCGTACGAGGGGTCGATGTGTGTCGTCACCATATTCCATGCCGGATGGCGCGATTTCATCAGGCCGACGTGACCGACACAGTCGGCACCCACAGCAGATGGTGGCAAGGGCTGGTAACCTGATGGGCGAACACTCAATGTTCGACGACGCAAAGGGTGCCTACAACTCACGCTGGCAGCGTCGCGCCAGCTCGTGCATGCTCACACACGAGATTGAAGATACAGAAGGTTATATGAGCGCATACAAGCAGCCGCGGTGCGGAGACAGATATGTCAGCAGCCGGCCTGCTTCGTCAAGAGTGACGGATGGACAAAGGCCGCGAGCGAGAAGAGCGGCTGGTGCGAAGCAGGTCGGATGCCGTCCTCTGGCGTCCGTCGTGCAAGCCCGGCGAGGGAGCGACCAAACCTGCTCCGGGTGGTGGGCGTAGCGTGAGCACGAAACGGCACTGATGCTGGGCACAAACCCGCACCCGGCGCGATTCGCATGGCATGAGGATCGGAACCAGCATTAGGCATTGCAATTCTCGCCTTTACTTCTTGTAAATGAGAAGCAGGTGAATTGAATATGGCCAGTACTAGCGACAGCACACAGCCAAGGGCCGCAGCTATAGCGCTTATCGCCTGCACTGAGCTCAGCATCGTCATGCCCTGCCTCAACGAGGCGGACACCATCGAGTCGTGCATCATCGGCGCACAGCGCGCGCTCGCCCAGAACGGCATCTCCGGCGAAATCGTCATCGCCGACAACGGCAGCACTGACGGCTCGCAGGACATCGCCACCCACCTCGGCGCGCGGGTCGTGCCTGTAACAGAAAAGGGCTACGGCAGCGCGCTCATGGGCGGATTCGCGGCGGCCCGCGGCAAGTACATCCTGATGGGGGACGCTGACGATAGCTATGACTTCGCAGAGGCGCCGCGCTTCCTGGCCAAACTCCGCGAGGGATATGAACTCGTGCAGGGATGCCGCCTGCAGAGCGGTGGTGGCACCGTGCAGCCGGGCGCGATGCCCGTGCTCCACCGGATCTGGGGCAACCCGATGTTCTCCGCCATGGCACGGCGCTGGTTCCATGCACCCATTCACGACGTGCACTGCGGAATGCGCGCCTTCACCAGAGAACTCTACGAACGCCTCGATCAGCAGTGCACTGGCATGGAGTTCGCTTCGGAGAACATCATCAAGGCCAGCCTGCTTGGTGCTCGAATGACCGAAGTGCCCATCACGCTCCGCCCCGACGGTCGCGTGTCGCATCCACCGCATCTCAAGACGTTCCGCGACGGCTGGCGACACCTCCGTTTCTATCTCATGTACAGTCCGCGCTGGCTCTTTCTCCAGCCGGGCATCCTGCTCATCCTGCTCGGGATTCTGGGGTACGCCGTCGCGCTGCCGGGATTGCGCATCAATGGCATCAACTTCGACGTGCACACCCTCGTGTTCGCGAGCCTTGCCATCATCTGCGGGTATCAGTCCGTACTCTTCGCCGTGATGACCAAGATCTTCGCCATCAGTCAGGCGCTGCTGCCGCAGGACCGGCGCATGACGCGGCTGTTCGAGATCGTGAACCTCGAGCGCGGACTGATCGCGGGCGCACTCCTGATGCTCGTCGGACTGGTCCTGCTCGCCGTCGCCGTGGCCGAATGGTACGGTCGCCACTTCGGCAATTTGGACTACGAGCGCACCATGCGATGGGTCATCCCCGGAGCCACGCTCACAGCGCTGGGATTTCAAACGGTGCTCTCGAGTTTCTTTTTCAGCATTCTGGGGCTGAGGCGCAGATGACCAACGTGATCGGCGGCATGCATGACCGATACGTCATGACGCGCCGGGTCCGCATCCTCAGCGACTATCTTCGCAGCCGCATCCCGCAGGGCTCGAGTGTCCTGGATGTGGGCTCGGGCGATGGCACCATTGCCAGAACGATCGCCGACGCGCGCCCTGACATCAGTGTCGAGGGAGTGGATGTCCTGGTCCGGCCTGTCACCGCCATTCCCACCAGGCAGTATGACGGGTTGCACCTGCCCTTCACCAATGACAGCTTCGACGTCGTCATGCTCGTCGATGTGCTGCATCACACGCCCGACCCGGGCGCGGTGCTGAAGGAGACGGCACGCGTTGCGCGCGACAGAGTAGTGATCAAGGATCACCTCACGGATCGCTGGGGCAGCGTGCCCATCCTGCGATTCATGGACTGGGTGGGAAACGCTCCGCACGGCGTCGCGCTGCCGTACAACTACCAGTCGCAAACACAATGGCTGAAGCTCCTCGCGCAGGCCGGCCTCCGCGTCGAGGAATGGCGTCAGGACCTCGATCTCTACCCCCCACCCGCCTCGTGGATCTTCGGCGGGTCGCTCCATGCGCTCATTACTGCTGTTCGCTCGAACACGGCCACTCCTGCAGTCTGATCGCTTCACCTCAGCTCCAATCTCCACAACAACCCGCTGTGCGCTGAACACTTAAACAGCGAGGCCCGGGACGAGTCATGGGCGGATTGGCTTCAATTCTGTGGACTGCAGCAGCGATCCTCGCCGCCATCCTGGCGGCTCGATTCTGGTCGCCCCCCGGCCTGTTCGGTCGGCTCTCGGCGGCGCTCAACGGAGTCTGGGCGCCGATCGTCGCAGGAGTGGTCACATCTCTCATTGTGGCGTTCGTGTGGGGATCGTTCCGCCAGGTTCCGCTCCTGCATGATGGAATCGCCTACCTCACGCAGGCCCGGATCTTCTCGACCTTTCATCTCTACGGCGGGCCTCGTCCGCTGCCCGAGTTCTTCGAGCAGTATCACATGTTCGTCACGCCGAAGTTCATGGCCAAGTACCCGCCGGGACAGTCGCTGTCGCTCGTGCCGGGGGTGTGGATCGGGCTCCCATCGCTCATGCCCATCCTGCTCGCGGGGGTCACAGGCGCGCTGGTGTTCGCGCTCGCGCGCCACATATCAAATGCGTGGGTCGCGCTGCTGACATGGATGCTGTGGTCGACCGCTCCCGGCGTCCTGAATTTCCTTCCCAGCTACCTGTCGCAGACCACGACCAGTGCCCTCTGGCTGGTTGGCTGGTGGGGGCTGCTGCGATGGCGTGACGACAATCGCCGCAGATATCTATTGCTGCTGGCGGCCTGCATCGCGCTGGGCATCCTCACCCACCCGTTCACGTGGCTTCTCTATGCCCTTCCCGCCGGTGTCGCAGTGCTCACAATTGTCGTGCGACGGCGAACATGGAAAGATCTGGCGCTCGCTTCCATGATTGGATGCATCGGTCTTGGGTTGCTCTTCGGCTGGAGTGCTGAGACCATGGGCACCGGCTTGCGAATGCCATGGAGCGTCTACGCCGACACTTACTTCCCCTGGGACCGACTCGGTTTCTCGGACGATAGCACGTCACCCAAGCACGAGTTGCCTTCCGACATGGTCAGCTTTGCAGCGTCACAGCGCGTGTTTCGTGCGGGACACACGGTCGACACACTACCGTCGCAACTGGCTTCACGCCTCATCGCAATCTTCGGCGATGAATGGGGCGACTGGCGGCGGATCCTTGCACCATTTGCACTGATCAGTCTCATCGCCATCGGGTCCGAGCTGAGGTTAGCGCTCGTGAGCGTCGGCGTCGTCATACTTGGCTTCCTCTTGTATGGATACGATCCGCAGTGGACTGCCTATTACGTCGAGCTGTATCCGGTGCTGGCGTTCGCAACGGCACTTGGCCTGTGGCGCTTCATGTGCCCCGTGCACCAACCGAAGATGACGCTCCGCGAGATCGGTACCTGCACGTTCTCTCGTCACGCCGACATCGCCATGCTTGTCCTCGCGGGCGCGCTGCTGCCGGTGTGCGCAAGCTCCATCTGGATGAACAGACGAGCTCCCACGCTGTCAGAGCATCCCATCGTGACCTTCACGAAAGCTGCTGCGGCATTGCCTGGCAAGCGCATCATAATCTTCGTGAGATATGCTCCCACCCACCCGGTCAACTGGAGCCTGGTCACGAACGATGCCGACCTCGAGGATGCCCGTGCCTGGCGCGTCCACGACAGAGGCGCCAATGACATTTGCCTGATGCGCCTCGCACCTGCTCGCGTGCCGTATCTCTTCGATGAAGCCACCAACACCTTCGCACTCCTGGACAGCAGCTCCGTCGCGGCGCAGCGTGTTGCAGCCGCCACCGCGGTTTCTCGAACAAGCCATGCCAACGGGACTCCGGTCTCCCAGCAGCACTGCTGTGCCCCCGTTGCCTGCCTGTCTCAAGCATCGTCTTCGTGAGGTACGGACGCGACTCGCCTCCGTTTCTCTCCCGAATCTACATGTCATGACAGCCTTCCCTCTCGAGCTG
>Ga0134126_10008377_pt1 | contig 13008 bp, 13 predicted proteins | sample KB31752_FD_96881 | JGI IMG/M metagenome (GOLD analysis project Ga0134126, IMG submission 96881) | Terrestrial soil microbial communities with excess Nitrogen fertilizer from Kellogg Biological Station, Michigan, USA - KB3-175-2 | ecosystem: Environmental > Terrestrial > Soil > Unclassified ...
AACACCGTGCGGCCTTCGCCCTGCAGGTGCGTGATCAGGTCGCGGTTGAATTCCTTGCGCATGATCGGGTCGAGGCCCAGGGCTGGATCGTCGAGAATCACCAGCTCGGGCCGGTGCGCCAGAGCCAGCAGCAGACCAAGCCGTACGACTTGTCCTTTGGAAAGATGCTTGATCTTCGCCCGTAGCGGCAGCTCGAACTGCCGCGCGTAGCGGTTCGCCAGTTCGTGGTCCCAGGTCGGATAGAAGGGCGCCATGAACCGCGCGATCTCTTCGATCTTCATCCAGCCGAACATCTGCTGGTCTTCGGCCAGGTAGCCGACCCGCTTGCGGACTTCGATCTCGTGCTTCGCCGGGTCGAGGCCCAGCACGCGGATCGAGCCGCCATCGGGCTTCAGCAAACCGAGCAACATGCGAATCGTGGTGGTCTTGCCGGCGCCGTTGCGGCCCAGAAAGGCGAAGGTCTGCCCTGGCTGCACCTCCAGCGAAAGGCCCTTGAGCACTTCGTGGTCGCCGAAACGCTTGACGACGGAATTGAGCACGATCATCGGCTGAGTCATTGGGGCTGCTCCTGCGATGGGGCGGGAAGAGAGGCTTCGAGCGTTTGGTCCAACAATTCGCGCAGTTCGTCGGCGCCGATGCCGAGCAGCAGCCCGCGCCGCACGAGTTGCTGCAACTCTTCGGCGAATTGACGCCGCTGGCCGTCGAGCTGCCAGATCGGCGGGCGGGGCGTGACGTAGGTGCCGTCGCCGTGCCGCATGTCGAGCCAGCCCTCGGCGGAGAGCCGCTCGTAGACGCGCAGCACCGTGTTTTGGTTGACGGCCAGTTCGCGGGCCAGTTGCCGCACCGAGGGGAGTTGATCGTTCGGCTTGAGCGTGCCCGCCAGGCAGAGCGCGCGGATCTGATCGGTCATTTGCCGGGTGATCGAGACGGCCGAGCCTTTTTCGATGCGGATGAACACGGCGTAAAGACCTCGCTCCGCTGAAGTGATTACACATGTATAACAGTAGTCAGCGGACGTTGTCAACAGTTTCTTTGCTCGGATTCTGGGATAATTGGCCCTGGCCGGCGTCATGGGGATAAGGGCCGACCGCCGCAATTAGCTTCGTGAACGAACGCAATGGATGGGCTTGGTCCGGAACTTCTGGGACGGCTGCTGGACGAGCATGGCGATGCGTTGACGTTGTATGCGCGGGGTTGGTGCGAGGCGCCCGAAGACGTGGTGCAAGATGCGCTCGTGCAGCTAATGCGCCAGCCTCGGCTGCCCGAGCGGGTCGTGCCGTGGCTGTATCGCGTCGTTCGCAATGGGGCGATCAGCGCCTCGCGCGCGGCGGGCCGGCGGCGGCGGCACGAAGCATTGGCGGCCCAGCGCGAAGAAAGCTGGTTTGTCCTGGCGGCCGGGGAGCGGCTCGATGCGGTCGCCGCCACGCGGGCCTTGCAGGAATTGCCCGAAGAACAGCGAGAGACCATTGTCGCGCGGCTTTGGGGCGGATTGACGTTCGAAGACATCGCCGAGTTGACCGGCGCCTCGTCGAGCACCGCCCACCGGCGGTACGAGGCGGGGCTGGCGGCATTGCGAGAAAGGTTGGGAGTGGCATGGATCGAGACGACGTAGAGAAAGCGCGGCACGCGCAGCGCGGAGCGGGGAGCGAAAAGACTTCCGACTTCCGGCCTCCGACCTCCGACTTGGCCAACCTCGAAGCCATGCTCTCTTCGCTCGCGCCGCGCGCCGCGGGAATCGACCGCGACCGGCTGATGTTCCTGGCCGGGCAGGCTTCCGCTCTCCCTCCCCCTATGGGACAGGGCCGGGGTGAGGGCGAGGCGCCATCGAGTCTCCCTCTCCCTCTGGGAGAGGGCCGGGGTGAGGGCGAAGCGATGCGCGGCGCTGCATCCGCTCAAACTACGCATTCCCCAGACTCGGCAGCCCTCACCCTAACCCTCTCCCAAAGGGAGAGGGGACAACGAGGACGTTGGGCATGGCCGGCGGCTTTTTCGGCGATGACGGCATTGGCTGCTTCGCTGCTGGTCGTGCTCGTCAACCGGCCCGAACCGCGGGTGATCGAACGCATCGTGCGCGTGCCGGGCGAGCGGCCGATGGCGGTCGCCGATTCGCCGCATATCGAGCGGGATCAACCAACGCTCGAAACCGGACTAGCGTCCTCGCCGGCGCGACCCTATGCGGCCTTCGGCGAATCGTATCTTCATGCGCGCGATCAGGTGTTGGCCTTTGGGCTCGATTCCTGGGTGCATGCCGAACCGACGCCGACTTCCAGTGACGAAACCACGCCGAGCAGTTACCGCGACCTCCGCCAGAGCCTGCTGCAATGATCGCAGTCGCAGACCAGGGCTGCATTCCGTTCGATTGAAACCATCGTTTCTCCCTCTCGAAGGAGTTCTCTTATGAGACCGGCGGGCATCCGTTTTCACATGCTGATTATATTCGGGGCGGCGCTAACATTCGCGTTGGAACACGCGGCGCGCGCTCAGGAAGTCTCGCCGCCGTCTCCGGCCGACGAACCGCCCACGCGGCGCCTGACTCTGCACCCGGCCGCCGAGCCGCGGCCGGCTCTCCAATACGAGTTGCTGCCGAATTTGCTCGATCGCCGTCCGGGCAACGCCGCGGTGCTGTACAACCGAATCGGCTTGATGTATCGCGGCGGCCCGGAGTTCGCGGAGCAGACCAGCAAAATCAGCGAATGGTGCGACAGCGAATCGTTTCCGCTCGATAAATTTCCGCAAGCGGAGGCCCGTGCGATGGTCGACCGCTGGGATTACGTGCTCGACGAATTGAAATTGGCGTCTCGCCGCGAGCAATGCGACTGGGAACTGCCGTTTCGCGAACGCAATCCGATCACCATCCGGCTTCCCGACCTGCAGGAATCCCGCGGCTATGCCCGCTTGTTGAGGCTCAAAGCCCGCGTCCAGATCGCCGATGGCGATCTGGAAGGAGCGATCGAGAGCCTGAAGACGGGCTATGCCTTGGCGCGGCATGTCGCCTGCGGCGAGACGTTCATTCACGCCCTGGTCGGCATGGCAATCAGCAGCACGCTGGGTGACCAAGTCCTCGAACTGGCCCAGCAGCCCGGCACGCCGAACCTGTATTGGGCTTTGACGTCGCTGCCGCGGCCCTTCATCGACCTCCGCCCCGCCCGCGAGGAAGAATATAGCCTGGTGTACTTGATGTATCCCGAGTTGCGGAACACCCGGACGGAACGTCACCCGCCGGAATACTGGAACCGGCTGCTCGATAAGGTGGCGGCCGATGTTGCGCAGTGGAACGACGATGCTTGGAAAGGCTACTCGAAGTTGACGCTCGCGGCGCGGTCGGCGCAGCGCTATCCCGAGGCGAAACGCAGCCTGATCGAAGCCGGCTGCTCGCCGGAAGAAGTGGCGGCCATGCCCGTGGCGCAGGTCGTGCTGTTGTATACGCTGCAAGTCTACGACGAAGCGCGCGACGAGGTTTCCAAATGGCTCGAATTGCCGTATTGGGAAGCGGCGCCGGGCTTCGGTAAATTCCAGGCGGTGGCGCTGGCGGCGCGCGAGAAGGAAATCGTTCCGCTGTTCAGCGTGCTGGCCTCTTCGACCGGCGCCCTCGCGCTCGCGGCGGCGCGCAACGAACGCTCGTTCGCGCTGCTGCGGACCGTCGAGGCCCTGCGGCTGTATGCCGCTGGCCACGACGGCCAGCCGCCGAAGGCACTCGCCGACATCGTCGCCGTGCCGGTCCCCAGCGATCCGGTCACCGGAAAATCTTTCATTTATCGAACGGAGGAGGACAAGGTCGTGCTCGAAGCGCCTTTGCTGCCCGGTATGGAACAAAGGGCGTTTGGGGCGCGCTACGAGATCAAATTCGTTCGTTGAGCGGCGGCGTAGCACAAGCGTCCCGCTTGTGCCCCGCTGCGGAGCGTCCGCAGTCAGCCACATTCACGACAAGCAAGCGAGACGCTTGCTCTACGACAAAGGAGATGGACGATGCGAGTTCCGGTGTTTTGCCTGTTGGGCCTGCTGCTCGCCGGAGCCAATTCGGCAACACTTGCGCAAACGAAGTTCGATCCCCAAGTTCGCGCGACAGCCATCGCCCCGTTCGTCGATGAGCAGACGATCGGCGTGGCGCACGTCGATTTGTCGCGGGTCGACTTCGATCGGCTGCTGAAACAAGCCGCCGAATTGGCGCCGGGCGCCGACAAGACCTTGGCCCCCGCGATCGAGCATTTTCGGCCGATGGCGAAACACCTGGTCGAGTCGGGCGTCAAAGACGTCTACCTCGTGCTCAGCCTCGCCGATCTGCCGGGGCCGCCGTTTTTCGTGTTTCCGCTGGCCGCGGACGCTGATACGACGAGCTTGGAACATTGGCATGGCGAGCTGCACGTCGAGACGATCGAGCGCGTCGGCAACGCGTTGTTTGCGGGAGGCAAGCAAACTTTGGAACGCATCAAGAGCCGCGCGCCGGCGGCCAGGCCCGAAATCGCCAGGGCCTTCGAGGCGGCGGGCGATACCGCGGCGCAGGTTTTGTTCCTGCCCTCGGCCGACAACCGCCGCGTAGTCGAAGAGTTGCTGCCGATGCTGCCGGCCGAGGCCGGCGGCGGTCCGAGCAAAGTGCTGACGCGCGGCGCGATGTGGGCGGCGGCGGGGATCGAATTGACGCCGCAGGCCAAGTTGAAATTCGTCATTCAATCGCAAGACCGCGAGGCCGCGGCCGCTTTGCACGACAAATGGCTGGCGGCGCTGCAATTGCTCGGCCGCGACGCGCGCGTTGAAAAGACGATTCCGAAGTTCAAGCAACTCGCCGACCAGTTGGCGCCGACGGTGAAGGCGGACCGGTTGCAATTGACCTTGAATCAACAAAGCCCGTCGTGGGGGCCGCTGGCCGAGGTGCTGCAAAAGGGTCTGGGCGAGATGCAAGAAAGCGGGAGACGAAAGGAGACGATCAATCATCTCAAGCAAGTCGGCATCGCCATGCATAATTATGCTGACGTCTACAAAAGCTTTCCCCCGGCGGCCAGCTATTCCGCCGACGGCAAGCCCTTGTTAAGTTGGCGCGTTCACTTGCTGCCTTACCTGGAGCAGCAGCAACTCTACCAGGAGTTCCACCTCGACGAGCCTTGGGACAGCGAACACAACCGCAAGCTGGTCGAACGCATGCCGGACGTCTATCGTTCGACGAACTGGTCGCCCGAGCAACCGACGAAGACGTGTTTCGTCATCGTGACAAGCGAAGGAAGCGCGGCCGACAGCCGCAAGCGCGCGCCTCCCGCCGCCGCGACGAAGGACAAGCCGCAGGCGGCGACCGCATTTCAAGGCCGTGAAGGCGTGGGATTCCAAGACATCACCGACGGCACGAGCAACACGATCTTGGTGGTCGAGGCCGACCCCGAACATGCCGTGATCTGGAGCAAGCCGGACGATTTGTCGTTCGATCCCAAACAGCCGAGCAAAGGCTTCGGCGTCAACGCCCGCGGGTTTGTTCCGGCGGCGTTCTGCGACGGTTCGGTGCGTTTGCTCAAGGGCTCGCTCGATGCCGAAACCTGGCGGCGATACTTGTTGCGCAACGACGGCGAGACAATAGGGAACGAATAACGCGATTGCGGAGTGAATCAATGCCGGAGGCCCATTAATTATCCTCGCCAAAACACGCCTATTTTTGCTTGCTTATCCACCGCGACTTTCTTACGCTAACCGAAATGCAATAGTCGCCGCGAGGGGCGGGGCAGTCCGCGGCAATGGGGGTAGACGCTGGTGTTTACCCAGTTCGAAGCGTAAGCGTTCGCGTGATAAGGAGTGGCCAGATGCCGCAGGGGACAATCAAGAAATTGGTCTTGGACAAAGGTTTCGGGTTCATCCAAACTCAGGACGGCAGCGACATTTTCTTCCACCATTCGACGGTGGCCGATCAGCAGTTCGACAACCTCACCGAGGGACAGCGAGTCGAATATACGGTCGACGCCGCCGGCGCGCCGAAGGGCAAGGGGCCGCGCGCCGCTACGGTAACTCCTGCTTGATTCGCGTTCGACGGTTCGCAGGAGCTCAATCCGGGGAAGTCGCCGGCCGTTCTTCCACCAGACGCAACGGCGCCGGGAGCGAGCCGGCGGCGAGCACGGCCGCCAAGTCCTGAGCTTCTTGTTCGCTGAACGCGCCGGTGATTTCGCCGCGGTCGTCGATTCGGCTGCGAATCGCCGGCGCCGAAGAGACCTGGCCGTCGAGAATGATGGCCAGGCATTTCGGCTCGCCCCTAGCGAGGTCGGGTAAATTACCGCCGGTGAGTTTGCCGAATCGCCGAGCTCCTGCCGCATCGAACAGGAAGTTGACGCATGGCTTTCCTGCGCGATCCAGACCCGGCGAAACCGAACTCAGATAGTCGCCCGTCACATGTTGGGGATCGATCACGACCAGGATTTCCAAGCTTTCATCCGGGCCGGGGCGGGTCAGAAAAGCAGGTTGATCGGCGAAGTAGGCTGCTTCGCTTTTAACGACTCGTACCCACTTCGCGGCGGGACGACCTTCATCGAGCACCACCGGCTGCGGTGCGTCGTCGTCCTTGGCCTTTGCGTTCCACTTTTCGGCGAGGGCGATCACATCGCGATGGCGCTCGTCGCGGCGGTCGGCCACGATGCGGAACTCCAAAGCGCCGGTCTGGTCCAATCGTTGCCGGACGCGCGTCGCGTCGTCTCCGTAGACGCGGACGACGACCCGCCCATCTTCGCCCGCTTCAGCGTCGGCAAGTCCCCGGACGCGCTTTCGGATTGCCAAGACTTCTCTTTCGAGCGGAACCCGGCGCGCAGCGCCGCCGGCGTCGTTGTCGACCTCGTAGACGAGCAGCACACCGACCGGTTCGTGCCGGCCGCAGCCGCCCAGCGACGCAAGGCAAGCGGCGATCAATAGGAGACGCATGGGCGGCCTCTGGCATCGAGAAGAGGGTGCAAAGTTCCGTCAATTGTCCGTCCTTGCAACAAAGCTTGTCAAGAACCTGTCTTGAACCTACCTTGGGCCGCGCAATGGCGGTTACAATCGGCCCTGAGCCTGAGCGGCGCTGCGGCTTGGTTTTGAGCGCGCGAGGGCCGTTCCCTTCTTGGCGAACTTCACAATGATGAAACCCAATCGACGCCGCCGGCGAAAACCCTATTTCCAGCGGCACGCGAAGTTGGGTGCGGCGCCCGGCGCCTTCACGCTCGATCCCCAGGCCCAGCGGCCCGTGGTGCGCGCGATCGCCTACGGGCCGGAAGACTTCGAAGAGTTGGAGATCGACGATTTCGCCGCGATCGGCGGGCTAATGAAAAAATTCGCCGTGACGTGGGTCAACGTCGAGGGCGTCCGGCACGAAGACACCGTGCGGCAGTTGGGCCGCGTCTTTCACCTTCATCCGCTCGCTTTGGAGGACGTCGTCAATGTCCACCAGCGGCCCAAGGTCGAGCAGTACGGCGAACAGACGTTCATCGTCGTGCGCATGCCCCACGCCAACGAGCACTTGGAAACCGAACAGGTCAGCATGTTCGTGGGCCAGAATTTCGTGCTGACATTCCTGGAAGATCCCGGCGACGCGTTCGAGCCGGTGCGAGTCAACCTGCGCGGCGCCGCCGGCAGCATTCGCTCCTCGGGGCCAGGGCGCCTGGCCTACGCCCTGCTCGACGCGGTCGTCGACGCTTACTTTCCGCTGATCGAATCGTTCGGCGAGCGCTTGGACGCCCTGGAAGACGCGGTCATCGAGCGGCCCAACCGGCAATCGATCGCCGACGTCCACGACGCCAAGCACGACTTGCGCACGTTGAGGCGGGCGATTTGGCCGCTGCGCGAGGCGATCAACTCGTTGTGCCGCGACTCGTCGCACCTGTTCGACGACGAAACTCGCATTCATCTGCGCGACTGCTACGACCACGTCGCGCAGATTCTGGACATCGTCGAGACGTATCGCGAGCTAGGCTCGGATCTGACCGATCTCTACCTGTCGAGCCTCAGCACGCGCATGAACGAGGTGATGAAGGTGTTGACGGTCATCGCGACGTTGTTCATGCCGCTGGGGTTCATCACCGGGCTGTATGGGATGAATTTCAACACGAACGTATCGCGTTGGAACATGCCGGAGCTGAACTGGCGCTGGGGCTACCTATATGCGCTGAGTTTGATGGCCATTACCACGATCGGCATGCTGTTTTTCTTCCGCCGCCGCGGCTGGCTGGGCGCTCTTTCGCCCAATCGGCTCTCGCCGGCGGGCGAAGTCCAAGAACCGCCGCTGCCAGCCGAATGAAAGGGAGTGCCGGACTCCTTCGTCCGGCGATCGTTGCGGCGATCCCAGGCGCGCGGCGCCGCATGGAGAAGTCGGTCATGGTCTATCTCGAATTGGCGATTTTGATCTTGGCCCTGCTGGCCGGTTGGCTGATGACGGTGTTGAGCCTGCCAGGCAATTGGGTCATGGTGGCCGCGACCGCCGTCTACGCGTATTTTTCACCGGAAGGGCGCTTCGGCGTGAGTTGGACCACCGTCGGCATTCTCCTCGGTTTGGCGGTGCTCGCCGAGCTGCTGGAATTGGCGGCAGGCGCCGTCGGTGCAGCGCGCGTGGGCGGCAGCAAGCGAGGGGCCGCGCTCGCCATTCTCGGTTCCATGGTCGGCGCGATCGTGGGCGCCATGTTCGGAACGGCGATTCCGATTCCGCTCGTCGGCTCGGTGATCGGCGCGGTGCTCTGCGCCAGCCTGGGCGCGCTAGGCGGCGCCATGCTGGGCGAAGCTTGGAAAGGGCGCACGCTGGGAGAAACCTGGAAAATAGGCCAGGCCGCGTTTTGGGGCAGGTTCTTGGGAACCGTCGCCAAGACAACCATCGCCTCGGCAATGGTCGTGATTGCTATCGCCACCGCCTTGTTCTTCTAAGCGGGCGGAACGGAGCCAATCCTACGCAAGGAACCTATCCTTGCGGCGAAATGGACGAGAGTACTCTAACGCATTAGCGCAACGAGACCGTGCGACCTCGCGACTCGTTATCGATGGCGATTTTGTCTTCGCGGGCCAGCCAGCCTAAGGCCATCATCACCAAGTCGCGCGGGGCGTCGAGCTGCTTGACGATCTGGGCCATGCTCAGCGAGCCCCTGTCCGTCAACAATCGCCACACGTCGCCGGCGGTCTCGCCGATTTGTTCCACGCCGCAAGTTGCATCTGCCGTAGCCATGGACAACTCCTCGTATGAATTGCCTTGTTCACCACCCGTGCCGAAGCCCTCGCCGGGCCGCAATTCCCATAGAAGCTACGGAAACGTCCGACCCGACCTCGCGAAAATATACCGCAGGAAAGCACGCGCTCTCAAGATTGAGCCATCAGATGGACGCCTGGATCGCATGCGCCGATTATATCGAATGGCCCTAATGCGGAATATACGCGGGCCAACCAGGCACAGTCGATGAAGCCGAACGGTTGAACCTACGCGGCCTTCGCGCATGAAAAAGGGCCCGATTGGCCTTGCGGGTGACCAATTGGGCCCTTTTAACCGTGAAAAGGTGGCGTCGCCCGTGGCGGGCATGCGCCGCCTCTGAGAGGCGGCCGAGTCGTCTAAGATTCACGGTGCGTCATGGACGCTGCGGTAGTCGTTTGGCCCGGAGTTTTGCGGGAAACCCCGGGCCAACTGGGTCGGAACAGGAACGATCTCCCATAAAGCACGATCCGTGCCAAGGCCCGCGGACAGCGATCCGAAGCCTTGCCGCAAACACCACAACCGAAGACCTGCCAATAACTTATCTCTTGGACTCCATTGCCTTCCCGCAGGGCGTCTCGGCTTTCCACCGATTGTAAGACTTACAAAATCACCGAAAGCAGGCTGAACGTAATCGCGGCGAAGATCCGCTGGATCTCGTCGAACTCGCGATCGTCGGCCTGGCAGAAGATGAGATACGCCGCCTCCGGCGTATTGAAACCGCGAACGACGGCAGTGTTCGTCAGATCGAGGCAGTAGAAATTCATGTCCCAGCCCACCAACTCGCGGCCGGCGATCGTTTCGGCGACTGGCTCGGCGTCGAGTTCGTCGTATTCCTGGCGCATGGCGGCGAGCGCGTCATCGGCCAGATCTTGCGGCGAGACATCGGGTGGGTGGATGGTAAGCGACCAGAAGGCGCCCCCCGGACTATAGACTGACACCGAGTTGCGGTTGTCGCGAGCCTCGATCTCATCCAACGTCCAGTTGTCGGGATATTGGAAATGAATCCCTAGTTTGTCGTATTGGGCGGGCATGGCGAATGATTTTCCTACTGATTGACGGGCAATCCGATTGCCGAACACCATCATAAGTTGCCAAACCGAAAGGGGAACTGAAAGCTCGAATCACAGCCGAACTTGCGGACTTTCGGGGGGTTTGGTAGCCTTCGCGCCCGCTGGCCAGCGGCGGTTCGGAAATATTCCGTTCGATGGGCCCGTGCGGCGAAGCATCAAAAGCCTCAACGCGACAGTGCGTCGGTTTGTCCATGGATCGAACTCGCCATCTTGCGCGGCGCCGCCGGTCAGGCCCATGTCTGGCGGCGGGGGTTCTGGCGGCGGCATGCCTGGCGCTCGGCTGCCGATTGCACCGCGGCGCCGAGCCCGTTTCGCGATCGCTGGTCCAGTGCCGGCAGTTATCGCAACAAGGGCTGCGGGCCTTGGAGCGCAAAGATCTGCCGCAGGCCGAAGCCCTGCTGGCCGAGGCGGTTGAAGCCTGTCCGGTCGACCCCGAGGCGCGCCAACACTATGCCGAGGCGCTTTGGCAGCGGGAAAAACGAGACCAGGCGTTGTTGCAGTTGGACGAAGCGCTGCGATTGTCGAGCGATGATTCAAGGCTGCTCGCTCATGCGGCGGAGAGGCGGCTTTCGCTAGGACAACAACGCAAGGCGCTGGAACTGGCCGAACGGGCGATCGACTTGGACCCGAAGAACGCGGCGGCTTGGTTCATTCGCGGCCGGGTCCGCCGGCGTTCGGGAATGCCGCAAGAGGCCCTTTCCGACTTCCATCGGTCGCTGGGTTTCGAGCCTGACAATCGCGATTGCATGCGAGAGATCGCCGACGTGTATCAGCAACTCCGCCGGCCTCAGCAGTGCCTGGCCGTTTGCCAGATGTTGTGCGACACCTATCCGCCGGGCGAAGAGCCGCAACAAGCGCTGTACCAAACCGGCTTGGCCTACAATGCGGTCGGACGTTCCGCCGACGCATTGGAGTATCTGAGGGCCGCCCGAAACGCCGGACCGGCGTCTTCCGAACTCTTGTTTCAGTTGGCCGAAGCCGAACTCCGCGCCGGACGACGCGATGAGGCGCGGGTCACGGCCCAACAGGCCCTTGAATTGCAGCCCGGACATACGGCGAGTCTGGCGCTGCTCGAACGGCTCGACTTGGCCCAGCGCGACCCCAGGACGTCAGCCCAATAGGGCGAAAGGGCCGCGAGAACACCGGATTCCTCGGATTCCTCCTCAAAGCTCGCCGTCTCGGCGCCACCCGGCATGATTTTTACCTACTCTTCGGGGGGGTGGTGGGGCGGGGTAGTAGCACAGCCCGCCGAAAGCCTGCTCTCGGATTTGACTCCGGGCCGGCGCAACCTAGCCTTGCATGACCGTCCGGCATATTCAAGGAGCCAGGCCCATGCCACAGATTGCGGAAACCTCGCCCGATTTGTTCGTCGACCGCCGCAGCCAAGAGATTCCGGGTGCGGCCCCCGGTCGCGAACGCCGGCAATTCGCCGATAGCCACGAGGAGCTTTCGCCCGCCGCACGGGAATTGGCCGGCGCGATCGACACTTACAAGCTGTCGCACCGGCGGCGGTTCATCACCTACGAAGAAATGCTGTCGATCGTCCAATCACTGGGCTACCATAAGTCGTAGCTCAACTCTTCAGTTCGCATTCCCTAGCGCCCTTCGGCCAATTCTGCGATCGGGTGCAACCCCCAGGGGCGCCACCGTTCACTAACGTTTCAAGCCGAGCGCCCCGGGCCGGTCTCGCCCGCGCTTTTTGCGAAACCTTTGCAAGCGGCAGGGGTTTATTTCAAGGAGACCAAGCCTGCGATAGGCTTGCGAAACGGAACCGAGAGCATAGTAACGGCCATGTATCTGCAAACTCGCTGGCTGCCAATCGCCGCTTCCGCAGTCTGGCTAGGCTTGATCGCCGGCTGCGATCAGTCGGCCTACCTAAGTCCGGGAGAGCCGGATGCCCCCCAGTCGGCCGTGCATGAGCAGATCCACCTGATCGGAGAAGGGCGGCTGTCGAGCATCTGCACTAGCAGCGCTTCCGATTGGTCGCTGGCCGAGCTGGGCCAGCTTCCGCAGGCCCAATTGGCCAAGATCAAGGGCGTCGACTTTTCGAACTCGATCATCACCGACCTGGCCTTGGCAAACCTCTCGCGTTTGCCCAATCTTCGACAGGCCAGCTTTTTGAACGTCGGCATCTCCGACCGGGGCGTGGCCTGCTTGAGCGAGGCGACCGATCTGAAGGAGTTGGCGCTCAATTATACGCACGTCGGCGACGCCGGAATCCAGCGGCTCGCGAAGCTCAAGAACCTGCACGAACTTCGTTTGCGCGGCACGAATGTCACCGACGCCGGACTGGAAACCATCGGGGCTTTCGACCAACTCGAAGTCCTCAGCCTTTCCGGCTGCCCGATCACCGACGCCGGTTTGCAACGCCTGGCCGGCCTGACGCGACTTACCGAGTTGCGGATCGGCAATTCGCAGATCACCGACGCCGGGCTCAAGCACCTGGCCGCCATGACGAACTTGCGAAAGCTCAGCCTTCGCAACACGCGCATCACCGACCAGGGGTTGGCCCTCATCGGGCAGTTCGAGCAGTTGGAAGAATTATTGCTGGAAAACACCGATATCAGCGACGCCGGCCTGGATGCGGTGCAAGGGCTGACGCGCTTGCAGACCTTGAGCCTCTCCGGAACGCGGATCACCAACAGCGGCCTAGCGCGCCTGCGAACGCTGGCGGATTTGCAGAGTCTATTCCTGGCGAGAACGAGCATCACCGACGAAGGACTTGCCCGACTGGGGCCCCTTGACGCGATGTACTCGCTCGACGTTTGCGGC
>Ga0134126_10008378_pt1 | contig 13008 bp, 13 predicted proteins | sample KB31752_FD_96881 | JGI IMG/M metagenome (GOLD analysis project Ga0134126, IMG submission 96881) | Terrestrial soil microbial communities with excess Nitrogen fertilizer from Kellogg Biological Station, Michigan, USA - KB3-175-2 | ecosystem: Environmental > Terrestrial > Soil > Unclassified ...
CGTCGGATCGAAGGTCGATTTGACCCGTGCCGATAGTGCGGCGAGCGCGGGCGCGAGGGGCTGGAACACGGGCACCGCCTCGCGCATCGCGTCGCGGGCGCGCAGCAGCGTGGCGTGACCGTTATCCTCGGGCAGCGCCGCGCGAATCGCCGCCGCACCGCCATCGGAAGCGTCCGCGACCGCGAGCCACACCAGCCCGCCGGCCCAGTCGTAGAAATGTCTGAAGGAAAGCTGGCGCGACAAGGTCGCAACCAGCGACGGCGCAACGCTTGGCGGCACCGAGAGGCGCCAGATCGCATGATCGGCAAGATTGGCGAGCGGCATGGCGTCGCGGATCTGTCGCCAGCGTGTCAGCGAATCGTCCCGGCCGACGATGTCGCACGCGCCGAACGGCGCCAGCGTCGCCGCGAGGGCTTCGGCTCGGGCGATCACCGAAGGCGCGTGGCCCTCGATCCGCAGCAGCGTCACGTCGCCGGGCAGATGCGCCGCGCCGCTGACCTCGTAAGGGCCGCCCAGCGCCGCCGTCATCGCCGCCAGCGCCGTCGCGTCGTCGAGGCCGCGCAACATCACCGTGCGCGTTTCCTCGGGGGCGGGCAAGGTCTTGACGGTGATTTCGGTTACGGCGGCAAGCGTCCCGAACGAGCCGGCGATCAGCTTCGACAGATCGTAGCCGGTGACGTTCTTGACGACGCGGCCGCCCGACTTGAATTGCTCGCCACGCCCGCTGACGGCATGGAAGCCGAGATGATGGTCGCGCGCCGCGCCGTCGCGCAGCCGCCGCGGGCCGGAGAGATTGCAGGCAATGACGCCACCGAGAGTCGGGGCGGCGTTGCTGCCCCAGAAATGCCGCCAGTCCGGCGGTTCGAACGCGAGATGCTGATGCGCGGCGGCAAGCGCGCGTTCGATCTCGCCAAGATCGCAGGCAGCACCCGCGGTCAGCACCAGTTCCTCGGGTTCGTAGAGGCGGATGCCGGCGAACGCCGACAGATCGAGCGTGTGCTTCGCCCGCACCGGGCGGCCATAGGCGCGCTTGCTGCCGCCCGAGACGAGTTCGAGCGTCTCGCCATGCACCGAGCAATTCGCGATCAGCTCGCTCAGTTGCGCTTCGTCGGCGGGGCGGTGCGTGGCCATTCAGAACCGCTCCAGGTCGGGGAACGCGGTCTTGCCGTGATGCACATGCATGCGTCCCAGCTCGGCGCAGCGGCGCAATTGCGGAAATACCTTGCCGGGATTGAGCAGGCCCTCGCTGTCGAATGCGCATTTGAGGCGCATCTGCTGGTCGAGGTCGATCTCAGTGAACATCGCGGGCATCAGGTCGCGCTTCTCGACGCCGACGCCGTGCTCGCCGGTCAGCACACCGCCGACCGCGACGCATAGGCGCAATATCTCACTGCCGAGTTCCTCGGCGCGCTCGAGCTCGCCCGGCTTGTTTGCGTCGTAGAGGATCAGGGGGTGGAGATTGCCGTCCCCGGCATGAAACACATTGGCGACGCGCAGCCCGATCGTCGCGGACAGCTCGCTCATCCGCGTCAGCACCTCGGGCAGTTTCTTGCGCGGGATGGTGCCGTCGACACAGTAGTAATCGGGCGAGATGCGGCCGACCGCAGGGAATGCCGCCTTGCGCCCGGCCCAGAAGCGCAGCCGCTCGGCCTCGCTGGTGCTGGCGCGCACCGAGGTGGCGCGGCACTGACGTGAAATGGCTTCCACCCGCCCGATCAGATGCTCGACTTCGGCGACTGGTCCATCGAGCTCGACGATCAGAAGGGCGCCGGCCTCGCGCGGATAGCCGGCCTGGACGAAATCCTCGGCGGCGTTGATCGCGGGCGTATCCATCATCTCCATGCCGCCCGGAATGATGCCGGCGCCGATGATTCCCGCGACGCACGCGCCGGCATCCTCGCTCGACGGAAACCCGATCAGCAGCGCGCGCGCCGAGGTCGGCTTCGGCAGGATGCGCACGATCACTTCGGTGACGACGCCGAGCAACCCCTCGGACCCGATGGTGACGCCGAGGAGATCGTAGCCGCCGGCGTCGAGCTGCTTGCCGCCGAGCCGCACGATTTCGCCCTCGATGGTGACGAGCTCGACGCCGAGCACGTTGTTGGTCGTGAGTCCGTATTTGAGGCAATGCACGCCACCGGAATTTTCCGCGACATTGCCGCCGATGGTGCAGGCGATCTGGCTCGACGGATCGGGCGCGTAGAAAAACCCGGCGGTGTTCACGGCGTTGGAAATGCCGAGATTGGTGACGCCCGGTTCGACCGTGACGCAGCGATTGGCGAGGTCGATCTCCCGGATGCGGCTGAATTTGCCCATGCCGAGGATGATGCCGTCGGCGAGCGGCAGCGCACCGCCCGACAGCGACGTGCCGGCGCCGCGCGGCACCACCTTGATGCGATTCTCGTAGCAATAGCGCAGCACGGCGGCGACCTGTGCGGTGGTCTCGGGCAGCACCGCGAGGAGGGGCGGGGTGCGATAGGCGGTGAGGCCGTCGCTCTCATAGGCGCGGCGCCCGGTCTCGCCCTCGATCACCGCGGCCGCTGGCATGATGCGGCGCAGATCGGCCGCGATATCGCCGCGGCGGGCGACGGTCGCCTCGTCGGGCGCCGGCATCAGCATAAGCAGAACCTCCGCCCTTATTTTAAACCGCCAACGCGCCAAGACGCCAAGGGCGAAGGCGCCTTCTTGGCGCTTTCGCGTCTTGGCGGTTCAGAATTTCCAATTTTGCGCGGGTCCGGCCCCGCGCAGGCGCGCGAAATCAGCCCTGGCGGGCCTTGTAGCGCGGGTTCACTTTATTGATGACATAGACCCGGCCCTTGCGGCGCACGACGCGGCAGTTCTTGTCGCGCTTCTTCAGCGATTTCAGCGAGTTCGCAATCTTCATGACACGGGTCCTGGAAAGAAGGGGCGGACCATAAGGGCCGCGCTCCTGCCTGTCAATTCCGGTTCGGCGCTGCCACCGCGCGTTCCTTGACCTTGCCGCCGGAATTGCGGCCGTTGAGGAACGATTTGATGTTGCGGGTGGCCTGGCGCAGCCGGTGGCGGTTCTCGACCATCGCGATGCGGACGAAATTCTCGCCATGCTCGCCGAAGCCGACGCCGGGCGACACCGCGACATTGGCTTCCTCAAGCAGCAGCTTCGAGAATTCGAGGCTGCCCATGTTGCGGAACCGCTCGGGCAAGGGCGCCCACGCGAACATGGTCGCGGGCGGCGCGGGAATCTCCCATCCCGCCTGGCGCAACCCGTCCACCAGAACGTCGCGGCGCAGGCGATAGCGCTCGCGGATTTCGGCGATGCATTCCTGCGGCCCGTTGAGCGCCGCGGTGGCCGCGACCTGTATCGGGGTGAAGGCGCCGTAATCGAGATAGGACTTCACCCGCGCCAGCGCCGCGATCAGGCGCTTGTTGCCGACCGCGAAGCCGATGCGCCAGCCCGCCATGTTGTAGGTCTTGGAGAGCGACGAGAATTCGACCGCGATATCGCGCGCGCCAGGCACTTCGAGGATCGAGGGCGGCGGCTCATCGTTGAAATAAATCTCGGCATAGGCGACGTCGGACAGGATGTAGATGCCCTGCTCGCGGCAGAAATTCACCACTTCGGCATAGAAATCGAGCCCGACCACTTCGGCCGTCGGGTTCGCCGGGTAGTTCAGCACCACCGCGACCGGCTTCGGAGTCGATTGCGCCACGGCGGTCTTGAGGCCGGCAAGGAAATCGACCCCCGGCCCGGCCGGGACGTAGCGCACCGTCGCGCCGGCGATGATGAAGCCGAAGGCGTGGATCGGATAGCACGGGCTCGGCACCAGGACGACGTCGCCCGGCGCGGTGATCGCCTGGGCGAGATTGGCGAGGCCTTCCTTCGAGCCGAGCGTGACGATGACCTCGGTCTCGGGGTCGAGATCGACATTGAAGCGGCGGCGGTAATAGCCGGCCTGCGCGCGGCGGAGTCCGGCGATGCCGCGCGACACGGAATAGCCGTGCGCGCGCTGATTCTGCACCGCCTCGACCAGTTTCGCCACGATATGGGGCGGGGTGGCGCCGTCGGGGTTGCCCATGCCGAGATCGATCACATCGCGGCCGGCCGCGCGCGCCTTCGCCTTGAGGGCATTGACCTCGGCGAAAACATAGGGCGGCAAGCGCTTGATACGATAGAAATCTTCGGTCATGGCGGATCGTCGAAAAACAGGGGTGGCAAGGGCGCGGATGATAAACCCGTGTCGCCGCTTTCGCGAGGGGATATGTGGCCCGGACCCTGCATAGATTGATCGAGGGACGGGGAGCGGACCATGCGCGTCGCGATCAGGGCCAGCCGGCAGGATATCTTGGCAGGGGCGATGCTGATCCCGGCGCTTATCTTGCTCTTGCTGCCGTTCCTGCCGTTTCCCGGCGACGGGGCGACGCTGATGAAGATCCGCTTCCGGGCCGAGGGCGCCCGCGCGGTCCATGCTTTCTCGCTGCCCGAGACGTTCGGCGTGTGTTCGGAAATTCGCGCCGCGATGTCCGACCGCGATCCGGACACGGGCGCCTTTACCAAGGTGACGTGCTAGCCCGCGACGCGGCCGCGGAATAAACGCCGCAGTCCATAGGCCACGGCCAGCGCCACCAGCCCGATCAGCATCGGCCATAGCCAGCCGGCCTTGCCGCCCGCGAGCTGGCCGCCCGCCGCGCCGAATTCGACGAACGCCACGGTGCTCGGAATCTGGCCAAGGAACGATCCGAGCAGGTAATCGGCGAACCGCACCTTGGTGAGGCCGAGCGCGTAATTGAGAAAGCCGTGATTCATCACCGGCAGAACGCGGAGCAGCGCAACCATCGGCCAGCCGCCGCGTTCGGCGCGCTGAAAATAGGCGCCGAACCGGGGCAGGCCCTCGATGTCGAGGAGGCCGCTATTGATATAGCGCGCCACGAGGAACCCGGTCGCCGAACCGAGCATGCTGCCCAGCGTCGCCCAGAGCAGCCCCCACCACAGGCCGAACATCAGCCCCGCGCCGGCGGCCACCAGCGCGCGCGGAATGAACAGGAGGCTGGCGACGACATGGCCGGCGAGGAACAGGATCGGCGCCGCGCGCGAATGCGACAGCGCCGCCTCGATGGCGCTGGGGGTCAGGGCGTCGCGATGCAGCCAGGCGAGCGCAATGCCGGCAAGGATCGCCGCCAACAGCAGCGCGCGCCCGGCGTGACGGAGACTGGCGAGCGTCACGTTAGCACCGGCCGTAGGCGCATTTCGGGTCCGGACATCGGCAGCGACAATCTTATTCCCGCGTGATCGCCTGGCCGGCGCGGCGCTTGAGCCACATAACGCCCGCGAGATCGACGATGCCGACCCAGAGCCGGTCGAGCGTGCCGTAATTCGACGCGCCGCGCTCGCGCGGGCGGTGATTGACCGGCACCGAGACGACGCGTCCGCCCTCGCGCAGCACCAGTGCCGGCAGGAAACGGTGTTGATGGTCGAAGAACGGCAGGTCGAGATAAAGGGCGCGCGGAAACAGTTTCAGGCCACAGCCCGTATCCGGCGTGTCGTCGCCGAGGAGGCGGCCGCGCACCTTGTTCGCGACGCGGGATGAGACGCGCTTTACCGCGCTGTCGCGGCGCTGGGTGCGCTGGCCGGCGATCAGCAGCCGTGGGTCGTTCGCGTTTCTTGCCATCGCCCACAGGCGAGGAATGTCGGCCGGGTCGTTCTGGCCGTCGCCGTCGATTGTGGCGATCCAGCCGGCTCGCGCCGCCTTCACGCCCGAGCGAATCGCCGCGCTCTGTCCCGCCCGGGCGCGGTGCCGCACCAGGCGAAGCGCCGGATTGCCGCGCTGCAATTTTTCGATTTCGGCGACGGTGCCGTCGCTCGAACCGTCGTCGACATAGACGATCTCATAGTCGATTCCACCGGCGAGGGCGGCGACGATTTCGGCGACCAGCGGCGCGACGTTCTGCGCCTCGTTGCGCACGGGAATGACGACGGAGAGTTCCATGAATCCGTCATGGTGAAGGACGATATCACTGCTAATTTACCGGCGATCTGGTGCCGATGGCACTAGGTTTCACGGGGTAAGACAATTCATAACAAGGGGAAGGCCATGAGGATCAGGATTTATGCGCTATTGGCGGCGCTCGGAAGTGTCGCGTGGGCGGCATCGCCGGCGCCGGCCGCCGAGTGTGCGAGCCTCGCCAAACTGGCGCTGCCCGACGGCAGCGTCACGTCGGCGACGATGCAGACCGGCTCGTTCGAATCGCCGAAAGACGGCATCGGCAACACGACCAAGGTGACGGCGCCGTTCTGCCGCGTCGAAGGCATTGTCAAATCGGAGGCGGCGTCGAGTATCGGTTTCGAGTTGTGGCTGCCGGCCGCCGACAAGTGGAACGGCCGCATGCTGGCGAGCGGCGACCTCGGCCAGTCCGGCGCGCCGAATTATCCCGCGCTGAACGACGCGCTTACCCGGGGCTTCGCGGCGCTGGGCGACAATCTCGGCCACAACTCCAACGCTTTCAGTTCCGACTGGGCGGTCGGTCATCCGGAACGGGTGAAGGACTGGGGCTATCGCGGCAGCCATTACAGCGCGGTCGCGGCCAAGGCCATCGTCGCCGCCTATTACGGCAAGGGCCCGAACCATTCCTATTTCTCGGGTTGCTCGCATGGCGGCGGCAGCGCCCTCGCCGAGGCGCAACGCTACCCCGAGGATTACGACGGCATCATTGCCGGCGCGTTCGGCGCCGACTGGACCGGCGTGCAGACGGCCTATGTCTACGAGGCGCAGGTCGCGCTCAACGACAAGGCCAGCAACCTGTCCGCGGCGAAACTGGCGCTGGTCGGAAAGGCCGCGAGCGAAGCCTGCGATGCGGCTGACGGCGTCAAGGACGGCATCATCGGCGATCCCAAACAATGCAAGTTCGATCCCGCCGTCCTGCAATGCAAGGCGGGCGACAAGGATGACTGCCTCACCGCGCCGCAGGTCCAGGCCGTGAAGAAGCTCTACGAAGGGCCGCATACCAGCGCGGGCAAGGAAATCTTCGCCGGTCTCGAGCCGGGCAGCGAATTCCTCTGGGGCTTCCTGGTGGCCGGGCCGCAGACCTTCCTCGGCGGCGATTTCTATAAATACATCGTCTATGACGGCAAGGAGTTCGACTGGCACAAGCTCGATCTCGACAAGGATTTCGCTTATGCCGACGGCAAACTCGCCGCCGACATCAACAACAAGAACCCGGATCTCGCCAAGTTCTCGGGCCGGGGCGGCAAGCTGATCATGTACAACGGCTGGGCCGATGCGCTGATCCAGCCGGGTCAGGCCATCGAATATTACGAAGCGGTGGAAAAGACCGCGGACGGCAAGGCCGACGGTTTCGCCCGGCTTTATCTGGCGACCGGCATGGGCCATTGCTCGAGCGGGCCCGGCCCCAACGCCTTCGGCGGCACACGTTATCTCAATGCCGGCCAACCCAACCCGCCGGTCCTCGACCCGGATCACGACCTGATCTCGGCGATCGTGGCCTGGGTGGAGCAGGGCAAGGCTCCGGGCGCGATCGTCGCCACCAAGTTCAACGGCGACGATGCGGCCAAGGGTATCGCGATGCAGCGCCCGCTATGTCCGTACCCGATGGCGGCCAAGTATAACGGCAGCGGCGACAGCAACGCCGCCGCCAGCTTCACCTGCGCAGAGATGTGACGCCAAATCCTCTTCGCCCCATCATGGGTGGAGAGGGTGCGCCCAGCGCGGGCGGGTGAGGTGGGCTTGAGCGTAATCACCCACTTCACCCCTCCCTCTCCTTCCTGCGGGGGGTGGAGAGAGAGTTTCGAGGGCGCATCTGCGCTTAATGCTTGTGATGTTGCGGTGGCCGGTCTACCACCACCGCGTCATGGCGAAGCGTCCTCCGCCTCTCAAGACCGTCCGCGGCGTCGTGGCCCTGCGTCGCGAGGTGGCGGCATGGCGCAAGCGCGGCGACAGTGTTGCGTTGGTCCCGACGATGGGCGCCCTTCATGCCGGGCACCTGGCGCTGGTGGCGCGGGCGCGGCGGCTCGCCAAACGCACGGTGGTCAGCCTGTTCGTCAATCCGACGCAGTTCGGCCCGCATGAGGATTTCGCCAAATACCCGCGCGACGAAATCGCCGACCGCGCCAAGCTGCGCGAGGCAGGCGTCGATCTTCTTTATGCGCCGCCGCTCGAGGAAATCTATCCCGAGGGATTCTCCACCATCGTCAGTGTCAGCGGCGTTGCCGACGGGCTCGACGGCATGCACCGGCCGGGTCATTTCGCCGGCGTCGCGACGGTGGTGACGAAACTGCTGATCGAGGCGCAGGCCGATTACGCGTTGTTCGGCGAGAAAGACTATCAGCAGCTTCAGATGATCAAGCGTCTCGCCGCCGATCTCGATATTCCGACAAAAATTGTCGGCGTGCCGACGGTTCGCGAGCGCGACGGGCTCGCGATGTCGTCGCGCAACGCCTACCTCACGGCGGACGAGCGCGCGCTGGCGCCGACGCTACATCGCGTACTTCTCGAAACGGGCGAACGCATCCAAAACGGCATGAGCATCGACGACGCGGTGGCGCGCGGCACCGTCGATCTCACCATGTCCGGTTTCGGCGGCGTCGATTATCTCGCGGTGGTCGACGCCGACACGCTCGCGCCGCTCGACCGGCTAGATCGGGCGGCGCGCATCCTGGTGGCGGTGCAGCTCGGCCGCGCCCGCCTCATCGATAACGAGGCGCTTAAGCCGACTTCTTCTTCTCGGGCGCGCGCGGCTGGTAGTGCCCGGCCTCGGTCCGGAACACGCCCGCGAGCCGGTTCCAGCCGTTGATCGCGATGATCGCGAGGGTGAGATCGACGATCTCCTTCTCGCTGAAATGTTCGCGCGTCGCGTGGTAGAGCGCTTCCGGTACCGGCTCTTGCGATACGCGCGTCACCGCCTCGGTCCAGGCCAGGGCCGCGCGCTCGCGCGGCGTGAAAAACGGCGTTTCCTCCCATGCCGGCAGGGCATAGAGGCGCTGTTCCGTTTCGCCGCCCGCGCGGGCGTCGATCGTGTGCATGTCGATGCAGAAGGCGCAGTGATTGATCTGCGACGCGCGCACCTGCACCAGTTCGAGCAGCTTGGGATCGATGTCGAGATGGTGCGCCGATTGCGACAGTTTCAGCATCGCCTGATAGGCTTCCGGCGAGGCCTTGGCGTAGTTGAGCAGAGCGGTCATCGTCTTGTTCCTTTCCCGCGACCTGTCTAGGTCGGCGCGCGCCCATATTGTTGCGCCTTTATCGCGCATCCGCTAGGCAAAGAAGCATGTCACGAAACCGACCGGCCCTGTTCCTCGACCGCGACGGCGTCATTGTCGCCGATGTCGTGTTTCTCCACCGTGTCGAGGATGCCCGCTTCATGCCGGGCCTGTTTTCGCTGACGCGCGATTTCGCGGCGCGCGGCTATGCCGTCGTGATGGCGACCAATCAGAGCGGCATCGGGCGCGGCGTGTATGACGAAGCGATTTTCACACGGCTGACCGATTGGATGCGCGCAGAAATCGGCAAGAATGGCGGCCAGCTCGACGCGATCTATTACGCGCCGACCCATCCCACCGAGGCCAAGGGCAGTTTCAAGCGCGAGTCCGACTGGCGTAAACCCGGGTCGGGCATGTTCCGCGCCGCCGCGCGCGATCTCGGCCTCGATCTCGCGCGCTCGGTCAGCATCGGCAACGAACCGCGCGACATCGACGGCAGCCGCGCCGCCGCTATCCCCAACCTGTTCCTGCTCGATCCCAAGATCGCGGCGCCCGAAACGCGCGGCGACGTGCGGATCATCGGCAAATTGGCGGACGTGCCGGTTCCATAAATCGCGGTTCAAACTTGCTATCGGGCAGGGCCGGTGGTTCCCTGACCCCATGCCGACCCTGGGGTTCGATCTGATCGCGCTGGCATGCCTCGTCCCGGCGGCGCTGGTGCGCTGGCGCGGCAACGATGCCCGCGACACCTGGTTTTTCGCCGCGCTGGCGCTGGCGACGATCGCGCCGCTGGCCGATGTCGCGACTCAGTTCGCCGGCGCGTGGCGCACCGGCTTCGCGGCGTCGCTGTGGCTGACCGTCGCCGCCACCATGATCCTGTTCTGGGGGCTGGTCGGGCTGGAGCGGCAAACCTGGCGGCTGACGCCGATCCTGACGCCGATCCTGTTCCTGCTCGGTGTACTGGCGACGGTATGGCAAAGCGACCGCGGCCGGCCGCTGGCGCCGACAGTGTCGGCGGGATGGCTCGACGCGCATATCGTGTTCGCGATCCTGACCTACGGTCTCATCACGTTGGGCGCGGTCGCGGGCATCGCGGTACTGGTGCAAGAGCGCGCGCTCAAGACCAAGCAGCGCGGCGGTTTCGCCCGCCGCCTGCCGCCCATCGCGGACGCCGAACGGGCCGAAATCCGCCTGCTGATCGGCGCCGAGATCATTCTCGCGCTGAACCTTTTGAGCGGGGCGGGGGCCGAATACCTGTTGCGGCACAGCGCGATGCCGCTCGACCACAAAGTCGGCTTCTCGCTGGCGGCGTTCGCCGTGCTTGGCGCGCTGCTGTTCCTGCGCTGGCAGGCGGGCATCCGGGGTCGCCGCGCGGCACGCTGGGCCCTGTTGGCCTATTTATTGCTGACACTGGCCTATCCGGGCGTGAAATTCGTCACGGATGTGCTGATGGCGTGATTGTGCATTGCAATAGTTTTGGCATTGCACGCTTTTTCGAACCCGCTATCATGCACATTCGGTAGGCAGAAAATATGATTGCGCAGAATTTGAGCATTTCTGTCGGTCCAGTGGCGCTTTCCGCGCCAGTCCTGCTCGCGCCCATGTCCGGGGTCAGCGATCTGCCGTTCCGTCGCCTGGTGAAGCGTCACGGCGCTGGACTGGTGATTTCCGAGATGATCGCCAGCGCCGCGATGATCCGGGAAAACCGCAAATCGCTGCTGATGGCGGCGACCGAGCCCGACGAGCAGCCAATGGCGGTGCAGCTTGCCGGCTGCGAGCCCGACGATCTGTCGGAGGCGGCGAAACTCAATGAGGATCGCGGCGCGGCGCTGATCGACATCAATTTCGGCTGCCCGGTCAAAAAGGTCGTGAACGGCCATGCCGGTTCCGCGCTGATGCGCGACGAGGCAAAGGCCGCGAAGCTGCTGGAGGCGACGGTGAAGGCCGTGCGCCTGCCGGTGACGCTGAAGATGCGCACGGGCTGGGACGACAAGAGCCGCAACGCGCCCAATCTCGCCCGCATCGCCGAGGCGAGCGGCATCCGCATGATCACGGTGCACGGCCGCACGCGCTGCCAGTTCTATAACGGCGCCGCCGATTGGGCCTTTATCCGCGAGGTCAAGAACGCGGTGAGCATCCCGGTCGTGGTCAACGGCGATATCTGCTCCTTCGCGGATGCGCGGCGCGCGCTCGAATTGTCGGGCGCGGACGGGGTGATGATCGGCCGCGGCGCCTATGGAAGGCCGTGGTTTCCGCAACAGGTGGCGCGCCATCTCGCCGGCGGCGAGGTGCCGCCGGATCCGCCGCTCGATGCGCAGCGCGACATCGTGCTGGAGCATTACACGGCGATGCTGTCGCATTACGGCATCGACGCCGGAGTCCGCATCGCGCGCAAGCATATCGGCTGGTACTCGAAGGGCCTGCCCGGCTCGGCGGAGTTCCGCCACGCCGTCAATCAGATCGCCGAGCCGGATCGCGTCATCGAAATGATCCGCGCCTTTTACGATCCGCTGATCGAGCGGCGCGAGGCGGCGTAATGGCCAAGGCGCGCGCGATCGATAGCATGCCCGCCATCGAGCCGGCGGCGATCCTCGCCGTCCTGCCCGATCCGGTGCTGGTGGTCGATCCGCGCAACCGGCTCCACTACGCCAACGCGGCGGCCGAGCAATTCTTCGAATTGTCGGCGGCGAGCCTGCGTGGCCTGCCGCTCGACGATCTGCTGCCGCCCGCCAGCCCGGTGCTGACCCTGATCGATTCCGTGCGCAAGACCGGGCACAGCGTTTCGGAATACGACGTGCAGATCGGGACGCCACGCATGCGGCCGCATACCGTCACCATCCAGGCGACGCCGATGGCGGACGATCGGCCCGAGGTCGTGGTGCTGCTTCAGGAGCGCTCGATCGCCGACAAGATCGACCGCCAGCTCACCCACCGCAACGCGGCGCGCTCCGTCACCGCGATGGCGGCGATGCTGGCGCATGAGGTGAAGAATCCGCTCTCCGGCATCCGCGGCGCGGCGCAGCTTCTCGAGGAGAACGCGTCGCCGCCCGACCGCGAACTGACGCATCTCATCTGCGACGAGGCCGACCGCATCTGCGCGCTGGTCGACCGGATGGAAGTGTTTTCCGACCGCAGCCCGATCGAACGTAGCCCCGTCAACATCCACGAAGTACTCGATCGCGCCCGGCTTCTGGCGCAGAACGGGTTCGCCAAGCATGTCCGCTTCGTCGCCGAGTACGACCCGTCGCTGCCGCCGGTGCACGGCAATCGCGATCTGCTGATTCAGGCCTTTCTCAATCTCGTCAAGAACGCCGCCGAGGCGGCGCCGACGCAGGGAGGCGAAATCCAGATGACCACCGCGTTCCAGCATGGCGTACGGATTGCGCTACCGGGCAGCGACGAGCGCGTTCACGTCCCGCTGGTGGTGTCGATCATCGATAATGGCGGCGGCGTGCCGGAGGATTTGCGCGCGCATCTGTTCGATCCCTTCGTCACCACCAAGCACAACGGGACCGGCCTCGGCCTCGCGCTGGTCGCCAAGGTGGTGAACGATCACGGCGGCGTCATCGAGTTCGACAGCCAGCCGCGCCGCACCGTGTTCCGCATCTGTCTGCCGATGGCATCGCGCAACGGAGCGCATCCATGACCGGCGGCGCCACCATACTCGTCGCCGACGACGACCGCGCCATCCGCACGGTGCTGACCCAGGCGCTGGCGCGGCTCGGCTACGACGTGCGCACCACCGGGAACGCCGCGATGCTGTGGCGCTGGATCGCGGACGGGGAGGGCGATCTCGTCATCACCGACGTCGTGATGCC
>Ga0134126_10008380_pt1 | contig 13007 bp, 4 predicted proteins | sample KB31752_FD_96881 | JGI IMG/M metagenome (GOLD analysis project Ga0134126, IMG submission 96881) | Terrestrial soil microbial communities with excess Nitrogen fertilizer from Kellogg Biological Station, Michigan, USA - KB3-175-2 | ecosystem: Environmental > Terrestrial > Soil > Unclassified ...
ATACGCCTCTGGAACGTCATAACCGTAAACGTACAGATTCTTGAACTCTCCGCTCGAAAGCATTTTCGAGTTGTAGAGATCAGTCCACTTCTTCCAGTGCTGCTCTTTGTCAGGCGTGAGCGCTACCTTGGCGAACTTGGGATTGTTGGGTGGCCAGGTAAACTTCGTGCCGAGGACTCCACCAGTTCCCAAAGTCGAAGAGAAATCGCGCCCGTGTTCTGTCCATTCGCCTTTCGCGTCCTTCGACATTTCGGACAGTTCCACGTGATCGCCGTACACCGCAGATTCGGGACCGAGAACTGCTTTGTACATCTTCACCCGGCGGCGTACTTGCACACCGCCGACCGGATCAGCTGTGACGGCCTGGTCCATATACGGAAGCCACGCCAAGTTCGGAGCGGTGCCGCACGGGCAGATTTGCGTGACGCTATCGGGCTTCAACTCACGGGTGGTTTGATAAATCGCGCGGTAAACGTCGGCGACAGCACGAATCGAATCCTCCGGCGACTTGTGATGGTGCTTGGGGTTGTAGCAGGCCGGCACTGTATAGATGTTGTCGAGCTTATGCCCGTCGAATCCCCAATCGCGAATGAACTTCTCCGCAAGCTTCTTGTGATACTCCTGCACTTCCGGAAGCGCCGGGCACATCACCGCCAGATCGCGGAACATTTTGGCAGGTTTGCCATTCTTGTCGAGAATCAACCAATCCGGATGCTCCTTCGCCACTTGCGACACCACATATTTGTGCGATTCCCATTTGCCAGTGCCGTTTTCCGCGGTTAGTGGGTACCACCAGATCTGCGCCTTGATTCCCTGTTTATGAAATTCGTCCACCATTTTCCTGATTGAATCGTCGGGAAAAGTTTCCTTGCGCGGTTCCCAATCGCCGTAGGCGTTGAACCAGCGATCGTCGAGCGTGGCCCAATGGATGCCGAGTTCTTTCAACTTCGGAATCGTCCCCAGCATGTCCTTGGGCGTCACGTTGAATTCGTAACCCCATCCGCACCACGCGATGCCGAAATCTTCGCGATTTGGCTTGGCCAGTTGCCACCCTTCTTTTTGCAGCACCGAGGACCACAGATGCAGAGGCTCATAGAAATCGCCGTGGTAGACAGCGACGAATGTTCGAGGCGTGGCAAAAGAGTGGCCGGATTCGAGGGTGACATCCGGCGTCATGCTCACCTTGGTACCGATTCGGTCGTCTGTGGAAACTTCGACCGGGAGTGACAGCACCTCGGGAATGGTTTCGATGTGTCCAATCGCCATCCCCACGGATTTCGTCCAGAAAGCGACAACCGGCACTCCGCCACCAACTCCTTCGTGCACCACCGCTCCCATCACGTTCGGCCGTGAAAACTTTGCTGGGATGGGTAGAATTTCGTCCTGTCCCCACTCATAGCTTGCTCCTTGATAGGACCAAAGTTGATGAGGTTTGGCCGACGAGTCGGTCAGTGACGCATTTATGCGGTGTTCCTGGAGTGACGCCTTGTCGAGCTTGATGGGGTTGGGTCCGTTGTTTTGAAATGAAGCCGACCAGATTGCAACGGTGGGGAAGTTGTCGTACACCTCGATCGAGAGTTTCTCCTCGAGACCCGAGCCCGCGCTTTTCGCAGTTGCGTCGACGCGCTTGCCCGCCGGGCCCAGCTTTCCCTCGGCATCTGCAATTGAAATCGTGGTGGGATCAATGACGAAATCGTCCACCGGCTTGCCGTCCACGGTGGCCGTGCTGCCGCTTTGATTCGAACTCGGATCGTCGAGCGTCTGTTTCGTACCGTTCGCAACCAGAGATGTTCGCAAGTAAGTGTGCGGAGACAGCTCGAATTCGGCTTCGGATGTTTTGATTGTTACGGAGCCGTCATCGTGCTTCTCGATGGCAATTTTCGAGGCTGCCTTGTTCTCAGCGGCCTGTTGAGGCGTCTTCTGGCAACCGGACAAAACTGCGGCGACGACCACTGCGGTGGTCCGAAGAATCGTACGCATTCGGGACGTCATTGCGCGCCTCCTACTTTGGCCACGGCCCGGTTTACTTGGCTGAACAGCCTGTCCGCATTGCCGTGATAAATCTTCTCCAGGATTTTATCGGGAAGGGCGAGGCCGTATATTTTCCAGCGGCCTTGCCCCGGAGCCCCGTAGTAGTCGAAATATTCGTCATCGGTTTCCAGCCAGCGGAAGTAATTCTGGTACATGTCCGCTTCGAAGCTGTTGTCGGTGCCGAACATGATGCGGTCCTGGAAGTCAGTAAACAATTTCAAGGTGCGGCGAGGCTGGCGGCCGAGTTCCGCTTCGCGGGCGCCAAATTCGATGTCAACGTTTGGAAACCGCTTCAGCAGCGCCTCGACATTGTCGAGATTTTCCGGCCAGTTCCCCACGTGCAGTACCACAAAATGCGTGTGCGGATGTTTGGCGATCATGCGATCGCGCGCCGCAATTAAGTCCTGTAGCGATGGAAACTGCGGACCATAAAAGCTCCAGTCGGGATGCGAGATCAGCTCTTCATATCTTTCATTCTTGCCGTCAATCGGATGAAAGAACGCTTCCGGATCTCCAATGTGAATGCTCACAGGAATACCGAGACGCCCGCACTCTTCCCACACGGGATCGAGCCGCGGATCGTCGATTGCAATGAGCTTCCCGCTTTTGTCGCGTACACCAAGCCCGAGTTCTTTCAGGATTTTCAAGCCGCGCGCGCCTCGGCGCACCGAATCATCGAGTTGCTGGACCATCAATTGGCTGAAATTGGGATCGTCGATCTTGCTCCAATCGATCTGCTCGAAGACATAGAAACGGCCCGGATATGGCTTCACCATCGTGTCGAGAATCTTCTGCAAATCAGTTCCCCATCCGCCGGTGAGGATTACAACGGACTTGATGTTGAGCTTGTCCATAAGCGCGACCGCATCTTTCGGGTCCATCCGGCTTCCGATCCCCTGCGCATCGTTTAAATGCTGGTGGACATCGAAAACCGGGAACTTCGCACGGGTCACCTGCGTTGCCGTCACATGCAACATCGACTCTGGCTGAAAGTCCCGCAGCAGAAGAGTTTCCTTCTCCTTTGCATTGGGATCAGCCTGGTAACCGATCTGCGCACACGCGGTTCCACAGAAAAAGAGGAAGAAAGCGAGACAGCAGTTCTTCAAGGGACCTCCTGGGTGATGCTGGTTGAGGCGTTCTTGAGTCGAAATAAAACGTTCATTATCGTAAGCGCGAATGATCCTTCTTGCAAGGGAACTTGCCGAACTTAGAGCTCTTCAGCTTTGCAGCCCTTCTTGAAATGCAGGCCTCTTGGCATCGTGCTTGCATGGCGGCTGAATGCTGAAGATACAACAACTTAACTGTATATTGGCTGGCAGGAGTCGAGAGTCCCGCTAATTGACAATTTCCCGCTTGACAGAGAACCATCGGCAATACTAAAAGATGTGAGTCGAAACAAATCGAAAGGTTTGCCGATCTCTGTCAGAGCAGCGCATTGTGTTTGCCTATTTGTTTGCGCTGGAAAGGACGGGTTATGAGCCTCCCCACTTCTCTCCGATATTTATTCGTCCTCGTTCTGGTTTCGCTGGCCGCAAGCTATTCTCTCGCGCAGGCAAGCTATACCTCGCAAATTCGTGGCGTAGTAACGGATCAGTCTGGCGCCTCGATTCCGAATGCGACCGTCACAATTACGAACGACGCAACCGGAATCGCGAGCACGGCAAAAACCAATGATCATGGGGAGTTCCTGCTAACAGGTTTGCGCCCTGATCAGTACACGGTGAAAGCGCAGGCTCCCGGCTTCCAGGGGAACGAGAACAAGGGAGTAGTTCTGGCCGTCAGCCAGCAAACCACTCTGAATTTCACGCTGAAGCCGGCGAGCGTGGTCGAGAGCGTCACCGTCACCCAGGCGCCCCCACTGCTCGACACCGACAGCGCCGCCATTGGAACCGATGTAACGAATCAGTATGTTCGAGACATTCCGCTTTACGGCCGCAGCATGTTTGGACTTGTTTTCTTGGCAGGCGGGGTAACAGAAACCAGCGGCTCGGGCATCAACGACAATTACCCCGCCGGGACCAACTTTGTTTCCAATGGTCAACGCAATGCCACCGCCGAGATTACGCTAGACGGCAGTCCCATCAGCGCGCCGGAACAGGGCGAGGGTGGCAATTCCAACGTTTATTACCAGCCTTCAGTCGAAATCGTTCAGGAATTCAAAGTTCAAAACAACAGCTTTTCAGCAGAGTTCGGAAACAACGGCGGCACCGTAGTTAACATGGTGCTTAAGCAAGGCGGAAACAAATTTCATGGTAGCGGCTGGTGGTATGGACAGCGGTCCAATTTTGACGCTCGCGATTTTTTCAATCCCGCTCCCAATCCCAAGCCTGACCACGTACGAGACCAGTATGGTTTCGCACTCGGTGGGCCGATAAAGCAGAACAAGACGTTCTTCTTCGCTGATTTCGAAAAGGTGCGTCAGCAGGATCCGATCAACCTGAAAGGGATTGTTCCGACCGCCCTAGAGCGTCAAGGAATCTTCACGAACGACCCGGCCAATCCAGGCGGGATTTTCGACCCGTGCGCAGGAAATCAAGGATCTCCCACAGCTTGCCTGCACAACGAATTTCCGAACGATGTAATTCCCGCGAACCAGATTGATCCCATCGGTCAGGCAATTCTGAATCTCTATCCCATGCCGAACATACCGGGCGCGGTTTTTCCGAATCCCAACTGGCGCCAAGTGATTGTCAGCAGCGATCCGGGCTGGCAGTTCGATGTCAAGCTCGACCATCAGATCAGCGCCAACCAAAAAATCAGCGGACGCTACAGCCGTCATCATGATGTGTTGACGGCGCCTACTGTCATCGGCAATGGTGATCAGGGTGACGGTTTCATCGGCACGACCACGCCCCAGAACGGAGGCGTGGAGTACAACTGGGCGGTCAAGCCGGAACTGCTGTGGACGAGTCGCTTCAGCGTTGACCGCGTGAACGCTCCGGTTCAAGCGAACAAGTACCCCACGCTCAGCGATCTTGGGCTCTCTCCTAGCTTCGCGGCCAACGGACTCACGCGCATCCCCGCAATCACGGTCGACGATCCCTTTCTGTCGGTGTACACCCAATGCTGTGTTGACACTCACTTCGCGCACACGCTCGCGAGTTACTCATCTGCTTTGCAATGGGTAAAAGGATCTCACTCCATTAAATTCGGCGGTGAGCAGCGCCTTTTCTATAACAACTTCTGGCAGCCCGACAATCCCACCAGTATTCTCAATTTCTCGCGTAACGTAACCACTTCAATCCCTAACACTGGATTGGGCGATTCGGGTGAGGGAAATCCATTTGCCACCATCCTGCTCGGTTACCCTGATCCTGGTGGCTCCGAGCTCCACCTGGTGCCGGCGGTCGCAGACAGATCGAAGGAAACCGCCTTCTACGTGCAGGACGATTGGAAAGCCACCTCGAAGCTAACTCTTAATCTGGGATTGCGCTACGAGTGGAGCACGCCTTACAGCGAGCGCTTCAATCGGCTTCAATTCAATAATTTCAGCGGCGATACGGGAATCAACATTCCATTCAACCGCGATCAGAGCGGTCTACTGCCCCCCGCGTTGGTCCAGCAACTTGGGCAAATTGGCGAGATCCGAGGCACCAGCACCTTTGCATCCTCCAGCCGTCGCAACGCGCCCGTGGACCGAAACAATTTCGCTCCGCGGCTTGGTTTCGCCTATCAACTCGCTTCCAACACCGTGTTGCGCGCTGGCGCCGGGGTCTTTTATGGCATGAATGTTGCCACCAATTTTCAGTACGCCGGCCCTGCTTTCGCCAAAACGGCGAGCATATTTTTCACCAAAGACAATTTTGACCATCAATTCGCGTGTCTTGGACCCTCCCCGACCCAGCCGACATGTACCAGCCCATTCCCCGGTGGCTTGGCCGGTCCGCAAGGAACCAAGTACGGCAAGTTGGCACAGTGGGGCTTCGGCAACTCCAGCGATCTCGACACTGGGACTGTGAGAAACGCGGAAATTTACCAATGGAACTTCGGAATTCAGCATCTATTCCCGGGAAAAATTGTGGTGGGCGTGGATTATTCGGCAAACCGCAGCACGCACCTGCCTTGGGCTGGCGCTGGGGGACCTGTGAATGGCGTTGACCCCCGCAACCGCAATTTCCTGCCTTCGTCGATCCGAAATGCACTGGTGGCGGCATTGAACCCGAACCACGATCCCATTACCGTCAATACAGCCGTTTCCGATTATCTCAATACCGAAGTGCCAAATCCCTTCCAATGCTTCTTCACGACGGGTGCCGCAGTGATGGGATCCTGGTGTCCTGCCACCCCGATTTTCAGTGCCGCGGATGTGTCGGATTCCCGGTACGTCGACCCGACCATTCCGCAGCAGTTGTTGCTCGAACCGTACCCTCAGTTTGATGGCAGCTTCACCGGGCTGCCACCGCTCACTGCCACCTCCTGGTATCATTCGCTGCAGATCCGATTCCAGAAGCGAGCCAGCCATTACTTCAGTTTTGAAGGAAACTACACTCTGTCAAAGGCCACCGACGATTCCTCCGCCGGGCGGAATGCGTGGCTGGGAAACCTGTATCTAGACAACCCGCAGGTGCTTGACAATCTCAAGGCGGAGCATGGGATCAGTTCTAATGACGCCACTCACCGGCTGAGCACCGCCATCATTTTCGACGTCCCTGTCGGGAAGGACCGCCTGATCGGCGGCGCGATGAATCCCGTGCTGGACGGAATCGTGGGCGGTTGGGCTCTCAGCGGTTTTATCACTATACAGACTGGTCAACCGCTGGCGGTCTTCAACGCCAACGGACTTCTGGCGGATGGCAACCCGCGGCCCAACGTGGTCTGTTCTCAACTGACAACCGGCCTTAGTTATCGCGATGCCGCCGAAACAGGAGGAAGTGTCCTGAACCAGAATTGCTTTGCCGATCCCGGGGACAACATTCCGGGCAATGCGCCTCGACATTTCTCGAATCTGCGCGGGGACGGCATTCGCAACCTGGACGCTTCGCTCTCCAAGGAATTTACAATCCGTGAAGGCAAAACGCTCCAGGTTCGCGCCGAGATGTTCAACGCGTTCAACCATCAACGGTTTGCTTTCCCTGACCTTGGTTCAGGAGATGGCGCCTTTGGAACGGTTACCTCTACAACTAACAACTTCCGCAGAATGCAGTTTGGCGCGCGCTTTCAGTTCTAGCGCCCTACCGCTGGCCGGCATCAGGGGACGGCCAGCGGTGTTCCATTCGGAGATATCGTGTACTTCATTCCAGGAAATCCTCAGCGCTATATTCGGCTTGCTGCCGCACTTTTTCTTGCTGCCTACGCACTCTCCAGCGATTCCGAGAAGTATCCTCCCGGCCAGAATTGGACCAACTACGTTCGCATCGCTGCGTACCCGCTCGAGCACGCCGATCCTGACAAGATCGTGCGTGATGCGCAACGAGATCACGTTTTTGGAATCGAAGCCGACAACGACATTCCCGGGCGTTACGAGAGCTTCGTTGATCCCACTGCGAAGTTGGCTGAGATTCGCGCGGTTGCCGAGAAAGCCCACGCGGTCGGCAATCGCGCTTTCGTGTACGTCGCAGGGACCGAGTGCATCACTGCGGATGCAGACAAAGCCGCCCATTCGATGGCAAAAGATCATCCCGACTGGCTGCAGCGCGATCTGAGCGGAAAGCCAGCGGTATTCGGCGGCGGTAGTGCCTTCTGGATCAAACCCGGTGATGAGGATGTGTGGGTTACTCCGCTCGCACCAGAATGGCGCAAGATCTACATGGAGCGGGTTCGCCAGATCGCCGCTACCGGAATTGACGGCATTTATGTCGACATCCCTTACTGGATGACGCACTTCGAAGGCTGGGAAAACAGTTGGGCCAGCTTCGACGAGTTTACCGTCCAGGCCTTCAAGAACGAAACGGGGCTTGACGCTAAGAAAGACCTCAAGCTCGGCGACTTTTCAGATCCCGACTTTCGCAAGTGGATCGATTTCCGCATTAGCACCTTGACCGACTTCATGGCTGACATCGCGAAGAATGCCAAATCGGTGAATCCCAAGATCATGGTGATCCCCGAAATCTATCCGGGGATCGAGGAAGAGGCGGTTCGCGTGGGTGCGGACGTCTATCAGATGTACAACGTCGTCGATGCTATCGCGCACGAATATGAATTTGGGGAAGGCGAGCACATGGCTTCTTCGCGCAGCCAACTCGATTGGTTTAAGTACATGGTCGGGTGGAGTTCATTCCGGTCATTTGCTGGCTCGAAAGCCACCTGGATGCTGAATTACTCGTGGGACGGCGACAAGAACGTCCCGCCCAGCGAGGCGATGCAGAACTTGTTCGCTGCCGAACTCACCGCGGGAGTGAATGTCTGGGATGCGGCAGGGCATGTCATGTCAGGTTCCAACGACATCGCTACGCGAAGGCGAGTGTATTCCTGGATTGCCGCTCACGAACGCACGTTCTACGCTCCCCGCACCGCGATGAATCCCGTCGGCGTGTACTTCTCGCCAGCGACTCGCAATTACTTCACCAAGGATTTCTTAAGTAGTTATCAGGGCGTCATTATTTTCCTGCTGCAGCATCACTTGGAGTACCAGGTGGTCACCCCGCGAACACTGAACGAATTTCGCGGTGAAACTCTCGTCCTGCCGGACGTGCGCATGCTCGCCGACGACGAAAAACGAAGCCTTGCCGCTTATGCGGAGCATGGGGGCAGACTCGTAATTACGGGAACCAACGCAACGGATCTGAAGGCCAGCGATAAAATCGCGCTGTTGCCGTACTGTCCAGGGAAGGCACATCTTGCTGCAATAAGCAAGGACATGCTCGCAGCGGATGGAGACACAGAGCACACGTTTTTATCTGTACTCCAGGCAAAGCACACGCTTGAAGTAGACGCACCTCCTCTGGTCGCGACTCAGATCGCAACCGTCGGCGGGAAGCCACACGTCTTTTTCTTTAACTCTTCGGGACTGGTCCCCAAGAAAAACGCGCGACAGACTCCGGTTTCAAACATCCAGCTTCGTATCCAATCCGCTGACTCGCCGCGAGTCATGTTTCTGCCGTTTTTGGGTGAGCCGCAGAGCATTGCGGGACAGCGCGCCGGCAATTCCCTCGTGTTCACGTTGCCCAACATAGATAAGGGCGCAGTTGCCTGGATAGAACCATGAACGACCGCTGTTTTCGAAATTGAACTGACCCTCTGCCGCGCGAGGCTATTTGCCTTGGGTAAACGGCTGATTTCCTAAACGCAACTGCTGGTCCTTCATGATGCGCTGAATCGTGGCCCGCTCGCGCTCGCCGTCTACCTTGCGGCCGAGTTTGTAATACAGTGCAGCAAGCTCGACATGCGGATCCAGCCATTGCGGATTCTCCCGCGTAAGGCTTTCGAGTTTTGGTACCGCCAGTCGGTAATACCCCATGACGCTTTCCAGCATAGCGAACTCATATCGTGCCAGTTGATCTTCGGGCTTTAGCTTGAGTGCACGGTCGAGGTAAGTCTTCGCGGTCCCCAAGTCGCGGCGGTTCAGAAGAATCGTGCCAAGATAAAGGTTCGCGGTGAAATCATCCGCATTTTGCTGCAGCGCCTGGCGGAACATAGGCTCCGCGTTTTCTGGATCGTTGTTCTTGTCTCTCGCAATTCCTGCGAGCGTATAGATGTTTGGAAGCTGTGGATTCAGGCGTAGCGCCGCCTCAAGGTCAGAACGCGCCTCGCTCACGTTCTCCATCCGGAGCCGCGTTTGCCCAGCTAAGAAATAGGCATCCGCGCTGTGGTTGGATGCCGCAATCTTTTCGAGCCTGACCACGCCGTCAGCAGCACGACCTGCCTCGATCAGTGCGGTCCCGTACGCATATTGAAAGTCGAAGTTCTCCCCGTTTTCTGCATCAAGTGGCTCAAGGATCTTAACGGCTTCCGCAGATTTTCCGAGATTCAGATCGGTGTCAGCAAGGAGCAGTGCAACTCGCAACGCGGTTGGCGCCTGATTGTGCAGTGCCAGAAACTGTTCCCGCGCGTCAGAAAAGTCGCCCTTCTTGTAAAACGCAAGGCCTAGATTCAGCTGAACCGGAGCTTTCTCTGAAACCTGAGTCAAAGCCGATTTGTACAGAGCGATCGCCTCATCGTACTGCCCCAGCTGAACAAGGGCGGCGCCCAGGTTGACTTTGGCCTCAACCTTGCCCGGCTGAAGCTGCAGGAGCTTACGATAATCTGCAATTGCCGCCTGGTAATCTCCGCGCTGCTGCGCCAGCGTCGCGGATTTCAGGAGGTCATCGGTGATAGCTTCCTGCGCGAATAGCGGCGCAAGAAAAAAAACAAATGCTAGCACCCCGAACAATGTTTGTTGCCTTGGCAGCACGGCGACGAGCAACGCTGCCCGTCGCCGCTCTCCCTTGTTAGTCCTTGTGCAACCCAGCATCGGCATTCATTCTAAAGAATGCCGTCGCACGTAGCGGCACGATGGCGCATCAAGCCATGGAACGTATTCTCTTCTCTTAGAAAACAAGCTTGGCCCCCAACTGCAGAATGCGGGGGCTGTAGGCCACACCCGTCTGCAGGAAGTTCCCCGCTCCGAAAGAACTCGTACCAGACGAAAACCCGGCACTCCCTGCGGCTCCGCCTTGATCGCCACCCAATGGGCCATACTCTACGTGATTGAAAACGTTGAAGGCTTCGGCACGGAATTCAAATGCAACACGCTCGGTGATCAAAAAACGCTTGTAGAGTGCCATGTCGATGTTCCAGTGCGACGGGTTGCGAAGGAAGTTGCGTCCCGAGTTACCCAGTGTAAGGCCGATAGGCAGGTCGAACGCAGATGGATTGGCGACGAAAGGACCGAACGGCGCGACTGCGCTCGGCAGATTCTGGTGCGGATTTGAGATCATGTCTGCATACGACTGGGCAGCACCCGCACCTGCCGCCACGCCATTACCCAGGCCCGCGTTATCAGTAGCATCGGTAATGTTGTAAACACTGAACGGCGTCCCCGTCTGCCAACCGGCAAGTCCCGAGATCTGCCAATTTCCTGCCAGACGGTGCGCTAGCCCAGGCGTTTTGAAAATCGGCAATTCATAAACCCAACTTGCATTAAACGCATGCCGTTGATCAAAGTTCGAAGATGCCCTGAAAGCACGGGGATTGTACGCATTCAGAATGCCACCATCACCAAATAGGCCGCCATCAGAAGCATCGTCGATGGAGTGACTGTAAGTGTAAGACAGATTGATCTGAAGATTCCCGACCGCGCGCCTTAGCTGGGTTTGAAGAGCGTTATACGAGGATGAGGCGCCGTTATCAAGCCGTGTGATGTCCCCGTAACCCAGAAAAGGTCGGAACGGATTGGGATCATTCCCACAAGCTATCGCCAGGTGTGTCGCTACGAGTTGACTTACCGGTTGTCCGGCCACCTGGCCGGAAGCGGCAACTTGGGTGCCATTCATTGCCTCACTCACGCTGCCGCAGTCGTTCGTCGTATCGATTGGAGCGCCCAACGCGATATATGGATTCTGTGAAGCCGAAAGTGGATGCAACTGGTTTAATTCATACTTGCGGCCCAGGTGTGTTCCCTTGCTTCCCACGTACGAGATCATCGCGACCGTGTTATTTGCTATTTCGTGCTGCACATCCAAGTGCCACTGTTGAACATACGGCCAGATAGCCTTACTAGGGATTGAAATCACGTTGAGCGGGAACAGCAGACCGGATTGTGCGCCGATGGCGCCGTATCCGGTGATGTTGAACTGTGTAGGCGTGTTAACCAGCGGAGGCGCGCCTTCTAGCGCTTCCGTATCTGCCTCATTGCCATTGGTATGGTCGTAGAAGATGCCGTATCCACCACGGATGGCGGTCTTTCCATTACCCCGTGGATCGAAAGCAAAGCCAATCCGAGGAGCAGCGTTGAACAGGTGACCGGTCATGCATCCGATCGGCACACCGCCGGAACCACAGCGAACCATCCCATTGAACGGGTCGCCGGTGTTGGGGATGATGGCGCCGCCTTGACCAGTCACATCGCCATTCACGTCGTCTACCGCCGGCGCGTTTGCAGCCACCCATTTTGCGGGATCGAAATTATAGGCGTTCTTGTACTTCTCGCGATAGGTTCCAAACAAACTGACGCGAAGACCGAGGTTCAATGTCAACCTGCGAGTAGCGTGAAAATCGTCCTGGAAGTAGGGTTCGACAATTTTGTAGCGGTTGTAATACTTGGGCTGCGCGCTCGCTTGACCGAAGCTGAAAATATTTCCCAGCAGAAGGTCGGCAAAAGGATTGCCACTCGAGTTCGGCGATGTGGTGTCGAAGTTCAGGAAGCCGTTGGTAGAAGGCTCCGTTGCGCTAAGTTCGTTTTTCTGGGCGAAAGCTGTATAGGCACCGAACTGCAGGTTGTGATTGCCTATCACTTTGGTGACGTTGTCACGATAGGTATATGTCGGATTCGAGTTGTAGGGGCCATTGGGAATGTATCCGGGGTCTTGTCCAAAACCATCACCATAAATTCCGCCGTTGCCGCCACTCACACTGAAACCCGGCAGTTTGCCTCCGTTGTTGGCGGACGGAAAAAGGCTTCCGGCGTTATAGCTGGAGGTGCGCTTCCATGCATTTGCATCGGGCGTTCCGGTGCTCGTCAGAACAATGTGGTCCGTAGTGAAGCTGAATACGAATTCGTTCAGCAGGGTCGGCGACACCGTCGTGGTCAGGCGGCCTACCAGCGACTCAGCGGGTCCGACGAAGTTCGTTTCAACTGTCGGAAAGCTTCCGGCATTTGTCCACAGAGGCGTAGCTGTGACGGTGTCCCAGGAGTCATGCGCGTAGCGAAACATCACCCGCCATTTGTCATTGATGTTGTGATCCACGCGGATCAGTTCTTCACGCCAATTGGTCGGTTGCGAGGGGGCGGCTTGGTAGACATTGCCGAGACCAGGGCTCGGGGTGGGGATCATCGCTAGTAAGGGTTGGGCATTAGGATCGATGGGGAGCGGACCTAGGCTGCCATCGAATGGGCTACC
>Ga0134126_10008381_pt1 | contig 13007 bp, 9 predicted proteins | sample KB31752_FD_96881 | JGI IMG/M metagenome (GOLD analysis project Ga0134126, IMG submission 96881) | Terrestrial soil microbial communities with excess Nitrogen fertilizer from Kellogg Biological Station, Michigan, USA - KB3-175-2 | ecosystem: Environmental > Terrestrial > Soil > Unclassified ...
TAACAACATCTGTACCTATGATGCCATTTGGAGATTCACTGTTAACAGTTGCGGATGTAGTTGCATCGTAAGGCTTATTTTTAGCAGTGAAAGAACCTGTGATGCCGATTGAAGTGATATTAGCAGTTGTAGTTCCAACAGAAATAAGATTATAGTTACCTGCATCAGCACCGGAAAGAGAAGCGCCGGTTAAAGTTACTGTCTTTCCTGTACCCACATTTTTAGTATCAAAAGTTGCAGTACCGCCAGTTAGGGTAACAACATCAGTACCTATGATGCCATTTGGAGATTCACTGTTAACAGTTGCGGATGTAGTTGCATCGTAAGGCTTATTTTTAGCTGTGAAAGAACCTGTGATATCTTTTTTATTTACTGTTAGGGTTGCCTTACCATCACTGTTTGTCGGCGAACAATTTCCTGTTACAATACACCTATATTGGTAGCCTGTCATTATAACAGTAGGTTTTGTGAGATTTAATGTGGATGTTGTTACATTAGAATAAACTCCGGCATTACTAAGAGCACTCCAACTTCCACCGGAGTTAGTACTAATCTGCCATTGATAGGTTAAAGTACCGGCACCATTTGCTGCAACGGTGAAGCTGGCATTCGCTCCATACGTTACAGATTGGTTACCAGGTTGACCTGTTATTGCGGTGAATTGTAAAGTTTGCGTTCCGCTTGCAGACGCTGTCCCGGTAAAGGTAGGCTGTGAACTAGTTGTTGTAATATTAGAACTTGAAGTGGTAGCAACAGTAAGATTATGTCCATCAGTAACCACAGAAGAGACATCCATTGTAATCCATAAATAATACGTGGTGTTATTAGTTATATTAAAATTATTTAGAGTGGAAAAAGTTTGTAATCCAGCTGTCGTAGGGCTAATAGTTCCCAACAAGTTATTTGTTGAAAAGGTATTGTTTGTTGTAATATATAGTTTAAAATTAACTATATCACTCACAAAGTAATTACCTGATGTGGTAAAACTAACTGACGCGAGGTTGTTAGGGTTGGAGGAAGCGGCTAAAGAAAAACTATGAATTTTTGCATTTGTACTTCCTGCACATACATTCGAAGCTGTTATAGAATTGCTACCTATAGTAAATTTGCCTCCTGCATCCGTAAACGTCCACGCCGCCTTCAATCCGGAAGTTTCGCCAACAGCACTCAACAACAATGTTGCTCCTAATTCATCTTCATCAGCAGGTACTATCCATGTGGAAGAAACATTTCCACTTGCATCTGCAACCACTGTCCATGGTTGGTGCGCGGGGCTTGTAGCATCATCCCCGCCGGTTGGATCATGCAGTACCTGCAGTGTTACTGTTTCATTTGGCTGAAAACCTTTGCCGGTAATAATTGCGGTGCTTCCCGGAGGATAATCGAGTTGATCTGTTTTAATAGTTGCAGTTTGCGAAAACGCATTTACACTGCTAAGGGTAATGCCAAGTAAAGTGAAAAGTAGATAGCGTAAGAATAATCTCATAAACTAAAGTTTGAATAATTATTAATTAATGTGGATCAATTAAGATATTGGTTCAAACGAGTTTATGATAAACACATGCTTATCTGTTCATGGATATTGAAATTAATCAGAAATTATTGGAATTCTTGTTAGCTTGAGGGGTAATAGAACGTAAAAATAGTTGTTTTTTTCAAACAGCCAAATTTTTTATTTAACTTTTTAAAATATCCAAGCGATACCTTTATACTGGCAATAAATATGTTTCGCTACTTTAAACGAATCCATAACTTGCCTTTACAAAATTTAATTTCACCGTAAATAATAATGTTGAAATTAATTATGAGCCTCTCATTTAGCCCCTCTAATACCTGAACTTTTCCACCCCGGGTGCAGGTTTCCAGCCATAGTGCGGCTCAAAATAATTCCATAATAATGCAGAAACATTTCGGGCCAGTTGCCATGCTTCGTTATCCGGTTTCCAGCTTTTGTCTGCATTATTTTTTGTAGCAATATAAAAGACATAATCACCATGCGGCGCATTTACCAAAACCGCTTCTGAACGTGACGCATCAACCATTCCTTGTTTGGATGCAGCCTGCACATACGGGGGAATTTGCGAGAGGGCATATTCATCCCAAAAAACATGCGTAAGGTCGCGGTACATTTGTTGACTCGCAGCCTCGCTCACCGTTTTTCCCTGGCGAATCATCACCATCAGATTGGCCATTTCCCGCGGCGTCGTTTGGCCCCATCCAAACTCCTTACTTTCCTTTTCTCGTCCCGGTGTGCGTGAATTAAGACGCGTAAATTGAAAGCCATTTTGAGCCAGCCATGAATTAATTGTAACTCCGCCGCCTGCTAACTTTTCACACCAGACTGCCGCAGTATTATCGCTATGTGAAATCATTAAAGTAATAGCAACATTTAAATCAATTTTGGTACTGTCTTTAAAATATTGCATCAGTCCGGAGCCTCCGCGTGCGGCACTATCACGATACAACATCGATTGGTGATAAGTATAAGCGCCTTCATTTATTTTATTAAAAATACCAACCAGAATCGGCACTTTAATAATACTGGCTGTTGGAAATATTGTATCGGCATTTATAGCCACTTCTTTTCCCGTTTTCAAATTACGAACATATACACCGGCAGTTCCGTGAAAAGAATCCAAAAGAGCTTTTAATTCTTTCTCCAGCTTTTTATCGGTTTTATATTGCGAAAATGCAGTTTGAGAAATAAAACAAATCATCAAAAATAAAATGAGAAACCGGGACTTTTTTTTCATTGAAGTATTTTTTTGGAAAAATACAACTTTATAATACACTCTTCAGTAATGGCAGAAATAATTCAAATTCCTTTTTATTAAAAACGGTTTGCGTAGATAACTAAAATATCACAACTTTACTTTGATTGAGAAACCAGATTACCGAATCTCTTCAAAAAACATTATGCTACTTGTTTATGTATCAAAAAAATCTTCCCGCTGCGATTATATTTTTGATTTAATTTTTAAAAAAGAATTTGCAATTGAATATTTTGTAACTACTGATATTACTGCATTTGGTGAGCATTCAAAAGAAAAAATAAATTACGCTGATTTCAAAATAAATAACGAATTCTTTATCAAAGCTTCTTCTTTTTTATTTGAAACAGACATAAGAAGACAAGACATAAAAGTGCTTCATAAAAATGGAATACCGGTTTTGTTTCCCAATGAGAATGACGATTCAGGTTTTGACATTTTTTCTGCGGTATTTTATTTGATCAGCCGCTATGAAGAATATTTGCCTTTTACGCCTGATCAATTTGGAAGGTTTAAAGCGCAGGAATCACTGGCTTTTAAAAATAATTTTTTGCACTTGCCGATCGTTGATATATGGATCAATAATTTTAAAATTGCTTTACAAAATAAATTTCCTTCGTTACAAATAAAATCTTCTTCTTTTAATGCCATCCTCACTTACGATATTGATGTAGCTTATAAATACCGTGGAAGAAATTTTGTAAGAACAACAGGTGCTATATTAAAGGATATTCTTTCACTGAAAATAAAAAATATCGGTGAAAGAATGAATGCCCTTCGAAAAGATCAGAAAGATCCGTGGGATGTTTATGCTGATCTGGCGAGCACCATTTTGAGAAATAATCTCAAATCAATTTTCTTTTTTTTATTGGCCGATAAATCAAGGCACGATCGCAATTTGAATTATAAAAAATCGGCAATGAAAGAACTGGTGGCGGATGTCGTAATGTTTAGCGAAATTGGCATTCATCCTTCGTTCTACTCTTCTGTTTTTCCTGAAAAAATTATAATTGAAAAAAAAAGATTGGAAAAATTATCTGGAAAAAAAATCACCAAAAGCAGGCAGCATTATTTAAAATTTATTTTGCCTGATACATACAATTCGCTTTTAGCAGCGGGGATTACAGAAGATTATTCAATGGGATTTTCACAAATGCCGGGATTCAGAGCGGGAACTTGTAAACCATTTTATTTTTATGATTTAAAAAACGAAAAAGCTACAGAATTAAAAGTTTTTCCCATCACTTTTATGGAATCAACACTAAATATTTCCTCCGGTCCTGATGAAGCCTTTCAAAAAATGATCTTGCTTTTGGAAGAAGTAAAAAAAGTGAATGGTACTTTTATAAGCCTTTGGCACAATCATACGATAAGCGAAACACATGAATACCAGGAATGGAGAAATGTGCATGAAAAAATGATTCAAAAACTTGTCGAGTCTCTAAGATAGATGCTCCATAAAATCAATCAATATTTTTTCTTCGTTTTCCCAGTTTAATTGTCTGGAAGCTTCAACTGTATTATCTTTCCACACATTGTATTTTTCCGGATCTTCTGAAATTTCAATCACTTTTTTTGCCATTTCTTCCGGATTCAACTTATCGACAAAAGTGCCGATATTGAATTGGGTAATAATTGATTTTATTTCTACTGCTTCCGTCGATAAAACAGGCATGCCCGCATGAATATAATCGAAAAATTTATTTGGAAGCGAGAATAAATGTTCATCGGTAACATCAATTTTTTCAAATATTAATCCGAGGAAACCTTGCATGGTTACCTGCTTCATTTCAGAATAAGGCAATGGATCAATGAAAGTAATTTTTGACTCCACTTTTAAATCACCAGTCATTTTTTTCAGCTTGTTTAAAATCGTTCCATTTCCTATGAAATATAAATGAAACTCATCTGGTAAAAATTGCATCATAAGCACTGCTTCTTCCGCTCCGCGGTTTTCATTTATGCCCATTCCCTGGATGATCAGATTCTTTTTTTCAGCAGGCAAAACAGGCGCATCAGCTACTTTATTCTTATTAAATAAACAGGGAACATTTCTGACTACTGCTACCCGCACTTTATATTTATTCTCATAAATATTTTTTATCGAATTATTTACAGTAATTACATTTTTTAATCGTGGAAATAATTTTTGCTCCAACATTTCCCAAATCTTTTTTGACGATTTTTTATAAACACCTTCAGTAAAATATTCGTGGCTGTCATAAATTAATTTAGATTTCTTTAATTGTGAAATAAGAAAATTAGGGAGCAGCGTATCTAAATCATTTGACCATAAAATATCGGCTTTTACAAAAAGCAAATACACAAATAACTGAACATTAAAAACAAGATACATCAATGGACCTTTTGCAAACAGGTTTTGAAAGCGAATGGTTTTGTAAGGCAAATGTTTTAAAACAAAATGCCTGTCGCTTTTTCTCCCGATCAATAAAACCTGGTAACCGATCTTGTGAAGCGTATTGCATTCTTTTTGCACACGTTGGTCAGTAACTAAATCACTGATAACCGAAACAATAATTTTTTTTGACAAAAATTGACTGATTTATTTGCAAATATTAAACAAATAAACTGAGTTTTGTAATGAACAAAAGGATCAGTTTTTACAAAATTGCAACTTTATGAAAGCAGCAAATAAACAAATAAACAACATTCTTATTTTCATGAATCGTTTAATAATTCAATAATTTAATAATTCAATAATTAACACCTCACATCTTCATATCGTTTGTCTTGATGTGCCTTATCCACCTGATTATGGCGGCGTTTTTGATTTGTTTTATAAAATAAAAACGTTGCATCAACTTGGCGTAAAAATTCATTTGCATTGTTTTGAATATGGACGCGGTGAACAACCCCAATTGAATCAATATTGTGAAGAAGTTCATTATTATGAAAGAGAGAAACTGGTTCAGGGAATTCCTTTGCGTCTTCCATATATCGTTAGTTCACGAATCAATCCGGCGCTGATAAAAAATATTTTAAAAGACAATTATCCTGTATTGCTGGAAGGAATTCATTGTACTTATTATTTGTATCATGGGGAATTAAACGGGCGCAGAGTATTGGTACGACTGCATAATGTAGAATATGAGTATTATAAACAACTCGCCACATCGACAAATAATTTTTATAAAAAAATCTATTACACATTAGAAAGCAGGTTATTAAAAAAATATGAAAACAGCATTGCTAGGAAAGGAAAATTCATTGCTGTAAATGAAAAAGATGAAGAGACTTACCAAAAACAATTCGATGCAAAGGATGTAGTATTTCTTCCGGTTTTTTTGCCGTTTAATAAAGTTGAATCACAAATCGGAAGAGGAAATTTTTGTTTGTATCACGGTAATCTATCGGTGTCTGAAAATGAGAAAGCAGCACGATGGCTTTTGGAACATCTAGTTAAAGCTTTAACTAATTTCGATTTTATCCTTGCTGGAAAAAATCCTTCAGAAGCATTAAAAAATGAATGTTTAAAAAATAAAAACGTTCAATTAATTGAAAATCCATCTCAAAATGAAATGCAACAATTGATCAGGAATGCACACGTTCATTTGCTACCTTCCTTTAATGCTACAGGAATAAAAATAAAAATGCTGAATGCATTATTTAACGGAAGATTTGTGATAACGAATAAAGTTTCTTTGGAAGGAACCGGCCTTGAAACCCTTTGCTGTGTTGAGGAAACGCCAAGCGGTTATATAAATCGGATCAACGAATTATTTGCGATCAACTTTAATGAAAATGAAATCAATAAAAGAATATTGATCCTTGAAAATTTATATGATAACGAAAAAAACGGTAAGCGATTGATGCAAATAATCAATCGCGAATTGTGAATTATTCACTATTCACAATTCACAATTCACTACACAATAGACGCATTATCATACACTTTTCCTCTCTCTGTTTTTATCGTTCTTGCGGGGAATTTATTAATGACCGGATAATCGTGTGTAGCCATGATGATGGCTGTTCCGTAATCGCGGCAGATACTAAAAAGCAATCTCATTACTTCATCAGAAGTTTCAGGATCCAGGTTTCCTGTTGGCTCATCTGCGAGAATTAATTTGGGAGAATTCAACAGCGCGCGGGCTATATCAATTCTCTGTTGTTCACCGCCACTTAATTCAAAAGGCATTTTAAAACCCTTTGTCTTTAAACCGACTTTATCCAAAACATCGGCGATTTTTTCATCCATTAATTTTTCATCTTTCCAGCCGGTAGCTTTCAATACAAACTTCAGATTGTTATTTACATTCCTGTCGGTAAGCAATTGAAAATCCTGGAATACCACGCCGAGCTCGCGACGGAGATAAGGAATTTTTTTCCAGTCTAATGTTGCCAGATCAAAGCCGACAACGGTTGCCTCGCCTTCCTTAAAATCCAAATCTCCATACAAAGTTTTCAGAAGGCTCGATTTTCCTGTACCGGTCTTTCCTACAAGATAAACAAACTCACCACGATTTACCGTAATATTTACGTCTGATAAAATGAGCGAATCACCCTGGTAAATATTTACATTCTTAAGTTCTACAATTGCTTCCGGCATAATTAATTTATTATTTTTTTGTAAGGGCGTAAAGTTAAATGTATAATTATTTCTTACAAGCAGGAAAAATTATTCATCTGTTAAAATAAAACCACCCACTCGTTCTTTTTCAAAATAAAATTTTTCAGCAATTCTAAGATACAGTAAACCAACAAATAAGGGGTATTTGGTATTTTTTTTGAAAAAACTAAATAATAAGTTTTGAAACTAAACAATTAGTTATAACTTTGGATTACGAAATTTAAAAACAATCAGAAATGAAAACGTTAACGAAAGCAGAAGAAGGCATCATGCAGGTATTGTGGAAAATAGAGCAGGGATTTCTTGGCGAGATCATCCAGGAAATGCCAAATCCTAAACCACATCAAAATACCGTAGCTACCATTTTAAAGATCCTGGTAGAAAAACAATTTGTCGGAATTGAAACTTTTGGCAGAATGAACCGGTATTATCCTTTGGTAAAGAAAGAAACGTATTCTAAAGGACGTGTAAAATCGCTGGTAAAAAAATATTATGAAGGTTCATTCAGCAATATTGTTTCTTCCATGGTAAAAGAAAATAACCTGAGCATTGAAGAACTGGAAATGCTGGTAAAACAATTGAAGAAATCAAAATAATTTAAACCGCCTAAAACAATCATCATGATAACGCTTGCGTGGTATTTATTGAAAGTAATTATCTGTTCCGGCATTTTATGCGGCTATTATTTTCTGGCGCTCAGAAATAATGTATTTCATCGTTGGAACCGGTTTTATTTATTGGCAGCGGTAGTTATTTCCTTAGCAGCACCGGTAATTAAAATTGATATTTTCCGAAATAATGAGGAAAAAGGAACTGTGGTGCAAATGCTGCAAACGATCAGTTATGGCGATGAGGCTGTGGTAGAATACAGCAGAAACAGTGGCTTTCAGCTAAATACAAAGAATCTTGCAGAAGGCGCATACCTGCTGATTTCTATGGTTTTCTTTACCATCTTCTTCGTTTCGTTGTTTAAAATAAAAAGGCTCAAAAAAAAGTACCCGGAAACAAAAATTGAAGACATCAGTTTTATCAGCACCAACGCAAAAGGAACACCTTTTTCATTTTTCAAATCTATTTTTTGGAATGATGCGATTGATCTTCATTCCAGCTCAGGGCAGCAAATTTTTAATCATGAAGTAGCACATGTAAAAGAGAAACATTCCTACGATAAACTTTTTATGAATCTTGTTTTAATATTTTTTTGGATCAATCCTTTCTTCTGGCTGATGCGGAAAGAACTGTACATGATCCATGAATTTGTTGCCGACAAAGAAGCGCTGGAAGATAGCGATATCAATGCTTTCGCGGAAATGATCTTACAAACTCTTTATCCGGGACAAAATTTTTCAATCACTAATAATTTTTTCTATTCACCCTTAAAAAGAAGAATTATGATGCTCACAAAAAATAAAAATCCAAAAGTTAATTATATAAGCAGGCTACTGGTTTTGCCGCTTGCAGCTATTGTGTTTTTTGCATTTACGCTAAAAGTAAATTCAACAAAACAAATTAATTCTTACAATGGAAAAACAATTAGAGTTGTAATTGATGCAGGGCATGGTGGAAACGATTATGGCGCTTCCGGTAATGGTTTAATTGAAAAAAATCTTACGCTTTCTATAGCAAAAAAAAATTGTTGCATTGAATTCAAATGATCATATTAATATTTTGCTTTCCAGGAAAGTCGATGAAAACTTTTCCGTGAAAGACCGGGTTTTGTTTGCACAAGAAAAGAATGCAGATTTATTTATTTCAATTCACGTGAATAAGGTAGCAAACAACGAAATAAACGGGTTTTCTGTTTTGATTGATAAAAATAACAGTGAACAAAACCAGGTGCTTGCATCAGCATTGATTAACGAGCTCAAGTCAACTTACAAAACGAATGATAAAATTGAAATGGTAAACAGGAGCAACAACATTTGGGTGCTTGATAAAAACGTTTGCCCGGCTGCGCTTTTAGAATTAGGAAACATGACAAATTCATCTGATGCAAAATTCATCAGCAACAGTGCTGACCAGGAAAAGATTGCAAGGAATATTTTAAATGCAATTAATAATTATGCCGCTTCATTAAAAAATGGTAGTGATAATAGTGTACAAACATCCGGCATTAACACTTTAACAGCAGATACCATTCCAGTGTATGACAAAGGCAAAAAGGTGAAAACTCTTGCAGTTCGTAAAACAAAAAAAGATGATTACAGCTTTGTAGGTTTTACAGATAAACTTTATATTACGGGCTCTTCTTCAAAACCCTTTTCAGAAAATTCAAAAATTACAGCCAACGCGATTTACATTAAATCAATACCTGACGACGTTTTAATAGTTGCGGATGGAAAAGAAATTTCAGGAGATGAGATGAAAGATATTCCGCCAAATAGTATGCGATCAATAAATATTTTAAAAGGTGAAACTGCTGAAAAGAAATACGGGACTAAAGGAAAAAATGGAGCAATCGAGATTATCACAAAAAGAATTGAACAAGACACGCCAATAACAAAGACTTACTTCAAATTTGCAGACAAAGACACAACTCCGAATAAAATTTACACAAAAGTAGAAACAGAAGCGTCATTTCCAGGTGGACCAAGTGCGTGGTTAAAATATATCACCCGTCAAATTCAGGCGTCAATTGATACTTTTACCAATGCGGATTATGGAACCTGTGTTGTCAGATTTATTGTAAATACAGATGGAACTGTAACTGATGTGCAGGCAACTACGATGAAGGGAACGATGCTTGCTAAGGTTTCAGTAAATGCAATAAAAAAAGGACCAAAATGGATTCCTGCTTCTCAAAATGGACGTACAGTTACATCTTACAGATTGCAACCGGTAACCTTGACGAATCCTGAAAAGCCGAAAAGCATTCAATTAAATCTGAACAAATCTTCGGAATCAACATCATCGACAAAAGCAAATGACAAAAAAGAAGTTTTTCTGAAACTTCAAGAACCGAAAGTGTTTCTAAAGCTTGAGCAACCTGCAAGTTTTCCAGGTGGACAGGTTTCCTGGCTTAAATATCTTTCCCGTGTTTTGGATAAAAACGGAAACGAATTAATGTCTGATGAAAAGAATCAAGGTACTTGCGAGGTTCGCTTCGTGGTAAGCAAAGATGGAGACGTAAGCAATGTACATGCACTAACGATGAAAGAAACAAAACTGGCAGATGTAGCCGTAAATGCAATTAAAAAAGGGCCCATGTGGATTGCAGGAAAACAGAATGGACGCAAGGTAAACTCCTTGGTAACTGTGCCCATAACTTTTAAATTGAGCGATAATATCGTGAATAAAAATGAGCCGGAGTAATTGAAAAGTCTTTAATATTTTGCCAGATTTAGAAATCCAAAAACCTAAATTTGCTTCATGAAAATTGAAGACATTTATAAAATATACCAGCAATTTCCCTCTATTGAAACGGATACCCGCAAAATAAAAAAAGATGACATTTTCTTTGCCCTGAAAGGGCCTAATTTCAATGGAAACTATTTTGCCAAACAAGCTTTGGACGCAGGCGCCGCTTATGTTGTGGCAGATGAGCCTTTGGATTTTGACGATAACAGGATCATACAGGTAACGGATGTTTTGCGCACATTGCAATTACTGGCACAACACCACCGTGAGCAATTTAATATTCCTTTTATTGCCATCACCGGAAGTAATGGAAAAACAACCACAAAAGAATTATTGCATGCAGTTCTTTCCACTACTTTTAAAACTTATACTACGCAAGGCAACCTGAACAATCACATCGGCATTCCACTTACTATTTTAAAAATAAAACCGGTTGCGGAAATGGCGGTGATAGAAATGGGCGCCAATCATTTACAGGAGATAGCAGGATACTGCGAATATGCGAAACCGACTCATGGTTTAATTACAAACATTGGCAAAGCACACCTGGAAGGATTTGGCGGAGAAGAAAATGTAAAAAAAGGCAAGGGCGAACTTTTCGCATATTTAGGATCAAGCGATGGCACCGCCTTCGTAAACACCGATGACAAGGGTGTTGAAGAAGTAAGCAGGCAGGTAAATACGGTGGTGTATTACGGAAGTAAAAGTGAACACGCAAAAGGAAAAATATTGAAAAATGATCCTTATATAGAAGTGACGATGAAATCTGAAAATCCGATAGATATTAAAACAAAACTGGTTGGTTCTTATAACCTGCCGAATATTCTTGCCGCATTTTGTGTGGGAAAATATTTCAATGTAGAGGAAGATAAACTAAAAAATGCGATAGAAAATTATGTTCCGTCGAACAGCCGTTCACAATTAATCGAAAAAAATACCAATACCATAATTCTCGATGCATACAATGCCAATCCGGGAAGTATGAAAGCGGCGATTGAGAATTTTGCAAATATGAAAGGTGATAAAAAGATCTTAATGCTCGGTGCTATGATGGAACTTGGCGATGACAGTAAAAAGGAACATTCAGATATTATTTCACTGATAGATCAGCATCAATGGGATGCAGTCGTTCTGGTGGGAAAGAATTTTAAAGAAATAAAGAACAGTTATATAAATCTTGAAAGCTCAGAACAATCAAAAGATTGGTTAAAAAATCAAGGGATTGAAAATGCTCAAATTCTCATCAAAGGATCCAGGAGTATGCAAATGGAAAAAGTTCTGGAAGCGCTTTAGTAAAAAAATAAATAAGCCGAATTTTTATTCCTGATTTTCCAGGGATGTAACGGTTAGGAGTACACGTAAATCAAAATATCAAGTTCCCGCTTTCTGTTTTTATGATCAATGATTTTTTATCACTCTCTTCTACTTTGCCAATAACCTGCGCATCAATATCAAAAGATTTGGCGATGGCAATTATTTCTTTTGTAAAATCTGCATCGGTATATATTTCCATACGGCAGCCCATGTTAAATACCTGGTACATTTCCCGATCATCAGAATGACTTGCTTCCTGTATTTTTTGAAATATTTCAGGCGGAGCAAATAAATTATCTTTAATCACTCTTACATTTTCAGGAATATATTTCAAACACTTTGTTTGTCCGCCACCGCTGCAGTGGATCAATCCATCAACTTTATCGAAATTGTTTTCAAGAAGTTGTTTTATCAGCGGCGCAAAAGTTCTTGTGGGTGAAAGTAACCCTAACGCCTCACTAATGCGGTGTTTGCCAATATAAACCACTTCATCGGGCAGAGAATTATCATAACTTTCTTTAAAATTTTCAGCATAATATTTATCGAGAATATCGTGCCTTGCTGAAGTCAAACCATTGCTTCCGATTCCACTATTATAATTTTGCTCATAGGTGGATTTTCCAAAAGAAGCGAGGCCCACAATTACATTTCCAGGTTTTATTTTTTCGTTAGAAATGATCTTTGATTTCGGCCATCTTGCAGTCATGGTTCCATTAACGGCAATGGTTCTTACCACATCACCTACATCTGCTGTTTCTCCTCCAAGATAATGGATATTGATTCCAAACGTTTTCATCAAATCAAAAAACGATTGCGTACCATTAATTATTTGTTCCAATACTTCACCCGTAATCAAATTTTTGTTTCTGTCGATGGTCGAATTAAAAATAATATTGTCATAAATTCCCACACACAAAAGGTCGTCAAGATTCATTACTACGGCATCCTGTGCAATTCCCTTCCATGCAGAAATA
>Ga0134126_10008382_pt1 | contig 13006 bp, 14 predicted proteins | sample KB31752_FD_96881 | JGI IMG/M metagenome (GOLD analysis project Ga0134126, IMG submission 96881) | Terrestrial soil microbial communities with excess Nitrogen fertilizer from Kellogg Biological Station, Michigan, USA - KB3-175-2 | ecosystem: Environmental > Terrestrial > Soil > Unclassified ...
GGTACATAAAGGCAAAGCGCTTTCAAAAATTCCGAAATAGACTATATCTTAAATTAATTTTTAATAGCCCCAATTAATAGAATACAAGTTTTGCTTGTATTGTTTTTAATTTCATGTTTTTTTCCAGCAGGGAAAATAAAAAAATCTCCCACTTCACTTTTGTAGGATTCATTCTCTATCATAAATTCAGGGGTTCCTTCAATCACCAAAGCATATTCGGTTTTTTCAGGATGCAGATGTTCAGGGAAAATGGCAAGCGGGTCTATTTTGACTAATTTAACACTCCCTTTTTCCAGGTTAATAAATTCCTTTCCATGAAACCCTTTTACTTTTGCTTCTGCCCAATTAAGTGTGTCTGGTTTAATTTTATTACTCATAGTCTATTTTTGGTTTAATAATACCTAATTTATTTAAATATCATCTTTGTTGATATAGCTATTCTATTCCATGAATTGATTACAACAATCTGCATAATTAACTGAGCTAATTTTTTCTCCCCGAATAAACTAAGAGCAGCACTATATGTTTCTTCCTTTACTCCGTTATCAGATATCAATGTTATTTCTTCAGTTAATTGTAACGCACATTTTTCTTCTTCTGTAAAAAGATTTGATTCTTTCCAAGTTACAAGTTCAAATAGTCTTTTCTGGATTTCCCCATTCGCTATCGCATCTTTTGTGTGCATGTCGATGCAATAAGTACACTTGTTCACTTGCGAAGCTCTTATTTTTATTAATTCGCATAATTTTAGGGATAGCTCTGAGTTTTTTGTGTAGTTCTCCAATTCATACATTACTTTGTATGCATCCGGCTCAACTTCCTTTATCAAAATTCGTTTTGTCATAATATTATTTTCCATTTACAAGTTCTTTAAGATAATCTGTTGTGACATCATTTTCTTCAATCTCATTCATGCCCTCGTAATTTTTAAGCTTTATAGCCAATTGCTTCATAGCTTTTATTACAATCTTTAAAAAAGAAGGGCCCAGACTGACTCTCACAACACCAATTTCTTTAAGGATTTTTAAATCGGGAATTCCAGGAATTGCCAAAATATTTACAGGACATTGAAGAGTTGTGACCAAATTTTGTATGTCGTTTTTTTGTTTCATTGCAATTGGAAAAATACAATCTGCTCCCGCATTTACATATTCTCTCCCCCTTTTTAATGTCTCTTTAAATTTTTCTTCATCCGAAACAAAATCTTTCCCTCTTATAAAAACATCCGTTCTGGCATTAATAAAAATAGGAACCTCCATATCGGATGAAACCTTTTTAATCAACTGAATTCTTTCACACTGTTCTTCAATGGAAAAAAGTTTTCCGCTTTGTCTATTTGTATCTTCAATGTTAATTCCTGCTATTCCTGTTTTTATAATTAGCTCAATGTTTTTCTGTAATTCAGAATGAGTATCAGCATATCCGCTCTCTATATCGGCTGTTACGGGAATATTTACGCTTTTTACTATTTGGGTTAGTTTTTTTAATACTTCGATAAAGGGAATGTTTTCCCCATCATCAAATCCGTTTGTAAATGCTATTGATGCGCTGGCCGTTGCAACAGCTGGGTATTCCAATTTTTCCAATAAACTTGCGCCTAAAGAATCCCAAATATTTGGAAGCACCAACATTTTTCCGTTATGGTGAAGTGCATGAAACTGTAAGGCTTTAGTTTGTTGTATTTTCGAATCTATCATTTCTCTTAATTTAAGATTATGAAAATTACACAAAGAAAGCAAATTCCTTACTGATTTTAATTAAAACCGAGGAAATGAGTAAGATATTGTGTTTGAAGCCTTGGAATAAACCCTTTTGTCTAGTTAACGGTATGTGTTAAAGCCTCAAAACCAGAAACAACATCAAAAAGTTCTTCATCGATTGAACTCTGACGTAAACGATGAAACTTATGGTTAAGATCATCCAGCAACTCTTCTATGTTTTTTTCGGCACGTTGCATAGCTGTCAAACGGCTTGCATTTTCACTTGCCAAAGATTCTGTACAAGCCTTAAATAATGAAACAAAAAGAAACTCGTGTATAAGTGCTTTTAAAGTTGATTTTTTCTCCCCTATAATTTGTGGCTTTTTTGTGGAGGGCCAATTATGTTTTGATAATCCCCGCCTCCATTCTTTATCTAATGGTAGTAGGTTTTGGATAACAGGTAAGTAGCTATTTCCTTGCTTTTGTTGGTTATGAAAAATATGAAACTCATTGATGGCACCCTTTTCAAAATAATTTTCACTTTGAAGTAAAATCTGCTCTACTAAATAGGTAATTGCATTAACAGAATTCGGAACAGAAAAAGATTTAGTGGTTGTAAAACCAATATCTGATAATAGTAATTGAACACGTTCGCCCACTGACCAAATTTCTTTTTTTCCGGGAATGTCTTTGAGCGATTGAGATACAAAATTTGCAAGCGAATCATTAAACTGACCTACAAGCCCTTGATCTGATCCAAAAACGATGGCACAAACTACTTTTTCATTTTTTGAGCTTAAATTTTTACGTATTACTTCGATTTTTTCTTGTTTAAAATAAGCATTGATGCCTAATACTACTGTATAATAATAATCTTCTAACGAGCTGGAGGCTGTTTCGTACTGTCCAATATTTGAAGCAGCCATAGCTTTCATAGTTCTTACAACAGATTTTAATTCTACAGCACTATCAATTTTTCTATGTAAGTTTTCAAGCGTATCCATTATTCTTCTTTTGGTTTCTCTTGAAAAGGAGTAAGTATATCGCTGCTTAGTTTTAAAATAGCTTCATTATTTTCTTTGCTTAACTCTTTATCAGAAAATATTCCTTTTAAAATTTCTTTAGGAAGTTCTGCACAAGCGTTAAGCAAATTGACTTCTGCTTCTTGTATTTTGTCAATCGGTATACTGTCAAACAATCCACTTGTTAAAGCGAGCAAAGTCACTATTTGCTCGGGAACAGACATCGGCTGAAGCTCCTGTTGTTTAAAACAAGTGCGAATTCGTTTTCCGTGATCAATTATTTTTTGAGTATGTGCATCTAATCGCGTTCCAAAACGGGCAAAACTTTCCAATTCTTCAAACTGAGAATAAGCAAGTTTTAAATCGCCAGTAATAGAACGATAAGCAGGTAACTGAGCTTTTCCTCCAACACGTGAAACAGATTTACCAATGTCAACAGCAGGTAAAACGCCCAACTCAAATAGTTTTGGCGAAAGATAAACTTGCCCATCGGTAATGGAAATTAAATTAGTTGGAATATATGCCGAAATATTTTGTGCTTCGGTTTCAATAATGGGTAAAGCGGTAAGCGACCCTCCACCAAGTTCTTTACTAAGATGCGTAGATCTTTCTAATAATCTGGAATGTATATAGAAAATATCCCCGGGAAACGCTTCGCGTCCGGGAGGTCTTCTCAACAAAAGTGAAAGTTCGCGATAGGCACGTGCATGATTTGTGAGGTCGTCATAAACAATAAGCACATCACGTCCCTGTTCCATAAAATATTCTGCAATACTGGTTGCAGCATAAGGAGCAATATATTGTAAACCCGGAGGATTGTTTCCTTCTGTTACCATTACTATTGTATATTCCATAGCCTCTTTTTCCTTCAGATGTGCAATTACCTTAGCAACTGATGACGCCCGTTGCCCTATGGCACAATAAATACAAATTACATTTTTATCATGTTGATTTAAAATCGTATCAAGAGCAATAGCAGTTTTACCCGTTTGCCTGTCTCCCAAAATCAATTCACGTTGTCCACGACCAATCGGAATTAAAGCATCAACCACTTTTAATCCTGTTTGTAGCGGAGCGGAAACCGCAGCCCTATCCATAATAGCGGCAGCAGGTCGTTCAATGGGCAAACGCTTACTAAAAACAATAGTACCCTTATCATCCATTGGATCTCCTAATGGGTTAATAACTCTTCCTATTAATGCTTTGCCAACGGGTATATCCATTACACGTCCAGTTCGTTCTACTTCGTCACCGGCATTTAATTGCGAGTCGTCCCCTAAAAGAATAGCACCTATTTCACTTTCATCAATATTAAAGGCTATGCCATATAAGTTGCCCGGAAATTTTAATAGTTCTTCAAACCCCACATTAGGAAGTCCTGCAACTTTTGCAATTCCGGCTGATACACTAATAACCGTACCAATTTCACGCGGAGTAAAAGAAAGTGTGTAATTTTCTCTGCCCGCATCTATTTGATTGAATGTGTTATTAATTATTTTATGTAGATTACTTAATGGCATTTTATTTTTCTGATTCTGTGTCCTTTTCTAATTCTTTCTTTTTCGTTTCTGTTTTCTTTTTCAGCTCTATTTTTGTTTTTTCTTGCATGGTTTCTGAAATGCTTTTTTCAAGAGAACTCAGATATTCTGAAATACTCCAAGCTAACTTATATCCGTGTGCGTTAAGCTCTATACCACTTATTAATTCGGGTGTTACCTTAAACTCAAAATGCGTTTTTGCCCCCAATATTTCTTTAACTGAATCTTTTATTTCGACTTGTTGTTTATGAGGTAATTCAAATGCACTTTGAATAAGTACTGGGGTTGAATTGGATGCAAATGCTTCGATAAATATTTTCGTTTCATTTTCTTTTAACGCTTCTAAACGCTTTATGAAAACATGTACAGATTGTTCTTCTAAACTAACAGATGCAAGATCAGCAAGTGCCTTTCTTGTAATGGCAAAAACCTCTTGTTGTGTTTTTTGAACAATTTCATGATTCAATTTTTCTAATGCTGCTTTCGAAGCATCTTCCAATTTAGTACTTAGTTTATTAGCGTCACTTCTCGCTTCCTCAAGTAGTTTTTTTCTCTCATCTTTTGCTTCATCAATAGCTTTATCCATTAAGTCTTTCTTTTGCTTATCAAAATCTTCATTCTTTTTTTCAAATTCATCTTGCTCTTTTTTAGCGTCGGCTTTATCGGTTTTAGCATCCTTTAATTGGGCGGCAATTTTTTTTTCGCGTTCATCAACGGCATTAAGAATTGGCTTGTATAGATAACGCTTTAACAACCACACTAAAATGAGGAAATTAATTACCTGTGCTATTACTGTGAACCAGTTGATTTTCATTTTATATAAATTATTTTGCTATTACATGATTCCAAAACGGATTGGCAAAAATGAGTATCATGGATATAACAAAACAGTATATCGATAAAGATTCTAACATGGCTAAACCCACAAACAAAGTGCGTGTAATAGTTGGAGCCGAATCCGGCTGTTGTGCCATTGAGTTTAACGCTGCTGAAATTGATTTTCCCTGTCCTATAGCGGGCATCATAACCCCTATAGCCGTTGTTATACCAGCAGTAACGATGGATGCTATTGCAATTAAAGTTGAACTTTCCATTTGTTTATCTTTTTAAATTAGTTTGTTTTAATGATTGCTTTTTTCTTTTCTGGTTTAGATTCTTGAGTTGCCGCGGCTATATAAACTATTGCCAAAATGCTGAAAATATATGCCTGAACAATTCCAGTAATTAAGCCAAGCATGGTCATTAGTATAGGAAATATTAATGGTGCAATGGTCAATAATATGCTTACTATCATTCCCGCACTCATTATGTTACCAAACAACCTTATTGCCAATGCCAATGTTCGTGATATTTCACTAATAATATTAAAAGGCAGCATAATAAAAGTTGGCTGTAAATATGATTTTAAATACCCCAGTATACCTACTTCTGCAATGCCAAAAAATGGTACAGCTAAAAACACACAGATGGCCAGTGCCGCAGTAGTAGATAACGAGCCTGTTGGAGCTTCGTAACCGGGTAAAATAATGCAAATGTTTGATAATGCTATAAACAGAAACAAAGTACCAATAAACCCAATAAATTTTTCGGGTTTGTTAAGTCCAATTTCTTTAATCTGATTTTTTATTCCTATTACAATCATTTCAAGTATACATTGCCAACGTGAAATATGAATATTTTTTTTAAGCTTTCTTGTAATTAACCATGACCCAACAACCATAACCAACATTAACACCCAAGTGGTTATAATAGTTAGGTTAATGGTAATAAAACCATTTTGCCAAAAAATAGTTTCATCTGGACTAAGCTTCATGGTTAACCTTCTTTTTAAATTCCATTTGTTGCACTACTTTTGATTTGGTAAGGTGAGTAACCATAAAACGGGCTATCAAAAACCCAAGTAAACAAATAAGAAGTCTTTTTAAATCACCATTAGCGGTAAAATAAAATCCAACTAAAGTAACGGCAACTCTTACAAATGAACTTACTAAAAACCACTGGGCAGATGTTTTTGCATTAACTGCCTTTTTTACAGTTAGCCATAATCCACCGAAGAAAAAAGTTCCTAAAGCCAATCCTACAATTAATGCAAGCGTTATGTGTAAAACCTCATTCATTTTAATCTTCGTTATCTTGATGTATATTTTTATCCTCTTTAGCCACCCAACTCCAAGCGATTACACATCCAATTACTAATCCTGAAATTAAGCAAGTTAGTGTCCACGAAAATGATTGAGTATATTTTTTATCCAACCAAATTCCTAATGCTGCTCCTAATAGTGCCGGAATTGCAACCGACCAACCCACCATGCCAAACATTCCTAAGCCCGACCAAACACTTTGTTTATTGTTGTTTAATGCTTTTAGTTTACGCTTTTCTTGTACATTTATCTTCTCACTAAACGAGTTTATATTTTTTATCTCGGTAGGTTTCATTTTAGTCATTATGGAATTTTTCTAAACTATGAATAAATCCACTTTCTAGCTTTGCCATTACCGAGCGTGATTTTTTTTCATCTTCATCTAAGTTCACAAACTCTCTTTTGACAGATTCATGAAGCTGGCCTAAATCAACCCCACCTATAGCATTTCTAACTGACACCAACACTTGTGTATCGACTTTAATAAGTATGCCTTCATCAACAGCTAAATAATGTACTCCACCAGTTTCAGTTTCGTATTGAAAAATGCCGGGTACCAAAGCGGCAACGCAATCAAGTCTTTGTGGCAAAAAACCATAAGACCCATTATTGGTTTCGGCAACAATGCGCGTTACATTTCTTGCTTCAGCAAAAACTTTAAACGGAAGAAGTATTTTTAGATTCATTACGTTTATTTCCATCTTATTTAATGCTTACTTCTGGTTTAGTATTTGTTTCGGTACTGGATTTTTTCTTATCTGGATTTTTTTCTTTAACTTCATCTACGGTTCCTATCATATAAAATGCGCTCTCAGGCACATCTTTAAACTCATCAGCAAGAATGCGTTCACAACCATCTAAAGCATCTTTTAGGCTAACATCTTTTCCTTTAGTTCCACTAAATTTTTCGGTAGTATAAAATGGTTGAGTAAGAAATCGTTCTAATCGCCTGGAACGATTTACTATTTTTCTATCATTAATAGATAGCTGTTCCATACCCAGCATGGCAATGATGTCTTTTAGTTCCTCATACTGAGCAAATGTTTGCCTTATTTCTTGTGCCAAATTATAATGTCTTTCACCAATAATTCCAGGTGTTGCCATTTTAGAATTAGATTGTAACAAATCAATAGCAGGATACAAACCTTCGCTGGCTCTTTTTCGAGAAAGAACAATGGATGCAGAAAGATGCGAAAATGTGTGTACGGCAGCCGGGTCAGTTAAATCATCGGCGGGAACATATACTGCTTGAATGGAAGTTATAGCGCCTGTATTTTTATTAGCAATTCGTTCTTCTAGTTTAGATAATTCAGTTCCCATGGTTGGCTGATAACCTAAACGAGAAGGCATTTGCCCCATTAAACCAGATACTTCCATACCTGCTTGGATAAACCGAAAAATATTGTCTATAAGCAATAATACATCGTGGTGCTGATCATCACGAAAATATTCTGCCATGGTTAAAGCTGCATGACCAACACGAAAACGTGCACCGGGTGGTTCATTCATCTGACCGAACATCATCACCATATTTTTTAGTACACCTGCTTCTTTCATATCATGATAAAGTTCATGTCCTTCACGACAACGTTCTCCTATCCCACAAAACATACTTACGCCTTTATGATGTCCAACCATATTATGGATCATTTCCGTTAGCAAAACTGTTTTGCCAACACCCGCACCACCAAATAAACCCGCTTTTCCCCCACGTTCTAATGGCACTAATACATCAATGGCTTTAATGCCTGTTTCAAAAATTTCTGATTTTGCAGATTGATTTGATAAGGAGGGCGGTGCTTGATGTACATTGCGCCATTCCATATCTTTTAGTGGCTCACCATGGTCAATCGTATTTCCAAAAACATCAAACATTCTTCCTAAAAGATCTTTTCCAACTGGTATCATAAGCTGTTTTCCATCAGTTTCTACCTTCATACCACGCGCCAAGCCTTGTGTGGGATTTAATGCAATCCCGCGCACACGACGGTTATCAATCTGAGCCAGTACCTCAATAGCTATTTCGTTATTTTTTCCTGAATGAAGTAAGGTATAAATAGCGGGTATTTTATTTTCAAACCATACATCCACAACACTACCCCTTACGGAGATTATCTTTCCGATATTTAACGTATTGTCTTTATGTTTTGAAATAGTTTCCATTTTTTATTACTGCATCAGAAAAGTCTTTTTTTGACACTTTCAAGTGTGACTGTATTAAAATGGCAAATCACCAATTAAATAGGTGCCATGCGTAATCATATCCGGATTAGAAAACACAGGAATACTTAGTATTGGAATAGCTGAATGATTAACAAATTGTTCGGAATAAACCCCATTTACTAATTGATTTAAACTGAAATCGTGTTTTTTCATTACCACTATTAAATCAGCTTTATTTTTTTCCGCGTAATCAAGTATCTCTTTCGTAAAGTTGTCCGCAAATATGGATGTCGATTTGTACTTTACATTAAGCTTAGTAAGGTATTTTTCTACCTGTTCTACATATTGTTTTACTTTAAATTGCTTTGATTCATTTTTATCATCCGTAAAACCTGTAATAAAAATTGTGGAGTCAAATAAACGAGCCATTTCAATAGCAAAATCTACTTTTTGTCTTGAGGTTATTTCTAAGCGGATAGGAAGAATAATGTTTTTGAAACTTTGTTTGCTCGGTTTTTTCTGAATGGTTAACACAGGGCATTCAGCATGATTTACAACTTTATAAGCATTGCTTCCGGCAAAAAACTCTCTAACCCCGGAAGTGCCATGCGTACCCATTATAATAATATCAAACTTTTCTTTTTCTGCTATGTTACAAATTTCATCACTTATGTTTCCTAATTTAACCTCATAGCTAACCCCTATAGCATTAGTTTCTGCTATTTCAGCAGCTATTTTTTTTAGCCCTTCGTTTGACTGGTCTATGATTGTAGTATAAAAAATATCACTTGATGGTACTGACGAATTTGGAGATGTAATATAAATCGGTACTACTACATGAATTAATTTTATTGCCGCTTTATTGAGTTTAGCCATGTATATAGCCTGACTTAGAGCATTACCGGCTGTTTCAGAAAAATCAGTTGGAACTAATATTTTTTTAATTTTAAATATGTCCATAGTTTTTGTTTTTATAATTATTAATAGTCTTTATTCAGTTTCATTACAGATAACCATTGCCGAAGCACCGCCGCCGCCATTGCAAATACCGGCTACACCATATTTCGCTTTATTTTGTTTTAATACGTTTATAAGGGTAACCAGTATTCTTGCGCCTGAACAACCTAAGGGATGCCCTAATGAAACTGCACCACCATTTACATTTACTTTAGCAGCATCCAGCCCTAATAATTTCTCACTAACAAGGCTAACAACAGCAAAAGCTTCGTTTATCTCATAAAAACTGATGTCTTCTTTTTTTAAACCGGCATTTGAAATTGCTTTTGGTATTGCTATGGAAGGCGATGTGGTAAACCACTCAGAAGCTTGCTCAGCATCTGCGAAGCCAATTATTTTTGCTAATGGTTTTAATCCTAAACTAGCTGCTTTTTCTTTACTCATTAAAATCAAAGCAGCAGCCCCATCACTTATTTTACTTGAACTGGCTGCTGTTACTGTTCCGTCTTTTTGAAAGACGGTTTTTAGTTTAGGAATTTTTTCGAAATTTACTTTTTTGTATTCTTCATCCTCTTCAATCAACAAAGTTCCTTTCTTGTTTTTTATTTCGACAGGTACAATTTCATCTTTAAACTTACCCGCTTTCCAAGCTACTGCCGAACGTTTATAGGATTCAATAGCAAAGGCATCTTGTTCTTCCCTGCTAAACTTATATTCTTTAGCACATAACTCAGCGGAATTACCCATTGCTTCATGAGTATAGGCATCGGTTAAGCCGTCTTTTGCAAGGCCATCAATTGTTACACCATTGCCAAATTTTGAGCCCCATCTGTTATTTTCTAAATAAAAGGGTACGCTACTCATGCTTTCCATTCCTCCTGCAACAACTACATCAGCCGAACCTAACATAATACTTTGTGCCGCGATAGAAATAGATTTCATGCCGCTGGCACATACTTTATTTATGGTTGTGCTATTTACGTTATCGGGTAACCCCGCAAATATTGCGGCTTGTTTAGCAGGAGCTTGTCCTAAGTTGGCTTGTAAAACAGAACCCATATAAATCTCTTCAACTAATTTTATATCAAGTTTTATTCTATCTAAAGCACCTTTAATCGCTACGGCTCCTAATTTGGTGGAAGGAACACTTTTTAATGAGCCGCCAAATGACCCTATTGGGGTTCTTACGGCTGATACAATATATACTTCTTTCATTTTTCTCTTTTTTTATAAAAAATTACAATGGCAAGTGAAATTGCAAGAAGAATCCATAAACCCCATCCCTGAAACCATATCCAAATATCTCCACCTGTCATTTTATTAGATCGATGAATTGCTTAGAGCATTTTCCTTTTTTGCATTTTCTTTTTTACTAACCGAAACATCTTCTTCATCAATAAGAATTACTTTAGCATCAAAAATTACTACTCCTTTACCTTCTTCTAATACTTTAATAGGATTTAAATCCAGTTCTTTTAATTCAGGGAAATCACTTACTAATTGCGATATTCTTAATAAATAATCAACAATAGAATCAATATCATAAGCAGGCTGTCCTCTAAATCCTTTTAAAATTTGATAGCCTTTAGTTTCTTTAATCATTTTCAAAGCGTCTTGTTTCGTAAGAGGCGCTAATCTGAATGCAACATCTTTAAATATTTCTACAAATGTTCCCCCAAGTCCAAACATAATGAGTGAGCCAAATCCTTTGATGGCATTTGCACCAACAATTATTTCAATACTTTTCTCTGTAAAATATTTTTCTACTAAAAAACCTTGAATCTGAGCATCAGGCTTTTTAGTTTTAACGCTTTCAGAGATTTCTTTAAACGCTTTTTTTAATTCGCTTTCATCTTTCAAATTTATGATTACACCACCCACATCAATTTTATGCAGTATATCAGGCGAAATTATTTTCAATACAACCGGGTAGCCAATTTTAGCAGCAGCTACAATAGTGGCATCCAAATCTTTTGCGGTTATGTGTTGAATCACCTTCATTCCATAAGCTTCCAGTAATTTGTATGATTCTGTTTCTGACAGATGGACTCTTTTATCTTTTCTTATCGTATCGAGCACTTCCTGAACTTGCTTTCTATTTACTTCAAATTTTGTCACCTTAACCTCTGGTTGTTTAATCCATTGGTAATATTTAATCATTGCAGCAAGTACTCTAATGTCTGTTTCAGGAAAATCAAAATTTGGAATATTTGCGTCGTTTAATAATTTCTCAAAAGAGGGTTCGGGGTCTAACGACATCAGATTACCTAAAATCGGTAAATCGGGGTGAACTTTTGCAAAGTTACAAAGATTAGAAGCAATCGCATCCATATCGGTTTCTACCGTTGGTAAAATAGATACAACAATAGCATCTACATTTTTATCTTTTGCAATTATTGATAGGGTATCACTTACTCTTTGTGCATTGGCGTCACCAATTATATCCACCGGATTACGTGTACTTGCAGTAGGAGGCAATTTTAGTTTTAATGCTTTTATGGTATCATGTTCAAATTCCACCATTTCTAAACCATATTTTTCAGCAGCATCTGTAGCTATAACTCCCAAACCGCCGCCATTAGTGACAACAACAATGTTATTTCCTTTTGGTTGTTTAAAACAAGTAAACCCTTCTGCAAATTCAAATAGTTCAGAAAGTGTTTCTACACGAATAACACCACATTGAGCAAAAAGCGCATCATAAGCGGTATCAGATGTTGTTAGTGCCCCTGTATGTGAATGTGTGGCAATTGCGCCACGAACCGAGCGACCTGTTTTTATAATTAGAATTGGTTTTAATTTTGCACTTGCTTTTTTTGCCACTTCTAAAAAACGAGCCGGATGCCCTATATCCTCTGCATATACGGTGATTATTTTAGTAGCCTCGTCATCAATTAAATATTCAATAACATCGCTTTCATCTATTACAGCTTTATTGCCAATAGAAACAAATTTTGAAATGCCCAAATCATGCTGATGTGCGTAGTCAAGGGCCGCAACACCTATAGCTCCGCTTTGTGAAACTAAAGCTACATCACCCGCTTTTGGCATTTTAAGTGCAAAATTTGCATTTAGACTGATTTCCTTTTGGGTGTTAATAATGCCTAATACATTTGGTCCAATTAAGGCTATATTATGTTTATTGGCAATAGCAATAATTTCATCTTCCAGTTTTTTTCCTTCTTCCCCAATTTCTTTAAACCCAGCAGTTATAACAACGATTCCTTTTATTCCTTTTTCAGCACATTGCTTTACCACATCAACTACTGCTTTTGCAGGAATACAAATAACAGCTAAATCGACTTTCTCAGGAATAGACAAAACATCTTTATAAGCTCTCACGCTCATAATATTATCGTATTTTGGATTAACTGGATAAATGGCACCCTGAAAATTCGATTCGAGTATATTAGTTAAGATACCATTTCCAACGGTACCCTCGGTTTTAGATGCACCAATTATAGCAACTGATTTCGGTTCGAAAA
>Ga0134126_10008383_pt1 | contig 13005 bp, 13 predicted proteins | sample KB31752_FD_96881 | JGI IMG/M metagenome (GOLD analysis project Ga0134126, IMG submission 96881) | Terrestrial soil microbial communities with excess Nitrogen fertilizer from Kellogg Biological Station, Michigan, USA - KB3-175-2 | ecosystem: Environmental > Terrestrial > Soil > Unclassified ...
CCAAGCCGTCAACCGGACCCGCCGTCCTTTGCCGGTTCTGCGAACGGAAATGGTAACGGCTCTGGGGCACACTCAGGTTCGGCCTCGGACGGAACGCCGCATTCGAGCTCGAACAGTGCCGCAGTCCGAACGTACGCGACCAATGCAGGCCAACCGCCAGCACCGGCACCGAGTGTTGCCTCACTGGGCGGAGAGCCGTTAGCAGGGTCGGGATTCGAGAGTGAACGCCCTACCCGCGGGTTTGCATCAAGCGTTGCACCTCCGCAATCGTCTCCACGCGCGTCGGTTGCCGTGCCCAGCGGGAGCGGAGACGCCGCGGCGATACCAAATGACAGCGCAAGCTCGGCGCCCGCGTCGGGAGCAGATGAGATTGCATCGGTTGGTCCAGCAGGCTCACAACCGGCAACCCCGCCAGCATCACCGGTACGCAACGTGAAAGGTTTGGCCGGCCGGGTTTCGAACAAATATTGGCGATACCGCAACGCTATGAGCATGTTGCCATCGGATGCTGCGCCCCATGCCACGCCGCCGCGAATGCCAATAGACCAGAACGGGGAATAAGGAGAAAGTATTCATGGGATTCGCACTCAAAGCCAAACGCCGATCAGAAAACGCCGCGTCGAATTCGAGTTTAAAGGCCGTTGCGCCTGCCGCAATTCATAATCCATACCTCGCCGCGCGCCGGGAATGGGACGAGCGCTATGGCGACCTCGTCACCAGGGCACGAAACTGGAGAACGATCGCCGTCCTTTGCACGCTCATTGCGCTCATCGCAAGTGGAGGGATGGTGTGGCTCTCGACCAAATCTCGTGTAGTTCCATTTGTGGTGGCGATTGATCATCTCGGACGTCCCGTCGCATCCGGGATTGCCGATCAAACATCCGCTACGGATGATCGCCTGAAGCGGGCGAGCATTCTGAACTGGGTCGAAAACGTTCGGACCGTGACGACGGATGGGGTCGCGCAGAGAAAGGCAATCGATCACGTGTATGCACAGATTGCTAACGGCAGTCATGCACAGGCCTTCATCAGCGACTACTATCGCAGCGACCCGCCGCAAAAACGTGCCGAAACCGAGACAGTTGCCGTCGAAGTGAATTCAGTGTTGCCGACCAGCGACCGTACCTATGAAGTCGATTGGATCGAAACCTCTCGGGACCTTTACGGCACGGTGAAATCGACAGACCGCTGGAAGGGGTCTTTCACCATTGCACTCGACCCGCCCACGGATGAGCGGCTCGCACGCATCAATCCGCTCGGCATCTACATCATTCAGGCGAGTTGGTCCAAAGTTCTGTGATTTGTACTTCGGAGAAAGGAATCATGACAAGACGCATTGTTTTATTTAGTTTCGGGCTGTCGTGCTTTTGCTTCATCGCGGCGGCCCAGAATCCAACGGCCCAGGCTCAATCCGTTCAGCTTAAGCGCACTCCGCCAGCAGCCAAACCAGCAACGCTGCCGGCGGTCCAAAACTACGATTTTGCGGGCCAACTTCGCACGCTCCAAAATGGCGATACCAGCGGCGCGACCGTAGGTGAGGCGAACGTCGGGGTCGCGCCGGATCTCAAGGAAGTACCAAAAGATTTTCATGTGCGAACGGATATTCCGCTGACTCCCACGGCGCAAGAGGCAGTCCGGGTGAGCGAAAAGTGGCGGGGGGAAAAGCTCGCTCCTGCTGCTGGTTCAGACGGACGCGTTATGTACGCCTATGGCGCTGGCTTACCAATGATCGTGTGCGCGCCCCTCCGGGTGTGCATGGTAGAGCTGCAGGCTGGAGAGCGGATCATCGGGGAACCTCATATCGGGGACTCTGTGCGCTGGCATATTTCGCCAGCGATGTACGGGTCGGGCGAGCAAGCCACGTCCGTGATCGTTCTAAAGCCGCAGGTTCCCGGCCTCGATACAAACCTGCTCATAACGACTGATCGTCGCGCCTACTATTTGCGGCTTGTTTCGAAACCGGAAGACTATGTTGCTCGCGTCGCATTTGAGTATCCGGACGACGAGAGCAACCGGCAATGGCAGCAGCATGCAGCGGAACAGCAGATCGCCGCTCGCCAGGCACAACGTTCCTCCGAGGTCCTTCCAGCCATGATCGCCGTCGAGAAAATGAATTTCGACTACAAAGTCAAAGGCGGCGACGAGCACATTCGCCCGGTCCGCGTTTTCGACGACGGTGCGAAGACCTTCATTCAAATGCCCCCGGAGATTCAGCATCGCGAGGCACCGGCTCTGGTCGTCATTGGGACCGATGGAAAAGGTGAGATGACGAATTACCGCGTCAAAGATCAGACATACATCGTGGACAGATTGTTCGACCGCGCCAATCTCGTGCTGGGCACCGGGAAGAAAGCGCAGAAAGTGGAGATTACCCGTGGAACCAAAGGATAACCGCCCAGAGAATACTGAAGCGCCGGTCAAACCGATCGAAGCGCCTGCCGGCCTGGAACTTCATCCGGCGCCCAAACAATCTGTCCGGCTCAATCGGCGTGCCAGCCTAGGTGTCGGGGCGATCGCACTTTTGTTGCTTCTCGGCTTCGCCTATGGCGGATACCGGCGCCAAATTCTTTCACAGGTTACCGCACGCGAAGCCGGGCTCCCGAAAAATGTCGTACCGGCGACAACCGCTGGAGCCGAATTCACGAAGGACCTGCCCGGCGGACAAATGGCACGCAGCGTCGATTCCAGCCACCAACTCCAGCCACCGGGAAGCGCGGTCGCAAACCTAACTTGCGGCACAGATCCGCGGTCGGGGGAACCTTACCACTTCGATCCGCAGACAGGCCGTCCGTGTCCGGCATACAGCGGAATGCCGCAAGAGCGGGTTGTCGTCCGCCAGGCTCCCGCCGAAAACCGAACGCAGGTCGCTGCACAAACGCCGCCGGAACCATCGCCGGAGGAGAAGCGGCTGCTGGCGGCGTATCAGAGGGAGCAGGAAGCCAGGCTGGCACCCACCCAGATATCAAATGGTGGCGGGTCGGTATTCCGGTCTGGCAGCGATTTCAGTTCTGGTCCAAACGTTCAAGACGATATTTCGCGAGTCGCTGCCGTCAGCCAGGCGCTCACCGGAAACCGCGGATCGGATGCTGGTGCGGAGCTTCAGCGCGTCCTCGCTGCGAAATCCGAAAGTGTCGCCGATCCAAATTCGCAAACGCAAAAGGAAGCCTTTCTGGCCACCGCGCGCCTTAGGCAAACGGACGATTACCTGCGGTCCACCCGCAACGCGCCCCTCTCCGCGTACGAAATCAAAGCAGGGTGGGAGATTCCTGCGGTCCTAGAGCAAAGCCTCAACTCAGACCTGCCGGGCGAGTTGAAAGCGTTGGTTACCTCGAACGTTTATGACACCGCGACCGGTCGCTACCTCCTCATCCCTCAGGGCTCTCGCCTGGTGGGCAAATACGATTCCCACGTCGCGTACGGCCAGGACGGAGTCCAGGTTGTCTGGGAACGGATCATCTACCCAGACGGATCTTCAGTGGACCTGAACGGCATGGTCGGACTGGATTCACACGGGAACGCCGGTTTGCGCGATCAAGTGGACCACCACTACAAGCGGCTCTTGGGCTTCGCCGCGTTGACCAGCATGTTCAACGCCGGATTCGCGATGTCGCAACCGCAAGGGCAGAGCATCCTTGCGTACCCGAGCGCCAGCCAGCTCGCCGCCGAGGGCGCGGCGAGGGACATGAGCGAGTTCGGCGCGGAGATCACGCGGAAAAATCTGAATACGCAACCGACGATCAAGGTCCCGATCGGGTACAAGTTCACGGTCCGCGTCAACAGGGACATGCTTTTCGATGCCCCTTATCAGCCGATTCCAGCGAATGACGTGCCGATCTCACCGCCGGGTCAATTGAAACGTCGGACTGCTTTTCCGGCAGCAGCGATGAAGTAGGGCGGTTGGAGTGTCCAAATGAGTTCTGAGGGAATGCATCAATTTCTTGAACAGATCGAGGCCGATGTTCAGTCGCGCCCGTCTCCGATTGAATTCGAGATGGCCTACCAGGCGCGAGTCGCCATCGACCGAATTAAGTTCGCGATCAAGCACACAGAGCAGTTCGCGCCTCATACGGACCCGGTTCGAGAAGCCGGCCTGCAACTGCTCGATGCGCTTGAACGCCTGGAGGCGGTGGACCGCCGATTCCAACAACGGTCGCGGTCCGGGCGCAATCCGTCGCCTGCGGTGAGGACGTCAAATGGGAACGGCAAACGAAATGGGACCGGGGTGTTGTCGTGAAGCTAAGAGCGACCTTTGCGCATTCGGGTGGCCACTGCTCGAAATCGCATGGACCCTGTCCCACCGCTCGGGTCCCCTCACCAAACTATGCAGACGTTCACGTGTGGCTGCTAGTACGGGAGGACATCCGCAATGCGCGATAGTTTGGCTGTAGAGAAACACTATCGAGTCAGGGAACTTGCGGATCTGTGGGGCTTCTCTGAAAACACGATAATCAAACTGTTCAGCAATGAAGACGGCGTTCTGCGGTTAGAATCACCCACGGGGAAACGGAAGTATGCCACGCTATCGATTCCCGAGACGGTTGCCATCCGCGTTCACGAGCGTCTTGGCAGTCAAGCACTCAAGGCGGCTCCAGCGCGCCGGAATCCACTTCGTGTAGTACATCTCCGTGATCTCGACTCTGGAATGAGCAAGCAGTCTCGATACGCCAATCGGAACGTTACGCATTAGAGTACGGGGCGGTGAAGATGTTTTGCTCGGATCTGCCCTGCGTCGTTTTGGTGTTTCGTTCAGCAAGTGTAGCAATGCGTTGTCCATTCAGATCGCTGCATGGCTCGGGGTGTTTCCGATCAAGCTGAAGAGCATTCCGAAAGGAAGCCCAACGCTATTCTGGACCGAAAGCCTGACTCCATCTGAGCGAAGCACGCTGCCTTCTGGATTTTCGGCGAACGGTTCGACTCTGACAAGACAAACCGGTCGGGGTTATTCTTATCCTTGAATGCCATGCGTGTCGGTTTGACATTTCGTTATCCGCGGAAGGTTCTTTCGTATGAGTCGGCCGTTAGGATGGTCGGTCTTGAGCCCGTACGAATCGAGCCCGCAGCGCGGCGGACGATTGATGGGCTCGGCGGCCTAGTCTTGACAGGTGGAAGCGATATAAATCCCTCAAGGTATGGGCAAGAGGCAGTACCGACGACTGGAAAACCAGATGACGAGCGGGATGAAATTGAAATCCTCTTGACGGAAGAAGCGCTCAGAATAGGTCTTCCTGTGCTGGGGATTTGTCGTGGCATGCAGATCCTGAACGTGGTTCACCGGGGCACTCTGATCCAACACCTCGCGACGGGTTTGGTTCATACGCGGCCGATCGACGAGGAGGACAAACCGGGCAGGCATGCTGCGGCGCATGCCATTGAGGTTGCGGCGGGAAGTCGGCTTGGCACCATCGTCGGTACTGGGCGATTCGACGTTAATTCGAGACATCATCAGGGTATCGACCGAATCGGGGACGGATTGGTTGCATGCGCGCTAGCCGATGACGGGACCGTGGAAGGGTTCGAGCGCAAGGACTTGAGTTTCTTCGTCGGTGTTCAATGGCATCCGGAAGACAGAATCGAAATAAGTCCGCAGGACCGTCGGCTCTTCGAAGCGTTTGCGGCGGCTGTGTCCGAACTCCGACCCTGAAGCCACGTACAGGCCAGTCTCCGTGCGCGAGGACCTAGGCTTACGGTACGATTATCTCTTCTCCGCGCCGACGGAGAGCGTTTTACCGGGCACCCCGAACCTAAATCCAGGCGAGTGGTTACAGGAGGAACTAAATGAAGATTTTTTTGGTTCGCCACGGCGAGTCAGTGGACGATATTGATGACTGTTATGGAGGGATGGCGGATTTCCAGCTATCGGAAGGCGGGCGACGGACCGCAAGCGATCTGACCAAACAGTTGGTTAATCGCGGAATCGTACGCATATACACGAGTCCCTACAAGCGGGCGCATGAAACCGCATCGATCATCGGAGCAGCGCTGGGATCTGAGCCGGTCGTGATTCCCGACCTGCGGGAGCGTAATTCCTATGGTGTGCTGTCCGGCGTCAACAAGGCGATTGCGAAGGAAATCTTTGGCCACGTGCTCTCGACCGTCAAGGGCAAGCCGGGAGATTTCTACTCCTCCGAACTCCTTCCCGGAGCCGAGTCGCTGCCGGAGTTCAACGCGCGCGTGAAAAAAGCATTCGAGACGATTGCGGCCGATGCGGACGCTCTGGAGGCGATCTGCATCGTGACGCACGGGAACGCCACTCGCTCAATCTACAGCGAGATCTTGCAGGTGCCGGGCAAAGTCGATCTGGACTTGCTCGCGATCACGGTCATAGACTACACACGTCCGCGGCTGAAGATTGAGAGCCAAGTCGGCGTGAGGGTCAGCGCAGCAACTTAATCTCCGATAGTGGTCGTGGCCTCGCTACGCCGCCCCTCCAAAGAGAAAACGCAATGGGGAAGCCAACGAACTCCGCAGGCGGAATCGTCGTGAAGACCGGCGCCGGCCAGGCGTTGTTGATCCTCATTGTCGAGCGCTATCGCGACCTTGAGCCGCAGTGGCAACCGGTCCTCCGTCAATTGCCCAAGGGCGGGTGCCGGCCCGGCGAAAGTCTTGAGGAGACCGCACTGCGGGAGGTGTTGGAGGAGACCGGCTATGAGGCCCAGATTCTCGTCAAGGGCGGCGAGGCCCACTGGTCATATGAGCGAGGCGACATAAGGTGGGACGAAACCGTCCATTACTACCTGATGCGGCCGATCGATCCGGACGCCGCCCCCCACTCCCTAAGCCACGACGACGAATTCGATGCGGTCCGGTGGGTTCCGGTCACAGAAGCTGCACGGACGGTGTCGTATCCGGAGGAACGCCGGATTCTTTCTTCGCCTGATACCCTGAGCGCGATCGTGAGATGGTTCCCGGGGTCCTGAATATGCACCCGTTTTCGAGCAAGGCCGACGCGCTCGGGTTTCTTTCATCTCGTCTGCAGAGATCCGTCGTCGACGAGTTCGTTGCGTTCACGGTGTCTCAATGGCATGAGGGTCCCAGCGTGCTGCTTGAATCGTTGCACCGGAGGTTTGGCGGGGCGCATGTGATCGCGCGCAGCTCCGCCGTTGACGAGGACATCCCTCCGCTCACCAGAGCCGGGCATTTCTCTAGCATCGCCGATGTGCCCTCGGATTCGCGGGACGCCCTTGCAGCTGCAATCGACAGTGTCATCGCCTCCTACAGCAAGGACGGACGTAAGGTCTTGCCGGAAGATCAGATCATCATACAGCGGTTTGTCGTAAACGTTCGGTGCAGCGGGGTCATTTTGACTCGCGACCTGCCGTCGTATCCCGACTATTACCTGATCAATTTCGATGACATGTCCGGGCGAACCGACACGGTCACGGGCGGGTTTGACAGTGAATCGGTCCGGGTCGCGCGGTGGCTGCTGCCCGACATTGGCTCGGGCTGGGGGCGGCTGCTCGAGGCGATCCAAGAGATCGAGGCGATCAGTGACTCCGAGGCTCTGGATATCGAATTCGTCGTCGATCGGGAGGAAACCGTGCACGTGTTTCAGGCACGACCGATCACGTCGGCGGGTTCGATCGTTCCCGCCAACATTGTCAGTTCGGAGCTAACCGTTCGTACCCTGCAGGACACGCTTGATGAGGCGCTGAAGTCCAGCGACGGACTTCCGGGCGCACGAACCATACTGGCTGATATGCCGGACTGGAATCCGGCGGAAATTCTGGGCGGGCGTTGCGACCGGCTCGACCACGATCTCTACGCCTTCCTAATAACGGACGGTTCATGGAACGATGGGCGCGTCTCGCTGGGCTACACGGACGTGGGTCCGTCGCGCCTGATGCTACGGCTCGGCGACAAGTCATACATCGATGCTCGTGTCAGCTTCAATTCGCTGACACCCGCCGGCCTGCCGCCCGAAATTCGACGTGAGCTGATCGACTATTACCTTGACCGCCTTGCCGCGCAACCGGAATTGCAGGACAAGGTCGAATTCGAAATCGTGGCCACTTGTCTCGACTCCACGTCGGCCGAACGATTGAGTGAAATGATCAGCGCGGGCATCTCCCCGAATGCCGTCTCAAGCCTTGAGGACGCCCTGCGCCGCGTGACCGGCGGCATTCTGGAAGAGGCGCGAAAGTTCATGGCAGAAGATGCGACCGCTGTCGAACGGCTGAACGGAATCAGGAAGAGCTGCGTGCAACAGGTTCAGGAGAGCCCAAACGATATCGCGGGCGTGTTGGGGGCATTCAGGACGCTGCTGACTGCGTGCAGGGACCTTGGGGGATGCCCTTTTGCGCGAACCGCCCGCATCGCCTTCGTCGGCGTTGATCTGCTTAAAAGTTTCGTTCGGGCCAACGTTATTAGCGAAAGCCAGCTTGGGGACTTTTTACGATGCATCGACACCGTCGCGTCCAAACTGAGGCGGGACCATTGGTCCGTTGTCTCGGGCTTGTTGCCGATGGACAGCTTCATGGAGGAGTACGGTCACCTGCGGCCTGGAACCTACAGCATAAGGGCTCCCCGTTTCGACAAGCGGCCGGATCTGATGAGTAGGAACGTGCACCAGACACCGGCGAAGCCCCCCATTGCGGGAGCGCGCGCGTTGCCCCTGGACAGAATCGACGCCGCCCTACGGCGGCTGAACCTTGATCTCACAGCGCCGGCGCTCTTGGATACCGTAGTGTCCAGTCTTTGCGAGCGTGAACGAATCAAGTTTGAGTTTACGCGAAGCCTGTCGGATGCCATCGAGTTCGCGGCGCTCGCCGGCGCAGCAATGGGTTTCTCGCGCGAGGATATGGCCAATCTCGACCTTTCGACGCTAATCTCCGCCAACGAGCCGGACGGGGCCAACCGCAAGCTGTGGGAACCCGTCATCCGGCGAAACCGGCACATCCGTGAAGAATGCAGCCGCGTGCCCCTCCCGCCGATGCTCGCCGGAGCCAGGGATTTTTCGGAGGTACGCTATCCCCGTGCGCGTCCGCAATTCATCACGCGGAGGCGCGTGACGGCTGAATGCGTCCGTCTCGACTTGATTCGTCACGATGAAGGCGTCGATGTCGATGGAAAGATCCTGTTGTGCCAGCGGGCCGACCCCGGTTATGACTGGATCTTCACCCATGGCATCCGCGGCCTCGTTACGCAATACGGCGGGGTGGCCTCACATATGGCCGTGCGATGCGCGGAATTCGGCATTCCGGCGGCCATCGGCTGCGGCGATGTGCTGTATTCGCGGTTGGACGGTGCGCCGCAGATGACGCTCGACTGTGAGAATGAAAAAGTATCCGCTCTTTATTGAGCAGTCGGGCAAGAGGACAGATGCTGGTGAAGGCGTATTTCAATCCGGACCCCTCGACGGCGGAAGCGTGGTTCGAGGCGTGCCACGAGAAGATCGCGGCATTCTGGAAAATGAACGACGGGAATGCGGCCCGCGCCCTGGCGATGGCGTGGGCGCAAGAGCACAGCCGTCGGCTGGGATTTCGTTGGGCCGGCGTGTGGAAGCTGTTCAAGCGGGATGTCGTATCGCGCTACTTCTGGCGTCTTGAGCACCGGAGTTTCGGACCCGGTTGGTCTGTGGCTGAAGTCGCCGCCTATATTAAGAGCCTGTCGGGCCGACCGGCGCGGGTATCCATTTTCCTGCCGTCGATATCCTGCCGCGCGAAGAGCATCCGGCTTCCGGAGGACGCGCAAGCGATTACAGGCCTGCTTCGCAGACTTGATCGTTCCGTGCCTGTCGACGTTTTCCCCGAATCGTCCAGCCAAGGATCGATCTGCTTCCGCCGATATAGCGGGGCGTTCGGTGAAGGCGCGTTCTTCGAAGCCGGCGAGGGCCAGGCCATGTTCGTCTTCGAGGAAGAGCAGGGGCGGCACGCGATCTTGTCGGCGACCAAGACGCCATCAGGATACGTGTATGGCTCGTCCGTCCAGCAACTCGACGCCGCACATCTTCAGCCGCGGCTACAGCGACTGGTTGAAGAGGCGGACGGCCTGCTGACATCTCGAACCTTTGTCTGCTGCCGGGAATTGGGCATCGACTACCTCGCCATCGAAGGCTACTTCAACCCGGCGGGGGTCGACAAGCTGATTGTTGTCGATGTCGATCTGCCGTTTGACTTCCTCTTTTTTCCGGGCGGTGAACTGGGGCGCGAAGGTCAGGCCGCGAGGAATTCCGGGAGTGTGCCTGCGCGCTCGGCGGCCAGGAGGCGCTCGTAGTCGGACGCCGTGTCAATTTCAAGCCACCCGCCGTGGAAGCACGCGGGCGTGACGGCCGTCTCGTCGTCGATCAACTGCTGGAGGATATCCGTGATGTAGGCCTTCTCGAACGCCCTGGCCTGTTGCCACGGCTGGCCCCAGCGCGCGCGCCGGTATTTCCAGTAACATTCCCGCAAGCGGGAAGCACCGGCGGCAGTGAATCGCATTAGGCCGATATACTGTCCCTGCACCTGCCCGGGGTCGGTGACAGGGGTGCCGATGAGCGTAATCGCGCGGTCGCGCATGACCAGAGTTTCGGCGATTTCATAAGGATCAGCGGCGCGGGTGGCAAAGTACGGCTTCCAGTCCAGATCTACGGCGACGCTGATATTCCCCTCTGACGCGAGGACGCATTGCAGGACGGAGTCGGCATAGAGAATGTCTGCGTAAGTGACGACCACATCCCCGGTCAGCTCGCGCTCCGCCCGAAAAAGGCTGTTCAGCATGTTATGGCCGTCGAAATCATCCACATAGCGCACGCCCCGCTCGCCCATCTGCTCGCCCAGCGGGCCGCGAACAACGACAATGTCGTCGATGCCGCCGCGGCGCAGCGTCGTCAGCAGGTGGTCAAGCAGCGGCTTTCCGCGGAACGGCACCATGCACTTGGGACGGTCGTCGGTGTAGGGGCGCAAGCGGGTCCCGCGCCCGGCGGCCAGCACGATAGCTTTCATAGCTGGCCCCTCGTCACAGAATGTTTTGCTCCGATGGGGCTGTAATGAAGGCAATCAGCTCATCCATAGCGCCCAGGATCTCACGATCAGATCCGGTATGCAGCGCATTCTCGAAAACGTCCAGGTTCGGAACGAGCGATCCCCAGGTGCGAGCGCGATCCTGGACGAGGGCGGCATCCATCCACCAGCGCAGATTCGCCCTTTCGATCGCCGTCAGCGGTTCGGTTCCCGGAATCAAGGCGCGGCGGACTTTCAAGGCGCGGAGAAGGCTGTTGGTCATTCGTTGCGAATCGCCGAGGTCCCCCCACACTTTCCCGAAGAACACCAGTGCCATGAACCACTCCAGGAGGTACCAGCGCCGGCGGAAGCGAAAACCCGACAGGAATTCGTGGTGGCTGTTCTCGGAATGGATGAGGAAACCGCGGAGTTCGCCTTCCTTGTTCACCCGCCGCCACTCGCTGACGGGGCTGGTGCGCCTGATCTCGGAGATGCAGTGGATCTCGTGACGGGTGACCCTGAGAATTTCATGCAAGAGAAGCGGCCGTTCACCGCGCACCGACGGCGTATGCGCCTGCTCAAGGCTCATGCCTTTAGCCCGCGCATAGTGATCGAGCGCATGGCCGAGATCGCCCTGCGCTTCCAGAACGCTGGCCGATCCGCGGATTGGCCGCGGGCTGTTCGGGTATATCTCCGCCGCGAGCCCGTATTCCGCTAGCGAGGCGTCGCGAAGCGCAGCGCGGACCTGCTGATCCTTGTTCAGGCCGGCGAGCAGGCGGTGCCCTTCGGCCTTGAGGTAATGTCCGGCGGCACGTATCTGAGGCACGCCAACGCCTTCGTCGACGATGCGCTGGCCGACGGTGACGTGCGCAGGGAAATCGCCCTCTTCGACCGCCACGATCGCTTTCTCGCCCAGCGCGGCCCAGCGTTCGACCGCGCCTTCCGTGAATTCGCGCGTCAAGCCATTAAGCAGGGCGATACCGCCCGGCGTTAGGATGTCCGGCAGATGCGAGGCGAGGGACAGATTTCCAGTGTTAGAGGGCGCTAGGAACGTCCTTGGAGTGAAGAGCAAAGGCCCATTAGCGGCACGCGCATCGCCAACAGTCTCTCCTCTCACTCGATCCGTCGGCGCATGACACGATGGTTGTTTTCGCTGCCATTGGTTGAATAGAACCCGTCCGTTCTCGCCGTTATCATTGAACCACTTGGTGAACGCCGCGACGACTCCCTCTTTTACCGGTTCGGTCATCTCGCCGCGGGCGATCTTCTTGAGCGTCGTCTCCGAGTAGCATGTCGCATCAGACAGGTCGGCAATGCTCTTTCCGGCCCTTTTCAAAAGCCGGTGTAACGTCGCGCGATATTCGGCGTTGAACGCTTCGTTTTTCATCTCCCCCGTCCCGAACTATACGGGCAAAAAGGGCAATTCAGACACAAAGGCCACGTGTCCATTATGCCCGTAACCGCCTCATTTTCAATCACATCTCTTCAGTTGAACAAAGATGATTGCACTTACTTCACTCCGCAGCAAAATGGGCGGTTTTACGAAGCGACAGGCGAAGTTGGCTCGCATATGAAAACGCAACTGATCTTTCCGCTGATGATGATCGCGCTCAATTTCGGTGCTGCGGTAGCGGCCGGATATCAACGGGATTACCGGCGCGCGCTGTATTTCCTGGCGTCGGGTTTGTGTCCTCGCGGTGTCCTCGGACCGGCGGTAGGTCCGAATGATCTTTGACAACCGAATAGCAGTTCGAGACGGCGTAGAGTAGGCCCGCCAAACCAGAGCCGAGCCGGATATGGCGATGACGCGATGACGGGAACCGGGGCGCGAGGAGTCGCTGAGTCAAGGACTGCACATTAGCTTTGTTCACCCTGTTGTCCTTTCTCTCTTGTACTTTGGGCCGTCCCGAACCGGAACGGCCCCCGACCAACAACCACCGTCCGGCGGCGGGCCTCGAAAACCAACACACCGGGCGGCGGGGGTCACCCCAAGTATCACCCAAGTTTCTTCGGGGGACCTCCAAACATAGATCACCAAAAAAAGGAGAACCCCGTGACTATAACAGCTCACAAGCCGATTCGCGCC
>Ga0134126_10008385_pt1 | contig 13004 bp, 9 predicted proteins | sample KB31752_FD_96881 | JGI IMG/M metagenome (GOLD analysis project Ga0134126, IMG submission 96881) | Terrestrial soil microbial communities with excess Nitrogen fertilizer from Kellogg Biological Station, Michigan, USA - KB3-175-2 | ecosystem: Environmental > Terrestrial > Soil > Unclassified ...
CCGGCGATTACTGATTTCATCGCCATGGTGAATCACACTTCTTACATGTTCATCACCGGTCCAGACGTGATTAAAACCGTGATGCATGAGGACGTAACCAAAGAGCAACTCGGGGGCGCCCAGACGCATAACGAAACCTCAGGCGTGGCGCATTTTCTCGCGCACGATGACGCCGAGTGCCTTTCCATGTTGCGCGAACTGTTGAGTTTTATCCCGTCGAATAATCTGGACGATCCGCCGCGCAAGCCGTGCACTGATCCCATCGACCGTGCCGACGTCGCGCTCGACACCATTGTTCCCGCTCAATCGAATCTTCCCTACGACGCGAAAGATGTAATTCGCGCGGTCATCGACGATGGCTATTTTTTCGAAGTGCACGAGCATTTCGCGAAAAATATCGTTGTGGGATTCGCCCGCATGAACGGACGCTCGGTGGGTATCGTTGCCAATCAGCCGGCGTTTCTTGCCGGAACGCTCGACATCAATGCGTCAGTGAAAGGCGCGCGCTTCGTGCGCTTCTGCGACTGCTTCAACATCCCGCTGATTACCTTCGAAGATGTTCCTGGATTTCTGCCCGGGACAACTCAGGAGTATGGCGGCATCATTCGTCATGGGGCCAAGCTGCTGTTTGCTTTCGCCGAAGCCACCGTGCCCAAGCTCACCGTGATTACGCGCAAGGCCTACGGCGGCGCATATTGCGTGATGGCGTCCAAGCACATCCGCACCGACGTGAATTACGCCTGGCCGACCGCAGAAATCGCCGTCATGGGCCCCGAGGGCGCGGTGGACATTGTCTACAGACGCGAACTCGAACGCGCTGCCAACCGCGACGAGTTGCGCAAAGAAAAAATTGAAGAGTTCAGCGAGCGCTTTGCGAATCCCTATGTCGCCGCCGAGCGCGGATATGTGGACGCCGTCATCCAACCCCGCGACACCCGCAAGAAATTGATCCACTCACTTGAAATGCTAGAAACCAAGCGGGATAAGAACCCGGCGAAGAAGCATGGGAACATGCCGTTGTAAAGAAATGAGCGTTGCATTTTCAAACAGATGTGGCACAATGTTCATAGGCGAATATAAGGCGAATGCATGGATGCGCCGCGAGTTGACGAAATCGGTATCTGGACAGAGGTGAAGCTCGACATTCTGAATCGTTACGCCGTTGAATATTCAAGGATTCTCTCGAATCAGAAGAATCCCACATTCTTTCATGTATACATCGATGCCTTTGCGGGAACTGGTTATCACCTATCCCGGACGAGCGGTGAGATGGTATTGGGAAGTCCACTGAATGCATTGTTGGTCCAACCGCCTTTCCGTGAATACCACCTGATTGACCTAGATGGCAACAAAGTGCAAGGACTTCGAGATATTGTCGGTGATCGTAAGGACGTGTTCCTTCATCACGGAGATTGCAACGAGCTTCTCTTGGGAAAAGTATTTCCTCGTGTTCAATACAACGATTTTCGGCGGGGGTTGTGTCTACTTGACCCCTATAAACTGACGCTCGATTGGCGCGTGGTCCGCGAAGCTGGCGTAATGCAGACTGTGGACATATTTATAAATTTTCCAATTCACGATATTAACCGAACAGTTCTGCACCACAGGCGTGATCGCGTATCGGATGCAAACATTGGAAGGATGAACAAATTCTGGGGTGATGATTCATGGAAAAAATTAGCTTACGACGAAAATCCCACACTTTTCGGAGAAATGGAATCAGAAAAAATCTCGAATGCCAGATTCGCCGAGGAATACCGTAAGCGATTGCAGGCAGTAGCTGGATTTAAAAGGGTTCCATCTCCTCTCGCTATGCGAAATAGTAAGGGCTCAACCGTCTACTACTTGTTTTTTGCCTCGCAGAAAGGTACAGCAGAGGAAATAGTTTTGTACATTTTCGACAAATTTGGCAAAAGCTCTCTCTGAACATATGTCTCTTAATTCTCATATCGAATGGACCGACGCTACTTGGAATCCCGTCCGTGGCTGCACCAAGATCAGTCCGGGTTGTAAGCACTGCTACGCCGAAACCTTTGCCGAGCGCTTTCGCGGAGTGAAAGGTCATCCCTACCAGCAGGGCTTCGACTTGCGTCTCGTTCCGCAGAAGCTGACCGAGCCATTCGGTTGGCGGTCGCCGAAACTCGTGTTCGTTAACTCGATGAGCGATTTGTTTCAGCCCGGTGTTCCTGACGACTACGCCGAAGCCGTTTCATGCGTGATGGTCAAAGCTGACTGGCACACTTACCAGGTACTCACCAAGCGATCTGACAGATTGAAGGATCTGCTGAACGGCCGGCTTCGTTTTGCTGCGGAAAGAAAACATATTTGGTGGGGGGTCAGTGTTGAGGATCGAAAATATGGCCTACCACGAATCGAAGATCTGCGAAACTCGCCTGCTGGCGTGCGTTTCCTGTCTGTGGAACCTCTATTAGAAGATCTGGGCGAATTGAATCTGAGCGGCATCAACTGGCTAATCGTCGGTGGTGAGAGCGGTCCCGGAGCGCGACCGATTCAGAAGGAATGGGTGATCTCTATTCGCGAACAGTGTCAGGCTGCGGGAGTTCCTTTCTTTTTCAAACAGTGGGGTGGAAACCGAAAAGCCCGCTATGGCCGCGAGCTCGATGGTCGTACTTACGACGAGTATCCAACCCGCCTACGGCCTGTCGTTCCCGAAAAGGTTGAATGCATGGCGATGGCGAAATCGCTGGCAGCTTCCTTCAGAAGATTGGTCGCTCTGCCTGAGATACAACGCCTTGCGACGGTCTAAGTCCAAAACACGGACTGCTCTGATTCTCACCGCCGTATCGTTTTCCGCGAAATATTCTGACGTGCAACAGCATGACTCCTCGCGCTCGTCACCGGAGTCTCTCCCGCCGAACTGTTCTTCCCTTCGGCTGCGGCCACGTTAAATCCCATCTGCGTGGTGTAGATCGCTTCATTGAACGTTGACCCAGACTTTGCTTTGGCGACAGCAAAGAAACCGTATGCGTTCCCTCCAGCGAATGAAGTTGCAATGTAGTCGGCAACCATTTGCCCGGAATCGGTTGACGGAAGCCAGCTAAGGGCCATCGGGCCCGCAATCGGAGTGGCTGCGCTCCACGTGTTGCCGCCATCGGCTGATGAAATGAATCCCGCGTACAGTGCGCAGTTCGCAGCCGAGCAATTCGTCTGCGGGTAATAGTAATAAGCCAGGCCCAGGTGAGCCGTGCTTCCACCCGTTGCGGGGTCGATGCCAAGCCCCGGAATAAAATGATCAACGGTGCTGGTGATGGCATCGATTGGTATGCGGGCTGGCTGCGTCCAGTTTGCGCCGTTCGATGACGTGCTCATCACCAGATCATTAGACGCACAACTCGTCCGAAAGCGGCAGTCCTGCCAGACCACGTAAACATTTCCAGCCGCGTCTTCCTGCGCGGACGGCAATGCGTCGCTGCGTAAGCCGCCTGCAACGGTATGATCGTTCACCCTCGCGATTTGCACTACATTACCCCAAGTCGCACCGCCATCAGTCGAAGAAAAAGATTGGATTACTCCTGCATCCGCCAGGAATGGAACAATAACTGAGCCGCCGGGCTGCACCAGAGGCTGTCCGCCGAGCCCGTGCGCCGCAGATACGGCGAACCCAGCTGACCAAGTCAGGCCACCATCCTGTGACGTGCTCATGAAAATGAGATTTGAGTTGCCATTGTCATCCCACTCTGCGTAACAGTTGCCATAGTGCGCGCTCGTCGGAGTGTTGTCGCAAGTTATCCAATCTTTGTCGAGATCAGCGCCCTGCGCCACGATCACCGGATTGCCCCAGCTGGCGCCGCCATCGCTCGAGCGAGTTACGGCGACCTGAATGCTGGTTGCCGATATAGGCAGCGACGAGATCATCCACACGCCGTGCTTGGCGTCGTAAATCACAGACGTGTCGCTGACGGCAGAGTTTGCACCTGCACCTTCGAAAGTAGTCAGGCCCGGCAAAAAACCATTCTGCCAGGTGGCGCCGCTGTCGTTCGAAATCGCATACCCAATGGCAGCGCCTCCGCCCCCGGAGATTCGTGCAACTTGAAAACTCGTGATAATGGTGAAACCAAAAGAAAAGCTGCCCGGCTCAACTTCCGTGGCGTGCTGGCTGCTGGCATTGGTAAAAGTGTCAGAGCTTAATTGCGTGAGCGGCACGGTGGCCGGAGGGTCGGAAGCGAACGGATCGTTAGCCGTGGGACTTGGATGTGAGCTTGAACCGCAGCCAGCAATTAAAAGCAGCGCCGCACTGATGCCCAATACCTTAGCCACCCGACAAACTGTCAATCGTGCCCCCTGCGCTTAACATTCGCGGAAAAATATTGCACAAGGTTCATAGAACTTCGGACGGAAGTCAATACCGTTTCACGCCGAAAGCTTATTCAGTTTTGGGTTTATTTTGAGGCGGGGCTTCCGCTAGACTGCGCTAGTGTTTGGTTTCTCAGCTAAGCTTCCGGTCAACGACGAAGAACGTCAGTGGGTCGACGAGGGTTTTCGCCGCTTGGAAAAAGTATTGGGGCGACGTCGATTACTCGAGGCAACAGTTGTCTTGCCCACACCAGAGTGCTTCCCCGATTCTTACCAAAAGAATACAGCTGGTGCAGAAGCTCTATTTAAACGCGTCTGCAGTTACATGCACGTGGATCGATCTCGAATTCGGCTCGAAGTCTTCGCGGATGAGACAGAGGAGCTTCGATCTGTTCTTCCATATTGGCGAGGGGACTCAGGAGGCTGCGCCGGGTTTTTTAGCCATGATCCGTCCGCCCAAAGCGCCAGCGCGGCGGAAGAGGAATGCATGCTGGTGGCTTTGCGAAGCGCACAACTCAAAGATCCGCTCTCCTTGGTCGCAACTATGGCGCACGAGCTCGGACATGTGATCTTGCTTGGTGGCGGGCTCATAAGCCCCAAAACATCTGACCACGAACCCCTCACGGATTTGCTCACCGTATTCCTCGGATTCGGGGTTTTTAATTCGAGCGCTGCCCGCAGATTCAAACAATTCCAGGATGAACGACAATACGGTTGGTCGATGCACCGCTTGGGTTATCTTCCGGAGGAAATGTACGGCTATGCCTTGGCGAAATTTGCGGAGGCGCGAGGGGAACAAAACCCAATGTGGATAAAGCATCTCTCAACTAACGTGAGGGCGCACTTCAAACGCTCACAATCATGGTTGATCAAAAACAAATTTAAAGTGATGACGGCAAAGCCGATCGGATAATACTTCACTGCAGATGGAATCTTTCCCGCATCAGCCTTTGCAGGCGCGGCTTGTAGAGGATGTCGTAGGCGAATTCTTTATCCGGGAACATGGCGAGCGCGGCGCGTTTGGCCCCTGCGGCCAGTTCTGAAGCTTCTTCGATGGTCAGATTCGGGTCCTGGCTGATGACTGACATTACCATGCTGATCATGATCTGCAGGCGGCGAATCTTCTGCGCTTCCTGTTGCACTTCGTTGGCACGCGCTTCTTCCAAAGGGCCCTCTTTCCGTTGTTCCGCGCGGGATGCGCCACCCGCTTACAAATTAGATGTGCCGCCCGAAAACGACGTTGCGCTATTGTGCTCAGGAACCACGGCGCGAATCAACACACTTCGGTCACTACTTAGGTTCAGGCCACAGCTGTCACCAAATAGGCCCAGCGGAACGAATTTCGCATCTATACTGCTTCAGGAGGAAAAGACATGGCGGCTGATCCGAATCCTTTGCCCGATCCAAATGAAAAGCTGGTACGCGTGTTCGATGCGGAACAAGAGTCCGAAGCAATGGTGGTGAGTGGCCTGCTTGAATCGCAAGGCATCGATTGTGAGATCACAGCCCTCGATGCGCCGCAAGATGTGTTGCCCATTGGTGGCACCGTGATCCTGGTACGCGAAGAAGATGCCCAGCGGGCAAGGGACGTCATTAACTCGTACCGTCGTACTCCGGCCGAGCAGGTGGAGGAACAAGCCAATGCTTCGACCGCTGGAAGCGACGGGGAACTCAGTGATTAGTTGCGACCTGAGAGGCCACTGTCGCTCCATCAAGGAAGAAGCTGGTCGCGCCGTCGGTGTCTGTGCGATAAGTGATTACATGAGCATTTTGCAAACGCTGCAACACCTCGGGGCGGGGATGATGGTAAACATTTCGCGCACCCACCGAGATTAAGGCGAAACGCGGATGAACAGCGGCCAGTAACGCCTCCGCGCTTGAACTAGCGCTGCCATGATGCGCCACTTTCAGTACATCAGCTGACGGATTTTCATTCCCGATAAATTTTTCGGTGGCCTTTTCAGCATCTGCCTCTAGCAGCGCTGACGTATTGCCGTAGACCACTTTCATGACCAACGACTCGTCGTTTCGATGGGAATCATTGCCGGAGTTGCGCCTTGGAGATTCGGCTGCAGGCGCGAGCACCCGAAAGTTTATTCCACCATAGGTAAAAGTGTCTCCAGCTTTGCGGTAATAAATCGTGACTCCGTACTCGCGCGCTTCGGCCAACAATCTCCCGATCTCTAGAGGCGGAATGCCTTCAGGTAACCACAGCTCGCGCGGGCGAAAATTTTGCATAACGGCAAACATTCCGCCCATATGATCGGCGTGCGCGTGAGTGAGGACCAGGGCGTCAAGCCGTGAAATTCCGCGCGCCCACAAATATGGGGACACGACGTCTTCGCCAATATCCATCTGTGAGTGCGTCCAGAAGGGCAGGCCACCAGCATCAACCAACAACTTGCGGCCGTCAGGTGTGATCAACAAGATGGAGTCACCCTGGCCGACGTCGATCGCGGTCATCTCCAAGACTCTGTTGCGAATCTGCTGATGCGGCGGGATGAACCAAATCCATAATGCGCTTCCGCTGAGCAGGACAGTTCCGAGGAATGCCAGCGCAGTTCTCCGGCGCACCAAAATCGCGCAAATCAATATTGCTATTCCAGAAAAAACAATTGCAGTCACGCTCGGGGTTGCTATTCGAATGTCCGCGAGCCGCATCCCGCCAAGCCATTTCACGGTTCCTGTGATGCCTTGCAGAGCAAATCCCGCAATTGCCGCTGGAACTTTCGCGACCGTCAGCGAAACGTAGCTCACGCAGATTGCGCAGACCGCCGCCGGCATCAGTAACTGCAAAAATGGGATGACGAATAAATTTGCCGGCATTGCCACTGAAGTCGCACGATGAAAGTAAAAGGCCATCGGCAACGCCAGCCCGAGTTGCAATATGGCCGACATCACTGTTAATTCGAGGAAGCCGAAGGCAAATCGAATTCCACCCAGAACGGCGCTCCGGGGAAAACCACCCCGCACGATCATCTCAATCCGGCCTAACAATAATCGGACATCAAGCCGAAACTGCGCGATTTCCGGCGGCAGCGCGCGATCCCGGGCAAGCGCATTCAGGTTTCGTAATCCTTGGGAGTAGGGCTGAATCGAGCGCTCCAACACCGGAACACCGATACCAGCCACCAGCGCAACACACAGGAATGTCATTTGAAAGCTTGCACCCAACAGCACGCGCGGATCGGCAATCAACAAAATGAGTGCAGCCGCTCCCAGCGCATTCAGCATGGCGCGATCGCGATAAAGCAAACGCGCACACAAATACGCGGCGAACATCAAAGCCGCCCGCCACACCGGAGAGCCTTCTTTCGTGAGCACGGCGTATGCCAGGATCAAACCGATTGCGCAAACGCTCGCCGCGACCTGCCCCAAGCCAACCCGTCGCAAGCTCCACAGCGCGAACAACGCCAGAATGCTGACGTTTATCCCCGATACAACCAGAACGTGGTAGGTCCCCGAACGCTGAAAGTCCACGCGGGTGGGTCGCTCGACGAATGTTTCTTCGCCGAGCACAATCGCATCCATCAGACCTGCGATCCGCTCAGGCCAAAGAGCGTGAATTTTCCCGATGATGCTGCGGTGCACGCGCGTACGCCAGCGCTCCACCCGGCTACCCGCGAATCCGGGAACGGTTTCAATCGCAGAATATTTAACCGAAGCGCCAGCTACAATGCCTTTGTCGCGCAGATATCCGGCGTAGTCGAAAGCGCCGGGATTACGGTAATTGCGAGGCGGCACAAGGGTGGTTCGAAATCGGACGGGCTCGCCATAAGAAAGCAAACGCATGTGATCGCGAGAATCACCTCGGCCATTTTGATAAATGCTCAGCCTGATTCCTTCCGCGATTCTTTTACTTTGAGAGTCGGAATCGATCGTCTCAGTTTCAATATCAATGCGCTGCCGAAAAGAACTATCGCCCTCGGATTGAATTTCGCCTTCGGCAATAACGTGGCCCGTGATCTCTACCTCGCCGCTGCCGAGCCATAACGATTGCGCCGCGGCAGAACTTCTACGCATTTGAATGGATAGCGCACCAACCGCGATCAGAGCCGCAAAGGCGAGAATTTTCGGCGACAGAGTTCTTTTTCTGATGATGCAAATCGCTGAAACGATAAAAACAACTCCCGCAAGCACCCACCAAATCGGTGGTCGCCAAGCGTAGTTTCCGACGATGATTCCCGCGGAAAAACACAGCGCGGCCCAGAAGAGTGGCTGACGCGCGGAGAGTTGCTGTCTACTTCGCAACCTGCGGGCTGGAGCCGTAGCCGGGTGTATAGGGGCAAAAATGCTTGTCGAGGCAAGCGGGGCTGCGATATTTGCGTATGCCAAGCGTAAACGGCGATTTACCGGGCCAGAAGGAACACGCTCTCAATGTGGAATGTCTGGGGAAATAGATCGATAAAATGGGCGTCCGCGATGCGGTATCCAAAGCTGATCATCAGTTGCAGATCGCGAGCCAGTGTAGAGGGATCGCACGAAACATACGCGATTCTCGGCGGTTCCAGCTTCGCCAGACTTCGAACCACTGCTTCGCCTAATCCACCTCGCGGCGGGTCAACTACGATCAGATCAGGGCGCACCCCAGAAGCTTGTCCCAAATATTGTTCGCTCGTGGCCAGAACTGCCTTCACCTCCGGGGGTGCATTGTGACGCAGGTCGGCAAGTGAAGTCTGTGACGACTCCACGGCGATTACCTGTGCAAAACTTCTAGCCAGGACAGTCGAGAAAAGCCCGACTCCCGCGTAAAGATCGAGCGCCAATTTGCCTGATACGCCGTCCGTAACAATTCCGATCAGATCATCGATCAAGAAACGGTTCACCTGGAAAAAAGCGCCGGCGCTTACCCGGTACCGTGCCGACTTTGTTTCATAGGTCAGCGCAGATTGTCCCAATCCCGCCAATGGTTTTGGCTCGATCAACTGGTTTGCCGGAGGCGGTTCGAAAACTCCGACACCAATCGCGCTCGACAGAATTTGCCCTACTGTGTCGGCAATTACTTGGCCGGCAGCTTTCGACGTGCGCGGCGCGCAGTAGACTTCGGCCAGCAGTCGTTCGTCCGCGTGATCGGCAAACAGCTCTATTTCCCTGATTTCGGCGGGAACGCGCCCGGTCCGACCCGCGGCCCATATCTCTCCAATCGCGCGATTGATCATGGGCGAGCTGATAGGGCACTGCTCAATCGGCAAGAATTCATGCGATCGAAACTTGTAATAACCGACCGCGAACTCAGGCATGTTCTGCACTTTGAGCCGCGTGCGATTGCGATAATTCCACTCCGGCGAGCGGTGGATCCGTAGGTCATTCGGCAATTCGATCTTGGCTGTGCGCTTCAGCGTCTCAAGAAGAATTGCCGATTTTGCCTGCAGTTGGCGCGAATATTTGACGTGCTGATATTGGCAGCCGCCGCATTGCAAAAAGTAGGGACAGCCCGGCTCGGTCCTATCAGGTGAGGGCTCGATGACTTGTTCCAGCCGTGCCCGTGCGAACCCTGGCTTCTGCTCGACGATCCTGGCCTCGATTTGCTCACCATCAATCGAGAACGGCACGAAAACAGTTTTTCCGGTCCCCCGCTCGTCGGCAGGCAGGCGCGCCAGTCCGTCTCCACCATATACAAGTTTTTCGATCTTTAGTTGCATTTTCGGATCTTTTGCAATGGAACCGGAGTCATCCGCGTGATGACTTCTAGCATGACGCCACTTCAGATATAAGTGTTCAGACTACTGTATGCTCTGGTATTTCATTTTCTTTCTCATCTCAGGCTTCTGCGGAATATTGTATGAGCTTGTTTGGCTACGCCTGGCCATGGCCCAGTACGGCGTAACCACTCCGATCGTGTCCATTGTTCTCTCTGCATTCATGGGTGGATTGGGGATCGGCTCTCTGATCGCCGGCAAGCTGATCCGTCGTTACGGACAAAAATTTTCGGTTCCGCCATTATGGTTCTATGCCGGATCCGAACTGCTGATTGGCCTTTCTGCCTTGACTGTTCCCTCAGAGTTGGCGGTTGGCCATCGATTCCTCTCGCATCTTGCGAGTTCGACTGAGTTCTCGTCAGTTACGTACTCTTTGATTTCTGGAATATGCATTGCTTTGACCTTGGTGCCGTGGTGCGCTCTTATGGGCGCGACTATTCCTTTGGCAATGTTTGCAATTCGCAGCGACCTACGGTACCAGTCGAGCCGTTCCTTCAGTTTTTTATATGTATCGAATTTGCTCGGAGCCATGCTAGGCGCGATTCTGCCGTTGGCAATAATTGAGTTTCGCGGTTTTCATTCCACTTTGTTTGTCGGAATGCTGCTTAATTTCCTCATCGCCTTTTCCGCATTCGTATTAGCGAAGGCGCGAAAAATTGGCTCGGACATTGCACCAGAACCGAACGTGCCAGTTAGAAGTGCACGTAATCAGGGAATTCTTGCTGTGCTTTTTCTGACCGGCCTTACCAGCATGGGAATGGAGGTCGTCTGGATTCGCCTATATACCCCATTTGTCGGCGTAATGGTCTATTCATTCGCGTTAATCCTGGTTACGTACCTCGGCGCCACTTTTCTAGGCTCCTTCGCGTACCGCAGTTTTGCCCAAAATCCGGAATCGAGGGGGTGGTTTTCTTTAGCCGCCCTATCTCTGCTGGCGGTCCTACCATTATTCGCATGCCAGCCCGGCCACATGAATTTTTTGCTGCGAGTGATGTTGGGTATAGCGCCGTTTTCCGCGGCGCTAGGCTATATCACGCCGCAATTAGTTGACCTGTGGTCCCAAGGGGATGCTGATCTCGCAGCTCACGCCTATGCCGTGAATGTCTTTGGGTGCATTCTGGGGCCGCTGGTCGCCGGATTCATATTGCTTCCAAGAATCAGCGAGCGCTGGAGCCTGTTTTTATTTGCGGTCCCCTGGATCTTGTTCGGATTCTCAAACTTTGTTCAACATTATTCCACTGCGGCTATCTGGCGAAAAAGGATCGCGGCGGTTTGTTTCCTGGCACTCACTTTATTCGCGACACTTAAACCCAAGAGTTTCGAAAGTCACTACCCGCGACACGTCCTGCTGAGAGATAACACCGCGACCGTGATTGCTGCTGGGACTGGTGTTAGCAGGGTTTTGTTGGTCAACGGAGTCGGAATTACAACTTTGACTCCGACCACCAAGGCCATGGCGCACTTGCCTTTGGCTCTTATGGACCATCGGCCTGACAACGTGTTGGTGGTTTGCTTTGGCATGGGCACCACATTCCGCTCGGCACTTTCATGGGGAATACACGTAACTGCAGTTGACCTGGTCCCGAGCGTCCCGAAGCTTCTGTGGTATTACCACGCCGACGCGCCAAAATTGCTCCATTCTCCGCTCGCACATGTAATCATCGACGATGGCAGAAGATATCTTGATCGGACCTCGGACAAGTTTGATCTCATTACCATCGATCCCCCTCCTCCACTTCCTGCCGCCGGTTCCAGCCTCTTATATTCCGAGGAGTTTTACGCGGTAGCCAAAAAACACCTCAAGCCGCACGGAATTCTGGAACAATGGCTGCCGTCTTATTCAGGCGACCCATTCCTCCGCTCATCAATAGCTAAAGCCATTAAGCTTTCATTCAATCACGTCAGAGCCTTTCGTTCGATTGAAGGATGGGGTGTTCATTTACTGGCTAGCGACTGGCCCATTCCCGCGCGTAGTTCGCAAGATCTGGCTGGCGAACTTAGCGCGAACGCGAGCGGGGACTTCATTGAGTGGGGCCCCGCGATAACGCCGGTCGGTCAGTTCGATATTCTGCTGAATAACGAGTTCAATGTGGACGACATTGTTGCTGCCTCGCCCTCAGCCCCTGTGATGCGCGATGACCGTCCAACCAATGAATACTTTGCGGTCCGGTATCTGAGATATCTTTCTACACACCAATAGAGTGCAAGGGAGGTATCGTTCGATGTGTTCTCCAAAGGACGTCAGTCATCCTTCGGGCACTTCTAAAAATTACATATAAAACAAGCTCAATCTGGGCAGGTTGTACTTTTCCAACAACTTTTTGTGCGCGTACTGCTTTTGCAGTTGCTCGACCTGAGCAGCAGGCATTTTACTGCGGTAAGGGGCTAGATCGCGGTCGGCTTGGGCGCGGACGGCTACCGCATCGTCGTCAGGAATGGCGGCGAGAAGCACCGCGAACAGTTTTTCTTCCAGCACCGTGAGCCTTCGTTCAAGATCTTCCAGCCGGAATGGCGAAGCTTTCGATTGTATTTCGTTCGCGAGCTGCCCCAGCGCCGCGGATACCTCTCTCGCCACAGCCTCCGGCGAAATGCCCGGCCGGGCAGGCAGTTTGGCCGATTCCAGTTCAGCCGCATTGCGGCGCAAAAAACTTTCAATTTCGGCCGAATCGAATCCTTTAATCGCATTCGCTTCTTTTGCTGTTCCCACCGCCGCTTCTTTCATGTCTTCTGCGGCAGCCAGCACTTCCTGAGAACAATACGCAAGCCCATTCACCTTCCTGCTTTTCGAAGGACGTGCATTATATTTCTCGAAGGTCGCGTCAATTCCGCGCAGCACTGCCTCAAGCGGAATGCCGGCATCTTTCCAGGTCTCAATCAGTGCCCAATCCAGTGTTGAGAGCATCAGGATCGTCCCGCGTCCGCGCTGAAAGTGCTCCTCGATTTCAGTGAAATAGTTGAAGTAGTTTTGCAAAAGAAACTCTTGGCTTTTAG
>Ga0134126_10008386_pt1 | contig 13004 bp, 12 predicted proteins | sample KB31752_FD_96881 | JGI IMG/M metagenome (GOLD analysis project Ga0134126, IMG submission 96881) | Terrestrial soil microbial communities with excess Nitrogen fertilizer from Kellogg Biological Station, Michigan, USA - KB3-175-2 | ecosystem: Environmental > Terrestrial > Soil > Unclassified ...
CGATCGAGTAGTACTCTTCCTCTAGTAGCGCCTTGCCGTCCGCGGAAGCGGCCGTGAATCGCATGCCGTTCGGATGCCCCGGCAGTCGCTCCGTGCGCAGCAGGAGGAGCTGCGCCTTCTCGTTGAAATCGATCTCGTGCCGGCCGAGCAGGCGGATGCGATGGCTGCCGCGGATGCGCTCCAGCGTGGGCTCGATGCTGTCAGGGTCGACCGTCTCCGGATCGCCGCCCTCGAGGCCGACGAGCACCGCGCGGTCGGTGCCGTGACCCAGTCCCGTGAGCGCCAGCGAGCCGTAGAGGCGTGCCGTCACCTCTCGGGTGGCGGCGAGCAGTCCCTCGCGCTCCAACCCAAGAGTGAACTGGCGCGCGGCGCGCATGGGGCCCATCGTGTGGGAGCTGGACGGTCCGATGCCGACCTTGAAGATGTCGAAGACGCTGAGAGACATGTAGGGCAACCTCACTGCGAAAGCGAATCATCAGTGGAAAAGCCGATGCACCGCGCCAATCCAATATGAGGCCATTATCGGCCATCCGGAAGGGGCCGCCTTTTCCGGTTGCGACCTTCATCGGCCCCGCAGGCGGCGTAGCTCCCTTCTCTGGCGCTTGTCGGGGCGCTCCTCCGGGCGAGGCGCCAGGGCGGCCGCGAGGCGCATCCTCTGAGCGTGCTGCTCACGCCGCGCGCGGCTCGCGTCCGTTTCCGTGTAGCAGGCCACTGCCTGCTGGGCGGGTCCGCGGCGCTGCGGAATGGCGGCGACCTCGCATTCGAAGTCGACTGCGCCGCGATTGAAGGTCACGATGTCGCCCGGCCGGACGCCGTGCGAGGGACGTACGCGCGCCCCGTTCACGTGCACTTTGCCGCCGTTGACCGCATCCGCCGCGAGCGATCGGGACTTGAAGAGCCGCGCGCCAAACAGCCACCGGTCGATGCGCGCCGCTCCAGGGCCGCCTGCCGCGGCATCGGGATCGTCCTGCTCGTGCCTGCGGCTCATGCCGTATCAGAAGACCTGCCGCCCGGCCTTGACGAGCGAGCGGCAGGGGTTGAAGCCGCTCCAGTAGCCGAGCTCTTCCGGCCCGGCGATGCTCCAGACGGCGAAATCCGCAGCCATGCCCGCGGCGAGGCTGCCACGCTGCGCCTGCATCCCGAGAGCGCGCGCGGCGTGCCGGGTCACGCCCGCCAACGCTTCCTCGCAGGTCAGACCGAAGAGGCGCGTGGCCATGCTCATGGCGAGGAGGAGGGAGCTCCCGGGCGCAGAGCCCGGGTTGCAGTCGGTGGCGATGGCCATGCCCGCGCCCGACTGGCGCAGCGCCGAAAGCGGCGGTTTGCGCTCCTCGGCCAGGCAGAAGAAGGCGACCGGCAGGAGCACCGCCACGGTGCCCGCCGCGGCCAGTGCCCGCGCTTCCGCCTCTGCCGCATATTCCAGATGATCGCAGGACAGCGCGCCCCGGCGCGCCGCGAGCAGGCTGCCGCCGAGATTCGAGAGTTGCTCCGCATGCATCTTCACGGGGACACCGAGGCGTCCGGCGGCATCGAAGAGCGTTTCTGCCTGAGCGACGCTAAATCCTACCTTTTCGCAGAAGATGTCGATCGCATCGACTAGGCCTTCCTCATGGAGCTTCGGCAGCCACTCTTGGGCGATCGCCTCAATGTAGGCGTCCGCCCGGCCGGCGTACTCGGGGGGCAGTGCGTGCGCAGCCAGCAACGTCGTGGTGATGGTGACCGGAAGCGCGTGCGCGAGCGACCTTGCGACCCGCAGCATCTTGGCCTCATCCTTCAGGGTGAGCCCGTAGCCTGACTTGATCTCGACGGTAGTAACGCCTTCCGCGAGCAGCGCCTCGAGCCGCGGCAGGCTTTCATCGAAGAGCTGCTGCTCGGAGGCGGCCCTCACGGCGCGCATGGTCGAGAGGATGCCGCCGCCCGCCCGGGCGATTTCCTGATAGGAGCGGCCGCGAAGCCGCTCGGAGTACTCCGCCGCTCGGCTGCCGGCGAACACCAGGTGGGTATGGCAGTCGATCAGGCCCGGCGTCACCCAGGCGCCGCGCAGGTCGTGTGCCTCGTCCGGACGGTACTCCCCCGGCAGATCACTCTCCGTGCCCACCCACTCGATGCGCGCACCCCGGGTGAGAAGGGCGCCGGGGGCAAAGCGCGTCATGGCGGCATCGCAGGCCGCAATTCGGGCGTTTCGCCACAGGTGCAGGGCGTCAGGCATGGCGACATTATCGCTCGGTGCAGCCGAACCTGTTTCCCTACTGGCGCCATTTGGGTACAATGCGCGCCCCCGCGGGCCTCGGCCGCGGGGTAGTCCAGAAAGCCCCCCGAGGGGCTTTTTGTTTTTTACGGGCCTGACGGCCCTTTATTTTTTGGACGACCATGCCCGCGACCTTGCGAGAGCGGCTCATCGCCCTCATCGAGCCCCTCCTCGGGCGGCTGGGCTACGAGCTCGTGGAGCTCGAGCATACCGCGGGACGCGGGAGCGCCGTGGTGCGACTCTTCATCGACAGTCCCCAGGGAGTGGGGCTGACCGACTGCGAGCGGGTGAGCCGGGAAGTGTCGGCGCTGCTCGATGTCGAGGACCCGATACCCACCGCGTATACGCTCGAGGTCTCCTCGCCGGGTTTCGACCGGGTGCTGCGCACCCCGGCGCATTTCGCGCGCTTCGTCGGTGCGCGGATCGCGGTGGAGCTCGCGGTGCCGCGCGAGGGGCGGCGCCGTTATACCGGCACGCTGGTCACGGCGGATGATACGGGCATCGCGCTCGAGGTCGACGGACAGCGGGTCCCGATGTCGTTCGCGGAGATTGGTAGGGCCAGGCTGACAGGCCAAGGCTGACAGGCGAGAGGTGAAGTAGTGAACAAGGAAATCCTGATGGTCGTCGATGCGGTCTCCAACGAGAAGGGCGTCGACAAGGAGGTGATCTTCGAGGCGCTCGAGGCGGCTCTGGCCTCGGCTACCCGCAAGAAATACGGCGAGGAATGGGACGCGCGCGTCGCCATCGACCGCAAGAGCGGGGACTACGAAACCTTCCGCCGCTGGAAAGTGTTTGCCGACGACTCGACGGAGCTCGAGGCGCCGGAGCGCGAGCTGCGCCTGGATGATGCACGGGAGATCGACCCGAAGGTGGAGGCCGGCGGCTTCGTCGAGCAGCCGATGGAGTCGGTGTCGTTCGGCCGCATCGCCGCGCAGCAGGCCAAACAGGTCATCGTGCAGAAAGTGCGCGAGGCGGAGCGCCAACAGGTCGTGGACGCCTACCGCGATCGCGTGGGTACACTCGTCAGTGGCGTCGTCAAGCGCGTCGACCGCAATGGTATTTTCGTCGACCTCGGCTCCAACGCCGAAGGTTTCATTCCGCGCACCGACATGATCCCGCGTGAGCAAGTGAAGGCGCAGGATCGCATCAAGGCGTTCCTCAAGGAAGTCCGCTCGGAGCTGCGCGGACCGCAGCTCTTCCTGACACGCACGGCGCCGGAATTCCTGATCGAGCTCTTCAAGCTCGAGGTGCCGGAGGTCGGGCAGGGCCTCATCCAGATCCTCGGCGCCGCCCGCGACCCGGGCGTACGCGCCAAGATCGCGGTGCGCAGCAACGACCCGCGCATCGATCCCGTGGGCGCCTGCGTGGGCATGCGCGGCTCGCGCGTGCAGGCGGTCTCCAACGAGATCGCCGGCGAGCGCGTCGACATCATCCCGCACAACGACAATCCGGCGCAGTTCGTCATCAACGCGATGTCGCCGGCCGAAGTCATGTCGATCGTGGTGGACGAGGACTCCCACAGCATGGACATCGCGGTCGCGGAGGAGAAGCTCTCGCAGGCCATCGGCCGCGGCGGGCAGAACATCCGCCTCGCGAGCCATCTCACCGGCTGGGAGCTCAACGTCATGACGGAGTCCGACGCGGAGGCCAAGAGCGAGTCCGAGGCCAAGTCGCTGGTGCAGCTGTTCATGAAGCAGCTCGACGTCGACGAGGACGTCGCCACCATCCTCGCGCAGGAGGGCTTCTCGACGGTCGAGGAGATCGCCTACGTGCCGCAGGCGGAGCTCGCCTCCATCGAGGAGTTCGACGAGGAGATCGTCAAGGAGCTGCGCAATCGCGCGCGCGACGTCCTGCTGACGCAGGCGATCGCGAGCGAGGAGACGCTGGATCAGTCGATGCCGGCGGACGATCTGCTGCTGCTCGAGGGAATGAGCCCGGATTTGGCGCTGGCGCTGGCACGGCGCGGGGTGCGCACCCGCGAGGATCTCGCGGAGCAGTCGGTGGAAGACTTGAAGGACATCGAGGGGCTCGCGGCCGAAGAGGCCGGCAAACTCATCATGACAGCCCGGGCCCCCTGGTTCCAGGCGGGACAGGCCTGAGGAGGCTGCGATAAGTATGGCGGAAGTGACGGTTTCCCAATTTGCCGAGGTCCTGAAGGTGCCCGTGGATCGGCTGCTCGTGCAGCTCGATCAGGCCGGCATCAAGGTCAAAGGTCCCGATGACCGCATCAGCGACGATGCCAAGCTCGAGCTGCTGACACACCTTCGCCGCAGCCACGGCGACACGGAGAGCAGCGAGCGCGATGCCGCGCCCCGCCGCATCACGCTCAAGCGCAAGACGCAAAGCGAGCTGAAGCTCGCGAGCGCCCAGGGCCGCGCGCGCACGGTCAGTGTCGAGGTCCGTCAGAAGCGCACCTACATCAAGCGCGACGTGCTCCAGGAGCAGGCGCGCCAACAGCAGGACGAGATCGACCAGAAGCGGCGCGAGGCCGAGGAAGTCGCGCGCCGCGAGAGCGAGCGCATCGAGGCCGAGCGGCGCGAGCGCGAGCATCTGGAGGCGGAGAACCGCCGCCGCATCGAGGAAGAGGAAGCCGCCCGCCGCCGCGCGCAGGACGATGCTCGCCGCGTCGCGGAGCAGCGCGCACGAGAGGAAGAGGAGCGCCGCGAGCGGGAGGAGCAGCAGCGTCAGGCGCAGGAGCGCCAGGCACAGGAGCGCCAGACGCAGCAGGACCGTCGCACGGAGCAGGCGGTCGCCCCCGCACCCGCGGAAGGTGCGCGCGCTGCAGCATCGGCTGCCGCGCCGAGTGCGCGAGAGCGCGCGCCGGCCCCATCCGCCCCCGCGCGGGAGCGCACCGTAGCCGACGACCGGCACACGCGTTATGGCAGGCAGGAGTTGCACGTCGCAACGGATGTCAGCTCCCGCTATAAAAAGAAGCGGCGCGTCAAGTCACGCGCGGTGCCGAGCGGCAGCGCGGACGGCCGTCACGGGTTCGAGATGCCCACCGCACCCGTCGTGCGCGAGGTCGGCATCGGCGAGACGGTGACGGTCGCGGAGCTGGCGCAGAAGATGGCGGTCAAGGCGACCGAAGTCATCAAGGTGCTCATGAACATGGGCGTGATGGCGACCATCAACCAGCCGATCGACCAGGACACCGCGGTGCTCGTCGTCGAGGAAATGGGGCATACCCCGAAGCTCCTGCGGGAGAACCAGATCGAGGCGGACCTGCAGGGCGTGGAGCCCGAGGCGGCGGAGCTCGAGCCGCGTCCTCCGGTGGTGACCGTCATGGGTCACGTCGATCACGGCAAGACATCGCTCCTCGACTACATCCGCCGCGCCAAAGTCGCGGCGGGTGAGGCCGGGGGCATCACGCAGCACATCGGCGCCTACCACGTGGAGACCCCGAAGGGTGTCGTCACATTCCTCGACACGCCGGGCCATGCCGCCTTCACAGCCATGCGTGCGCGCGGCGCCAAAGCGACGGACATCGTCATCCTGGTGGTGGCAGCGGACGATGGCGTCATGCCGCAGACGGTGGAGGCGATCCAACACGCCCGTGCCGCCGGTGTGCCCATCGTCGTCGCCGTCAACAAGATCGACAAGAGCGGGGCGGACCCGGACCGGGTGCGCGCCGAGCTCGCCAAGCAGGAGGTGATCCCCGAGGACTGGGGGGGCGAGAACATGTTCGTCAACGTCTCGGCGCACACGGGCGCCGGGATCGATGAGCTGCTCGAGGCCGTGCTGCTGCAGGCGGAGGTGCTGGAGCTGCGCGCGCCGCGCACCGGCCTCGCCTCCGGCGTCGTGATCGAGTCGAGCGTCGAGAAGGGCCGCGGCGCGGTGGCGACCGTGCTGGTCAAGAAGGGCACGCTGCGCCTCGGCGATCCGATCATCGCCGGCTCGGAGTTCGGGCGCGTGCGGGCGCTGTTCGATGAGAACAGCCGCGCGGTCGAGGAAGCCCCGCCCTCCATGCCGGTCGTCGTTCTCGGGCTCTCCGGGGCGCCGAATGCCGGCGATGAGATGCTCGCGCTCGAGAGCGAGCGCAAGGCGCGCGAGGTGGCGCTCTACCGCCAGGGCAAATTCCGCGACGTGAAGCTCGCCCGTCAGACGACGCGCGCCGAGGATGTTTTCTCGCAGCTCGGCGAGGAGAAGGCGGGGATCGTCGCCGTGCTCATCAAGGGCGACGTGCAGGGCAGTGTCGAGGCGCTGCGAGAGTCGCTCACCAAGCTTTCCACGGAGGAAGTGCAGGTGAAGATCATCGCCAGCGGGCTGGGCGGCATCACGGTGTCGGACGTGCAGCTCGCGGCTGCCTCCAAGGCGCTCATCATCGGCTTCAACGTCCGTGCCGACTCCGGCGCGCGCGATGCCATGAAGGAGACCGGCGTCGAGGTCCGTTACTACAGCATCATCTACGAAGCCATCGATGACGTGCGGCAGATGATGACCGGCATGCTGCGGCCGGAGATCAAGGAGCAGATCGTCGGCGTCGCGCAGGTGCGGGAGGTGTTCCGCTCCAGCAAGTTCGGCGTCGTCGCCGGGTGCCTGGTCACCGAAGGGTTCGTCAAGCGCAACAATCCGATCCGCGTGCTGCGCGACAACGTCGTCATCTTCGAAGGGGCGCTGGAGTCCCTGCGCCGCTTCAAGGACGATGTCGGCGAGGTGCGCGCGGGGACGGAGTGCGGCATCGGCGTGAAGAACTACCAGGACGTCCGTGTCGGCGATCAGATCGAGTGCTTCGCGAGGCTCGAGATCGCGCGCACGCTGCAGTAACCGGCGGTGAAGAAGGGACCTTCCGGCCGGCTGCGCAAGATCGAGGCGCAGCTGCAGCGCGTGCTCGCGGAGCTGATCGCGCGCGAGGTCAAGGATCCGCGCGTCGGTAACGTCACGGTGACCCATGTCCGCTTGGCGGCGGACATGGGAGCGGCGCGCGTCTACTTCACGCCGTTCGCCTCGGCGCATTCGCCCGAGGAAGTGCAGAGCGGCCTCGGCCGCGCCGCCGGGTTCCTGCGCGGCGAGGCCGGGCGGCGGCTGGGTCTGCGGCACGCCCCGCGCCTCGATTTTGTGCTCGATGACACCGCGCAGAAAGCCGCGCACCTCACCGGGCTCATCGACCGCGCGGTGGCCGATGACTCGAGTCACCGTGACTGACGGCATTCTCCTCCTCGACAAGCCGGCCGGGATATCCTCGAACGCGGCGCTGCAGCGCGTCCGCCGGCTCTTTGGCGGCTGCAAGGCTGGACATGCGGGCAGCCTCGATCCGCTCGCGACCGGGATGTTGCCGATCTGCCTCGGCGAGGCCACCAAGATCGCAGGCGAGATCCTTTCCAACCGCAAGCGCTACCGGTTCACGATCGCGCTCGGGTCGCGCACCGCCACCGCCGATCGCGAGGGCGCGGTGATCGAGGAGGCGCCGGTGCCCGGGCGCTGGCAGGAGGGGCTCGAGACGGCGCTGCGCGCGTTCCTGGGACCGGGGCGGCAGGTGCCGCCGATGTACTCCGCGCTGAAGCGCGATGGCCGGCCGCTCTACGAGCTGGCGCGCAAGGGCGTGACGGTGGAGCGCGAGCCGCGGGAGATCGAGATTTTTGCGCTCGAGCCGCTCTCGCGAAACGATGCGCAGCTGGAGCTGGACGTGCTCTGCTCCAAGGGGACCTACGTCCGTACACTCGCCGAGGACATCGCGCGCGCCTTGGGAACGTGCGGGCACGTCGCCGCGCTGCGGCGCACCTGGGTGGAGCCTTTCGAGCAGGAGCCGATGCTGACACTGGAGACGGTCACCCGCGCGTGCGAGCAGGGCGACGCTCCCTCGCTCCTCCCTGCCGACCGCCCGCTCGCGCATCTGCCGGCGGTGGTGCTCGAGTCCTGGCAGGCCGATCGCATCGGCCACGGACAGGTGGTCGTGCTGGCTCGCAGCCCGCCGCCCGGGCGAGTCAGGCTGTACGGTGCAGCCAAGCGTTTTCTCGGGCTGGGCGAATCCGACGGCCGCGGAGCGATCAGGCCGCGCAGACTCTTCACGGACCCGATCTAGTGACCGGGAACGACCGTGACATCAGGGTCGAGCATCCGGAGCGCATCGCCCACGCGGGTCATTCCGGTCGCGCGCAGTTGCTCGCCGGAATACGTGCGGGTCAGGCTGTCGCAGCCGATGGAGCCGGGCCGCAGCGCCTTGCCGTCGGCGGTGGCGCACCAGCCCGGCGGAATGTGGGCCGAAGCGGTGCGAGCCGCGGGACGCGAAGGGCTGGTGGCGCATGCGGTGAGGGCCGCCACGCTCAGAATGCCGATGACGAGGGATCGAATCATGGCCGCAGGAGTATATACCCTGGGCGCCAATGGACTTATGTGCGCTACAACGGGTAAACTTCCGCGCTTCCCAAAAGGTCACTTAAGACAGTCACTTAGGATTTAGGCGCAATGGCTCTTTCCAGCGAGAAAAAAGGCGGCATTCTGGCGCAGTACCGGCGCGATCCCGCCGACACCGGCTCCCCCGAGGTCCAGGTGGCGCTCCTCTCGGAGCGCATCAACGGGCTCGGCGAACATTTCACGGCTCACAAGCGTGATCATTCCTCCCGCCGTGGTCTCGTGAAGCTCGTCAACCAACGCCGCAAGCTCCTCGACTATCTCAAGGCCACCAAACCCGCCAAGTACCAGGAGCTCGTCGAGCGCCTGGGACTTCGACGCTAACTTCCCGACCCGAGGCCGCTTTGCGCGGCCTCGTCGTTTGGCCGGCATCATCTTTTTTTCGAGGGCTCGAGCTTGAGCGCAGTCAGCAAATCTTTTCAATACGGTCCACACGCGGTCACGATAGAGACGGGCGAGATGGCCCGCCAGGCCGAAGGCGCCGTGCGTGTCTCGATGGGCGATACCGTGGTGTTGGTCACCGCGTGTGCGCGACAGACGGCCACCCCCGGCCGCGATTTCTTCCCCTTGACGGTCAACTACGTGGAGAAGCACTACGCCGCGGGACGCATCCCGGGCGGCTTCTTCAAGCGTGAGGGCCGTCCGACGGAGAAGGAGACGCTGACCTCGCGTCTCATCGACCGCCCGATCCGTCCGCTCTTCCCGGATGGCTTCTATAACGAGGTGCAGGTGGTCGCGACGGTGTTGTCAGTCGATCCGGAAATGGATCCTGACATCCCTTCGCTCCTCGGCGCTTCCGCGGCGCTCGCGCTCTCCGGCGTGCCGTTCAAAGGCCCGATCGGCGCCGCCCGGGTCGGTTGGAAGGATGGCCAGTACCTCCTCAACCCGACCGCCCAGACCCTCACGGAGTCGCAGCTGCACCTGGTCGTCGCCGGCACCGAGCACGGCGTCCTCATGGTGGAGTCCGAAGCCAAGGGCCTGCCGGAAGACGTGATGCTGGGCGCGGTCGTCTTCGGCCATCAGCAGATGCAGACCGCCATCCGCGCCATCCGCGAGCTGGTCGCCGAGGCCGGCAAGCCGCGCTGGAACTGGCAGCCGCCCGCCGACAATGCGGAGCTCACCAGCGCCGTCGCGCTGCACGCCCAGGCCGCCCTGGCGCAGGCCTACACCATTCCGGAAAAGCAGCAGCGGCAGACGCGCATCTCCGAGGTCAAGGCACAGACTCTCACCACCCTCACCGGCGGCGAGTCGCCCAAGTGGACGTCGGAGCAGATCGATGACGCCCTGTTCAAGCTCGAAAGCAACATCGTGCGCCAGCGGATCCTGAACGGCGAGGCGCGCATCGATGGCCGTGACTTCAAGACCGTGCGGCCGATCACCGTGAAAGTCGGCGTCCTGCCGCGCACTCACGGCTCCGCGCTCTTCACCCGCGGCGAGACGCAGGCGATCGTCATTACGACGCTCGGCACGACGCGCGATGCGCAGATCATCGACGGCCTGGAGGGCGAGCGCCGCGAGCCCTTCATGCTGCATTACAACTTCCCGCCGTTCTCGGTCGGCGAGACGGGCATGATGGGATCGCCGAAGCGCCGCGAGATCGGACACGGCAACCTCGCCCGCCGCGGCGTCAAGGCCGCGATGCCTGACATGGCGACGTTCCCCTACGTGATCCGTGTCGTCTCGGAGATCCTGGAGTCGAACGGCTCCAGCTCCATGGCGAGCGTCTGCGGCACCTCCCTGTCGCTGATGGATGCGGGCGTGCCGATCAAGGCGCCCGTGGCCGGCGTTGCGATGGGCCTCGTGCTCGAGGGCAACCGCTACAAGGTCCTCACCGACATCCTGGGCGACGAGGATCACCTCGGCGACATGGACTTCAAGGTCGCCGGGACCAAAGACGGCGTGACGGCCCTGCAGATGGACATCAAGGTCGAGGGTGTCACGCCCGAGATCATGAAGGTCGCGCTCGAGCAGGCCCGCGAGGGCCGCCTGCACATCCTCGGCGAGATGAACAAGGTCATCCGCGAGCCGCGCTCCCGCATGTCGGAGTGGGCGCCGTCCATCATCACCCTGAAGATCGATCCGGAGAAGATCCGCGACGTGATCGGCAAGGGCGGGGCGGTGATCCGCCAGATCACGGAGGAGACCGGCACCACCATCGACATCGAGAGCGACGGCACCGTGAAGATCGCCTCGGTCAACGGCACCGCCGGCCGCGAGGCCCAGCGCCGCATCGAGCTGATCACGGCCGATGTCGAGGTCGGCCGCATTTATGAGGGCAAGGTGGCGCGGCTGATGGACTTCGGCGCCTTCGTCACCATCCTCCCCGGCCGCGACGGCCTGGTCCACATCTCCCAGATCTCGAACGAGCGCGTCGAGCGCGTGAGCGACAAGCTGAAGGAAGGCGATGTCATCCGCGTGAAGGTGCTCGAAGTCGACCGGCAGGGCCGGATCCGCCTGTCGATGCGGGACGTCGACGCGGCCTGAGATCTCCGCTGCGCGGCAAAGTCACCCCGCCGGCGTGGCCCGCGAGCCGCGCCGGCGGACGATCTCGCGCAGGGTCGCCACGATGAGTGCGCGCGTGCCGGGCTCGAGATCGCCGAAGAACTCCTCCTCATTATCGTCCACGAGCACCGCCAGTACCCGAACGGTGGTGCGTCCCAGGTCGGTCAGCGCCAGCATCTGAGCCCGACCATCCGCGCCGCTCGCTTGCTGGGTGATCATGAGGTTGGCCACCAACCTGGCGGCGAGCTTGGATATGGTGCCGCGCGTCAGGCCCAGCGCGTGGGCCAGCGCGCTCGGCCTTCTGGCGCCTTCGTAGAGCTCGCGCAGAACGATCCACTCGGCCAGCGTGACTCCTTTCCTCTCCAGCTTGCGGCTGAGAGCGTGCGAAACCTGGCTCGAGGCGCATCGTATCCAGTAGCCGACGTGCGTATCGAGACGGCTCATGGCCGGTCGCCCGCGAGGGGATGTAGGATGGAGACGACGATTCATGTTTCCTATGAAACAAATTCCGTGAGTCGGCACAGCGCCCACTCTGCCCGGTCCTTCCGCTTACAGGATGATCTCACGCTGCATCGGCAGCGGCTGTTCTCGCCAGCGGGCTCCCGCCCAGTCGAGCAAGATCGCCGGCGGGGTGCCGGCGAGCGCGGCGGGAGGGGAGAGTCCCAAGAGCCCTAGGATCTTCAGCAACTCTGCGCCGGCCCCGCGCGCATCGAGGGCTGCAGAGCGGCGGGACTTCGAGAGCTTCCCGCCTGCGCGCTCGAGCAGCAGCGGCAGATGCGCATAGCGGGGCGTCTGCAGGTGCAGAGCGCGCTGCAAGGCGATCTGCCAGCCGGTGCTCTCGAGAAGATCCGCCCCCCGCACCACGTCGGTGATGCCTTGCAGGGCATCGTCCACGACCACCGCGAGCTGATAGGCGAATACCCCGTCCCGCCGCCGGACGATGACGTCTCCCAAGCTTCCCATGGCAAGCGCAATCGGCCCCTGAAAGCGGTCCGCGAAGGCGATGCTCTGCGTCTCGTCGACCCTGAATCGTGTGGCGGTACGTCCACGCCGCCGGGGTCCTTCGCGGCAAGTGCCTGGATACCCTGCCTCCTCCGTCGCCAGCTCCCGCCGGGAGCAACTGCATTCGAATGTGCGCGCCGCGGCCTGCAGCGCAGTCAGTGCGCCAGCGTAGAGTTGGGTCCGGCGGCTCTGATACTCGACCTCGCCATCCCACAGGAGGCCGAAGGCCTCGAGCGTTCGCAGGATCTCGTCGGCGCTGCCGGGGAGCACGCGCGCGCGGTCGAGGTCTTCCATCCGCACCAGCCAGCGTCCGCCGCGGCTGCGGGCGTCGAGAAAGCTGCCGACGGCAGCCAACAGGGACCCGAGGTGCAATGACCCCGTGGGTGAGGGCGCGAAACGGCCGACGTATGCCGGCCCGGGCCCGTTATCGGTACCGGTCGTCGCGGTCGCCGTACTGCCGCTCGCGCCGCTCGCGGCGCTCCTGGGCCTCGATGCTCAGGGTGGCGACCGGCCGCGCTTCCAGGCGCTTGATGCCGATCTCCTCACCCGTTTCCAGGCAGTAGCCGTAGGAGCCGTCCTCGATGCGCTTCAGCGCCTCGTCGATCTTGCGAATGAGCTTGCGCTCGCGGTCGCGGGTGCGCAGCTCCAGGCTGAATTCCTCTTCCTGGGTGGCGCGGTCGTTGGGGTCGGGGAAATTGGCCGCCTCGTCCTTCATGTGCGAGACGGTGCGGTCGACCTCGACCATCAGATCGCGCTTCCAGTTATTGAGGATGTGGCGGAAGTGCTCGAGCTGCTCCTTGCTCATGTACTGCTCGCCGCGCTTGACGATATAGGGCTGGACGTTGCGCGGACCTGCGAGGAGGCTGCCGGGCTCCGCGCCTTCGACCTCGTCCTGCTCGAGGGTGGC
>Ga0134126_10008387_pt1 | contig 13003 bp, 12 predicted proteins | sample KB31752_FD_96881 | JGI IMG/M metagenome (GOLD analysis project Ga0134126, IMG submission 96881) | Terrestrial soil microbial communities with excess Nitrogen fertilizer from Kellogg Biological Station, Michigan, USA - KB3-175-2 | ecosystem: Environmental > Terrestrial > Soil > Unclassified ...
CACCTTCTACAATGCGCCGACGGAATTCGCCGCGGCGGTCGTAGGTGCGTCTGACCCCGTCCAGACGATCGACGCCATCTGGAACGCGGGCGGCGCCGTGGCGGATCAGCTGTTCCGCGACGGTGCCTCCTGGCATTTCGGTTACACGCTGGCCGGCATAGCGGTCTGGCTGATCGTGGGACTGCTCTGCGTCTATACGATGTTCCTCCTCGCCCTGTCCAGCGTCGCGCTCGCCGTGCTGCTCGCTCTTGGGCCCCTCTTCGTAGCCTTCCTGCTGTTTGATACGACCCGCAGGTTTTTCGAGGCATGGCTGGCGCAGCTCGCCAACTACGCGCTGATCACCATTCTCACCGTGATGGTGGCCGCTCTGATGCTGCATTTCGTTCAGTCCTACGCGCAGCAAACGCAGGCCCTCGGCACCGCGATCCGTACGGTGGATTCGATCAACATGATTCTTGCGACCGTACTGGTCTTTCTCTTCGTGCGTCAGGTCATGCCTATCGCCGCGGGTCTTGCCGGCGGGGTAGCACTCAACAGTCTGGGGGCGTTCAGTCGGACGCTTGGGGCGCCGGCGCGAGCGGTCATGTCCGGGGTGGCGATCGCCAAACACATCAGGACTCTCCGATCGGACAGGCAAGGCAAAGCGAATGAGCGCACGGCTGCGACAACCACCGCCGCGACTCGAGGAGGTTCATCGTGAAGACTGCTGTTCTCGTGATTGTGCTGCTGTTCCTCACGGCCTGCGCCGCGAAACCTCCGCGCTGTGATCGACGGCTCACGCCGATAAACGCATCATGGGCAGGGCCTCATGCAAGGCGGGTAGGGCCATGAGCATGGATTCAGCTCCAAGGGAGTACCTGGAGGAAGCGGCTTCCTGGGACGCCGACCGGGTGGCGCAGGCGGCCCGTGCGGCGGCGGTGGCCTGGCGTGTGGCGATCGCCGGCTGGCTGTGCGCGGTCGCAAGCAGCACCGCACTTGCTTTGATTATGCCGCTGAAGCGGGTAGAGCCATATCTGATCCGGGTGGACAACTCCACGGGAGTGGTCGATACGGTGCCCGTGTACACCGGGCGCGCGGTGCTGGGCGAAGCCGTAACCCGGTATTTCCTGACGCACTACATCAGCGTCTGCGAGCGATTCGACTATTCGTTCGCCGAGAGCGACTACGAGGAATGTGGTGCTTTCAATTCCGCCCGGCTCAACCAGGCGATGTACGTGAAGTGGAGCAGGGCCAATCCGAGCTCGCCGCTCAACGTGCACAAGGATGGCAGTACCGAGACGGTACGCGTCGAGTCGGTGAGCTTTTTCAAGCGTGCAGCCGGCGGTCCGGGCCTCGCGCAGGTGCGCTTCGCTCGGATCAAGCGTGAGGGAGACACAGTATCGGGACGTGTCACGCACTGGATTGCCAGCATCGAGTATCGGTATGGAAAGCCGCCAGGGGATCTGCGGACGCGCAGCTGGAACCCCCTGGGATTCGAGGTGCTGGATGTCGGGATCGAGCCTGAGGTGTTGGGCACAGATCAGGAATCCGCTGGCCGCTGAAGTTCTTTCGAGGAGCGCGCCCATGAAGCCTCAACCGTTATTGGTTTCCGTATCCATTTGCTGTTTCTGCTGCCTGGCGGCCGCAATCGCCCGCGCGCAGTCTTGGCGGGCGAATCCGCAGCCGGATCCACGGATAAGGGTGGCCCCGTACCGGGCGGACGCCATCTACCGGCTCAGAGGCTATGTCGGCTATCAGATCGACATCACCTTCGCTCCCGGCGAGCGATTCGTCGGCCTTGGTGTGGGTGACTCCAAGGGCATCACGTTCGCCGCAGACGCCAATCACCTGTTTCTCAAGCCCAAGGCGGGCCGTGTGGCGACGAACCTTACCGTGCTGACCAATCGTAGGACATATCTCTTCGACTACGAGGCGCAGCAGAGCCCGCCGGACCCGACCGGCGCGGACGTCATCTACGCGCTGCGATTTGAGTATCCGGAAGCTCCCATCCGCGGCGTATCACGGTTGCGGCGGCAGGTCGAGACAGACCTTGCCGCCGCGCGGCGCGACCGACCGCGCAATTACGACTACTGGTACTGCGGGGAACCCTCCTTGAAGCCGGCAGAGGCCTGGGACGATGGTGTGGAGACGACTCTGGTCTTCGGGCCGAACACCGAGCTGCCGGCCGTCTTTGCCTCGAACCAGGACGGCAGCGAATCGCTGGTCAATTTCGATGTGCAGGCGGGCCGGATAATAGTTCAGCGCGTGGTTCCACGACTGATCATTCGGCGCGGGAAGCTCGCCGGCTGCATCGTCGATCGGGCGTTCAGGGGAGGCGGGGAGCGGCTGTCTTCCGGAACCATCGCACCAAACGTGGAGCGTGTGACGCGAAGAGCCGATGGAGGAGGCGCGCCATGATCCGCTTTCGGTGGCGAAAGTATGATTCCGAGCCGGAGGCGGCGAAGGCGCACACGGAGGGCCCGCCAGCGCAGGCGCAGCCAGTTGGCTCACCGGACGAGTCGTCTCTGCAGACCGACGCATCTCAGGCGGGCGGGATTCTCGGCGAGCGGGGCAGGTCGATCGTGGCCGGTGCGAGGTCCCTGCAATCGAGAATGACCAGTCTTCTTGCGGCGGCATTGATGATCAGTGTGGGAGCTGGCATGTTGACTTGGTACTACGCCGAGGCGCTCTCGCGGCCGGCCCGGCCGCCGGTGCATGTCTCACTGCCCGAGGCTGCCGGAGAAGGAGTGACTCTGCCTACATTCGGACCCGTCGCTTTGCCGCGCGTACCGGGCTCCTTGGCTGCCGTACCGAGCCCATCTTCGGTGTCGACAGGTACCGCGCCGCTGCCGCCGGAAGAACCCTCACGGATTGTTGCTATGTCGGCGGATCCACTGCTCCACCCGCCCCTGGTTCGCGCCATGGGCGGCTTGCCGCGAAGCTATGGCGCACTGCCGCAGCCGTCGCCGCGCCAGCGGGCGCTCGATCGCCGCTTGTCGGGGCAGGTGTTTGACGGCGGAAGCAGCAGCACGTCAACTGATGTCGCGACAGGTTCCAACCGCGACAGTCCGGTCGCGACACTTCCATCAGGCGGTGCGCCGCCGACTGTGCCGGTGGCGGGTTCACACGGGGACGCGCTCGAGACGCTGTTGCGGCCCAGCGTACTGAACGCGACACGTGCGCAATTACTTCCTATGCAGCGTCTACTGCTTCCGCAGGGTGCCTTCATCGACTGCACCTTGGAGACTGCCGTGGACTCGACGCTGCCAGGCATGACGACGTGCATTACCGCCACGGACACATTCGGCGCAGACGGCACGGTCGTCTTGCTCGAACGTGGCACCAAGTTGATCGGGGAAACCCGCGGCGAGGTGCGCCAGGGCGAGGCGCGAGTGTTCGTCGTATGGACCGAAGCCCGAACACCCTCGGGCGTCGTGGTGCAGCTCGATTCGCCCGGGACGGATGCTCTGGGGCGCTCGGGACTCGAGGGTAAGGTGAACCGTCACTTCTGGCAACGCTTCGGCGCCGCCGCGCTGGTCTCCGCCATCGACGGTGTCGTGCAGTCCCAGGTGCAGTCTTCGTCGCGCAGTGGCACTGTCGTTCTCGACCCAACAGCTTCGCAGGACGTGCTCACCGGAATTCTTCGCAGTACGGTCGATATCGCGCCGACGATTCGGGTGCGTAACGGCGCGCGCATCCAGGTACTCGTGGCGCGCGATGTGGACTTCGGACCGGTCTATGAGCTCGAGCCACGGTGAGTACGCCACGGCGCTCGATCTCACCTTGCGACCGTTGCGCCCGTTGCTCACGAGGCCCGACGTGATGGAGATCTGCATCAACAGGCCATCGGAGGTTTTTCTCGAGACGCACGCGGGCTGGCGCCGCGAGCCCGCCGATTACGCGGACCTCGATTGGTGCCGCCGATTTGCCAAGCTGGTGGCGAATTTCAGCCGGCAGCGTATCGACGAGACGGCGCCGCTCCTATCGGCTTCCCTTCCAAGCGGCGAGCGCGTGCAGATCGCGCTGCCGCCCGCGACCACCCAGGGGTGCGTTGCCATCAACATCCGACGTCCTTCGCAGGAAGTGTGGTCGGTCGGCGAGCTCGCGCAGCGCGGGATATTCCGTCAGACGCGTGCCGCTGCTGCCGGACCGGAGGAGGTCGAGGTCGAGCTGGGCAGCCTCATCGCCGAGCGGCGATATGAAGCATTCATGCGCTTGGCGGTACAAAGCCGGCGCAACATCGTGGTCTCGGGTCCGACAGGCTCCGGCAAAACCACGTGGACCAAAGCCCTGATCAGGGAGATCCCGCCGCATGAGCGCCTGGTGACCATCGAGGATGCACCGGAGCTCGTGCTCGATTCGCATCCCAACCACGTGCGACTTTTCTACAGCAAGGACGACCAGGGCCTGGCGCGCGTCACTGCGAAGCAGCTCCTCGAGGCCACTCTGAGAATGAAGCCCGATCGCATCCTGTTGGCCGAGCTGCGGGCGGAGGAGGCTTTCGACTATCTGCGCAATGTCAACTCAGGACATCCGGGCTCGATCACGAGCGTACATGCATCGAGTGCCGCGCTGGCGTTTGAGCAGCTGGTGCTACTCGTCAAGCAGAGCGAAGGCGGCCGGCAGCTGGCGCGCCGTGACATCCGCAGCCTTTTGCGGCGGCTCATCGACATCGTGATCCAGTGCGGAGTGGAGCGACACGAGCGCTTCATCAAAGAGATCTGGTATCGGCCGCGATCGTCGCCGCCGGTATCGACCTCGGATGCCTCATCATCAAAGGAACGGAGAGGATGCTGACCGAGACTGGTTCCGCAGTGCACCAGCTGCTGCGGGGATGGTCGGGGCTCGTCCTCGATTACGCCGCAGTGCAGGCTCCGATGTGGGTCGCGATGGTGAGGCGGCACGCCGGCTTGCAGGCATTCGTTGCCTCGCCCGCGATCGCGGGGACGCTCATGGTAGCCACCGGTCTCGGCATCTCCCTGGCGGGACCTCTCCTTCACGCTCTGCATGTCGCCGATGGTGGCCTGATGGAGTTTGCGATAGGTGGCGGCGTTGGGGGTCTGCTGGGCTATGGCGGTGGACGCGCGCTCGCCACACCACATGCGAGCAGGCAAGGCTACGTCAGGGGCGCGACGGTGGTCGCGGCAGAGGAGGTTGCCGGCCGCCGAGCCGGCCGGCAGACGGCAGGTCGTAAACTCGGCGCCTCGATGGACGTTACGATTGCCGGCATTCCGGTCCCGGTAGCGGATGAAACCAAGCATTTCAAACTCATCGGAACGACCGGTGCGGGCAAGAGCACCGCGATCACCGAGTTGCTGTCGGGAGCACTCCGCCGCGGCGATAGGGCGGTCATCGCCGACCCGGACGCTGGCTATACGAAGCGCTTTTTCGACGCGAGGCGCGGCGATGTGATCCTGAGTCCGTTCGAGCCGGGAGGCGCCAAGTGGGACCTTTTCGGCGAGATCCGTGAGGAATACGACATCGATCAGCTGGCCCTGGCGCTCATCCCGGATCACGAGGGCCAGGATCGGAGCTGGCGCGGCTATGCGCGGACGCTCTTTACAGCGGTGACCAGTCAGGCGCGGATGGCCGGAGTGACGGATGTGAAGAAGTTGTTCGAGCTGCTCGTCGTTGCAAAGAAGAGCGAGCTCGCAATGTTGGCGTCCGGCACCCCGGCGCAGCCCTTCTTCGAGGAGCACAACGACAGAATGCTGGATTCAATCCGATCCGTGCTCACTTCGGCGGTCGGTGCGCTGCAGCACGTCGCACGGCAGGAGTCGCCGCCGTTCTCGGTCACGCAATGGATCAGGTCGGGCAGCGGAGTGCTGTTCATCCCCTATCGGGCCGGCCAGATCGCCGCGCTGCGCTCCACAGTCTCGGCGTGGATGCGCCTCGGCATCTTCGAGGCGATGAGCCGGCCAGCAAGGGACTCGGCGGACGGGCGAAGGGAGGACCAGAAGCTGTGGTTCGTCGTCGATGAGCTCGATGCGCTGGGTCAGATCGACGGCCTGAAGGATGCTCTGGCGCGGCTGCGGAAATTCGGCGGGCGCTGCGTCCTGGGATTTCAATCAGTAGCGCAGGTTTCCAGCACGTACGGCAGGGGTGAAGCACAGACGATCGTAGAGAATTGCGGGAATACTTTGATCTTCCGCTGTTCGGCCAGCGAGCATGGCGGCACTTCGCAGTTCGCCTCGCGGCTCATCGGCCAGCGCGAGGTCGTGCAGATCACCCGTTCGATGTCTCGCAGTCCTTCGAGCTTCCTGCCGTCCATCACTGACTCGGAGCATCGCCACATCGAGCCGGCGGTGATGGACTCGGAGATTGAGCGGCTGCCGGACCTCGCAGGTTTTCTCAAGCTCGCCTCCCATCCCGACTGGCTGCGAGTCACGCTGCCCCCGCCGCAGCGCACTCGCGAGGTGCCGCGGGCACGGAGCGAGCAGACCTTCCCCGAGACCAGTCGCGAGCGAAGCTCCACGACGGGCATCGACGAAGCGTGGGAACATGACTGACACCGCATTGAGCAACGAAGCAATGAAGCTCGGCCTGCTGATGGAGGCCGCTCAGGTGCAGCAGCGCCTGAGTCAGGAGAGCCTCGATCGGCTGGCGGCGCACACGCGTGAGCTCGAGGACATGGTACGGGACGAGGTCCGACGCACCGTCGTCGAAGTGCTCGGAAATGTGGCGACCGAGAGCCGTCGCGCGACGGAGTCGCTGCAGCGCGTACGGCGCGCGGCAAACTTGCGGGTCCTCTTATGGACGGTCTCCATCGCAACGATCTGCTCGGGCGTCGCGACGGGCGAGGCGTGGTGGATGCTGCCCTCGCAAAGCCAGATCGCGGCTATGCGAGCTCGACGCGATTCGCTTGCAGCCAGCATCGCGCGTCTGGAACGGCGCGGCGGCAGGCTCGATGTGAGAGCGTGTGGCGAGCGCGAGAGAATATGCGTCCGTGTCGATCGCACTGCACCGGCCTACGGACCAGGCGCGGACTACCTGGTTGTGAAGGGCTACTGAGGAGCACTGCCGAATGATGTTACCTCCATGGATGGATCTCATCGCCATTGGCCGGCCGACAGCCGAGGCACTTCTGGCCGCGGCGCTACTCGTCGCGGTGCTGATCTCGCGCCGATCCAGCGGGCGAGACGCACATCGGCGCGGTGCAAGGATACTCGACGGAAGGCCGGCACAGAGACGGGCGGCAGGCTTACAGCTACTTCGGTCGCAGCCGCTGCTCACGATCGCAGGCGTGAACGTCAGTCCCGGCGATGAGGTGAAGCACTTCAAGCTCATCGGCACGACGGGAACGGGCAAATCGACCGTGATCCGGGAGCTGCTGGCGATGGCCCTCGACCGGGGCGATCGCGCGGTCATCACCGACCCGGACGGCGGATATCTCGCAGTTCTACACGATCCCGGGCGAGGCGATGTCATCCTGAACCCGTTCGACCCGCGCTCGGTGCAGTGGGATCCCTTTGCCGAGGTCCGCCAGCCTTACGATGCAGCACAGCTTGCCAGTAGTCTGATTCCATCAACCGAGGATGCATCCGGGCGGGAATGGCGCGGCTACGCTCGGACTTTCCTGACTGCCCTCGTGCGCCGCTGTCACGAGATGGGCCATCGGGACGCGGGGGAGCTCTGGCGGCTGATCGCCATGGCGCCAACCGCGGAGCTGCGCCCGATGGTTGCCGGTACACCCGCCCAGCCGTTTCTCGAGCCGGAGAATGCGCGCATGTTCGGGTCCATCCGCTCCGTGGCCGGATCGGCGGCGGCCGCTCTGGAGTACGTGCAAGCCCAGCGCGCGCGGGCGTTCTCCGTGCGTGATTGGATCGAGAGCGGTAGCGGCGCGCTGTTCCTGCCCTATGAAGCGAGTCAGATCGCGGCATTACGCACCATCATCGCAACGTGGGTCCGGCTTGCGATCTTCCAGACCATGAGCCGCGAAGGCGCCGGGAGGCGCCTCTGGCTGGCCGTGGATGAGCTCGATGCGCTGGGAGCGATTGACGGGCTCAAGGACGCGCTGGCCCGGCTGCGAAAATTCGGCGGCTGTTGCGTGTTGGGCTTCCAGTCACTGGCGCAGGTCTCGAGCACATACGGCGCATGCGACGCGCAAACGATCGTTGAAAACTGCGGAAATACACTGATACTGCGCTGCTCGGCGAGCGAGCATGGAGGCACTTCGCAGTTCGCCTCGAGGCTGATCGGCGAGCGGGAAGTGGCGCGCCGCACTATCACACGGGGCCGCGACGGCGGTGGGCTCAGCGGTGGGCGCGGCTGGCGCCGATCCACGAGTGTCAGCGAGCAGCGCATCACGGAGCCGGCAGTACTGCCCGCGGAGCTGGAGCAGCTGCCGGATCTGACCGGTTACCTGAAGACTGCCTCTTCAGCCGCGTGGCTGAAGGTGCGCCTGCGGCGCGCTTGTCATTGAGGACGACGTGTCATGGCCATATATCAAATGCAAATCAAAGCCGTCACTCGCGGTACCGGCCGCACCGCCACCAGTGCTGCCGCTTATCGGGCGGGTGAGCGTATCCGTGACGAGCGTACGGGCGCGCTCTATGATCACAGAAAGCGCACCGATGTCCTGCACAAGGAGATCTTTCTACCCTCCAGCCTCGAGGGGTCGATGCCTGAGACGGGGTGGGCACGCGACCGCTCGACGCTGTGGAACTCCGCGGAAAGAGCCGAGCAGCGGAGAGACTCCCGGGTAGCGAGGGAGTTCCAGGTCTCATTGCCCGGGGAGCTGTCAGCCGAGCAACGTGTCGCTCTGGCGCGCGCGTTCTCGCGAAAAGTAGCAGATCGCTACAACGTCGCCGTGGATCTCGCGATTCACGCGCCGCGGCCGGAAGGCGACCCACGCAACTATCATGCGCACTTGCTTGCCACGACACGCGAAGTGACACCGGATGGCTTGGGTCCGAAGACGGGCCTGGATAGGAGCGGAGGGATCCGCAGCGAGCTCGGGCTGCCTACGGCGCGTCAGGAGTTCACGAACATTCGCGCGCAATGGGCTGAGCTGACCAACGCCGCCTTGCGTGAAGCCAACGTGGAGGCCCGCATCGATCATCGTAGCCTCGAGGCGCAGGGTGTCGACCGAGAGCCCAGGCCCCGGCTCCCATGGGCAGCAATCGCCGCGGAAAGGAGAGGGCAGCGGAGTGAAGTGGCCGAGCGCATCCGGGATGCCTACCAGCAACGAGTCGCCGCGCGAAAAGAGAAGGCGGCGCAGAAGGGCATGCAGGGAGGCGCAAAACCGTCCGCTGACAGCACCCCCGTCAAGCCGGAGCCACGTCAGGAACCCCCTCTCCCGCAGGACATGGACTCGCGCCGCAGGCAGGCGGTGCAGGATTGGCTCAAATATCGCGCGAGCCTCGAGCGCACCGGTGATGGGCAGGGCAGCGAGAGCACGCCGCGGCTCTCCATGGACGAGATCCGCCGGCAGGCCGTCGAGCAGTGGCGGAGCCTCCAGGCAAGGGGGGCGGAAAGTCAGCCTTCAGAAGCCGGCCGACGAGATCATGGTGCAGGGCGTGACCAGGAGGAGACCGGGCGCGCACGTGACACGCCGGGGCTCGGCGACGAGTAGAGATGGACCGTCGTTTCCGGTTTTGCCGTTCGCTTCGTGTTTCGCGTATCTGCCGGGCGGTCGTGGACCCGTTTGCGAGGAAGGTAGGCTCCTCTGCGCACACCTCAAGGCGGCCGACGAGACCTGGTTGCCGCGACTCGTCGCGCGGGTATGGCTCGAGGCGGTAGGTCATGGGCGCTTCGGACAGGCATTCGGTGATCGTGTGGTGTTGATTCCCGTTCCAGGTAGCACGCCGATGCGACGTGCGGACTGGGTGGCAGAGCGCGTGTCATGGTGTCTCAGGGAGGTGGGCCTGGCGGCGGAGGTCTGGCCGGTGTTGCGGCGCCGGCATGCGGTGAGAAAATCGGCGTTCGCCGGCGCGGGCGGGCGCCCATCGGTGCTCGAGCACTCGGCTTCGTTTGTCGTCGACCCGGCCGTTTCGGGCGAAATGGGGTTGAGGCTGACGCTCGTGGACGACGTGATTACCCGCGGACGTACCCTGCTTGCGGCCGCGGGCAGGTTACGCGAGGCCTTCCCAACCGCCGAGGTCTGCGCATTCGCGCTGCTGCGTACCATCAACCGAGACGAGACGCTGTTCCGGGTTCTCGACCCATGCGAAGGCCAGGTCCGCTGGGTAGCCGGCGATGCGCGAAGAATCCCCTGAGCTCACGAGCCTCGGCGCGGCTGATGCGCCGCTCCTGCAAAAGTGCGCGGCGGGTCAGGCGCGTAGGGCCGACACGAGCAGGAACGTCGGCCGCTGCAGCTCCTCCGCGAGGGCCGGCCGGGCGGTGATCTGCTCGGCGGTGGGGCAGAATTCCTCGACCTGCTCGATCCTGAATCCCGAGCGGATCAGGAGATTGATCGTGGTTCCGATCGTGCGGTGGTACTTGAGGACACCTTTCGTGATCCAGTCGGTCCGGCGCGGCCCTTCGGCGAAATAGCTGTCTACGGGCCAGACCTTCGCCCCGGTCTGAATCTCCAGCCATCCCGGATTGGCCGTTGCCATGTAGATGGGGTGCTCCGTGGAAAAGACGAGGCGACCGCCGGGTCTGAGGCACCGGGCGATATCCGCGTAGAGCCGGGCCGCATCCGAGATGTAGTGAAACGCCAGGGAGCTGTACGCCAGATCGAAGCTTGCCGGCGGCAGCGTCAGGTGTTCGAGACTGCCGAGCTCGTAGACGATGGTCGGGTCCGAAGTGTTCGCGCAAGCATGCGCGAGCATTCGCGAAGACAGGTCGATTCCATGGACATAGGCGGCGCCGTTCTCCCGCGCCCAACGGCAGAACCAGCCCCGGCCGCAGCCCAGATCGACGACTCGCAGGCCCCGCATATCCGGAAGCATGTCGCGCAGCGCCGGCCATTCCGCGGCGCCATCCAGTCCGTCGAGGGACCGGGGAAGCCGGCTGTAGCCTTCCAAGAAGGACGGGTCGTCGTAGATGTTGGGATGGTCGCCCATCCTGATATCCCGGGGACTAGTGCAGGTTGTCGGTACTGCGGATGAAGGCCGCCACGTTGTCGTGCAGCTGTTTCAGCGCCGGAACGTGGACGTAGACCATGTGGCCGGACTGGTAGTAGCGATACTCTATATTATCCAGCAGTTTCGGCGGAATGGGCAGGTGGTGCATCTCGAACCAGCCTTCGTAGAAAGGTGTCGAGACATCGGAATAGCCGCCGTTGATCATCACTTTCATGTCCGGATTGTGCTTCATCGCGGCGGCGAGGTCGGGCAGCACATTGGGCAGGGCGATCATCGGCCGGTGTGCACCCGGCGGCTGATGCCGGTAGTCCCAGGTGGGATAGATCGGAATAGCCGGCTTGTAGTCCTGGGCTTGGCCGTAGTTACGGTGCCCCTTGCGTGTGACCCGGCGCGGCGGTCAGGACCCTGATCGGTCCGAAAGCTCCCAAGCCCGAGCGCAACGGCGAGCAGAATGGATCTTTCCATGTCAGTTCGGAAATTCCGCGGTGTAGGCCAGCATCACACCGCCCTGCGCCGGCACCAGTGAGATCGCGGCGCTGTCCACCTCCTCGCGTTGCGCGCTGCGGTTCATGACGAAGTGGGCGCTCGCCACTCCGAGCGCCGCGCCGGCAATCGTGTCCGAAAGCCAATGGGCGTTGTGCTTCATGCGCAGATAGGCGGTGCCGAACGCGGCGCCGTAGCCGATCGTGCGCCGCAGCCAGCGGAACTCCGGATTCCCGGATTCCGCCAGCACGGTGCCCACGGCAAAAGCCAGCGTCGCGTGCTCGGAGGGGAAGGAGGTGCCGCCGCTGAACCAGCGGTTGGGGTCGGTGGTGGCATCCGGCCCCGGCCGGCGGATCATGTACTTCAAGGCGTAGGCGCTCACCAGGCTGAGTCCGCTCGACTCGACCATGTTCCACGCCTCGCCCTCGCCGGCGTGACTGCCTATCAGCGTGGCGTAGCCCCATGTGCCGACGAAGAGCGCCGCACTGGGTGCGAGGTCTTTGAGCTCACCGGAGCTCTTCGGTCCCAGAGGTGAAGCCGATCCCTGCACGTAGTGCGTGCGGGCCTGCGTGTCGTAGTGGTGAGTGATCGCGATTGCCGCCAGCGTGCCGCCGAAGTACTCCCAGTCGCGTCCGTTCCAGCGCAGGGGGGCGGTGTAGTACGCCTTGGCGTCCGCGAGCGTGCGCTCGGCCAGGCTTTCGCCCGGCGGGGGGTATTCGATCGAGGACCCGGGCTCTGCGGGCGCCGCGGACTGCTGCTGCGGCCCCGAGCTCGAGGCAGCGGCGGGATTTGCCTGCTGCGCCTGGACGGCGGGTACTACAACGATGTAGGGGAGGGCAGCCCCCAGGACCCAGGCGCAACAGGCGCCACTTCTCGTTCTCATCCGCGGGATTCTACGGGAACTTGAGCGCACCTGCCTCGCGTGCTGTGCGGTCGACGCTCCCGCCACAGTGGCGGCAGCGGCTCGATGGAGTGCGGCGGCCGGGCTGGCGGCCCGCTCGCGCTTGGCGGTGCAAAGCTCGCATCGTAACGCCGCTTCGGTTCAGTACCACCGCGCGAACAAACGAGCCGCGACGTCTACCGCCGTAAGAATTACAGCTTCACAGCACGCAAAAACGGGCATAGGGGTTGCTGTCGCAAAAGGCCGTCACTGCTCCAACAGGGCGCAAGAACAAACGATGAGCTCCACCGCGATCTCGGCCCGGCTGACATATCTGTGGGAAACGCCGCGGACGCTGTGGGGCGCCCTGACCACTGTCGATCACAAGACATTGGGCATGCGCTATCTCATCACGTCGATGGTGTTCCTGCTCGCGGGCGGCATCGAGGCGCTCATCATGAGGCTGCAGCTCGCGCAGCCGGGAATGAAGCTGCTCTCGCCGGAGGCCTACGACCAGATCTACACGATGCACGGCACCACCATGATCTACTGGTATGCCGCGCCGATCCTGTCAGGGTTCGCCGTCTACATGGTGCCGCTCATGATCGGCGCGCGCGACATGGCGTTTCCG